>Ga0164294_10004063_pt1 | contig 12867 bp, 10 predicted proteins | sample GEODES005metaG_FD_111479 | JGI IMG/M metagenome (GOLD analysis project Ga0164294, IMG submission 111479) | Oligotrophic lake water microbial communities from Sparkling Lake, Wisconsin, USA - GEODES005 metaG | ecosystem: Environmental > Aquatic > Freshwater > Lake | place: USA: Sparkling Lake... | reverse complement strand
TGCCGGGTGCACTGGTCGGCTCCCCGGACCCCGCCTACTCGGCTCCGCGCTTCTACTCCCTTCGGCTCACGCTTCAGGTTGAGCCGATTACGGGTGCCATCCTCCTTGGGAGTGCCGAACAGTTGCAGACCCTTCGGGGGCCAGACGGGACGGATCAGGTCACCTTGATCCAGGCAACGATTACCAGTACCCCCGAGGACGTGCAGGCCACGGTTGACGTCGTCAAGCCTCAGGTAGCACTACTGGCGCTGCTGAACAACGTGGTACCCATCGCGGGGTTGGTGCTGGGGGTCATTCTGCTAGCCGTGGGGATCCTCTTGGCGATTGTGGGTCGCCGTAAGGCCGCGAGGGGGCCAAATCAGGTCAATCTCGCGAAGGAGTAGCCGGACCCGAGTTGCTTCTCCCCGAGCCGGGTGGCGTATCCTTCAAGGTGCCCTTGGCCTGCGTTTCTTTCAGACCGAGTAAAGACATGCTTTCTCATACCTTGGCTTCAGTTAAAGGGGTGAGATAGGGGACTGGGGCTACTTCTACGATTGGCCCATTCCTTCTCATGACCGCCATTACCGAGTCCCTTACTCCTCAGGTTGCCATAAACGACATTGGCAGCAGCGAAGACTTCCTTGCCGCGATCGATTTGACCATCAAGTACTTCAATGATGGCGACATTGTCGAAGGCATAGTTGTCAAGGTTGACCGGGACGAGGTCCTCCTCGATATCGGCTACAAGACCGAGGGCGTCATTCCCTCCCGCGAGCTATCGATCAAGCACGACATCGACCCCAATGAGGTTGTCACCGTGGGTGACGTTGTCGAGGCTCTCGTTCTCACCAAGGAGGACAAAGAAGGCCGCTTGATCCTGTCCAAGAAGCGCGCACAGTACGAGCGCGCCTGGGGCACTATCGAGCGCATCAAGGAAGAAGACGGTGTTGTCGAGGGTGATGTTATTGAGGTCGTTAAGGGCGGCTTGATTATCGACATCGGCCTGCGCGGCTTCCTCCCGGCGTCGCTGGTGGAGATGCGTCGCGTCCGCGACTTGCAGCCCTATGTCGGCAAGCGTCTCGAAGCCAAGATCATCGAACTGGACAAGAATCGCAATAACGTTGTTCTCTCACGTCGTGCGTGGCTCGAGCAGACCCAGAGCGAAGTCCGCACCACATTCCTCAACCAGTTGCTCAAGGGCCAGATCCGTAACGGTGTGGTGTCTTCCATCGTCAACTTCGGAGCGTTCGTTGATCTGGGCGGCGTTGACGGCCTCGTGCATGTGTCGGAGCTGTCGTGGAAGCACATCGACCACCCCTCAGAGGTCGTCGAAGTGGGCATGGAGGTCACCGTCGAGGTCCTCGACGTCGACATGGACCGCGAGCGGGTGTCGTTGTCGCTCAAGGCAACCCAGGAAGACCCGTGGCAGCACTTCGCACGCACACACCAGATCGGACAGGTTGTCCCAGGCGCGGTCACCAAGCTCGTGCCGTTCGGTGCGTTCGTGCGCGTTGAAGAAGGCATCGAAGGGCTCGTGCATATCTCTGAGCTCGCCGAGCGTCACGTGGAGATGCCAGAGCAGGTTGTACAGGTGGGCAATGAGATCTTCGTCAAGGTCATCGACATCGACCTTGAGCGTCGTCGCATCTCGCTCTCGCTCAAGCAGGCCAACGAAGGCTCAGGCGCCTCTACCGGCGACGAGGAGTTCAACCCTTACCTCTACGGCATGGCTCCTGCATTCGACGACCACGGCAACTACATCGGACCTGAAGGTTTCGATCCAGAGACAGGCGAGTGGAAGCCCGGCTTCGAAGACCAGCGGTCAGCGTGGGAGCGCGAATACGCTGAGGCTCACGAGCGTTGGGAAGCTCATCGCCGTCAGGCAGATGATGCCCGCTCCGCTGACCAGGCTGCCGCGATCGAGACCGGCGATGGCTTGTCGTCGTATTCATCCGATAGCGCCGATACGTCTGGCACCTTGGCCTCAGACGGGGCACTTCAGGCGCTGCGCGACAAGCTGACGGGCGACGAGTCCTGAAAGTTGCCCTCACCGGCGGAATTGGGTCAGGGAAAAGCGAGGTAGCTCGCCTACTGGCTCAGCGTGGGGCTGTAGTGATTGACGCTGACGTGCTCGCGCGCGAGGTTGTTGCACCGGGAACTCCCGGTCTGGCGGCCGTGTGCGAGGCGTTTGGCGACAGGGTGCTGCGCGCCGATGGATCCCTGGATCGCGCTGCTCTAGCAGGCATTGTGTTCTCCGATCCGCTGGCGCTCGCGCAACTTAATGCCATCACTCACCCGCTCATCGCACAACGTTCTGCGGTTCTCTTGGCTGCCGCGCCTCACGAGGCGGTGGTGGTGTACGAGATTCCGCTCCTAGCCGAGTCTGGCCGAGCGGGGGAGTGGGAATTGGTTGTGGTCGTGGATGCCCCAGACGAACTACGCGTGGAGCGTCTCGTGGCCCGCGGGCTCAGCGAAGTCGATGCCCGTAGCCGCATGGCGGCGCAGGCCGATCGAGAGTCCCGGCTCGCCCTGGCAGATGTCGTGGTGGACAACAGCGCAGGCCCCGACGAACTGGCTGCCGCGGTGGACTCGCTATGGGAACGTCTCGTCGTAGGCTCGTGACATGACGCGACCCGTGACCGACCTCGAGCGGCGGGTTGCGCCCTTCGAGGTGATCTCGGACTTTGTTCCTGCTGGCGACCAGCCCACTGCCATTGCTGATATCTGTCGGCGAATTCGGGCTGGCGAGCAGGACATCGTGTTGTTGGGTGCCACCGGCACCGGGAAGAGCGCAACAACGGCCTGGGTAGTGGAGGAACTCCAGCGACCCACGCTAGTCATGGCGCCCAATAAGACTCTCGCTGCGCAGTTAGCGCAGGAGTTTCGTGAGTTGCTGCCGAATAATGCGGTTGAGTATTTCGTTTCCTACTACGACTACTACCAGCCGGAGGCGTACGTCCCACAGACGGACACCTACATCGAAAAGGATTCTTCGATCAACGAGGAGGTCGAGCGGCTGCGGCACTCGGCCACTAATTCGCTACTGACCCGTCGTGATGTCATCGTCGTGGCCACAGTGTCGGCAATTTATGGTTTGGGAACCCCGCAGGAATACGTAGATCGAATGGTGCGCCTTCGAGTGGGGCAGGAAACCGACCGCGACTCTCTCTTGCGTATGTTTGTTGATATTCAGTACACCCGCAACGACATCGCCTTCACCCGTGGAACTTTCCGGGTACGCGGCGACACCGTAGAGATTTTCCCGGTCTATGAGTTGCATCCGGTGCGTATCGAATTCTTTGGTGATGACATCGAACGGCTCATGACGCTGCACCCGCTCACGGGTGAAATCTTGAGTGACGAACCGGAACTCCACATTTTCCCAGCAACGCACTACGTTGCTGGGCCAGAGCGCATGAACCGCGCCATTGGTGAGATCGAACAAGAGCTCGCCACTCGTCTCGCCGAGATGGAGGGCCAAGGCAAACTGCTTGAGGCCCAACGCCTGCGTATGCGCACCACCTTCGACATCGAAATGATGCGACAAATCGGATCGTGTTCGGGCATCGAGAACTACTCCCGGCAGATCGATGGCCGGGCGGCTGGTACCCCACCGAACTGCCTGCTCGACTACTTCCCCGAAGACTTTCTTCTCGTCATCGACGAATCGCATGTGTCGGTTCCCCAGATTGGTGGCATGTACGAGGGCGACATGAGTCGCAAGCGCACTCTGGTGGAGCATGGATTCCGCCTACCCAGCGCGATGGATAACCGGCCCCTCCGGTTCACAGAATTCGAAGAGCGAGTGGGTCAGACTCTCTACCTCTCAGCCACGCCAGGCTCCTATGAACTCACCAAGGTCCAAGGTGATGTCGTCGAGCAGGTGATTCGTCCCACCGGCTTGGTAGATCCCCAAATCGTGGTGAAGTCAACGAAGGGGCAAATCGATGATCTACTGGCGGAAATCAGACTGCGAGAAGCCGCCCGCGAGCGGGTGCTGGTGACCACATTGACCAAGCGCATGGCGGAGGACCTCACCGACTACCTCCTCGACAAGGGTGTCCGTGTGCGCTATCTGCACTCTGAGGTGGACACCCTGAGGCGAGTAGAACTTCTTCGGGAATTGCGTATGGGGGAGTACGACGTGCTGGTCGGTATCAATCTGCTGCGGGAGGGCCTCGATCTCCCTGAGGTGTCACTTGTGGCGATTCTTGATGCCGACAAAGAGGGATTCCTCAGGTCTGAGACTTCCCTCATTCAGACCATCGGCCGCGCGGCCCGCAATGTCAGCGGCCAGGTGCACATGTACGCAGACAAAATCACCGACTCGATGCAGCGCGCTATCGACGAGACGACACGTCGTAGGGAAAAGCAGGTTGCCTACAACACCGAACGAGGCTTGGATCCGCAGCCGTTGCGCAAGAAGATTGCGGATATCACCGAATTGCTTGCACGTGAAGATGCCGATACTCAGGCGCTACTAGGTGCTGCGGCTTTTGAGCCACGTAAGTTGCGGACCAAGGGTGCGGCAGCAGCGGCCGATCTCGAAATGCTGATCACTGATCTCACTGCACAAATGCATGGGGCAGCCGGTGAACTTCAGTTTGAACTCGCTGCTCGTTTGCGTGATGAGGTCTCGGATCTCAAGCGCGAACTGCGTCAGATGCGCGAAGCGGGGCACGCATGAACGTCCCCGCATGGCTCTGGATCGCGACAGTGGTTGGCCTGTGCGCTGTTATTGTCGTCGATCTTATTGTTGTTGATCGACGTCCTCGAGAGTTCACCAGCAAGGATGCAGCGCGCTGGGTGATTTTCTATGTCGTCTTAGCCATCCTCTTCGCCGTATTCCTATTTTTTTGGGCTGGTGCGACCTACGCCGGTCAATTCGTCGCGGGTTACCTGACTGAGTATTCCCTGAGCGTGGACAACCTATTTGTCTTCATGGTCTTGATGGCGTCATTCCAAGTGCCCAAGGAGCTTCAACATCGCGTTCTACTCGTCGGGGTGGTCATCGCTCTAGTCCTACGCGCGATTCTTATCGTCATCGGCGCGGAGGCGTTACATCGTTTTGCCGTTACGTTCTTCCTCTTCTCCGGATTTCTCATCTTCACCGCATGGAAGGTCTGGCGCTCTCATGACGCGACGCCAGACCCTGACGGCAATGCCTTAGTGCGGTGGATCAGTGGGCATGTGCCAATGACACGTAACTATCACGGCACTCATCTCATGATCAAGATTGAAGGCCAGCGTACCTACACCCCCATGGTGCTGGTCATGATCGCGATTGGCACCACCGATCTGCTGTTTGCCGTCGATTCCATTCCTGCGGTCTTTGGTCTCACACAGGAGGCCTACATCGTCTTCGCCGCAAATGCATTCGCGCTCATGGGCCTGCGTCAGTTGTATTTCCTGCTGCGCGGACTAATCAGCAAGCTGATCTACCTCAATCGAGGTCTCGCCTTCATCCTGCTCTTCATCGGCCTGAAGATGCTTTTGGAGGCGATCAATGCGACGTCCGACACTGGCCTGTGGCAGGTGCCTACATGGTTATCGCTCGTCGTCATCGTGGGCACCCTCACGATTACGGCGTCAGCAAGCCTCATTGCGGTGAAGCGGAATCCAGCTCTGGCGATGGATATCGACAACGCGGAGTAATCGGCAGGTTTCTTGGTAATATAGCGCCGACGAGAGCCTGAGGAGGCAGCATGAACCGCATCAGAATGGTCCGTTCCACCCTTTCAGGAGCACTCGCGGCTGGGTTGATCCTGACTTCGGCCAGCGTGGCCATGGCGGCTCCGTCGAATACGCCACTCAAACGGGGCCCAGGAACATATGCCAAACAAGTTAACACTCAAAAGGAGCTTGGCCCTCCCACCCAGATGACGTCAGTCATCACCATGGGGCCTTTCTCCGCTGGCTCGTACTTGGTGTCGTTTTCTACGCGCATCAATACTGGTAATGGCGTTTCATCAACCGTAGACGTGCAATGTTTCCTCGTCTCCAATGGGGCAAATGTTTCCCAATCCATGTTTCGGTACCCACGTGGGCTCTACGTCCAGTCTGCGTTCACCTCGGCAATAACCACCTCTGCTCCGGGGCGCATTGCCGTGAAGTGCTACGCAAGCAACGGCGGCAGCCCGGTACCAGGTGAGGTCTCGGTGGACGGGTCGCAACTCATCGTCCAGCGCGTATCAATCCTCCCAGCACTCTGATCTATCTGGCGCGGTCATAGCGTGTATTCGAGCGGTTCGCTGGTATCTTGCTGACATCGAGAGCCTGAGGAAGCCCCATGAAGCGCAGTAGTGTTTTCCGCACGTGTCTCGCTGGTGCACTTGTGACCGGCTTGGGCGTGGCCACATTGACCGCTCCGGCCAGTGCAACGACCTCCGGCAAGTCGCTGGTTCGCGGGTTGGGTGCCTACGTGAAGAATAGTGGCCTGGTTTCTCTCCGATCGATGGACGCTGTAAACAAGGTTGTTGTTATCGGCCCATTCTCGGCTGGGTCTTACGTCGTCAGTTTCACGGCACGCGTCGACACGACCGATGTGACGGGCCCGAGTGCGGACGTTCTCTGTGCAGTTGTAGCTGATCGCGGTTTGGTCGATGTGCGGGGTCCGATGTTTCGATTCCCGTCCGGTGGCTATTTGCCTTTGAGCATTTCAGCGGCTTTCACCACAACAGCACCGGGTTCTATCGCTATCCGCTGCGGCGCGAGTGATTCCGGGAATCCGATCCCACGCCAGGTCGCGGTCGGCGACGGGCAGGTTATCGTCCAGCGTGTGTCCACCGTTCATTCGCGCTGATCTACCAGCCGCGAGATCGCCACTCACTCAGGTGCGGTCGTTCTAATCCGAGGATTGTGTCGCCCCCGTGGCCGGGATAAATCCACGTTTCATCGGGTAGTTGGTCGAAGAGCTTTTCGGTCACACCATTGAGCAATGATTCGAAGCGAACCGGGTCATCCTTAGTGTTTCCCACTCCGCCGGGGAAGAGACAATCTCCGGTGAACAGATGCGGGGGACCGTCGGGATCGTCGTACAGCAGGGCGATAGACCCCTCGGTGTGTCCGATCAGGTGAATCGCCTTGAGTTCGATGGCACCGAAAGATAGGTGATCTCCGTCGGACAGGGTGATGTCGGTGGCGACGGGGATATCGGCTGCGTCGGTGGCGTGCGCGACCGTCATAGCTCCCGTCGCTTCGACGACCTCGGCTAGTGCCTGCCAGTGATCTTTGTGGCTATGCGTCGTGATGACGTACTGCAGGCCCGTCGGCCCAATCAGCGCGAGGAGTCGATCTGGTTCGGCCGCTGCGTCGATAAGCGTCTGTGCCCCGGTCGCGGTGCACCGCAGGAGATAGCAGTTGTTGTTGTAGGGGCCAACCGCCAACTTCGAGATCACCAGCCCCGGGAGTTCTCGAACCGCGGCTGAGCCGCCCACTGTGACCTCGCCGGAATATGTCATGCGTGAGAGGTTAGCCTGAGACTTCACTCGAGCGGAGGCGTATGGATCGGCTGATCGTCCGTGGGGCACGGGAGCACAACCTGAAGAACGTCTCCTTAGATCTGCCCCGCGACGCCCTAATCGTATTCACGGGTCTTTCTGGCTCGGGCAAGTCCTCGTTGGCCTTCGACACCATTTTCGCCGAGGGGCAACGTCGCTATGTCGAGAGCCTGTCGTCCTACGCCCGGCAGTTCCTCGGTCAAATGGACAAGCCTGACGTGGATTTCATCGAGGGCCTGTCGCCTGCCGTCTCGATTGATCAGAAGTCCACGTCTCGCAACCCTCGATCCACCGTAGGAACAGTCACTGAGGTGTACGACTACCTGCGCCTGCTCTATGCCCGGATCGGTAAGCCGCATTGCCCTGACTGTGGCCGCGTCATCGCCCGGCAGACCCCGCAACAAATTGTCGATCGAGTCATGGAATTGCCCGAGGGAACCAAGTTTCAGGTTCTGGCACCCGTGGTGCGCGAGCGCAAGGGCGAATACTCCGATCTCTTCCGCACCATGCAATCCCAGGGCTATTCACGAGCTCGAGTCGACGGAGTCGTGTACGGCTTAGAGGAAGTGCCGACCCTGAAGAAGCAGGAAAAGCACACGATCGAGGTTGTTATTGACCGCCTCGCAGTGAAGGCATCAGCGAAACGACGCCTGACGGACTCTGTCGAAACCGCACTTCGCTTGGCATCTGGTGTGGTCGTACTGGACTTCGTCGATCTGCCGGAGTCCGATCCCGATCGCGAGCGCATCTTCAGTGAGCACCTCGCCTGCCCCGACTGTGGCCTGTCGTTTGAAGAGTTAGAGCCCCGATCCTTCTCCTTTAACTCCCCGTTCGGCGCGTGCCCTGACTGCAGTGGCTTGGGCACAAAGATGGAGGTCGATCCCGAGCTCGTGGTGCCTGACGGCGAACTCACCATTGCTGAGGGTGCGATGTCGCCTTGGGCTGGTGGACATGTGTCGGACTACTTCGGTCGCCTTGTCGAAGCGATGTGCGCCGAATTGGGTGTGGATATCGATACGCCCTGGCAAAAGGTCCCACTTAAGGCACGCAAGGCTCTGCTGTATGGACATGCAACCGAGATCGCCGTTCGCTACAAGAATAGATATGGCCGCACGCGCGCTTATGTCACCGAATACGAAGGCGTAATCCCATATGTCTCACGCAGGCACCGCGAATCCGAAAGCGACGCAAGTCGTGAGCGATTCGAGGGCTTCATGCGCGAGATCGCGTGCGAGGCCTGCAAGGGATCACGGCTTAAGCCCATCAGCCTCGCGGTCACGATCGCAGATCGAAGCATCGCCGATGTTGCCGCGCTGCCGATTGGTGAAGCTGCGGCCTTCTTGGGTGGGTTGAAACTCTCGGCGCGGGACAAGCAGATTGCTGAGCGGGTGTTGAAGGAGGTGCATGAGCGGCTGGCCTTCTTGGTTGATGTGGGATTGCACTACCTCTCCCTCGATCGTCCGGCCGGGACGCTCGCCGGCGGAGAAGCGCAGCGCATTCGCCTCGCCACTCAGATCGGTTCTGGGTTAGTGGGAGTGCTCTACGTGCTGGACGAGCCGAGTATTGGCCTTCATCAACGCGATAATCGACGTCTCATCCAGACACTGGTGCGACTGCGCGATATGGGAAACACGCTCATCGTCGTCGAGCACGACGAAGAGACAATCGCGACGGCCGACTGGATCGTGGATATTGGCCCCGGCGCTGGTGAGCACGGTGGCGAAGTGGTCGTCAGCGGCACCTTGGCCGAACTCAAAGCACACCCGACGTCGGTTACGGGTGCTTACGTGTCTGGTCGCAAGTCCATCGAAGCCCCGTTGGTTCGCAGGCCGCGAACTCCCGGGCGCGAGATCGTCGTGGAAGGCGCCAAGGAGCACAATCTCAGAGACGTCACGGTAGAGATTCCGCTCGGGTGCTTCGTCGCGGTGACTGGCGTCAGTGGTTCTGGCAAGTCGACGCTGGTCAATGACGTCCTCTACAACGTTCTCGCGCGCGACCTCAACGGAGCTCGCACCGTCCCCGGCCGTCATAAACGCATCCGTGGCTTGGAGCACATCGACAAGGTTGTGCACGTCGATCAAAGTCCGATCGGACGCACGCCGCGCAGTAACGCAGCCACCTACACCGGAGTATTTGATCACGTCCGCAAACTCTTCGCCGACACGCAGGAGGCGAAGGTTCGTGGATATCTGCAAGGGCGATTTTCCTTCAACGTCAAAGGTGGGCGATGCGAGGCGTGCTCGGGGGACGGCACCCTGCGGATTGAAATGAATTTCTTGCCGGATGTATACGTGCCCTGCGAGGTGTGCCACGGAGCCAGATACAACCGCGAGACATTGGAAGTGCACTACAAGGGCAAGTCAATCTCGGACATTTTGGATATGCCCATCGAAGCGGGCCTCGACTTCTTTGCCCCGATTCCGCCCATCGCGCGCCACCTGAAAACCTTGTCGGAGGTCGGCTTGGGCTATGTCCGGCTTGGCCAGCCGGCGCCTACGTTGTCGGGCGGTGAAGCTCAGCGAGTCAAATTGGCTTCCGAACTGCAAAAGCGGTCGACAGGTCGCACGATTTATGTCCTTGACGAACCCACCACGGGTCTGCACTTCGAGGATATTCGTAAGCTTCTCATTGTTCTGCAATCCCTTGTCGACAAGGGCAACACGGTCGTGGTCATCGAGCACAACCTGGATGTCGTGAAGTGTGCAGACTGGGTGGTCGACATGGGTCCCGAGGGTGGATCTGGTGGAGGCAAGGTCGTCGCGACCGGCACCCCCGAAGCGATTGCCAAGATCAAGGGGAGCCACACGGGGCAATTCCTGCGTCCGATGCTCGGGTCGCGTAAGTTAACCCCATGACAAACACTTCTCGTCGCGCAGTCCTAGCCGCCGGAGGCGCAATCGGTGTGGCTGGCGCTCTCGCCGCATGCGGCAGCAGCAATGGCATGGCTACATCATCTGGGGCCCCGAATACGCCTCCGGCACCCAGCACAACCCCGGCACCCAGCACGACGCCAGCACCCAGCACGGCCCCAGCCACCGCCTTGGGCCCCAGCGCTGAAATCCCCCTAAGTGGCGGAAAGGTCTATGACAAAGAACAGGTCGTTGTTACCCAGCCTGTGCAGGGGGAGTTCAAGGCCTTCTCCGCGGTGTGCCCGCACCAGGGTTGTCTCGTCTCCAGCGTCTCCGACAACGCAATTTTGTGCGCGTGCCACGGTTCCCTCTTCAACGCGTCCACGGGTGATGTTGAGCAGGGTCCTGCCGTGCAAGGACTTGCCCCGGTGGCTGTGAAGGACTCGAACGGAACTCTCGTCCTCGAATGAGGCCCACGCCGTGGCGGTGATGAAACCGGCTGGAATACCTGACGCCCCCGGGGTCTACCGCTTTCGTGACGAGACCGACCGTGTCGTCTACGTCGGCAAGGCGTTAAGCCTTCGACAGCGACTGAGTTCCTACTTCGGCCCGGGGCTCGCACCACGCACGTTCACAATGGTGCAGACCGCAACGAGTGTCGACTGGGTTACCGTCGACAACGAGGTTGAGGCGCTGCAGCTGGAATACTCCTGGATCAAGGAGTATGCGCCGCGATTCAATGTGCGCTACCGCGATGACAAGTCCTACCCGTATCTAGCCGTCACCTTAGGTGAGCGATTCCCGCGCATCCTCGTAGTGCGTGGCGCCAAACGCCAAGGAACTCGATATTTTGGTCCCTACACGCACGCGTGGGCCATTCGCGAGACCGTCGAACAACTCCTGCGGGTCTTCCCGGCTCGAACCTGTAGCGCTGGAGTGTTCCGTCGAGCGGAGCTGTCGGGGCGAGCGTGCCTACTCGGGGATATCGGCAAGTGCTCTGCTCCATGTGTCGGTCGGGTGACTGCAGAAGAACATCGGGAGATCGTGGATGGCTTCTGCTCGTACCTAGCAGGACATACAGGCGCACATATTCGTCGTCTGCAGCGAGAGATGAAGGCCGCATCCGTGGCTCAAGAATACGAAAAGGCAGCACGTTTGCGTGATGACATCGGCGCTCTCGAGCGGGTCGCAGAGCGCAGCGCAGTGGTTCTTCCTGACGACACCGACGCTGACTTTGTTGCCGTCGACGAGGACGAGTTGGAGGTCGCGGTTCAGATTTTCCATGTCCGGGGAGGCCGCGTACGCGGTCAACGCGGATTCATCATGGAGAAGGTTGAAGACATTGAGGGTGTGGCACTGCTCTCGGTCGTACTCCGCGAGGTGTATGGCGACGCAGTGGAGGAGGAGATGCCAAGAGAGATTCTTCTGCAGGGTCAACTCACCGATGAGGAGTCTGTCTCTACGTGGCTGGCCGCGCGACGAAACGGCCCAGTGCACATTAAGGTTCCGCAGCGCGGCGATAAGCACACGCTCTTGGAGACGGTGGCTCGCAACGCTGCCGAGGCTATGGTTTTGCACAAGGTCAAGCGCGCTGCTGACTTGACGACGAGAAGCGCTGCCCTCGCCGAGTTGCGGGACGCGCTGGAGTTAGACGAAGCGCCACTGCGCATCGAATGCATCGATATCTCGCACCTGTCTGGTCAAGATGCCGTGGGGTCGCTTGTGGTCTTCGAAGACGGTGCGCCCAAGCGAACGGACTACCGATCTTTCATCATCAGTGAAGAGGCGGCACAAGATGATGTGCGGTCGATAGCTGAGGTGGTGACCCGGAGGTTTCGGGCTACCCCCAGTGAGGAGGGCGCTCCAGTCAAATTCGCCTACCCACCCGCCCTTCTGGTGATTGATGGGGGTCCCTCCCAGGTAGCCGCAGCGCAGAGCGCAGTATGCCTAGCCGAGGTGTCTGGCGTAACCGTGATCGGTCTGGCGAAGCGACTCGAGGAGGTCTGGCTCGCGAATTCCGCCGACCCGCTCATCCTTCCTCGGGGTAGCCAGGGGCTCTATCTCCTTCAGCGTCTGCGTGACGAGGCGCACCGGGTTGCGATAGCCCACCAGCGACGCAAACGAGGCAAACGAAGCACCCGTAGTCAGTTGGAGGACGTGCCAGGGCTGGGCCCGCATCGGATCCGTGAGTTACTACGGCATTTTGGGTCCGTGCGTAGCTTGCGCCAAGCCACAGTGGAGGAAATCGCGTCGGTGTCCGGAATTGGCCCCGTGACGGCATCCACGATCCATGACACGTTAGGTGGCGGAACGGGCAGAATACGACCAGACAGTGGCAACGACGAGGAGAAGGACAGTAATAGTGCCTGACGTGTTGGAGGTCCTTGTGGTGACCGGTATGTCCGGAGCAGGACGTTCGACTGCGGCCCGTGCGCTAGAGGATCAGGGCTGGTTTGTAGTCGACAACCTCCCGCCAATGCTCTTGGAACAAATGGTGAGTGCTGTTTTGCAGGGAGCCGAGATTTCCCGACTTGCAGTTG
>Ga0164294_10004062_pt1 | contig 12870 bp, 13 predicted proteins | sample GEODES005metaG_FD_111479 | JGI IMG/M metagenome (GOLD analysis project Ga0164294, IMG submission 111479) | Oligotrophic lake water microbial communities from Sparkling Lake, Wisconsin, USA - GEODES005 metaG | ecosystem: Environmental > Aquatic > Freshwater > Lake | place: USA: Sparkling Lake... | reverse complement strand
TCCCAGTTATCCTGGACAACCTGCTCAAGGCTGGCTGGAGTGCAGATAACTTGGCGTTTGGTATGGGTGGAGGACTGCTACAGCAGGTGAACCGTGATACAATGAAGTTTGCCATGAAGGCAAATGCCATGGAAATTGGTGGCAAGTGGCAGGATGTGTTCAAGGATCCCATCACTGACTCTGGCAAGACCAGCAAGAAGGGTGTGCTGAGCTTGGTGCGCAGCACTGGCATTGGCAACAGCCAATGGCGCACCATTCGCCGCAGTGAGCTTTGCCCAGGGGAAATTGATAACCTGGTCAGGGTGTTTGAGAACGGGGAGCTGCTGGTGGATCAGACTTTTGATCAGATCCGATCCAGGGCTGGTAGCCCAATCTAAAGCTAAAAATGGGGGTGGTAACGCCCCCATTTTTATGGCTAGGGGGTTGAGGACTTTATCCCGTAAAATATATTGATGAAACTCTTGAATCTACTCAGATAATGTTTATCTATAAGGATAAGTAAGCTATGAGCCATACAAAAACTACTCTCAAAGAACTTACCTGGGATCTGCACACACAGGCAGAAAAAACCCCACTGATGAACAGCCTTCTCAAGAATGAAATTGAAGCTGGTTTGTATTGTCAAATGGTTTATACCAAATTTGTAATGTACAGTGTCATAGAAGAAAAGATCAAGTTCCAAACAACAGGATTGTCTAGAGCCCCCAGTGCTCTACAGGATTGGCATGAAATGGGTTGTGATATGCCACGCTGCTTGTCTCAATTTACCAAATACATGGACTATTTGAGAACTCTCAATACTCATCAGCTGTGGCCGCATGTGTATGTTCACTACCTGGCGCCATTATATGGTGGTCAAATTATCAAGAAGGTAGTAGGAGGCAGATTTCCCACTAGGATCTATGACTTCCCAGACGCAGAGGCAGCCAAGATGGAAATACGTGAACGGCTCACCCTTGACATGGCATCTGAAGCAAACAAGAGTTTTGAAATGACTATTGCCTATTATGATGAATTATATGAAAGCTACCACAAGTGACCAATTTTATTGATCTTATCCAAAGCACAGCAGACACATTTGAAGCACTGATCAGTTCTTGCCCAAATGTGCAAGAAATTGAAACTGAAGATTTTGGTTGGAGTAACCGCCGCTTTATCAGCAGCAAATTCAGATTGGCTCATGTGGAACGCTTTGAACAGCCCAAGTTCAGTGTGCTACATACTGTGATATTTCCTCACATAATGGATCCCAGCCCCATCTTTGGCTTTGATATCATTGCCAGTGACACCAAGGCCACAGGCTTGTTCTTTGACTTGAGTCCCACCATCTTACCTGGCCAGGAATTCAGTCCCAGAAATTACAGTGAGCCCAGAGAAAGACCTGAATGGGGCAGCATTTTCAGTGACCATTGGGTTGCATGTAGGCCCAGTTTTGATGAGGCCCAGGAGATAAGTTTGAATGCTGGTAACACACTAACAGTTTATCTCAACAGCTTGATGAATCAAACCACCCCTGATGTGGGCGAGGTAATAATAGCTCAAAACAATTACAGTTTACAGCAAAGACAAAATGAACACACCACCCGTGTGATCCTAAAGATCCTTGGTCCCGATAGGGGCAAACACTTTATAGAAAACATATTGTTCCCGGTAATTTAAACCCTGCTTGACGTAAAGTTATTGTATGTTATCTTACCCAAACAAAGATGTTCAGGAGAGTAAAATGGCCAAGACCGCAGTTGCACGTGAGCGTAATACAGATCTGGATGCAACCAAGCTTTATCTAAAAGATGTGAGCAAAAATCCGCTACTCACTCATGCACAGGAAATCAGTCTCAGTCAGCAAATTGGAACCAGCCGCAAGGCCATTGTTTACAACCTGTTTCAGATTCCCAGTGCTATTACTCAGTTTGAAAAGGCAGTGCAGGAAATGCGGGCAGGAACCCGTTCCATGCATTTGGCTTTCAATCTGGAAGATGAAAATTCAGACATGACCCAAGCATTGCCTCAGCTGGTGTCCACAATTGGGGAACTGCAACAGAATCCCACAGATGCTGCACTACGTGACAATGTGAGTGAAGTGATCAGTGAGCTGCCCATCAAGATGGCCTTCTGGGACGAACTTGCACAACCATTTGCTGATTTGGTAAAGAATATTACTCAAGTTCAGGGCAGCTATCTACGCTTTGCACAAAGCTGTGGAATTACCCGGGAAACGTTCCTGGAGTGCTATGAGAATCAGAACACCAAACCCAATGCCAAATGGCTGGCATTCACAAACAAACATGCCCTGCAAATCAGCAAGTTTACTCAGGATTTGGATGCCATAGCTGCCCAAACTGGATTGGGTATTCAAGAACTACAAACACTGATCAGCAACATCCGAGTAGCTCAAAAGAGCAAGGATGAAGCTGTGGGCACAATGCTGCGCAGCAATCTACGCTTGGTTGTGAGTGTGGCCAAAAAGTACATCAATGTGAGTCCCACCCCACTGTTGGATTTGATCCAGGAAGGCAACATTGGCTTGCTCAAGGCCATTGAAAAGTATAACTGGCGACTGGGATTCCGTTTCAGCACATATGCAACTTGGTGGATCAAGCAGTGTGTGCTCAAGGCAGTGAACGAACAGCATCGCACTATCCGAATCCCCAGCCACATGACTGATTTGGCCAAGAAGGTGTTACAGGCCAAGGAACAATATGTGAGCCAGGTGGGTTTTGAACCCAGTGTGCAGGAAATTGCAGACATGATTGAACACGATGTGGAGCAGGTGGCTCGTGTTTACACTGTGGCACAGGGCACAATCAGCTTGGAGACTCCAGTGGGTGACAGTGAAGATCAGAATCTGGGCGCACTCATTGAAGACGTGGATGGTGTAAACGCTTTTGAGCGTGTGGCTGCTGTGGATACTCGCAATGCTGTGGCCCAAGTGTTGCAGGATCTGACTCCCAAGGAAGAACGTGTGATTCGTATGCGGTTTGGAATTGGTGTGGACGAGGAAAGCACTCTGGAAGATGTGGGCAATGTGCTGGGCGTGACTCGTGAACGCATAAGGCAGATTGAACATAAGGCTCTGGAAAAACTCCGAGAGCCACTGATGGCTCAAAAGATGGCAAGTGCTTTTGAGTAATATTGACCTATAAACCTCTTCTATCTAGGATAGTAACATGACCCCTTTCGATCGTATCATCAGCTGTGTGCGTAAACTGCCCAGCCTGCAATTTGGACTAAAATGGTTTCCCAATCTGGAACCCCACGTGAACAACAATGCGGATCTGCCGCCATTTGGTTTTCCACCAGATGCCACTGAGGTGAGCGATTGTAACCAAATGGTGCTGCGTAATGCCATGGACGCCATGGACGCCCTGGGCGACGGTTGCCAGCGAATTTTGGAAATTGGGGTGAACCGCAATGGTGATCGCAGTTTCACCCGTGTGATTGCTGACAACAAGCGTGCATCAGCCAGCTATTTGGGTGTGGATACTGAAGACAGGGCTGATGTGGAAGATGTGGCCACTAAACGATGGTTCCTCAAATGCAACAGCCATGAACAGGACACTGTTCGTGCTCGTCTGGCCGAGTTGGGCATGAACGAACTGGATTTGATTCTGATTGATGGTTGGCACAGTGTGAACACAACAGTGAATGACTTCTCCTACGGCGATATGCTGCGTGTGGGTGGTATGGTTGTGGTCCATGACACCAACGCCCATCCTGGCCCAGTGGCCTTGTTTGATGCAGTAGATGAACGTGTTTTTGAAAAGCACCGCTATTGCACTGCTGAAAACGATATGGGAATCAGCACCTTTACCAGAATCAAGTAGTGCTATTTTGTGTTGTGGCCTGCACAGTCACATGAGTCGACAAACTGTGATATAAAATGATATAATCCCAGGTGACATCACCTGGGATTTTTCATGACAACCAAAACCGCCAAGCCTAAAAATAAAACTATGGTTTACTGCACGGACGATAACAGCAAAGTAAAAGGCACCATTGTTTGTAAAACAGAAACTGAACTGGTTGTGGATTTGCCCACTGGCTTCCAAATGACCTTACACAAACTGTCACCCAAAAGACTTTATATTTGGCGTGTGGGCACACTGGAGTTTGTCAGTGACGGCTGGGAACAATCCTAGGCGCGGTTGATGATGGTGGTGCCTGTGACGTTGAACACAGCATATCCATTCTCACCGTAAACTAAAATTTCGTCATCTACACCCAAGCCAAAGTATGCCAATTGCAGCATACCCTGGGGGGCCACAGGTGTGTCATAAAGTATATAAAACCGGTCATCCATGGGTTCATAGTAGGGCTTTATGGCCAGCCTTACTTTTTCCCATTCAGTATTACTGCTGTTGGCCACAAAGGCTGATGCCAGGGTGTTGCCACGGGCAGCAATAAAACTGGCCACAGTGAGCTGACCACTCAGTGGTTGAATACCGCCGTATAGATGAGGCTGAATCTCTTGCCAGGCCATGTTATATCCTCGCTACGATCAGGGTTGTTGTGCGGTCAAAGCCGCCACTTGAGCTTGCAGTTGTGTGATCGCTTGCTGTTGAGTTTGCACCGTTGCATTTAATTCAGTGATAGAAGTTTGCACGTTGGTGTCCAGGTCTTTTATGGCTTCTATCAGCAATCCCACCAAGTTACTATACGCAATAGCCAACATGCCGTCTGGACCCTCCTTGACTAATTCAGGAACCACCATCTGCAACTCTTGCGCAATTAATCCCATACTCCTTTGATCGTTATCGATTCTGGTGAAATAAACTCCTCTCAGAGAGTTAACTTTCTCCAAAGCATTTGATATAGTGATCACATCTTTTTTCAGTCTGGAATCTGACCCTGGATATAGATTACCGGCTATTGTCAAGTTCCCACTTGTGTCAAAATATCCAGCTTGAGTAGCGTTAACTCGGAAAATCAATACACCTTCTCCCAAGTCAAGACCAGTGTCTCTTCCACTATTCTGATCTCTAAGGAGATTTGTATAGACGGCTCCAGCCGCTTCCACGTTAGTAGCAGTGTAATATCCATTGGCTGATGTCATACCGCCATTGGTGGCTACACTCTGACTGAGGATTATATTGAGGCCGTTCCAAGTCATATGGGCTGTGCCACTTGCGTTCAAAAAGTAGTATTGATTTGTATCAACAAGAAAAGATCGGGCACGTACTCTTCCTGCTTCCTGACCTACTGCATCAACTACATTAAGTGATGCGGCAAACATATTGCCGCTTGTGGTAAATGCACCATCGTAGTTCAGTCCTGCCACTTGATTACCCGCACTACTCCATCTTTGAATAAGTCCAGCGCCCGCTCTGCGATTCACATTTAAAGCGTAGTTTGCCCCCGCCACCGTGCCGCTTCCACTGATGTGCATTACCGCGTCTCCACCAATACCTGTTGTTCCCAAACCAATACCAGGATAATTGTTGCCGGAGTTGTTGCCTGGAGTTAGGGTGCCAGTGATGTTGCCCACATTCAACCCATACAAACCCCCGGCTAAAAACATGTTGGCGGTTTGCATGCCCTGCACAATAAAACTTAAATTATTCACAGAAGGGTTACCCATACCTGTGCTACGATTATTATAAAAAGCGTACACTGGTGTGTTACTGCTGTAGTTGCCAGCATCTACGATTTCAGCAGCGCCCCCGCCTGTGTGAGCAGCCGCTTCTCCAGTTACAAATACAGTGTTACCACCATAACCAACATGTATTTTCTTTATGCTATTTGCACCCAATTCCAGAGTATGATTAGTAAATGTTCCCACAAAAGAACCAGCTGAGTTTATTTGGGTAAATCCTATTTCTTGTGAGGGACCGGCCTTGACTCTAAAGGTTGCAGATCCTGATTGTGCTACTACCTGTAGTTCTGCATTGGTGCTATTTTGTGTAAGACGCACAACATAGTCTTGCACGTCTGTATTTTTAAAATCAATGTATGCACTTCCTGCACTTCTGACAACCTCCATGTTACCGTCTGAGCCCAAGACTAGACTGTTACCAGTGCCATTTGTGAATGTGCCTGTACCGTTTACCAACAAATTGGTGCCAAGGGTTGTAGTAGTATTGGTTATGGCCAATTCTTGGGTGCCCAAAATGCTGATACCCATTTGTCCTGCCCCAGGGCGATAAAATCCAGTGCTTATTTCATTTGTAAAGAAGAATCCTGGGGCAGCAGCAGTTCCATCAGGCATGCTTGAAATTCCCGAGCCAGCAGGTCCTTGACTACCTGAGTATCCCAGCAAGCCTCTGCTACCTGCATATCCTATGCCAATACTTCCTGTATAGCCCAAGCTGCCAGTGAATCCAACACCACCTCTACTGCCAGCATAACCCACATCACCTTGACTGCCAGTATAACCTATACTTCCATTGAACCCTGCACTACCTGTATATCCAGCACCAACACTTCCAGTGTATCCTCGGCTTCCTGAAAATCCAATGCTGCCAATGTATCCCACACTTCCTGTGTAACCTGCACCCACACTACCAGTAAAGCCCAAGCTGCCACTAAATCCAACACTTCCTGTGTAACCCTTACTACCAATAAAACCATTACCTGAGCTGCCCACGTAGCCATTGCTTCCCACAAATCCAGCACTTCCTGTATAGCCCACAGCAGCAAATGCACCACTGCTGCCTGTGTATCCATTTCTGCCACTTCCTGTAAAGCCAACACTGCCTGTGAATCCCACAGCAGCAAATGCACCACTGCTGCCTGTGTAACCAAGGCTGCCAGTAAATCCAACTCCTGCAAATGCCCCACTGCTTCCTGTATATCCAATACTGCCTGTGAAGCCCACAGCAGCAAATGCACCACTGCTGCCTGTGTATCCTGTGCCCGCACTACCTGTAAAACCAATGGCCGCAAATGCTCCCGAACTGCCTGTGTATCCCACTCCGCCAACGCCGGTGGCACCACGGCTGCCTGTAAAGCCCACAGCCGCATATTCACCAGAACTACCAGTGAAACCAATGCTGCCTGTAAAACCAAGTGCGGCAAATGCTCCAGAACTGCCAGTGAAGCCAACACTGCCTGTATAGCCCACAGCAGCAAATGCGCCACTGCTGCCTGTATAGCCCACACCAGCAAACGCACCAGAGCTGCCTGTAAAGCCCACACTGCCTGTGAATCCAATAGAACCATATAAGCCAATACTGCCAGTGAAACCAACAGAACCAGAATAACCCAGTGAACCTATACCACCAGAACTGCCTACAAATCCAACACTGCCTGTGTAACCTGCACTACCTCTATAACCAACAACACCATCTGTGCCCTTGCTGCCAGTGAATCCAATACTGCCTGTAAACCCAACGCTACCTGTATAACCAACGCTGCCAGCAAATCCAAAATTTCCTCTACTGCCCGAATATCCAATATCACCAATGCCTTGGCTGCCTGTGTAACCTACGCTGCCACGGTATCCCACAATACCGTCAGCGCCTGCACTACCAACAAATCCCAAGCTGCCTGTGTAGCCAACGCTGCCTGAGAAACCAATTCCACCAGTTCCCCCCGCCAAGCCAGGGGCACCAGTGGCGCCAGTATAGCCTGTGGGACCAGTAACATCACTGGCACTGCCAACAAATCCTCGGCTACCTATATAGCCAAGGGCGCCAGTTGCACCCACTGTTCCTGTGGGTCCAGTTGGGCCTACTACGTTTATTATGGGATATGTGTATAATGTCATGAGGGATCTGCGTTTGCCTAGATTTTGATAGTATTTATGAAGCTATAGCTATAGTATCAGATGGTAAATATGAGATGATTCCACAGATAGTCTTGAACAATACTGGCTACTACGACATCTACCGCAGTAGTCAACTGATCCATCCCTTCAAGTTGGAATATGGCACGGGGATAATTTTTCGTGTGGCTCACACAAACTATGGAAAGAATCAGAGTTGGACAATACGTTTTTGGGTAAGTCAAACACCAGGGGGAATAAGTGTGAGCGGTTGGCCAGTGGGGCAGTACAGGTTTGTAAACCCCCTGCAAACTGGAGTCAGCTTTGGATTTTATGACAGCACCTTTGCCAATCCCAATCCGCCTGGTGTGGATTGGATGTGGCCCCTAGGCTGGCAAAATCAATATTATCTGAACGTGCAAAATTTGGAAAATCGAGACAACGGTTTTTACTTGAGGATGGAAGAGATCATATTATAAGAAAACCCCGGTTTACACAGTAAACCGGGGTTGGGATTTTGGCTTGCGTTTTAGGCCTGGGGTTTATAACCCATCTTGCTCATCTTTGCAGCAATATCACCTGCCTCCATGCGGTTCATGCCCTTGTCCATGAGGCTGCGAACCCAAGCTCTCTGCAATTCTGTGCGTCCCACAGAAGGATCCTTGGCACCAGCAAACATGTTCTTGGCAGCATCCACTATGCCTTCCTTGACTGGCACCTGTGCAGCTTCGCGCTTGCCCTGTTCCCATTTGGCATATTCAGATGAGCCAGGCTTGTGTGGATTTTCCACCTTGCCATTTTTCACGGGCAGGCTTTGAGCTTGCTTGCCCATTTCCTTGGCATCAATCATCTGTTCTTTCATCATGTGCATTGCAGGTTCGCCCACGACTTCCACATCAACAACGTTGTCACCGGGGGGAACAAACGGACCAGGCATGGGGTCATCGTGCATGGTTTGGCTTACAATGTCATATTCCAGATTGCTGGAAACACTATCCAGGTATTCGCTGGCTAGTGTGATCTTGGCCTGCATCCAGCCTTCCAGATTGTCCACATACTTGAGCATCTTGTGTAGCTCAATGGCGCACTTGGCTGCCTTGTAGACTTGAGCCTTGGCCATTTCTAGTTCATGGTTGTCTATGATCTTGACTATGGGGCTGGCACCCCTGGGTGGCAAGTTGTGCATTTTGATCTCCGAGAGGGTTCAATTGTTGCGATATTTATAGGGGAGAGTGTATAATTGGATCTGTATGATCAGTTATGTTGTGCCCACCATGTGGAAGTTTCCACCTTTTCCTGATTTTTTACAGGATGTGTGTGACCATGAGCTTGTGAATGATGTTGTGTTGATCAACAATGCACCCGATCAAACACCGGATCACCCAGTGATGAATCATCCCAAAATACTTCACAAGAATTTTGGGCGAAACATTTTTGTAAATCCTGCTTGGAATCTGGGAGCCATGTGCAGCAAAAGTGACATCATTTGTGTTGCTAACGATGACATCATGTTTGATCTCAGGTTGTTTGGCAAGCTGATCCGTCACATGAAGCCAGAGCATGGCACCTATGGTATCAACTGTAGTGACCCTGTGTCTGGAGAGATTCGTTTTGATCCACATACAAATCAAAGTGTGTTTGGATTTGGTCAATTGTTCTTTGTGCATAGGCAAAACTGGTGCATGATTCCTCCAGGATTGAACATATACTTTGGGGACAACTTTGTTTTTGACACCCACAAACACAAATTGGGCACCAACTATCTGATCAAAAATCTCTTACACTACACCCCCTATGCAAGCAGCAGCAGGGACTTTAGACACCACCTCAACTCCGAAGCTCCCATTTATCATCAAGTGTTGACTGATTGGCGCATTTGGGGAATTCATGATTGAAAGACGCACACATGGCCCTTCACGTTCGTAATCGTTTGTATTTGGTAGCCCCCTTGTTCCTGGGAGATGCATTTGTAATCAATGCTCTGGTGCGCAGATGGTGCACAGAAAGTGATGAAGTATTACTGCCTGTGCTACCTCACAACTGGGACACAGTGCAAGCTCTCTACTCTGACTTGCCCAACCTCAAGTTGGTGCCTTATGTGGGAGATGCAGAAGAACAATCTTTCATTCAAGCAAACAGGTTGGATGTGATCAATTTCAGAACCATCTATCAGTTGACCAGGATCAACTGGAAGGGCGCAGCTGATGATGTAAGTGTGCCTGTGAACTGGGACCGTCAAATATATGAATATTTTGATGTGCCCTACAGCAGGAGATATCAAGAATTCCGTGTGCCCACATCAGGTTACAGTAATGTGATCGCCGACACTATCAACCCACAGGGTGACTTTGTGTTATGTCACAGGTATTGTAGCAATCATGTGGGGCCCATTGGCATTGATCTGCCCGCCTGGAGAAATAGTGTGGGAGCACCTGATTTGCCCATCATAGAGATCACTACTGGCCACAGCAGTAACTTGCTGGATTGGATCCCCCTGATAAACAAGGCCCAAGAAATTCATTGTGTGGGTAGCAGTGTGCATTGCTTGGTGGATGGTGTGGACACTCCTGCCAAATTGTTTTATCACAGTATCAGACAGAACACACTGGTGCAGGTAAACAGCAGATGGAACAAATGGAAGTGGCATACAGTTCATTACGACTTTAAAATTTAAATTTTGTAAAAAACACTAGACAAGTGCCTCAAACACTGTTATAAACAGCAATCCACCAAGCAAAAAGGCAGGTTTAGACAAAAAACTTGCAAAAATGCCTCTAGTGGTTGACTAAACTGAAATATAGTGTATAAATAGATCACAACACGAGAAAAGGACTTGGCGTTCAAAAATGCTATCACTGATTACACATTTCGAGATGCAGCGTTGGGAATCAAATCCCAAGCCAGCCAGCGTCTATGTGTTTGATAGCACCAAGGAGGGTGGATTCACCAAGTAAAGTGGATCCAAATGATCGAAAAGATCAAAACCCTCCGGTGCAATAAAAGCCCGGAGGGTTTTTTGTTGCACTAGTGGTAAAGAACCAGGAAATTGGTTTTGGTGTTGACAACTAGAGTTCCTGTGCTATTATGGCACATGAGACGATGAAGCCAACGCATCGAAAAAAAATATTGGCAGTGGTATGCGGAACGAGACTGCTGGACCACTTTAAAAAGCCGAATGGGCGTGCAAGGGGATCAAAGGGGCGGAGATAACGCTCTGATTAAAAACCTTGCAATGGAAAGCATGGTGCTTTCCATAGCGATGATGCACGAACAGGCTGTGCAACATATGTCGCTATATAAAAGGCAGGAGGCTAGGACTAGTTGACTAGCTATAAAAAGCAGCTATAATAGATTCATGGAAGGGTAGCAGAGCGTTCAATGCGCCAGGCCGTGCAAGGCAGGAGATCGGTGGTTCAAATCCATACCCTTCCTCCAAATTGCAAATACAATGGGTGAGATGGTAAACTGGCTAAATCAGCGGTCTGTAAAACCGTCGCCTCTCGGCTTGTAGGTTCGATTCCTGCCTCACCCACCAAATACTGGTAAGATGTTCTAGATCGTGAAAGCGGCAGGCAACATCAGTTCGCGCGGCGGCGAGGGGGCCAGCGTGATCAAGAGTTTGAGTTTCCAGGAGGCTTTGAGTCCACAGTAGCGTCTAGCGGGAGGCTGAGTTTGATATTTGCGGAATGTGATCTTACTCAATATTCCGGGGTGGAAGACACACCTTAAATGGTGATCAGGGCGGCAGGTTGCCCATACCGAATATACTCCGCAAGGTATGGGAAAATGTGGACAAATTTACGGCGCCATAGTTTACATGGTTAGAATACTGGGCTTTCAACCCGGAGAAGCGGGATCGTTACCCGCTGGCGCTACCAAATTTTCTAGTTGACATTATCAGCTAGAACGAGTATTGTATGAAACAGGGAAGAGTGGCCGAGAGGCTTAAGGCACACGGTTGCTAACTGTGCGTACCCTAACAGGTACCGAGGGTTCGAATCCCTCCTCTTCCTCCAGTTTTTTATGTTCCGGTGGCCGAGTAGCTAGGCAACGGTCTGCAAAACCGTCAGTGTGAGAAATCACCACGTGGGTGCAAATCCCTCCCGGAACTTGAGTCGAGGCGGCTCGGCCAGTGAAATGTGTAACGGGCATGACATGAACGTGTTGTGTTGGGTAGGTACACTTTCCAAAGAGCAGGCAAGAGTGTCAAAATAGGCCCCACAAGAGGCAGATACAGGACATTCAAGGTGCAGGCGGCGAGGGGGCCATGCACCAGAACAGAACAGGAGATGATTCATGAACAACAATGAAGCTAGACTGAGAGAAATGGCAGCCCAAATCCGAAACATTCAGGAAGTTTTTCCACATGCAGAACCTGCCAAACAAGAAGAGTTTGCAGATCAGGCCATGCCATTGCTGAGTGAACTGGAAAATATTCTCAATGAGATTGTTGTTCTACAGCAGAGAGAACGCAACAGCACTCCTCCGGAGTAGAGATAATTACACAAAAAAGTCCATTCAACGAATGAAAGACTTTACTAAAGTTTAATCCTGGGCGGGCACAAGGTGGGCCAGCAGACTGTTAATCTGTACATCAGGTAGGTTCGATTCCTACTCCAGGAGCCATTATATGGACTGAGCGTAGAATGCAGTTCGGGTTTGACCTGAACACTGCCGTGCGATACGGCTAAGTCCTCCATTGCGTATGCCAGTTTGATCCAGCGATCCCACAATCCTCATAAGGTTGATGGAGGCAGAGGCAGCATCTGCAACTGGCACCATTGACAGAGTAGGATCCTTGTGTATGCTTAAAATACAAGGAGATACAAAAATGGCCAAACAAAAAACAAGTGACTACATGAGTGTCAGCTATCGGTTGGATGATGCAAACAGCAACGATACGATTCGTGACGTGAGCATGAACTGGGCAAACCGCTCACAGGATGAGGTGCGAGCTAATTTGAATATTTGGCTTACAGCTTGTGGCTTTGATCTGGAAGTTGTCCCAAAAGTCAAACAATAAAGTTTATTGCGGAGTAGAGCAGTCTAGTAGCTCGCTTGGCTCATAACCAAGAGGTCGCCGGTTCAAGTCCGGCTCCCGAACCAACCCTTTAGAGGGGGCAACAAGCATCAGGCATGCCGGAAACCTAATCTGCCGGATAAGGGTT
>Ga0164294_10004061_pt1 | contig 12872 bp, 14 predicted proteins | sample GEODES005metaG_FD_111479 | JGI IMG/M metagenome (GOLD analysis project Ga0164294, IMG submission 111479) | Oligotrophic lake water microbial communities from Sparkling Lake, Wisconsin, USA - GEODES005 metaG | ecosystem: Environmental > Aquatic > Freshwater > Lake | place: USA: Sparkling Lake... | reverse complement strand
TGGCATTGCCTGCCTCATCTTGGTCTTGGTAGTACTTCCCGAAGACACGGCTCTTTGGCGCAAGATCTTTGCTGGTATTTTAAGCATCACATTTGGGCACCACCTCGCTCGTGCCATTTTGCCTACGAATACACGTGCCGAACGCATCAAACTCTGGCTGGAATGTCTGGCTTTCCCTGCACTGATCTTCGCTTTTCTCATTCTACCTACCTGGCAGGGCTGGCTCTTGTTTGCCGTCGGCTTTTTCTGGCGGTCATTGGTTGGGAATCTATTCATCAAGCCCTGACCCTCCTTCAATATCACCTCTCATGAGCCAAGATCATCAAGATAAGCATCTAAATGACTTAAGATCTTTACATCAAAATGGACGGCTGGCTGAGGCCAGAACTGGTTATCTAGATCTACTGCGGCTGTCCCCCACGAATTGCCATGCGCTGGCAGGCCTAGCCATGATCCATGCTCAAGACGGCCACTACGTCCTGTCTCTGGAATGCTTTTCGTTAGCCCTCAAAGCGAATCCAAATGTTGCTGAAATCCACAGCCAAAAAGGAGTGGTTCTATTTCAATTAAGCAGGTTTAGCGAGGCGCTGGAATGCTTGACTCAAGCCCTAACAATCCAGCCAAACACTGCAGAATTCTACAATAACCGGGCTATCGTTCTAACGAAAATGGAAAGACGTCAGGAAGCTTTGGATGATTATAATCGAGCTGTGGAGATTCGGCCGGAATACGGTAATGCCTGGAAGAACCGAGGTATTGTCCTGCGATCTTTGGAGCTTCTCGACGAAAGCCTTGCAAGTTATGATCGTGCATTAGAGATCAATCCCAAGGGTGCCCAGACGTGGAACTATCGCGGGCATGTCCTGCGCCAGTTAGGCAGACTCGAAGACTCGCTCGCAAGCTATCGCGAAGCCGTGCGCATTCGCCCCGACTATGCCGAGGCCCACTACAACCAAAGCCTTGTGCTGCGTGAGTTCGGCCGCCTCACCGAAGCCATCGAATGCTGCGACCGTGCGACCACCCTCGTTCCCGACTACGCAGACGCCTGGTGGAACAGGGCTGAAATCCTGGTGCTGACGGGCGACTTCGAAAACGGCTGGCCCATGTTTGAGTGGCGCTGGAAATCTGACCGGCACGGCAAAGCATTCCGTGAGGTTGGCAAGCCGCTCTGGCTGGGTGCAGGCCCGCTGGAGGGAAAACGACTGCTGTTGAACGTCGATGGAGGTCTTGGCGACGTCATTCAGTTCTGCCGCTATGCACCCCTGTTGGTTCAGCAAGGCGCGCAGGTGATCCTTGAGGCACAAGTGGGTCTCATCCCGCTCCTGCGTGAGAGCTTTGAGTCCATCGAGCTCACGCCTTACCTGCAGCCGCTTCCCGAGTTTGACTGCCACTGCCCGCTGATGAGCCTGCCCGGCGCCTTCCGGCAATCCGTGGACCAGATCACTGCCGACCTCCCCTACCTTCGTGCCCCTGCCCTGCATCGCGAAGCATGGGCAGCGAAGCTGGGCCCGAAGACACGTCCTCGCATCGGCCTCGTCTGGTCAGGCGGAAATCTTCACTACAAAGGCCAGGAACACCGCAGCATCCCACTCGAGCAGTTGCAGGTTTTGCTGACTCAGGATGCGGAGTTCCATTGCCTGCAACAAGAGATCCTCGGAAGTGATCGTGCGGCACTGTTCGGTCTGCCCATCCAAACCTGGGCGCCGGACCTTCATGACTTCGCCGAGACCGCCGCACTGATCTCGCACATGGACCTCGTCATCAGCGTGGACACCGCCGTGGCACACCTCGCAGGAGCTATGGGACGGCAGGTCTGGGTCCTCCTGCCCTTCGATCCCGACATGCGCTGGATGCTCCACCGCGAGGATACTCCTTGGTATCCGCACGTCATGCGCCTCTTCCGTCAGCCTTCATTGGGAGATTGGGCCGCGCCTCTAGCAAGGGTGCGTGAGGAGATGCTTCATCTGATCTGCTGATTAGGCTACGTTACGGTCTTACCTCGACCACCCTAAAGTGGCGTAAAGGCTAGGCAAAACACAACCAATTGGGAAACGCAATGATTGCGCCAAAATAAACACAGCAACGCTTCGTACAAGACTCACGACTGAGCGAAGCTCAGGTCGGATGACTTCGGTTAGCGTTGGACGAGTTCTTTGGTGTGTTCGTGAAGGTTCATGAATGATGAACGGTGCAGCTTTACAGAGATTCGAGCGCAGGTGTCATGGCATTGGCAAGCTCCTCCTGCCAAGAGATCGTCTGGTCACTCTTCAGCCAGCCCCAGCGCGGAGGCTCGACCGAGCTCTGCTGCACGATGAGACGGCCCGGCAGCGAATACCCTCCGATTAGCGCCTGATCCATGGCCACCAGCAGGCGTTCCAGCAGCACAAAGCTGCGCTGAATAGTATCGGTCGCGCGCTTTTCATCCGTGTAAGCACCGCCCCACGGCGTCTGAATGAAGACGCTCAGCGGACCATGCTGAAGATAGCAGTGGAGGAACCAGGAGTTCGTCCCATAACCATCGTGACCGAGGAGGAAAAAATCCTCGACCGGTGTGTCCGTCGTCTCGTCGATGTAGCTAGCGATATCGTAAAGGCGCGGAACGTCCACACGGGTTCCCCAAACCCATTCACGTTGGCGCAGAATGCGTGCTTGCAGAGGCTCCGGTACCGGCGGCGAAGGAAGCCGGTGGCGGCGGAGAGTGGAGGTCATGTCACGGATGCCGTTCATCATATGTGTCCTTTCGTGGGGTTGCGAAGCGCCTAAGCCATACCAGCAGCTCTAAGCGCTGCCGCCACCTGCGTATCCATCTGCGCATCCATCTTGGCGTGATCTCTCGCCCAGTAGCTGGTGGGCACCTCCTCCATGCCGCCCTCGCCATCAGGGACCCTGACTCTATCATTTTCTAGCAGGTCGGTCACGCCTCCTGTTCCCCACTGATCCGGGGGGATGATCCTGCCGGCTTGCTCAAGTTTGGTGACGTGATCCTTCAGTGCGGTCAGCCTTGCTTTGGCAGCGGTGACGGTGGCATCGTCAAACATGTTTTCACATAACTCTGCCACATCGTCGTCTGATAAACCACGAATGGCCTGGGCCATATCGCTGTCGATGACAGGCGGCATTCCGGGCAGATGCACAGCATGCCGGCCTACAACCTCAGCTGCATCATCGGGCTCGGGCCCCATGCAAAAGTCGCTGTCGATGGCCTTCACACCGGTAATCTCGCCCCGGTCGTTTTGCTGGACCAGATAATTGCCGCGATGGCGGTCCGTCTGTGCCGTGATGATGTCCAGGAGTTGTAGTTTCATCATCTCTTTCTGGGCCACCCCTGGATTGCCTGTGACCCCCTCGGTATCTTTGGCCGTCTTACCTGGCGCCAGTTCCATCACGATGCCAGTTTGGCCTTGATGATGAGCAAAGTCAGTGCCAACAGACACATTGAAGCCGATACGTGCATCCAGCTTGGCGGTGAAGACGGCGCGCTCGAGCAGCTTGGGATTGCTCTGGTCGATCTTAAGCTGTTGCGGAGCTCCAAAGCGACCTCCTTTAGGATGGATTAGCTCTTCATCATCGTATTTGTGCACTCGGGTCACATCACCGCCGCCGCTGGAGTAATTTCCCTTGGAAACCGTATGGGCCGCACCAGAACCGATTGGCTTCATTCTTGAGCGCAGATTTTCGTCCTTGAAGGTGGTGATTTTCGTCTGGAGATACTCTTCACGGACGGCACGGCCCAGCATGCGCAGCCGCGGCTGGAAGGAGGCGATCTCAGGCATGCGCTGCCCACCCATCACCTGGTGCTTGTCCACACACACCTGAAGCTCGACGTTGAGAAGGTTTCGGTTCATGCCGCCTATCTGCGCCGGCGTATGCCCCGCGCGCTGCAGAGCGATGGTCATGGCACCACTGAGAATGTCCTCGTTCTTACCTTTGTGAGGAATCTGTTTTCCGTCCAACCCTTGGCCGACTTGGGTCTCGAGACCCCTCAACTGGGTCAGCAGAGTGGTTCTGGCGCTGACATCGCTGGGTGCGCCATGGTTGATCGTTCCCAGCATGGTGCCCATCTCGGGACTGCGCGCCAGTTGCTGGCGCAGCACCGCACGCTGCATCGTCTGCAAATCCACTTTATCCTTTTTAGTTAGGCGCGAGGTGTCTGCGGAGGCCAGTTGGCTGGAAACATCTGTCAATTGATCGTCTGACAGCTTCCCGAGCTCCACGTCCATGCGGGTCGACAGCAGATCCGTGCGTGACGCCCAAGGGGCAGTCCGGTGCATGACCTTCACGTCATTCCGAAGCGTGGCCATCATGTCCGGATCGGAGACATCAGAATTATGTCCAGAAACCAGACGGGACACCAAGCTCTCTACCTTGCCGCTGAATTGCTGGTGCCTTGCATTGAAGCGCGTGGCGGCCTGGCTGGCGCCCTTGTCTGTGCTAAACTTCGCACCTTCCCATCCGTGCTTCAGGCGGGAAGTGAAGCGTTCCCATGTGGTCTTCGGCGTGAAGGCGCGCGGGATGGCGCCGCCTCCCTGCTCGGCCTTCATGCCACCTAAGCGGGCGTTTTCGCCGGAAGGGATGCTGGCCCCCGACTGCACTTGCGGCAGTGTGGTGGCATAGGCGGTGGTTAGAGATGTGGCTTGAGTGACTGGCATGGCCTTGCTCGATGAAGCTGAATGGGTTTCGGAGCGGGACTAAACTCGGATGAAGCCGGCGGAACCGGAAGAAGGAACATCATGCGTGTCATCGGCGATGACTTCATCTTCCAGGGAATCCAGGATCTCCGAGGTCCATGCCTGTGCATAGCCGACATAGGCCTCCATGGTGCTGATGAATCGCTCGGAAGTGATGACCGAAAGATCAAAAGGCTGGCAAAGCAGGACCTCACCACGCTGCTCATCCAAGCCGAGAATTGCACCTCCGGTGCCCTGGCCAAAAAGATTGCCCGCTAGAAGCTTATGCAGCAGCTGCACATTGCCGCCAGGATGAGGCCCCACGACCGAGAAGGCCTGCACATTGTCCGAACCGGGCTGGTGCTCGATGTCAATCACTAGGCTGCCGTCCAGCACAATACGGCAGATATTGTCGTCACTCAGCGCGAGGTTCGGCAGACCAATGTGCGCGCCAAGAGCGCTGAGAAGGGAGGCGAGGCGTGGATCGGCATCTGGCATGATGGTAGAAGTAAAGGCTAAATGAAGTTAAACTGTGAGCGAGAGTCGAAGCAAGGCAAATAAAGCCGTATTAGGCAAAAAACGGCGAGCCTTGGGTCAGTTGATCGGCTTCATTCATGGCGAGTCGGTGTAAGGCTGAGGCGCCTGAAACCGCCAGAGGCTTGTGATCCAGACCTCGACTTGCCTGTGCCTTAAACTCAGTCATCCGAGCATGCAGCCAGTCGACATCGGCGCTGCCTTGATGCGGTTCAACGCAGGCCTTGAAGGCCTTACTTGATGCTCGGGAGCTTTCAGTGCTGCTGCTCATAGAATTCCTTCACCCAGCGGAGGACTTCCGCCATCGGTTCAATGAGGTCGGCGGGAACATAGCGATCCATGTCCACCTTTTCATAAAGGGCACGCGCCAGAGGAATGTGCTGCATCACGGGAATCCCCTCCTCCTTGGCCACTTCCACCATGCGGCGCGCGACATCGTCCTCGCCCTTGGCGAGAACGACGGGCATCTTGTTGTCCGCCTCTTTGTAATAGATCGCGATGGCGAGATGGGTAGGATTAGTCACGACGACGCTGGATTTTCGGGTTCGTTCCATGGTATCACTCATCACCATTTCCTGATGGATCTGTTTGCGCTTGCCTTTGATCTCGGGGTTGCCCTCGCTCTCCTTATACTCGCGCTTCACCTCATCCTTGCTCATCTTGAGCTGTTTGATGTGCTGGAACTTCTGGAAGAAGTAATCCGCAGCCGCGATGGCGATATAAACCATCGTGATCTTGATGGCCAGATTGCTGAGCATGGGCTTCAGGCTGTTCAGCACCCCTTCCTCGCCGGCATACGGGATGCGCGTGAGCGGATCCAGCGAGTCCTTCGTCACAAAGTAGATGAGCACCGCGATGATGATGACCTTGGCCGCGTTCTTGAGGAACTCGACGATGTTCTTCATCGAGAACATTTGCTTCGCCTTTTCAAGCGGGTTGAGCTTCTTCAGTTCGGGCTTGATTGGCTCCATTGTGAGCAGGAAGCCGACCTGGACATAGTTAAAGGCAATACCAACGATCATCACTACCACCAGCATCGGCGCAGAGAGCAGCAGTATCTTGATGACGATGCCGTAAAGCACCTCATCCACCACCTCAAGGAAGGGCTGAGTGTAAAAGGCCGTTGGCAGAAGAATGAGCGCCTTGCACTCCTCTACATAAGAGGGCCAGAGGACGGAGATGGTCACGAAGCTGGCCACCGTCAGCGCCGCAGCGGTCACGTCCTGACTCTTCGCGATCTGGCCCTTCTGACGGGCATCACGAAGCTTTTTCGGTGTTGGTGGCTCAGTCTTCTCGCTCATGGTGAGTTACTTGAAAAACCCTTGGTAGAAGAGAGTCCACTCCTGCGGAGTCATGATCTGCTCTTTGAAGAAGCCGAGCAGGAAGACGAGATAGAAAATGATGAGGAGCGAGGCGATGCCGCTCTTCACCGGCATGGCCAGAAAGAACACGTTCAGCTGCGGGCTGAAACGGTTCATCAATCCCAGGCCAAATTCCGCGATGAACATGGCGATGATAATAGGGGCCGAGTAGGTGATTATCAGCCCCATGATGTTATCGAGCAAGCCGAGGCAGGTCATGGCAAAGCCTGGCTGGAAGGTCGGAAAATACGAAAACACCGGCCAGGTGATGTAGCTGTCGTACATGATCGTCAGGAAGGAGAAGAACCCTCCGCCAAGGAAGAAGAGCACGCCCAGCACCTTAGTGAACAGCACACCAAACAAGCTGCTGCTGCCGCCGGACATGGGGTCAAACATTTCCGCCATGCTGGAGCCACGCTGGTTATCAATGAAAAAGCCTGTGCCCTCAGCCACCCAGAAGACCAGGCCTGTGCAGAAGCCGATCAGCATGCCAAGCGCGATCTCCTTCACGAGCACGCCAATGAGAAACAGCGGCCAGAAGTTCGAGTCCGGTATGTTGATCGGGCTCTGCAGCGTGATCGGAATAGCCATCAGGCTGAGCGAAATGATCACCACCTGCCTCGCCATGCCCATGATGAACTGGTCACCAAAAAAGGGAGAGATCAGGAGCGCAGACATCATCCTCGGCACCGTGAAGGCCACGATGAGGAAGAGCGTCCGGACATCGTAATCGCCCATCATCTTCGCAGAGTCGGGAAGGTGTCAAAAATTTGCAGGGTGAACTTGTACAGCTCAGCCCCAGTCCATCCTGCGGTGAGCAGCAGCACCAGCGTCACCACGATCAGTTTGACGGCGAAACCGAGGGTCTGCTCCTGCACCTGCGTCAGAGCCTGAATCAAGCTCACCAGCACCCCCACCACCGTGGCAACGATGATCGGCGGCATGGAAAGGATGAGCACCAGGACGAGAGCCTGGTTGGTCATTTCGATCAGGAAACTTTGATTCATTTAGAAAGAGGAAAGAGGTGCGAGGCGATGCACACGTCGTCGTCAACCACCGCCTTGCAGCACATAGGTCATTACGAGACCGTGGATCAGGCGCGCCCAGCCATCGATCAGAACAAAGAGCAGCAGCTTAAACGGCAGAGAGATCGTCATCGGAGACACCATCATCATGCCCATCGCCAGCAGGATGTTCGAGACAATGAGGTCGATAGCGATGAACGGCAGGTAGAGCAGGAAACCGATCTGGAAAGCGGAAGTCAGCTCACTGACGGTGAAGGCCGGGATCAGCACAAAGAAGCTGTCCGCTGGGATCTCCACCTTGGACTTATCTCCCCACACACGGCGTGCGGTATCCATAAAAAACTTCTTCTCATGGGAGGTGGTGTGCCGGTTCAGGAACTCACGAATGGGCGTGCTACCCTTCTCCAGAACCACCCTGAGCTTGGTGGCATTGAAGTTACTAAAATCCTCCTTCTCAACCGAGGCAAATGTGGCCTGGCCAACCGGTGCCATGATGTAGATGGTGAGGATGACCGCGATGCCGTTGAGCACCATGTTAGGCGGGATCTGCTGAACGCCCAATGCATTGCGCACCAGGCTGAGCACGACCACCAGCTTCACATAAGACGTCGCCATGATGGCAAAGAACGGTGCCAGAGAAAGCACCGCCGTGAGCAGAATCAGCGTAAGCGGATCGGGAATTTGAAAGGAGGTCATGGTGCGGAAAACTCAGTCACACGGACACCCAGATGCTCACCCACCTCGATCAACTGGCCTTTGCCGATGGGTTTGCTGTTGGCACAAATGGTCAGGTCAGCACCCGCGAGGCTGCCAAGCTCAAAGGCGAAACCTGGCGCTAGGCTGCGCAGCTCACCCACGGTGAGTGTCGTATGGCCGACGACAAAGGTCAGCTCGATTTCGATGTCGTTCACAGAGGCGGGGTTGGCATTGGCCATAGTCGTGGCGGGGGCGGTGATGAGTTGTTTGAGATTGAAGACCTTGGCATCCAGCGTGCCAACGCCAAGCTGGCGACCGGCCACATAAAAGGCGCACTCCTTGGCAACCCGGTAATCCATCAGTTCGGCAAAGAGCACGTCGTGCACTTCCACGGACTTCAGCTCACTGAGTGTGAGAGTCATACTGGCAGCGGAGAGCTGCACAAGCAAGGGTAGCTTGGTGTCATCCTGAGCGGTCGCAGGCGCCCGCTCCATCAAGCTGGCAAGATGGGCGAACGCAGCATCAGTCCCGTGAATACTGCCATGTATCCATGAAGTGTCACTCCCACGATTGATGTTCCACTCGATGATCTCCTCAGGCGCATGACGATGGCTGAACGGCTGGATGGAGGAGATGGAAATATCGATCCCGCCTTTGTTCAGCGCAGTAAAGATCTCTCCGAAGCAGGCTTCAATGAGTCCGCAGGCAAGTTCAGGAGGCAATCCCTGAAGATCGATGCCGGCCAGTGTGGGTGAGATCCAGGCAAGCTCGGGCAGGCGGCTGATTTCAGCCGTCAATTCATGACCTCCAAGATTCAGTCCCAAAGTCCAACTGCCACGAGAATTCGCGGGTAGGTTGGTGAAGCTAAATTGCGCAGGTTGTCCGTTCCAATCGAAGCGCAGGGGCCGGTTCTTGCCTGCGATGCGGTTGGACAGACGCACAAACTCGGGGCGGAAAGTAGATCGTGGAGGTATTTGGCTCACTCGGGAGGGTATAAGAGTTGATTCAACTAGGCGTTAGCCTGCTCCTGTTCCTGTTCCCATGGAGTGTGGCGGTTGCGGGAGCGGCCATCCTGCGGTTGGCCGCTTTCATGCTGCACAGTAACCTGTGCGCCTTCTGGGAGATTCAGGCGCTCGCTGAGACGCTGGGAAAGCTGGGTGGTGGAGTCATTCAGCACGCGCGCCCAATATGCATTCGTGGTGTCAAACTCCACGCGTAGCTGGCCACCGTCCTCACGCCACATCCGCACTTCCGTGCCAGGCATGATGTTCTCAGCAATCTTGATACGCACTTCCGCATTCTGGCCATGCAGAGGATCTGTCACGAGCAGACGATCCGCCATCTCATTCATCAGGGAGTTGACCTGCTCAATACGATCCGCCGTGGCAGGACCGCTGACCTGGGCCGCAGCGGCTGCTGCAGCCGCGGACTGGCTGTCCATGGAGTGCAGGATGCTATGACCAAGGTTGGCAAAATCAGAGATGGGTTGCTCTGCTACGGCTGGGATGTCGAGGCGATCCACATGGACCTGAGTTGCATTCCTGGAGTTGGTGGTAAAGGCTTCCTCAAGCGCTTTGCGTACCGCATCCACAGCAGAAGCTGTGTTGCTAATCGTCAGCGGGCTTTGGGTGGCATTGGCCTTGTCTTCCGTGATGCTGACACCAAAGGCTGGGGGTTGAGTCGCAGGAGGGCACATGAGAGCGCGCAGCGCTTCGAGATCGGCGGCATCGCTGCCGAGTGCGTCGGTGAGTGTGCTGCTGTCCTCGTCGTTCGACGTGGCTTTCGGGGGGGAGTAAGATTCAATTGAGTTCATAGCTGGCTTCGTCCGGGTACAGGTTTAGATCAGTTTTCGGGCCACTGAAGTCCTCGAGTTCAAGGTCGGCGAGGCGTTCAGCCTCGAGATTTTGCTCATCCTGCCACGTGACACGATGCTCGAGAAGCTTCTCGAGATCCTGCGTGGCTTGCTTGAAGGCTTGCTTGGCCTTTTCCAGTTCTTCCTGAGCTCGGTCGAGCTCACCCTCAGCCTTGCGAACTTGGTCAATGAAATCGAGTTCACGCTCACGGATGGAGGAGATCTCCAGACGGATGTCCGTGATGTCTCCAAGCTTCACGGGGCGATGCATGATGGATTGGATGAGGCGCTCTTCTTCAACGACACGCCATTTGGAGTAATCCTCCAGCTCCTGCTCCTTGGCAGCGAGATGCTTCTCTGCTTCCAGAACGACACGACGCGCACTTGTGACCGCCTTGCTGGCTTTGTCTTCGCGATGCTCGCGAACGAAAACCATGTCCTGAAGTGGGTAGCGTGCCATGAGACGTTATTTGGCAAGTTGGATCATGGCCTGAAGCGTCTGGTCAAAGGTGCTCTGCTCCCGCAGGCCCTGCTTCAGGAAGTTGTTAATGGCGTCGATCTTGGAGATAGCCTCGTCAGCGCCGGCATCACTGCCCTTCTTGTATTCACCGATGCGAACGAGCAGCTCCACCTCCTGATACTTGGACATGAGATTGCGGATCTTACCAGCAGCCTTCATGTGATCCGGCGAATTGATGGCGGTGAACAAACGACTCACACTGGCGAGTGCATCAATGGCCGGATAGTGATTGGCGGATCCGAGCTTGCGACTGAGGACGATGTGCCCATCGAGAATCGAGCGGGTCTCATCAGCAACAGGCTCCGTCATGTCATCACCTTCAACAAGAACGGTATAAAGAGCGGTAATGCTGCCATTGTGGGAGCAGCCAGCGCGCTCCATCATGCGCGGCAGCGTGGCGAACACCGACGGCGGGAAACCACGGCGTGTCGGCGGCTCACCGGCAGCGAGACCGATCTCACGCAGGGCACGGGCAAAGCGGGTGACACTGTCCATGAGGAGCAGCACCTTCTTGCCCTGATCTCGGAAATATTCAGCGATGGCCGTGGCCACATAGGCGCACTTCAGTCGTTCCATGGAAGGACGGTCTGAAGTGGCGATGACGGTGACGGCACGCTTCACGCCCTCTTCACCCAGATCACGCTCCAGGAACTCACGCACCTCACGACCACGTTCGCCAATCAGAGCCAGCACGACGACATCTGCCGTGGTGTTGCGAATGATCTGGCTGAGCAGAGTGCTCTTGCCTCCACCTGCCGCAGCGAAGATGCCCATGCGCTGGCCTTCACCGCAGGTGAGCAGTCCATCCAGCGCGCGGACGCCAAGGCTGATAGGCTTGCTGATCAGCTCACGCGTCATCGCATTCGGTGGGTCTGCGGTGACCGGGTAGTAGTCGTCGATCTTGAAAGGCCCCCTGCCATCGGAGGGATGGCCAAGACCATCCAGCACGCGGCCTAACATGTCATTACCTACCGGGACTTTATGGATCTCCCCGGTCGGAATCACTTCCGTGGTGGAGGAGAGGCCGAGCATCTCCCCCAGTGGTGTGATGATGGCGAGATTCTTTTGGAAACCGACGACCTCACCGAGGATGCCTTCTTCTTCCCAGGGATTCTTCAAGCGCACGAGCTCGCCAATCTTGGCTCCGGGTGCGTAGGCGCGCAGGATGGTACCGGTGACTTGAGTCACACGACCACGCAGGCTGAGCGGCGGCACGGAATCCATGCCGCGTCTCAGGCGCGTGGTGAGGGATTCGAAGTCGAAGGTGGGCGGCGTCATGCGGTCATTTCATGGAGCGGATCAGGGCCTTCTCGATGGCCTTGAGCTGGGTTTCGAGCGTCGCATCCACCACACCGATCTCGGTTTCGAGCACACAGCCGTTTTCAGACAGACGGCTGTCAGCCTGAACATCCAGAAACTGGATCTTCGGAAAGGTCTGCATGATGGTGGCGAGGCGACTTTTCAGCCAGTCAGCCTGAGCTGGCGCCACACGGACGGTGACATTGGTTTCGTTACGCGTGCTCTCCAGCGCACGACGGACAATCTTCTCGATCACGTCATGCTGATTCATCTCACCGATCACGCTGCGCACAGCACGCATGACCAGATCCACCATCACATCTTCCACTTTGGAGAAGTAAGCAGCGCTCTGCCCCATGCACTCGACGATGTGCTCAGCGATCTGGGCCTTGCCATCTTCCTGGCCTTGCTGGAAGCCTTCCTGACGCTTGATTTCAGCCTCAGCAAGGGCCTGCTGACGGATGAGAGTGGCCTCACGTCGGGCGGCTTCTAGGATGCGCTGGCCATCAATGATGAAGGCATGCTCATCTCGTTTCAGGATCTTGGAATCTGGGGCGACGACAACGCCGCTTTTTTCTAGGCAAAGCATTTCGTCTCTCCTTCAGTTAAAACTTCAGTGCTGATTTTGCGGATTCGGTTCCAGGCACGTTCGCGGATGTCCTGCGGCACTCTGCGGAGGGTTTTTTTGGCAATGGCCGGTGGCAGCTTAAGCATGAAGCGCTTCTGGATGGAGTCAGCTTCATCACAAGCTGCGGAAGTCAGCAGGTTCCAGCCGAGCTCAATGGCATTGTCATAAAGTGGCTTGTCACTCTCAGGCAGGACCGCATCAATCTCCGGCACAATGAAGCGAGCGCGGCGCAGAGCAAAGGAACGTGCGTCTTCACCAAAGCTGCTCTTGATCTCCTGCATCTGAACCTT
>Ga0164294_10004060_pt1 | contig 12873 bp, 14 predicted proteins | sample GEODES005metaG_FD_111479 | JGI IMG/M metagenome (GOLD analysis project Ga0164294, IMG submission 111479) | Oligotrophic lake water microbial communities from Sparkling Lake, Wisconsin, USA - GEODES005 metaG | ecosystem: Environmental > Aquatic > Freshwater > Lake | place: USA: Sparkling Lake... | reverse complement strand
TTAAAGCAACATCATTGGTTACAGGTAACCTTCTAAAAGTTAAATCTAAATCAGAGTATATTTTTTGTAAGTTTGCCATTCTTTATTTATACGCAAAAGTAAATTCGCTTTTTTAAGTTTTGAAATGTGTCCGGAGAAATTCTAGGCCGGAACGCAAAATTTCGAAATTTTAGGAATTAATTCTTGTGATGAGTTTTGATGTTCCTATGAAGTTGGTTGCCAAGTATTTTTCTGTTTCACTCATATTACCAATGGTTTTTACGGTATTGTAGTTATTCACAAAATTCTTTAAATTATTATAATAAGTCACATCAGCATTTCTTCTACCACCCATCAAATTGTTTGTATTTGCTAATCCTGAATAAATTTGAGTAATCTGCGAATTTGATAAATTAGATGTATTTGCTATAGGATCAATACTTGCAGATATTAAACTTATATAAGTATTAATTGTATTAGCATTTGCACTTATCTGTGGGGTAACTAAAAGACTAGTAAAACTACCCATTATTGGTGAAGTGTTTATTATTGCATCTGTTTGATTGGTAATATATAATGCCATCCTACCATAATTTAAAGCCGTTAAATAGAAAGGTTGATCCTCAACTAAACCAGTAAAAGGTTCAATATTTGATAACCTATTTGTGTGTACAAGAAAAGTATTTGCAGTAGCTACTAAAGTTATTGCAGCTTCATAGATTGATGAAGTTGCGTTTAAATTTGAAACATTGGCGGTCAATGTTATAATTGAATTCGCAATGTTTGCTATACTTTGTGTTACGGCCGCAACTGAATTATAATAATAACCTCCAACATCACTATTTTTAATATCTGTGGCTTGCCATTCAGTAATGAAAGCAGGCATAGAATTCATATGTGATTGAGTATTTGCGTCCATTACTTTCACATACCCATTTGGGTCATCAAAATTGTAACCTAAGATTGTATATAAACCCGTAGCATTATTTACAGTTGCCATAATATATTAAGCCCCAATCATAGGAGTTAGTGGAGGTGCTGTTTTAGGGTGTACATGAGTATTAAATGTAAGTAAATTCATTACATCAAACCCTAAAATTGAAGATGAAATGCCTTGAATTGACATTGGTGCGTTCATTGACGCTGTGGCAGTAAGAATTCCTGTTGGTACATAAGGACCTGGTGTTACACAACCAACATTCACACCACCTAATGTTTCTAATCCACCAGTAGCAAAAACTTTGAAACCCGCCGTGACATTTGTTTTAGAAGATATGGAAGTGGCTGTAATTGCTCCTTGAACACGAAGGTCACCAGTCACAATCACATTTTTAGGACTTTTTAAGAATATACTACCACCACCAAGACCGGTTAACACATCTCCAGAACCAGAACTAATATTAATATCTCCATCACTTGTTAAATCTACGTTACCTGCAGTATGTATATGTGATTTTCCACCAACACTTGCTTTTAAACTTCCGTCTATCTCCGATATCATATCGCCATGAACAGTAAGTTTACAATCTTGATACACTTCAATATTACAAACTCCGCGGATTGAAACATTATTATCTTTTACGATAACTGTAAAATTATTCCCTTTAATTACAGCATCAGAATCACCATTAGAATACCAATGTTGATATGTACCTGTTGTACCGTGCTGGCGCCTCATGGATTCATTGCCTGGCGTGTCATCTTTCATATCCATATGACCTGCCTCAGTTTGAGTTAAGTTAATATATGGGTATGATCCTACTTGTGTATTTGCTGATGTAGTCCATGTACTTCCGTAAATATTGTCTGCCATGATTTAAGGTCTCGATTTACTTATTTGAACAAGTGGTGTTCCATTACCGTCGGTTATTGCGGTTGATATATTTGAAATATTACTTGTAAAGCTATTTAAACTTGCTGTAAGTGTTGTTGAAGCAGAAGCAACTCCTTTTGATAAGGCAGAAGGAACGGATGCTAAATTTGATTGTAAACCATTTAAATCTGTGCTTAATCCTTTAACACCTGATACAGCTTGATTTGATTGTTTGATAATATTGTTTGTTGTTGTTATCAATTCTGTTAATTGAGGACCTGCCGCAAATGTTGTTGCTTTTTTCAAAGCATTTTGTAGTAAAGCCAAACATTGTGTCAAAGTAGCAGCAACTCTTTGTGGTAAACTTTTAACAACATTAACGAAAAAATTCACTTCAGCAATAATTTCTTTTGCTGCTTTAATTTGTTCGTTGATATAAGTTAATACATTACTAATTACTTGTAAAACTGCTAAAGCATCATCTATAAATTGTTTAATTTGAGTTATAACAGGACTTGAACCATCACCAATTAATGCTGTTACAACTTTATCTCTTATTTCCTGTAAACTCTTAGCTAACTCAGCATTTTTATTTGCTAATATCCAATTAAGTCTTGATTTTGGATCACAAATATGCCATATTTCAGCATTTGATAGTGCAATTGAAGTGTTTGCAATTGAGCCTCTAGCTAGTTGTGGAACTGTTGGGAACCCGGCTATTATTGCATCACCTTCTGCCACAATTTTTGGTGGATTTGGTTCTTTTAATTTTCCATATTTTCCTGGAACACCTACCATGTTAGGTACTTTTACTGAGAACGCTGCCATTTTTTATCCTTTATTCGTAATCGTTATCTTGTTTAATACCAGGTATAACACCCATCATGATAGGAGATTGTCCGGCTTCACTATCCATAAAAAACCCAACAACCCATTCACCTAATGATGGAGCTTCAAAATGTCTTGTATTGTTTATTGGGTTCATTGGAAAAGCCCAAGGTAAATCTTCATCGGGAATATCATCTCCATACCAACCAAATATTCTTACTTGGCAACGACCTAATCCTAAATCATCAAAACGATTTACAATTTTACCCACCCACCAGACAAAACCATTAAGACCGGCGAAATTATGGTTATTTACAGCTCTACTCATTATATAATTCCTTTTATTGTATTAGACCACAAAGGAGATTTATTATTATTTGCTGGATAGGCACTTGGTACACTTTCTTTTGTTATTTCTAATATAGTTCTAAATGAAGTTAAATCAATTAAGTGTCTAACACCAGTAATAAAGTAATTACCGGAGTAATATTTATCGAGAGCTCCTTTGTTTGCTAAGTTTCTTGATGACAAATTAAATGTGAGTACACGACCTACAGTTAAATTACAATCTCCTGGTACAGATATTCTCAATCTAGTATAATTGGCCAATCCTAGTTGTGCTGTTCTATAAGGTATGAATGTCTCAGCATATATATCATTTCCTGATGCACCTGGAACTCCAGCAACATACGAATTAGTACCACTATCAAAATTAGAAAATACTAATTTTAACATTGATTGTGAAGCTTGACCTAAATTATCACCATTTCTATTTGTCGAATCATCAATAATACCATATGAATTTAATAATTTAGCCTGCCGACTATAAACAGTATAATCAAAATTAGTTACTTTTTTTGTCCGTGTTAATGGATTAATAGATATTAATTGATTAGCAAATGTACCAGAAGTAATACCATTTAATGTATCAAAAGAATCTAAGAACTCATATGTTAATACATTGTGTGTATCAGTATTTAAATCTTTACTATTAATATTTTTTGGTTTGTATGTGTAAGTATAATAAGATGTTTGTTTCATCAAACTCTGCAACGACCTGTATTGAAAGCCATTCTTATCCTCATAAAATAACATATCAGCACCAGGATTTTGTGGGTTTGGTCTTGCATAATTAGTTACAAAATTGATGGCATCAAATGGTTTTAATGTAGGTATAATAAAATCATATTTACCATAAGTAGCTTCTATTGTACCATTTTTATTGGCTGGCACTTTCAAATAATTAGTGAGAACATCCGATACAATATCAGAAATTAAAGAATCTTTATATCGTTTACTTATTTTATATTGTTCTGATAATAACAATTCTTCTGAACAAAAATAAATAACATACGATTCTTTATACATCGTACCTTCAAGTTTTCTTTTACCTACTTTGTAAACACGAAATAATTTATCAATTTGATTACTACTATCACCAAACTTACTAAAAGTTAATCGAAGAAATTCAGTACCGTTCATTGCTGCGGTTTCAATAAGGCCGGAAGATTCAATTATATACACATAACCAGATAATGAATTATTAAACAAATCTTCATTATAAGATATTTCTTCAAAAGTATTTTTTAAATCCAATGATCCTACCGAAGATAATAACGTAAGATTCGTTAGTGCATAATCTTTTGAATTTTTTATGCCTGCCATTTTATTGCGCCATCAATGTTTTTAAATCTTTTTCAAGTTGATTACTATAAACTGAATTAATCAATTTAATGTTTTGTTTTGCTTCATTCAATTCTATTTCATAATCGTAAATACTAACAGCAGTTTTTGATATTGTTCTAGTTACAGAAGCTCCACTATTAAATGTTTGTGTTATTGAACCTGTTGTTATACTATTATATGTAGTTAAATCAACCACAACAGTTTTTATTGTTGTTTCTAATGATGTACTATCATAAGTTGTAATTGTTTTTCTATATTCTTGAACGGTACCTGTGGTATATGTAAAAACAAAGTTATCACCTCCGGCAGCTGCACTATATTTGTTTTTTAAATAGGCATCAAATTGCCGAGAAGTCAAAGGCCAATCATATAAAGGATCTATAATTTCATTAGCATAAAGAATCATCCAATACTTATTTGAATCATCATAATATTTGTGTGCTAGTATATCAGGTCTATCACTTTCTTTCAAGTCATATGAATAAAATAATAATGGATTTTTAAGTAATGATGGTATAATGTCTACTCTGGCCATAAGATTGGTCAGTAAAATAGCATTATTTTTATAGTCTGAAGCAACAACTAAAGGAAAACTATCGAAATATAACATATTTACCTTCTTGGATTGGTTCTGTCATCGAAACTATCTCTTGTGAGAATATCCATTTCTTTGAACGATAATTCTAATGTTGTTTGTACCATTGAACCATCACCATAAGCCGCAAAGCCATTTGGTGCATGATTCACATCCATATTATCCAAAATACAACGACCATATCTTGGCAAATATTCTGAACGTTTTTCATTAACATAAAATTCAATATCAAACAAAGAAGGTGGTATTAAAAACATACTATTTGTAGTGGCACCAATTGTACCTCCAATTCTTTGTCCTAAACTAGGAGATGCATAAAATCTAAATTGATTAATAATATTATTTACGTCTAAAGCTTCTTTTTGAGATTTTGGAGTAAATGTAAATGACAGGTTAAAAGTTCTTAATCCTGTGCCACGATAAACCATTTGTAGTTGTGGATTTAAAGCATAACCTTGTGCTCTTTGTAATAAAGTTCCTAAATTTCCTATATCAACACCTGGAACATTAGGTAAAATTCCTACTGCGGCTTGAACGGCAGCTGGATTACCTGTAAGACCATTACCACCACCTCCAGCATTAAGTGTACTGTCTATTGCTCTAAGTGTAGTTACTGCAGTTCCTAAATCTTTAGTTAAACTCATTTCATCGTATTGTGCATCATAACGAGCAACTAAACTATCAGGCATATATAGTGATATTATTGATTTTGTACTGCTTGTTGGTGGATCTACTGTAAAACCAGTTCCCAATCCAGCAGCTGCAAGTAATCCAACAACAGCTGTACCGGCTCCCGCAGCAAGTCCTAAACCTTTTTCAGTTGACGTACCTTTTTTATTAAGAGCAGAAAAAGCCGCTATACCTGTACCAAGTGCTGCAGCTCCTACAGCTACCGCTGTGGCTGTTGAATTGGATATAGCCAATACTGTATTATTATTAGCTAAACCTGTTGCAGCAGATTTTAGACCGGCAGGTTCAATATCATAAATTCTAAAAGTAACCCAATGTTTTTTATTATTTGAATCTCCAGTATTACCTAAATTAGAAGGATATTTAAGTATACTTAAATTATTATTACTATCATCCAATTTGTCTAATGGACCCCTTGGAACTGGAGGTCCTCTACTAATTGTGTCTATTGTTATATTTGCCATCTTTTTCTCTTAAATTCGGTATACATACTATTTATGGCATATTCAGGACTATTCAAACCAAAACACCCAGAAAAGTATATTGGCGACCCCAACAACATAGTATATCGTTCGTCTTGGGAAGCTAAAGTGATGTCGTGGTTAGACAATAATGATTCTATCATAACATGGGCTTCAGAAGAACTCTTTATTCCTTATATATCACCTGTGGATAATCGTTGGCATCGTTACTTTCCTGACTTTTTGGTCAAGTTTAGAACCAAAGACAATAAACTATCAACTATGATGCTTGAAGTTAAACCAAAGAAACAAACTGCACAACCTGAACCTCAAAAAAGAAAGACGAAACAGTTTATTAATGAAGTTAAAACATGGGGCGTCAATCAAGCAAAATGGAAAGCAGCCAACGAATATTGTTTAGACCGTGGGTGGGAATTCAAATTGATTACGGAAGACCATCTAGGTCTGTAACTAAATAACTGAATGACATCCAAACTAACAGAATTAGCTCAGCAAAGACAGTCTGAAGGACTTAAAATGTCCTCGACTTTGCGGCCAACGCCGTCAAGGGACTCTTATAAATGGTTTTTACAGAAAATTGCAGATTTAAGAAGTCCAGTTAAATTAGCAGCAGGAATCAAAGCCGAACAGTATAGAAAAATGAATCGGTTTATTATAGGTAATTTGTATTATTTTTATTATGATCCAAAAGGTAAAGACGATTTAGATTATTATGATAAATTCCCTCTGGTATTAACACTACAGAAATATCCAGACGGTTTTATGGGACTTAACCTACATTATTTGCCAATTCAATACAGAGTGGCATTTTTGGGTAAATTAATGAAATATGCAATCCATGACGATGAGGACGGAATTAAAAGGTTACGAATCAGTTATGACATTTTAAGCGCATCCAAGACGTTTAAAGCGTTCCGTCCTTGTATTAAGAGATATTTAAATAGTCATATTAGGTCAAAGGTACTTGCCGTTCAGCCAAATGAATGGGACGTGGCAACTTTTCTGCCTGTTCAACAGTTTAAAGGTGCTCAGGCCAAAACGATATGGCAGGATTCGGTACACGAAATAAGGAATAGTTAAAATGCCTTCAATGATACAAGATTTTTTGAGTAATTTTACCGATGTGGCTAAACCAAGCCGATTTGAGGTAACTATTGGGTCAAAATCGTATAATGATATTGATCCTAATAAATTAATATTACGTTGTGAAACTGCTGAATTACCAAGTAGAACTTATGCAACAGCAGAACAAAAATTTGGTTCAAATCCTGTAGAAAAATTTCCATACCAAGTACAATTTAATGATTTGAACCTTACTTTTATTGTTGATGATGATATGTTAGCAAAATATTTTTTCGATGGATGGTTAGAAGCTGTTATACCATCAAGCAATTATAATCCAAATTATAAAACAGGACCTGGTGGTTATTCCGCAACAATTAATGTAAAACAATATGATAAGTACCATGAACAATCATATTCAGTTGATTTCTTAGAAGCTTATCCTATTTCAGTCAATCAATTAGACTTAGACTGGTCTGCTGAAGGACACCATAAATTAACTGTAGTATTTGCATACACATCATGGCAGAAAACTTCAAACTATAGAAATAGTCTTAATTCGTGATTTTAACTTAATGGAGTGATAATAAAATGGCTTTACCAAAAATTGATACGCCGGTCTATGACCTTGAATTACCTTTATCAAAAAAGAAAATACGATTTAGGCCGTTCTTAGTAAAAGAACAACGTAATTTACTAATGGCTATGGAATCTGACGATAAAGAAACGATTGAACGGAACATTCGACAGGTATTACATAACTGCACATTGACTGAAGGCCTTGATATTGATAGACTACCTATTATTGATGTTGAATTTTACTTTTTAAATCTTCGAGCTAGGTCTATTGGTGAGGTAGTTCAGAGTAAATATCGTTGTGAAAACATAGTTGAAGAAAAAACTTGTGGTAATTTAATGACGGCTGAATTGAATATTTTAGAAATACAGCCAGATATGACTAATGTTGTAGACGATGTTATTCAAATTAACAATGTTATTAGTGTTAAATTAAAATATCCAGAATTTTCTGTTTTAGAACGTGCCAATAAATTTGAGAGTATTACCGATATGGCATTTGATATGATTGCTGAGAGTGTTGAATACATTTTTGATGGTGAACAATACTATTATGCAGCTGAATCAGAACCAGATGAGATTATTGAATTTATTGAATCATTGAGCCAAGAACAATTTAGTAAAATAGAAAATTTCTTTAATAATTTACCAAAGTTAAATAAGAAAATAGAAATGGATTGTAAAAAGTGTAAGTTTCATCACACGATAGAAGTGGAGGGTCTAGACTCTTTTTTCGCCTAACATTTCGTCATGACAATCTGAAGAATTACTACATAACAAACTTTTCATTGATACAGCACCACAAATATAGTTTGTTCGAACTTGAAAATATGATACCTTGGGAACGGGACATTTACGTTGCTATGCTTATACAATACATTGAAGAAGAAAATGAAAAAATTAAGCAAAGACAAAACGCTAAATGATAACCAAAAAAGCCAATAAACAAACATTTGCATGGGATTCTTCCGCATTTCAAGGTAAGGGTTATTGGTTTGTTTTGGGTAGAAATGGTGCATATGGCCGAGCTGCCAGTAAAGCCGAAGCTATTATCTTAGGAAAACCTAAAGATAAAGAAGAACCTGAAGAAGCTGAAGATTCAGCTGAAACACCAGTAGAACCAACACAACAAAAAGAACTTTCTAGTGGTACTCAAGAAGAATTAGGTAAAATGGTCAAGAAATTTGACTTTAAAACTATTGGTAAAATACTCAATAAAATAAAGGCAATTAAACCGTCTAGTATATTTGGCGGTAAAAAAGAATCTGGTGCAGTAAAACCAGTCATTGAAAAATCTTTAGGTAATGTCAATACTTCATTTTATAATTCGGTAGAAAATGATGTCGCCAATGAAGCTCCCAAGAATGAATCGGCCATAAAAATTGCCAATAAGATATACAAAATGTCTCAAGATTTCTATGAAAAAAGAAAAACAAATATAGAAATAGAAGATAATTTTGAAGAAGAAATGTTGGAAGAAGATGGCATTAGGCACAAACAATTAATTGAAACCCTCATAGATAAAAAGGGAAAAGAAAAATATCAATTAGAAGTTGATGCCAGAATAAATCAAAATAAAAAACTATTGGTAGATTCTTTAGATGAACTCAATGAAGCATTAAAAACTGTCACAAAACCAACACCAAAAGTAGAACCAACTACTACACCTACAGGAACGCCAGGAAGTCCTGCACCATCAAAACCAGCACCAACTCCTTCATCAGCAAGTCCAGCACCAACAGGTACACCAAAACCTACAGCTAGTTCTTCACCAGCACCAACACCAACATCTAGTCCAGGTTCAACAGCAGCCAAAGTTGGTGCTGCGGCTGGTGCAACAGCTTCAATATCACAAGCTATTGGTGGTGCTGAATCTGGTGGAAATTATGATATAACTTACGGTGATAGTTTAGACAAAAAAGGTAATGTTGTACCTAGTAAAAAGTATGTCGCACCACCTAAAAAACTAACTGAAATGACTTTAACTGAAGTAAAAGAATTTGGAATGAAAAGGTCTGAGAATGGCCAAGGCGCTGGTGCTGCTGGTAAGTATCAAATGATGCCAACAACTTTGTTTGGAAGAGTGGATTCAAAAGGTAAATTGGTTCCAGGACTTGTTCAAAGAGAAGGCCTTAGTATGGATGAAAAATTTACCCCAGCAGTACAAGACAGATTAAATAGTCGTTTGAGAGAAGATGATATGGCGACATTAAAAAGATTAGGAGTACCACCAACACCAGGTTATCAATACATGGCACATTATATTGGTGCAGGTGGTGCGGCCGCAGTTTATCAAAATCGTGATAGTGATATGACTGTAGCTGAAGTGATGGCTAGTAAAAACTATGCTGTAGGTAACAATCCTGAATTACATAAATTAAAAGCAAAAGATTTCGAAAAAGAATTACAGGGTAGACTAGAGAAAAAAGGCAATTTGACTCCACATTCTGCTGCCGAAACTTCAACGCCAGCTGTTACTCCGCCACCTACAAAGTTACAAGAAGTTACCAAAGAGAAAAAAGAATTGGAAGCAACTAAAAAACCACCTTCATATATTGATAACTCTACAAAGACAACTGAGATGGGTAAAAAAGCAAGTCCAAAAACTTTAAAAGCTGATGATTTACCTGATTATCCTACATTTATTGGTATTACAAGTGAATATACTGAACGCCAATATGAATTAAGGAGATAGAGTAATGGCAAATAAATTACCAATAACTAAAAAACTCAAAGACGAAATCTTTGTTTGGGATCCAACCGCATATCAAGGTAAAGGATATTGGTATATTTTGGGTACAACTGGTGCATATGGTCGACCAGCAAGTAAAGCCGAAAAAATAAAATTAGGTTCACCTCCAAAAGCAGAAACAACTCCTGAATCTCCAGATGTTTCTTTTATGGATAGTCCACAACTGGCTCAAGGTAGTAGAAGAAGAACTTATCGTAAGAAAAGAAAATTAGCTGGTACGCAAGATTTTAGAACAGGACCACTAAAAGAAATTGTATTTCAAAAATTATTTAATGATGGTAAAACAATACGAGGTGCACTAGAAGAAGCTCTCTCAGAAAAGGCAAAAGCAAAAGCAGCCAGTTTCAAAGACAAATTCGATCCAATGAATATTATAACAAAAATATACGGTGATAAAATTGGAGCTGTAATTGGTCGTGCTATAGGTAGAAAAGAATCTGATATTCAGAAATTTACTGGTTATGGAAAAAATGAAGAGGATGGTGATGAAGGTAAAATTTCTGCTGTAAAGAACAAAAAAGTTGGTAAAATACCATCATTAGAAAAAACCATGGTTACACCAGAAACCAAACAAAAAGGTGGTGATAGTAAACTGGCAGAGATGTTAGACAAAATTTATGGTTCTTTAAAAAAGACTTACGATTTGGATTTAACGAAAAAAGACAATGGTGAAAAACTAAAAAAACAGAAAGATGCTTGGAACAAAGAATTAATTAAAACAATTACTGGTAATCCACAAAATGATGTGTCTAAATTAACTCTTAGAGAGTTTGATTCATTTAGAAAAGTCCTCTTAGAAAAGTTGGCAGAAATTACTGAAACAGTTAAAGGTGCTGGTGGTGCTGGTTCATCATCAATTTTACCTAGTACAAATTTACTTGATAAAATAGAAACTAAAACAGAAATAAAGGGAGCAGTAGTGGCAGCTGGAACTGCTGCAAAAGTAGTAGGTAAAGAAGGAATTGAAGCAGTTGCTAAAAAAGTATTGGGTAAACAAATATTTAAATCTTTTGCCACAAAAATACCTATTGTTGGACTACTTGCGGGTATAGGATTTGCTACTAGTAGATTATTTTCTGGTGACAAAGCAGGAGCTGCAATGGAATTAGGTTCGGCAGCTTTAGGTACAATACCTGTTGCTGGCACAGCTGCTAGTGTTGCAGCCGATGTTGCAATAGCTGCCAGAGATATTTACAAAGAAGTTTATGGTGAAGAACCAAACCCTGCGAGTCCAGATTTTCAGAGCCGTATGTCTGAAATAACAGAAGTTATAAAAAAATTATTAGACTCAAAAACAGAAAAAACTGCTGATGCAGGTGATTCACCTGAATTGGACCCTGGTGCATATCAGAAACCCGCAGAAGATTCAAAATCAGCATCAAGTCCAACAGCTTCACCTGTTACATTAGCTGAAACAAACTCAAACACCCCACCACCGGTAAATGATGGTGAAATAGCACCTGTTGCCACCGCTACACCAGTAACAGCATCACAAATGAATACTGGTGATTCTGCCGTTAATGCATCAGATCCAAAAACTCCAGAAACTACTCAACTAATTGCTAATGAACCTTTTATTCCAGGTAAACCATTGAGTAAAACTCAAATGGATGCGGTTGATATGGGTAAGTCTATGGGTACTTCATACTCTACTGAAGTGGATCAACAATACAATAAACAAAAATTGTCTACCGATAATACTCAATCAGCTGATATGGGAAATAAATTAAATACGAGAAGTATAATAAATCAAAATTTAACATCGGAAACTACAAATGCTGGTGCCATTGTGGCAGATAATTCTAAAAAGATTACTGTTATCAATCAAAATAGTGATGGATTAACAGTAGAACAATTAACTGGTGTTAGATTAGAAGAATCTACATTCAAAAAAATAGCAAGGCAAAATCTACACATGGTATAATAAAAAACCCCGCCGAAGCGGGGTTCATACTTGCATGGGATTTATTGAAAATACTTACACAATTCACACTCTATGACCGCCTCTTGAAATGCTTCGGCACATAGTTCACGTTTTTCATTACCATATTCAAGGACAAAGCACTTCTTGATTTGGTCATAGACAATGTGACTCGCATAATCAATCATTTAGTTTTCCTCAGCCAACTTAGAGAAATAAGAAATATCATCATCATCGCCATCGGCTAACGCTGGGACTTTCTTAGGTGCTTCTTTGAGTTGTTCTACTGTAGTCTTTGGCTTCACTACTTCACCATTCAGACCAAGTACCTTATCTAGCCTTTGCTTCAAGACCTCATAAGTTTTGAACTCACTTGCCTTAGTCATATCTGATAAGGCATACTCTTTCTTCCAAACTGCTTCCATTGCTTCATCATCGTTTAACAATGGTGATGCTGATTCAAATTCGGACTTATCATAATTCTGATAG
>Ga0164294_10004058_pt1 | contig 12878 bp, 16 predicted proteins | sample GEODES005metaG_FD_111479 | JGI IMG/M metagenome (GOLD analysis project Ga0164294, IMG submission 111479) | Oligotrophic lake water microbial communities from Sparkling Lake, Wisconsin, USA - GEODES005 metaG | ecosystem: Environmental > Aquatic > Freshwater > Lake | place: USA: Sparkling Lake... | reverse complement strand
TACTCTTCTGCCTCAGGAGAAAGTACTACTTTTTGACTACTATATAAAATAGGAATACCATGAGGAATGTATTTCGGGGGAAACATGACTCCATTATGATGAAATTTTTCCCATTTAATATTTATTTTTCCACCATATATGTTTTTAAATTGCAAATATGAATAATAATATGAAACTAATTGTGACTTTCTCATATTTTAAATATATATAAAAATTTAAAATAATCTTATTTATGTCTCATAATTCCTCTGTCTCTATATTTTCTGTTATATTCATTTTATATATTTCAAGCATAAAATCAGGAAATTTATAATTTAAAAGAGAATATTTCTTTATTCTTAATTCAGTCTTTATTAAATTAATATCTAATAAATGTTCGTCTGTTGTAATATTAAAATAATTTTTAATATATTCATAACAGGTTTCTAAATTATTAAATACTTTAAATGGTCTACGTTTTTGTTTTATGTCTAATTTTGTATAGGTTATTAAATATACACTCATATAATTAACTTATAATTTATTATAATTTTATTATTTTCATTACTTTATCTAAATACTCAAACTTAATATTCATATTTTTTTTATTATCTTTCCCAGTATCATCACATACAATACAATAATAATTATGATCCAACATAGATGATAAATGATAATAACATTCATTTGGATCCGAATATGGCATTAATTCTATAATATTACATCCTGTAGGACTAAACATCATATTTGTTAATCCAGCTCCATGTGGAGCAATTATTATTTTCGCTTTACTAAATAAATTTATTGTATCTAAAAATGACATAACATGAAATACAACCCACTTAATATTTGAATATTTATTATTTAAATAATTTAACATATTTGTATGATTTAATATTCTTCTTTCATCTTCAATACGATATATTATAACTCCTAATTCTTGTTTTTCCATTTTAATAATATTTTTATTTATTAAATAATTACGTACTAATTCTAATTCATATTTAGATGGTTTACCTGATAATGATATATTTGTTGTATAACATTTTCGTATATTATATAAAGTTGATTTTTCTAATTTTACAATGGAATTTTCAAATTTAAAAACACTTAATATATCTTTAATATATGTTTCATTATGGTTCATAATTATTGGTAATGTTTTATTATATGTATAAATTTTTATCAAATTAGGTATTTCTTCGGTTAATATGTGATAATAATTTTTACCCCAATCTCCTAAAATTACTGCTGCGTTATCAATTGCATATAGTTTATCAAATTTTTGATTAAATATATTTAATAAATATTGAGTTACAAATGAACCATTTACACATAGTTTATTATTTTGTAAATATATTGTATTAATATCTACATATGAAATTGACTCTGTATCACCAAAATTTTTTAAAAATGTGTTTTGATGATTTTCGATCATTTCAACAATTTTTTCACCCGTGATAGTAAAATTCTTATATTCATAATTATATAGATTATTGTCTTTTTGAATAATCTGATTGTTACCAATTAATTGCATTATTAATTATATATTTATTTATTTATATTGTTCATTTTTTATTTGCATATTTTGTAACATTCTTAAACATACCAACAAATGAATTCATTAATAAAAATGATCTACTCTTAAAATTTTCTAAGTTTGTTACATGTGTTGCATCTGCAGCATCTGTATAATCCATTGAAGAATTCATAGTTAGTAATAATTTTTCTATATTTAATAACATATCATTTCTTCTATTCATATTTTTTTCATTTGATGCTTTACTAATCTCATTATCAATCCACTTTTTAAATTTCATATTTATATTATATAACTGATTATTTGCTACAAGTTTATTAATACGGTTACTTGTTACTTTAACCAAATCTTTTAATTCAGCATAACTTAACGTTGACATTGTAATTGAATAATCACCAGATACTAAAAAATTAATTTCATTATCAATATAATATGGCTTCTCAATATCAAAATATGTTGTTAATGTATTGTTATTTCCTGTTTCAATCTTAAAAACTGAATTTTGTAATAAACTTGTAACATATAGAACATCCTTATCAAAACAAAAATCTACTATTCCAGAAATTGTCTGCGAAAAATCTGTTTTTGTATTTGTTATAATATTAATTTTTATTATTTTATCTAATCCACTATCAACAACATATAAATATCCACTCTTATATTCTATTCCTCGAGGATAATTTAATCCTGTTATTATAACACTTGATTTTAATGAATTTTTATTTACCTTCACAATTTGATGATTAAATGTATCAGTTACATAATAGAAATTATCTACTAATATTGATTCAAATGGATTATTTAAATTCTTAGTTATAACATCCATTTTAATTTGTGCTTCAAAAGGATCAAACTTCTGAACATTATTTCTCGTACATACAATAATATTTGATGTATCATGAGTTAATCCATTAATTGCAATATTTGATATTCCTAAATCATCAGTTATACCATTATTATTTAAACAATATACTCTATTATTATTACCATAGTATATATTTTCATCTAATTGTGTAAGTCCAGAATTATTCTTTTTATATGTATTTATAAGACGATTTTTATAAAAATATAATAATTGTTCATCAACACAAATACCACGATTTTCTAATACAATAGAACATGATTTATTTGAATATTTTTTAATTTTATTATCAATTGATATATAATATATATCATCTTGTGATGTTGGAACACAAATTTTAATTGCATCGATATTTAAATATGTATTAATATATTGATTACTATTATAAACATCAATTGTATGATTATCTTTTAATATATATAATTTATCACTTAATACCATATCAATTATATTTGAGGATATATTTGAACTTATAATAGGAATGACATTACTTGATGGATCTGCAATTTCTAAATAATAAACACAATTATTATCCAATATATAGACTGAATCTGTATTGTTGATTATTTGAATCGGATTTACATTTGGATATATAATTTCTTTTATTGAATTTGATATTGTAAAAACATTACTATTATTTATTATATATTTTTTTGTTTTATGATATCCATAATCCACAATATTTGAAAAATAACTCACATCAAAATATTCAATCTGATGACCATTACTAATGATTAAATTACTATCCTTTAAACTAACTGTTCCCGATAAATTAAAATTTTTTATCTTTTCAACATTTTTAATATTATAATTATAATAAACAATATTTTCATCAAATCGATATACATGATTATTTTCACGATAATATACATAGTTACCATCATAAAATATATCTTGAAATTTTGTTATGTTATTTAATTTGGGTTCTGTATATTCTAATCCATTTTTTGTATATATTTTTAATATATCATCTGTTTCACTTCTTAAATAAATTAATAATCCGTCATAACACATTGATTTTATATTTGATAAATTATTTGTAATATTAGATGTAAAAGATGTTGAATAATTGTATTTTTGAACATATGTATTGTAACATAAAAATAAATTTAAATTATCAGATACAATATCTACAAGTCCCCCAACTAATTTAGTTATTCTTCCATTTGCTTTATTACTTTTATTAAATCTATAAATGTAACCATTTTTGTCATATATTATAAATTCAGTTGTATTAATAAATTGATTTATTGTTCCATTAATTATTTGATTATATTGTTGTGTTTGCAAATCATAATCATATAAATTATTATCCAATATATATAAATGATTGTTATAATACTCTATTTTTTTAGGATTATTTAATTGAATGTTTGGTATTTTTGTTATCGAATCAGTATCATAATTATATACATATATAATATCACCTAAAATATACAAATTTGAACCATCAAATGTTATCGAAATGATATTATTTATTGAATGGAAATAATCATTTTTTAATATTGAAGATATATCACCATAATTTTTTTTTATCTTAGATAAAATTCTCATTCTTAATATTATAACATAATAAATTTTTATATATATAAATTAACATCCATCCATTAAAGAAATAAATTCATCAATTTGATCACTATAATAATCAATATATGTTACAGCATCTATTTGACTATATGATAAACCTGTATTTTTAAATTTATCATTTATTATTTTATAACCATTTTTATCAACATATCCTTTTATAAGATTCAATTCTACTATTGAGCACCTATATAGGTATTCAAATAATTTAAATGTAGATGGTGTGTTTTGTATTTCATAATGTATCATTTGATAAATCATTAAATCAATATCATGATGTATTAATGATATAATTTCTTCTGGAATATTTGTTGGATTTTCCCCGATATTTACTTTCTTTAATGATTCAATTAAATTATCCATTATATATAAATAAATATAAATATATATAAAATTATAAATATTCAATTTTATGGATGATGTCGTCGATTCAGGATTAGCTATTGGAACTGTAGGATTTGTATTATTATGTTGTGTTATTTCAATTATAGCATCATGTGTATGTGCAAGACGTGTTATAATACCAATACACCGAGAAAGAAATGATACAGAAGATAATCTTATAATTCCATGATTTATATATAAAAATAAGATTATTATATTATTATATATAATGTCAAAGAGAAGAATATCATGGGTTGCCATCAAAGGAAGCAAGAAACAAAAAGAAATTAAGGATGAAGAAATACAATTAAATGATGAAGAAGAAGGTATTGATATCTCAAAACTTTTTGGTCATCAAGACAATACAACATGTTATACAATTGACAATAATATATATTTCAATGATGATATTACTTCTGCATCTATTACAACTCTTAATAAAGAATTAAGAAGTTTGCAACAAAAACTATTAATAATGCAACTCAAAATGGGTATTGAACCTCCACCAATCAAACTTCATTTAACAACATATGGTGGAGAATTAACAGCAGCATTATCAGCAATTGCATGTATTAAATCATTAAAAGTTCCTCTTCATACGTATGTTGATGGATATGTTGCATCTGCGGGGACACTTATTAGTGTATGTGGAACAAAACGTTTTATTCACAAACATTCTAGTATGTTAATTCACGAATTAAGATCTGGAACTCAATGGGGTAAATTAAGTAATATTGAAGAGGAAGTTGAAAATCTCAAGAGAGCAATGAACAACTTAATTGATATTTATGCTGACCATACACCTATGAGTAGAAAGAAGTTAGAAACTATTCTTAAGAAGGATAATGATTGGTTTGCTGCGGAGTGTCTTAAGAATGGATTAGTTGATGAAATTGTAGATTAATTTAGTGATGAAACTTACTATTTAATGTAATTGTAGATTAAATTAGTTATATATACACTTAATAAACTTACTGTCATTCCCCATGAAATATCAATTCCTAATACACGGGGATCCCAATCTTTAAATGTTGTATAGTTAGTGAATTCATATGTTCCATATAGTGCTAATCCTAATATGAGTGCTTTAAAATAATTTGGTTTATCTCCATCATATGCTAAATATGTATATGCAATCAACATAGTTATGTATGCTAATATTGCACCAACATAATTAAATTGTATTGGTGATCCTTGTATCTTTTCAATCATTGGTCCTATAATTGTTGAAAAATATTGTATCCATAATAAATCTAAAGTAACAAATACAATTGAAAAAATTAAAAATAATTGAGGATTCATTTATATAATATATATTATATAAATAAATTTATTTTTTATGTTCTGCTAAAAACATATCTTGTGCTCCCCCAACTTGAATTATTTTATATCCCAATGATTCTAAATACTCGAATAATTCTTTCTTTATTTTAATTGCTGGTACTCCTTCCCTTTCTTTCCATTCTCCCCAACATTCAAATAATATATTTGGATAATTACATCTTTTTAACGTCTGGAGTGCTCCCATTAATACCTCTTTCTCAAATCCCTCAACATCCATTTTTATAAATCCTACATCATTTAATTCAAATGAATCTAATGTTTTCATCTGAATTTTTATTTTCTTGACATTATTGTCACTTTCTGATAATACTTTTACACCATTACCTCCTCCATCAACCGAACGTAATAAATAATCTATTGTTCCCTCTTTGTTTCCTAAAGCAAATTGATATGGTGTTATTTTATCTTCTAATCTATGAAGCGCAATATTTGCAGCTAAATAACAAAATACTTTAGGATTACATTCAAATGAATATACATGTTTGGCAACCTTTGCTGGAATCCACGAATATGTTCCAACATGTGCGCCAATATCAATCATAACTGTATCTTCTTTTATAAAATTTTCCATTATCCAATTTATTAATCCTCTTTCAGCAATACCACTTTCAAAAAACCATTTTGCTACACCAATTTCTGGAAAAAATAATGTTTGTTTTTCTAAATAGTTCGTTTCTGGTTGTGGAATTGTTACCATATAAGGTTCATTAGAATTATGACTTCCTTCACGTAATAAATACATATGTTTTATATGTATTTCTTTTTATATCATTTTTCAAAATACATCTTCTTAAATTCATTCATATCCATAGATCCCATACTTAAATTACATTGAGCACATATTGGACGCATATTATCAACTGTTGTTTTTCCACCTTTACTTTCTGCTATAACATGACCACAATGAAATTCAAATTGACGAATCTCTTGATGTTCGCAGCATAAACATTTTGTTACTCCAACATTTTTACCAATCCATTTATCCCACGTTGCTTTTTTAACTGTTTTTGGAATTGCTTTTTTTTTATATTTAGTTTTCTTTTCATTTTTATATTTAGATTTTTGTTGGGAAATTGGTTGAGGAACTGATTGAGGAATAACTTTATTAACTTTACTATGTTCTCGAATCTTACAAGAACTAAATTTAGTCATAGATTTAGGAATAGGAGTAGGAATATTACCTTCTTTTTTAATAGAAATACAAGATCCCATATTATTATATCTAATATAAATTTAGTATTTGAACAAATATTTTTTTCTTTGATATATTATTAAAAAGCTGTCAAAAATTATTTTATTAACTATTCTAATATTTTTATCAGGAGTTAGCGCGTTTTTATTATGTAATACTTTAAAAAATAAATCAATTCCAGAAGCATTCTTCTTAAATAGTTTATTTTATTTTGTATTTGCGATGATAATATGTGCTGTTTTTAATTTTCGAGGAGAATTATCATTTGAATCAGTAATGAAATTAGAAAACTATCAAGCTTTAAATTGCACATATTGTGCTCTTACTTATATAGTAATAGGAATTTTAACATCATATTTATATAAACAACACTCCGTAAATGAAATTGCTCCTTACAAAAACTCTTTAGCCCCACTTTTACAATTCATAATTGGTTATTTAATCTTTAAAGATAAAGCAACCCCATACAAAGTATTAGGTGGGTTATTAATGGTTCTCGGAATTTATATTTTTAGTTTATAAATATATTTACATATATATATATAAATGTTTGATGAAATTATTAGTTTATCACTTTTAGTAATAATTGCGGTTCCATATATTATGCTTATTAAGGATATGAATATCAGATGGTTATATGTTATTTTATCTATATTTATTGTCGAAAGATTACAATCAATTATAAAAGAACATTCTAAAGCATATGATTATGAATTCTTAAAACGTCCAATTGGCGCGGAAAACTGTGACTTATTTTCAAGAAATGGTTTAGTAGAAGGCCAACCCGGATTCCCATCAGGACATGTTGGTGGAACTGTTGCTTTCTTTATGACCGTCTATTTATTATTCCCTGAATACCGTAAATATTGGTATGTTGCGGTTGTATGGACTTTATTAATGATGTGGTCAAGAATTAGTAAAAAATGTCATACATTATTACAAACTGTTGCTGGTTTTGGATTAGGTGTTGTTGTTCCTGTCATGTTTAGTAAACTAATTAAGATGCTATCATAGAATTTATATATGTATATAATTGATATAATACATACTTGACGTCATCTTGAGGAGATAGATTTGGAGTGTTATTTAAATGAATGTTAATGTAGTTTGCACTAACTTGTATACCTTGTTTTTTACTTATTATAACTTTATAGAATTTATAATTTGTAGTAGTCTGAATGACTGCTTTTTCAATAATATTACATGCATTTAAGAAAAGGATCGTATTATTTGCAGACATAGTTCCATTATCCCATTTAAAGGTAATTAAAAATACATGTGTATTAATAATACAACATATATCACTCCCACCTGCTGCTGATCCAAATTGCTTTTTAATTTGAGTATTATTTAATAATTGACCATTATAGTTTGATAACATCTTAGCTGTTTCCATTATAACATCTTTCTCAGACATTTTATATATTAGTGTTAATTCTATAAATTAAAATATTCAATTATAAATTAATAACTCCAGAAATTTTTCTATATATCTTTTTCATTTCATGTATTTCTTCATCTGTTAGCCAAAACTTATCTCGATGTATATCAAATATTTTTTCATATAATGTATTTATATTAAAACATAAGCTAACTATTTGAACCTTAATATCAAAATTTTTGGGTTCATATTTTTCCATATCATCATTATAGTCTTTACATTCAAAAATTATTGAGAATAATTCATATTTTATATTATCATTTCTTACATTTTCTGGTATGAAAGTATTAATTTTATTAATACGATAATTGTATTTTTCTAATTTATTTGTAATGATTTCCAATGTATATGGTGGTTTTGGGGGCATAACATTTAAATTCATGTTATATAATGTTGTTGTCATATTTGATTTATTTAATATAATTATCTATAAAATAAATAAATCAATTTTTTTATATCTTAATATGATACTCTTTCATCAAATTAATAACATTATCCATATCCACAATCATACTATCTTTGACCTTATACGTATTTATTATAACCATATCAATTCGATCATCATCCGTTTTAACCTTTGCTGGTAATTCTGGTATATCATAATCTAACAGTTCTAATTTCATTGATGGATATTTATATGTATCCCAAAATTCTAAATCTTCTTCTGGGACAAATTCATATACAAAGTTTAAACAATTTTCTAAATCTGTATGATTAACAATTCTGAAAATCATTATATTTATTAGCTTATTCACAAATAGTTCACTCTTCTCAAGAACTGTATTTTCTATATTCTTATAGAATTCTAATACAGACTCTTTTATCAAGAAACTGTTTTTACTAACACTCTTAACCTTAATACTCTTTAAATTTTTTGCTCTTGATATCGCAGTGTACCCTTGACCGGCAGCAAATACTTTACCAAGATCTACCTCGACAGCATCTAATGTCATACCTTGACATTTATGTATTGTTAGAGCATATGCTAATTTAAGTGGCATATATGCGATTGTTACATTTTCATCATCCGCACTAACTGATTGAAAATATTCAACATGATAAGTTGCACCATTTACCAAACATATATCAACATGTCTAGGAAATACATCAATTACTACACCACGAGTTCCATTTACTATTCCAAATTCTTGATTAATATTTGATGTTATAACAACTTGTGCTCCAACACATAATTCAACAGATTCTGGTATTTCTAAATTTTTAAACCATGTTTCTGCTTTTTTCTTATGTGCTTCTTTCGAAGGAAAATTAACTTTATACGTTTGTTTCTTTGCTCCTGAATTAATCAATAAATCATATTCTTTTTTATTAACCGCATTAACATCCTGATTGTGAGAATATAATATAGTCGGTTTAACATTATCAAATTTTGTCCCTTTCAATGATTCTAATCTCTCAAGAGTCTTATTGGAACATTTCCCATAACGTAATTTTTCTAACATACCTTGAAATTCAGAATCTCCATCTTGACGAATTAGTTTTCTCAAATATATAGTATCTAAGTTTAATCTTTCCCATTCAGATGCTTTAAAACAATAATCACCATCTACTGGTTCTAATTGACAAAAGTCACCAGTCAATATAACTTGTAATCCACCAAATGGTTTGTCATTTTTTCTCATTCTTCCCAAATATGTTGAAATCTTATTAAATAATTCATCGTCTAACATTGATACTTCATCAATTATTAATACTTGGAGTTCACGCAATCTTGTGAAAAAATGTAACATCTTTTTATCTTTTATATATTGATACATTGATTCCGGTGTTCCCTTACCTAATCCAATTCCTAAAAATGAATGCATTGTTTTACCACCAATTAAAAAGGCAGCTGATCCAGTAGTAGCAGTTACACCAATTTTTGTGTTTTTACATTCACAATGTTCTATTATTTTCTTTAATGTGACTGATTTACCTGTACCCGCAGGACCTGTTAAAAATATATTTTTGCCTGCTTTAAAACTTTCTAATGCACATTGTTGATCATAATTTAATTTTATTTCTTTTTGAATAACTAATTCTGGTTCAGGAACTGGTTCTTCTTTAATATATGCTTCAGCAGATATTTTTGATGTAAATGTTTTAAATTTAGCACCTGCAAATTTATCTATTTGTTCCTTACACTCTTCCCATGTTTTATATAATCCCGGAACTCTTCCAACTTTAACAGCATAAAATTTATCAGAGATTGAATCATTAAAAATATAATCTAATGCAGATACCTTTGGAGGTTTTTTTAAAAAATGATCCATTATAACATCTACAGATATTCCGATTGTTTCTGATACTTTTTCAATTGGCATATTCTTATGATTCATTAAATATTCGGCAATTTGAAATAATTTTCCTCTGACACTACCCATTGTTCTTTTATGAATAAGAGCTATATCTTTAAATGATATATCGTCTTTTATTTCTTTCAATAATTCATTTGTTTCTTCAGTCGTCCATTTCTTTCCATGATTTTCTGTATCTGGATTTTCTTTTATTGCTTTTCCATATTCATACATTGATGGTTTTTTAGGTTCCATTTATTATATATCATTTGGATAATTATAATATAAAAAACTTTGAAAATCAATTTTTATTTATTAATAAAAATTAGATGTTTTTTAAATACCATAATATGCTATATGATATAAAGTATAATTTTGTATATTTACACCATAAAAAAGATTTACTGTATATAAATTGTATAAAAAATTGAGCCTTCAGCCTAATTTTTTAATATTTCATAAATGAACTATAAAAAATTGAAATTTATTCTATATATACTTTTAGATATGAATATTAATAAAATGCCACCTTTTATCAACTACCAAGACGACCTTGTGAATGACCCCCAAGGTCTACCCCTGAGTGCTCTGTTTGATAAAGCAATTGAAGATTATGATATTGATCTTATTAATTCAATGATTAATAATGGATATGATGTAAATCAACCAGCATTTATAATTGTTAATAATATTATTAGAGAACGTTATCCTCTTATTTTTGCTGTTATTAGAGGTTATACCGATATGATTAATATATTACTTAATGCTGGTTCTAATATTAATTATAGAGATATGAATGGAATGAATTCAATAATGTATGCTGCAAAATTGGGAAGAGTTGAAATTCTCCAAATATTAATTAATGACATTCATAATGTTGATCTAGTAAATGTCATTAATGAATATGATTATACAAACTGGACAGCACTAATGATTGCATGTGAATATGGTAATGTCGAGATCATTCAAATACTTCTTAATGCTGGTGCTAATGTATATTTTCTAAATGAAGGAAATCCGAGTGCTGTTGATATTGCACATAGTAATGGCCATATTGAAGTTGTAAATATGTTAATGGCCATACGGAAATTGTAAATATGTTAAATGGATGTAATTGATGATTAATTAAAAATTGAAAAAATAATATTTATATCTATAAATATTATTAGGTTTAATAACATGGCAACATCTATTAGATACACAAAACAAGTACGTAATCATAGAAATCTAAAAGAAGAACCATTATATATATGGGTATTGAAAAATAACTTTAAAAAAATTATTGAATTTGAAAGAAGAAGAACCATTGAACAAATACAAAAAATCTTTGAAGAAAAACAAAGAATCTTTGATGAAAAACAAAGAATTATTGAAGAACAAAAAAGAATGATTGAAGAAGATCAACTAATTGTGAAAGAATTGAAACCAAATAAAGAAAGTCTAGAGGAATTAGTTAATTCTCTAGAATTTGATGATAAAAAATGCACAATTATGTAAGGTATATTTATACCTCATATAATTCTCTACCATTATAAAACAATAATATTATTTTATCAATCATATAATCTAAATGAGGATCATCGTTACAAGTTCTAGCTAAAAATACATTTATAGAACTTTTCTTGGCATTATCTAACAAATCTTTTAATTTTTTAGTATGGATCCTTAATAGTTTATGATTATTTTCATGTAAAATCTCCCTTAATTCATATTTTAAAATAGTATCCCACTTTCCATTGTTAAAAACGAGAGCATATTTATTATTAATATTTTCTATTTTTATAGTTCTATTTTCAGGATGATTCTTATCAAAATATATATCTTGAGTTAATTTCATATATATATTATTTACATTATTATTTAATATAAGATCTTTAAAATATTCATCTGTTAAATACGAGGTATCTTCCTTACCAAAATTATTAATTTGAATATTATTTGTTATGTTATTATTATTAGTAGTATTATTCGTGTTATTACTATTAATTATTTGTCCTTTAGTATTTATTTGGGATTGTATATATGATACTTTTGCAATCAATTCCATTGGAGAATTTATTAAATTTACTAATTCTTCTTTTGTTAATGTAAGATTATATTTACGAATAAATGTAACCTTACTTTCTAAATCCATATTACTTTCTAGTATTGATTTTATTATGTTTTTTAATTCATTATTTTCTTCTTTTTCTTTTATGATTGCATATTTATTACAATTATTTTTTATTTGATGATCCATTAGTGTTTTTTTATAC
>Ga0164294_10004056_pt1 | contig 12882 bp, 9 predicted proteins | sample GEODES005metaG_FD_111479 | JGI IMG/M metagenome (GOLD analysis project Ga0164294, IMG submission 111479) | Oligotrophic lake water microbial communities from Sparkling Lake, Wisconsin, USA - GEODES005 metaG | ecosystem: Environmental > Aquatic > Freshwater > Lake | place: USA: Sparkling Lake... | reverse complement strand
TACTAGATCAGGGCATTGAATATGAACACCATCTTTGATAGAACGATTTAATGTATTAGTTTTCTTTTCCTCATATGGCGCGGGGCGATTTGTAATAAAGAATCTTAGCGGTTTATCTAATTTATAGAAGTGTGTAATATTCTCAGTATATCTACGAATGAACGAATGAATATGTGTCAAATCAAATGTTCGTTGTAGAGATTTACCTGCGCTATATTTAAAGTCAAGATCGATAAGTATAGGGGTGAGTAGATCGGGTCGTCGTTGTTCAACAAGATTTAGTGGGCGTTTATTCTGTTCAAAGAGATAATCATGGAGAAGGTCAAGGAATGTAGGATATTCATCATCTTTTACAAAGATTTTACCTTTAACAGTTCCCATACCCGTAAAGGATACTTCGCCCCTTTCATTGACCCGATGGGAGTCAATGAAAAGGCCGAGAGGAGTTTCAATAAAGTTCTCGATGACAGTAGGCATTGTGATACGACTACTCATCCCTTTTTTGACAGGTCAATTTTTATTTCTTAGAAAAGCATCAGTAATTATACGCAATTTACAGAAGTTTCGTTTGTATAAGTACATCTGCGACATCTTTATGAATAGGAAATAATAATATGGAGTTTGGCTCTAAAGTTGTATTAAACGCATGGATTTTATTGGGATACATCCGATATTTCTTTTGACAACTCATATTTTCAATGTTAATATCGGATTCATTATAAATATTATAGTTCTTCAAATGTTTAGGGGTAATTTCAAGTGTAAAATTATTCCCCAGAATATAATTATAATTAAATTTAGTCTCTCTATTTAAAATTACCGTTTCAATAGAATTCCACATTGGGTATATAAAATTACCTATAATTAAATTATTTTTATTGTTAATACTGTTACATCTATATGGTATTAAGTACGAATTATCATGTTGAAAATAATTGTTTGCCTTATTTTCTTGCTTATTTCCAAATACTCCTAATAGCATATGGTGATTTAAGAATTTAGCATAATTAATGGCGATTGGACTATGTAAAATGATCTTGGAATTCATTATACTCTATATAATAATAAAACTAGATAAAAAGTTTAGGCCGTTAAGAGATCAAAACAAATTTGATTTAAATGAGCTCCGCATATAATAGCAGGCTGATTAGAATGAAGGACTCTGACTTTTGTAAAGTTTGCCGATATTATATGTATCTTGATCAAAATGAGGATAAACTCCGACGTATTTGCCGCAATTGTGGATATCAACAAGAAGATAAAGGTGGTCTAATTCTTGAAATTGACTTGAAAGAGAAGACTTCAGAGGGTTATAAGATTCTAATGAATGAGTTTACTAAGCAAGATCCAACGCTCCCGCATGTCAATACTATTAAATGCCCCAATTCAGGATGTGCTACAAATACTTCAGGAAAAGAAAAAGATGTTATTTACCTAAAATATGACACGATTAATATGAAGTTTCTTTATATTTGTAATGTATGCGATACACAATGGCGTTCTAAAGCATAATATAAAGAATAAATATTATATTATTATATAATAAAATAAAATGAAAATTGATATATTTTTATTATGTTACAATGAAGAATTAATGTTGCCTCATACTTTAAATTTTTATAAAACTAATTTTCCAAATGCTACTATACATATAGTAGATAATTATAGCACAGACAGTTCTTGTGATATCGCAGAGAAGAATGGATGTCAAATTATAAAATATGATTCTAATGAACAACAGGATGAAAGATTATTAATTGGGATTAGAAGTCACATTTGGAAGAAATATGTAACTAGTGGCTGGGTAATAATGTGCGATATGGATGAATGGTTAGATATAACAGATGCGGATTTAGAAGATGAAGATAATAAAGGTAAAACAATTATAACTACAAATGGTGTAAATATGGTAGGAGAATCTAATACTATTGATTTTAGTGATATTAATCTATTTGAAATTACAAAAGGTGCGTATGATGAACGATTTTCAAAAAAGATCTGTTTTAAATATCCAGATGTTAATATGGAATATTGGTGGGGGGCACATACAGCAACCGCACATGGCAATGTAGTATATACTGATAAAACGTACTTAATGAAGCATTATAATTATTTGGGAGAACAATATTTAATTGAAAAGTATCGTAAAAGATATGAAAGAAATCAGAAAAGTAGAGAAATGGGTATGAATGGACATTATTTAAATGATATAGAACAAATTAAAAATGTGTATAAAGATTGGTTAAGTAGGGCAATTACAATTGATTAATCTATAATCTATAATCTTTTTTCTTCATAGACTCTAATAGTATCAAAAATAATCTTTTTAGCTTCCATCAATTCTCTAGAAGTTGGAATAATAAAATCTTCAGATCCATCTGGACCAGGATTCCATTTTAAGCAAAATTGTTGAAGTATTTCTTTTTCAATTAAGCCTACATCATTAATATGACATTGTAAGATAAGATAAATTTCAGATCCTTTTGTGTATTTATGAAGACGTGTAATACGTGTATCAGGGCATTGAGAAGTGCGACCAACTTTATAGATTTGCTGATTAAGTGATTTAAATTCTCTGGTGCGAACTAAATAAATATAACCGTGTTTTTCATCAGTATTATACGCCATACCTTTCATTACGCGGCGGCGCTGACCCTGTTGGACAGCGACAGTAAATTGTCTTGTTTCAATCTCATTTTGAACTGAATTATCGGACTCTGAATCTGATTTAGTCTCAGACATAATTATTTCTTCTAAAATAAAGCAAAAAACGCTCTCTTACTTCTTTAAAGTAAGAGAGCGTTTAGTAAAATAGATTGACAACCCATCATTAATTATCTCATTAGAAGAAATCATAATAGGTAACAATAAATAACTGTAATCAGATATTTATCATTTTTATGCCATTAAAGATTAAGGACATATCATTATTAAGCAATTGCTGTTAGTTTCACCTCAATGAATAGGTGTCATAGCTTTTATAAGAAAAGTTGTAGAAATCTACAATAATAAAAGCGTGAATGTATTATGGTCATATCACATATTGTTTTCATTATAGAAAATGAGTATTAAAGCATTATAAACTATTCTAACAATATTGTTATTACTTTTAAACAAAAATTGTTTAGAAGTGGGTACATTCATAGACAAGTATAAGGTCAAGATCTATTTACATAGAATCTAAATACCCTATCATATATAATCTATCAAAAAATAGACTATACGTACGGGAAACTTATTATACTCTTGGAGAAAAATGCGTGGTCTTGGAAAAATCACATCCTAATCATATTTGCTCGCGCCTGCTTTTTATTTGTTTTTCTGCTTTTTCTATTCGCTATTCGCTTGTCACTCGCTATTCGCTTACTGCTTACTGCTTACTGCTTACTGCTTGCCGCTTTTTATTTATTTTTCTATTAAACCCAGTATTTTTAGCAGTATCCACGGTACTAAAAATAATATTACGCAATTGCTGTAAAGATACTAAATATCTAGGTTTAATTTGAGGTTCTAACTTTAGTAATCATAAATGCGCTGTATTCATTTTGTAAAACATAAAAAAGGTTTTTGTAAAATTGCTGTGTGAATACTTTATGATTATTAAAGTTAGTTTACCTCTATAAAAAATGCTAACTTCATTAAGTATATTTAGCTGTATTCATTTTGTAAAAAATATTCGGTTTTTTATAAAATTTGCTGTATGAATACATATACTTAATGAAGTTAGTTTTTCATTTTTTAACTCCTCCCCCCTTGGCGTCTCGTCGCCCGCCTATGATAGTGTAGTTTTAAATCTTTAGGCTGACAAAATATTTTGTCAGCCGGCGGTAAACCGATATCGGTTTATCTAGGCTGTTTAAGGTTCACGGCACTCATGTAGTTCATTCCATAGATTGCGAATGGCATCATATCTAGTATCATCAAGAACGGCGCGCATTCCTTGATAGGGTGTCATTACTTGAACACCACCCTTCTGTAGGGCTTTTAGCATACTCGGACTCCAACCAGACAGTTGTACAACACCCTCTTGATCTGCCTTGGCATGAAAATCCGTAAATTTAGCGCTTAGATTCCAAATTACAATTCGTGGAACTTTCCAACCACGGCCTTCAGCCTTCCCCCATATCTCCTTGCTTGCCTTGTCAAACTTATCACGAATAAGTTCTAATTGAGTACTCCACTTATCAGAACCACTTTTCTTAGTTTCATCAAATCCCATATCAGTTAGAACAATTAGATCCTCTGGCTCTTCTCCTACAGGTACTCTATGCTCTTTCATCTTATCAAGAATACACATACATGCCTTAAAGAAATTAGTACTAGTACCCTGCCCCAAATCATCATTAATACTATCTAGTTTATCCTTGAGCGTCTTTTTTTCCGAAAATGAATGCCACTTAGGATTAGAATCAAACGTGAGAATATGGTCCTTAAAACTCGCATGATTAATTTCGGATACTAGAATTCCAAGAGCCAGAGAAATTAGTTTAGGAAGGCCGCTCATTGAGCCACTAAAATCACACATTGGTAGACTCTTGCCAAGTCCACCAAGCTTTAGCGTATCTTCGCGAATAGACTCCCATTGACCCTGGTTAATTACCAGTTCATCTTGAGATGTATAACAATTAAGAGCCTTTACAACTAATTCGTGCGGCATTACTACATTGGCACCATGGGCCTTCTTCTCACCAGTTGAGAGACCTTGAATAAAATCCTGAAAATTTAGCCGACATTGGAGACGGTCCTCGTCATCAGGATAGCGAAGCTTTTCCTCACTCTTATCCACATCCTTCTTTTTAAGACGCTCATTTAGAAACGCCTTCGTATGAAGTTTTAGGCAGCGACCTGGAACAGCCTCAGGCTTAATTTCCTTCCAGGATCTGCCGCACATATTAATTTCCACCGTTTTTAGAACCTTATTTAGCATGCTAACATCTTTACGATACTTGACAATACATTTATGATCCGAAGTTACATCAGCATAAATACATCTGGCAATCTCCAAAGCCAATCCAGGATACATTCCAGATTTCTCACGAGGAAGCCACTTGGCCAAAAGGGATAATTTAGTTTTTCCTTGTTGATGTGAAGCTAGATCCTCCTTAAATGTCTTAACCGCGATACTAAAGATATTATGTTTAAGTTCAGGAACATACTTTAGAAGTTCCCACATATCCCGCCAGCATCCATATTCAGGAATCACACTTAGAACTAGCCGAACCATTTCCTTGTCATGTTTATAAAGAGCCCTCATAAACTCGTAAAATAGCTTACGTTCACCCTTGCCACCGCGAATATCTCGTGACTGAAATGCCATTACAAACATATCACGCATCTCTTCAGCGATGCCTTTATTGAAAACCTTAGTTACATACTCTTGGATATAATCGCCATTAAGTCCGCGATTAAGCATAGTGAAGAGGGATACTCTGTAATCACCGACCCCCTCTTCAGTGTAGACATCGGCACCGTTTATGCCTACTTTTATGGTAGGGGTGTTCATTGCTTGTACAAATGCCATGGTTATCTACTAACAATCTTATACTATCAGCCTTTAGGTCAAGTACTATTTCAAATTTTTCAGATATGAATACAAGACAATAACAAAATAGAATGCGCTAAAATGGAAACCTAAAAGAATTATACACATAATAGAAAGGAAATATGAAAACTGTATACTTTCTTGTTCAAGGTCAATTTGGTAATAATCTTTTCCAATACTTTGCCTCCGAGATTATTAGAAAAATTTACGACTATGATGAGGTAAAACCAACATTTCAAATCAACTACGAATTTAATACAGTTATTGGAGATAATGAATTCAAAAAGATTATTACAGCCTATTTAAAAGGTGAAAAACTAGAGTTTGATACATCAAAAGATATACTAATGTTTGGATTTTTCCAGCGTTCTGAAATCTATCTTAAGGAGCGTGATTTTATACGATCCTTATTTGTAGAGGAAAATACGGCAAATGTTAGTAATCGTATTAAGATTAGCAATATTCTTAAGTACAAATCTAAACATACAATTGAGCCAACGACAAATGATCTAGTACTTCATGTTCGTCTAGCTGGAGCATTTGAGTGGGCCGATTTTATTGATATGGAAAATAAAACATCGCAACTTTATAATCCTGAAAAGATGAAGGAGATTATTAAGGGGATTACGTATGATAAACTATATATCGTATGTAATACTCCAAAAGCGGAATGGGAAAAAGAATACTTGGCTGAGTTTAGTGATCTAAATCCCACCATTATTACAGGTTTATTGGGAGATGATTTTGATTTTATGCTAAATGCTAAAAAGTTAATTACATCTGCTTCAACAATGTCCTGGATGGCCGCACTATTAGGCGACGCGGATGAGGTACATATTCCTTATAATACATATTATGGTGGATTTGAAAGTAATTCGCAGAGTTTGGCAGAATGCGGTGAAAATGCGAAGGTATATCATGGAATGACCTATTGGTTTCCTAAAAGATCATCTCTGGCCGATATCCAAACTAAATAAATGCTATTGGCAAATATCTAATCTAAATAAATGCTTTTAAATCATTAACAATTCTAGAAGGGATTGAATTAAATGTCTTTATTCTTATATCCCCAGCAATATAATATACCCACTCTTTTGAGGATTCTTTATCTTTTCTCATAAAACTAGTCATGTTTGAGCTAGGAGTATTAATCCATGATTCAAATAAGTTTAGAAGTTTAGCTGGAAGTTTAGAGTGAAAATCAATATATAATAATGATAAAAATAAATACATATCACGTCCTTCTTTAGGACAAGGATCTAATCTTGAATAAACTGTACTAAGAGAAATATCAGAGATATGTGTCTCAGTAGAGCCAAGACAAGAAAACCCAAAATCAATAAAAGTTAAAGAATACTTTGATTGAATTTCAAAAATATCCTGTTCAATTTGTAGCATTTTAGTTTTAGTTTCATGTTCAACTATTAAAAAATTACTAGGTTTCAAATCCCTGTGATTTATACCCAGAGATGTGTCTAAATACCATAACATAGCACACAGTTGAAAAAGACAATCAATAAGCACTGATGAGATAGTATTAATATTTGTAGATTCAAGATATTTATCTAATGTCATTGCGTCATCAATCTGCTCCATCGCAAAACATACGGAATTATCCCTTAAACGAAATAGACTTAATATGTGTGGGGCCCCTGTCGGAAATCCAATACTTTTAAGACTATCCCCTACAAGTTTTTGAATACATGCCTCATATAATAATGATTTTCCAGGTATAATAGGCCTTTTTACATATACTTCAATACTTTTATCCGCAGTTTTATATATCGCAGAATCTATATAACCAAATGTACCGTGTGCGACATTATTAATACATTTTAGTGATTCTGTAGGTGATTTTATATATTGTAATTGATTTAAAATAGGTTGACTACAAGGAATAACTAATGAACGTAACCAAGTAGAATTTCTAAGACAACCATTAGGCGCTGGCGAGATTCCAATAGAATCTAAGGAAATCCACGCACAGCATTTCTTATTTTTATTACACATAGTTTAATCTATAAGATGGATAGATATCTATCTTATAGATTACACATAGTTTAATCTATTATATATAGATATGTAGATATCCCTGTATTATGCGAATAAATGACCAGGCATAACAGATATTTCACCAACAGCTTCTATTAAATGTTTAAAGCCTCGCATATTTTTATATTTATCAGGCTCAGATAATACATACGCAGTTAGTTCACGAGGATGTTCATATGCTGCCGCAGGTAAATCTGGGAAATATGATAAGAGTACATCTGGTACTCTTTTAATGTGATACTGTAATTTAGGATTGTAAAACCATATTTCAACTTCTGCCACATTTGGTTTAGAGATATCCTTAAAAATTGGAAGAGGAATCCATTCATCGGCAAATATCCAAAATGGAGAATCAATTGTATCAGGATTATATCGTCTTGCTTTATCTAATTGTTCAGGCAAATCTCCCTTCCACTCAATCCATCCCATAGTATTAAATGTCTTAAACCATAGATCTTTAAAGAGGCGTTGATGAACATGCCATAATTCATGAATTAGTGTTGTACTTGAAATTAATTGTCTAAAATCTGGGTAACAAATAATACCACCTGGTCGCGTATGTGGCATTCCATCATCAGCTGTTGGCATTAATTGAATAATTTTAACTTCTTTCAAATCATTTAAAAGTCTTACAGGTAGTAATGCTTTTAACTGTTCTAAGTGCCCTGTAGCATATTTATATTCACCAATTGACATTGAATTAGCATAATATGTTAAATTTTTTCGTGCTAATGAATTAGCTCTATCATCGCGGCATTCCTCTATATAAAAATCAGTGTGTTCAGCTTCATCTAACAAGCTTTGGGCAACTTTTTTATCATAAATTACATTAATTTTTAAATTAATAGTATTTGATCTGCTATTTCCCATTTTATACTAATATACATATATTATTTTATATCGTGTAGTAAGTCGGGAATAAAAATATATAAGTAGTATATCTAAATTATTGCTCTAGCTCTTTAATTTTCTTAGCAGCAGTAGCCTTCTTCTTTTTATTAATATCACCAATAATCATTTTATCAAGTAAGAAGCTACTCATAGACTTTTGAACTTGTGCGGGTTTTGTACTACCAGTTTCTACAGTATTTTTTTTAGGTGTTCGTCTTACAGTACTAGGTGTTTTAATAATAGCTCCCGCACCAAACATATTAATAATCGCATTTTGCCGACTTGAATTCTCAAACTTTTTCAAACAATCACCAAATAGTAGCCGTGTAGCCACTGCTTCACGAAATCCTAACCATCCATCTAACATCTTATCTGCCTCTAAAGAACCATCCATAATATCGGGCTTACTAGGACAACCCTGAATCAGGGTCGCAGTGAATCCAGGAATCTTTTCAAGTAATAGACCAAATGCTTGGGAAATCGGATTTTGTAACTGATGCTCAATATAATGCCGATAATCAGGTATTAATTCATGTTCTTTTACATACAAAGGCGTTTCAATCCTATCTCCTTGTAGTTTTGAAGCCTCTTGACCCGATTTGGCACTAATATACACATATCCAATTCGTTCACCTGCTGCTGGGGCATTACCAGGATCTCTCTGAGCAATTCTATCCGCCAGTACTTTATGGGCGATACTTTGTGGATTGGCATAATCGGCCCTCAATGATTTAGTAACAGTTAATTGTCCTAAACTCACCTTACCTTCAACTAGCTCCAGACATTTATCTTTTACAAACTTAAATGCTCCAGCTACATCTCTTTTATCAAGTAGCATCTTCATCGCACCACCGAAGATGGTCTTGACGATAGGAGCATTGTCACGACGTTTTAGTGCGATACCCATGTACTTGTGAACATAGTCATCCGCATTATTTTCATACATATTCCCTGCGTAACGCTTCTTAGAGAACATTAGCATTGGGTCAAAGGCTTTATCAAACTCAAAATCGTGTGGGGCTGCGAGAACCTTAGTAATGAAATGACCAGCTTCATCAGTAATATCAATCGTGGCCTGACGCGCCTCTCTCCCCTCTAACCTTTCTCCTGTTTCAGGATTTTTAGGATTGAATGCTACAAATAAGGAGTCAGTATCGCCATATACTACCTTTGCTGTACAGCGTGCTGTACAACGCGGATTACCAGGCCCATAGAATACTTCAATCGCCTCTTTGGCAAACAGAATCTGTTTGCGACCATACGCAGTTACAGACGCGGCCAACGCTTGAAGCCGAATCTTGAAAGTGCCAGAGCCTAGCTGACCATATAGAGAATTACCCGTTAGCTTGTAGGCCAGCTGCTCAGCATCAAGAAGGGCATATCTCTCAGGATCTTTCTCACCCTTCATCTCCTTCTTTTTCGCCTCACGAGCCTGTAGCAACCAAGTAGTAATCTGCGGCAGAGTGGACTTAGTTCCATCAAGAGGCTGTGCGTAACGGCAAATACGCCGCCCACATTTAATTTTAACTGGATGTTTACGTGTATCATTTGGATCAGGACGCCAGACATCAAACTCAATATCAGTATAGGCATAACCTTCACAATTATCGTATAATTCCGAGCCCCAATTGTGCGAGATAAGTGTCCCATCATATTTGAAGTCCTTGATCCAAAGTAGAGAATCATGACTGATATTCTCACTTACAATTGTGGATGGATATAGAGAGGCGAAGTCACATACACCAATGGGACTATCAGAATAGAATCCAGGATCAGGATTGAGAACAATTGCGCCCTCAAATGAATCCTCACCGCCACCATTCAAACCCTGTTTAGGAATTGATAATACATGAATAAGAATGTCACGTTCTCTACATGCCTTAAAGATGAGGGACTCAATCTTAATGCCTTGACCACGTGTGAAGATATATGAAACAGGTACCGAACATACATTCGCCATACACATAGTATTATTGAAGGTCTCCAGTTTCTTATATAGCTCAATAACTAGATCACAATCTTGAAGACAGTATTTCCCAACAATCGCACGACCTTTAGCACCCTCACGATGAAGGCGGAAAATATCCTGAGGGCTAACATCGTCTTTTACAACGACCCACTTTGTGGCATCCTCCATTTCAGCCAATTCATCCTCGGTCAGCTCACAGTTAAACACGATTTTATTACCATCAACTGATTCTACCATCATCTTTGGTGATACGGTTTCACCAGTATCATCAAGTAGTGTAACTGCGCGCCCAGCTCTTACATCTTTAATGGCACCTGCTACAGTAAGTGTAAGCTTCCCATTTTCATATTGTTGACTCTTAAGCTTGCCAGACATGAAGTGTTTTGTTACTTCATCCAGTTTATAGGATGAAAGTGTATTATTGCGTTTAATATAATGATATAAGTCAATTTGTAGGCGGCCATGAGTGGTCCAGATATACATGCGATTATCGCCGAGCGCAGATGAGCTAAGGAATTTCTCCTCAAGCTTCATTTCACTTGCGAGTACAAAGAGCCTGGTAAATTGATGAATTGGCGAAGTAGAGGTAATAAGATTTAGTTCTTCAGCACGGTGCCAAAGATAGGACTCATCAAAACCAAATATATTGTATCCAAGGAGGATATCTGGATTTCGCTGAACCATCCATTCAAACCAGGCCAGAATCATAGCTTTTTCGGTTTTATAGGCATGGATAGTAATCCCTTCGCATGCGGCGCAATCTGGAAATACAAACAAATGACGCTCTACACTCTCAGGTGTACCACGAGTAAGTGTAGTTCCAATCTGAATCACTGGATCGCCGACAAGATAGATTAAAGTCTTCAAATGCTTCTCAAGAACTTTTTCAAGTCTAGCTACACGCTCATCCATAACTCCTTGTGTATTAAGTACATCCTGTATTTGTTCTTGTACATCTGATTCAAGAAGTTTACTGCTTACATTGTCAAAAGTCTTCTTGAGTTGGCAATAAATAGGTGTCATTCCCCTAGGAAGAGTGGTTGGTGGATTTTGACCAGTGGCGATGCTATTAACAATGAGACTGGTGGCGTGGGCAGAATCTGATGATAGACCGATCAGATCTTTAGCAGTTTTGGTCCATGTTCGCTTGGCAAGGGGAAAATCACCCGTCATAGAGAAGCACTCAATATCCCAAGAAGCGGTTAGAAAGGGAGCGGATACACGTGGGCCTTTAGTAGGAATCACTTGTTCATAGTCACACTCAATAACAATACCAGACTCAGTATCCTCTGAAATAGAGTTTTTCCCATCTTTAATGGAGACCCATCCACACGGTTGAATACCCTGAGTATGAAGGAAGCGGAGCATGGGATCAATATTGGCTTCAAATACCTCTACAGTTTTGCCGCGCATAGGGCCATCAAGAGGCTTTCTGGTTTTGGGGTTAAGATTTTCATCAAGGAATAAACTGCGAAGATTTCTAAACATAGTGAGGGATGGTACATCAATTTGTAGGAAGGGAAAGAAGGTATTGGCTGTAAAGCCATAGAATATCTTCTTTGTAATCCGTTTAATGTTAAGTTGGCCCATAGGAATACCCTGACTGTTGATATATTGTTTGATGGTGTCTGCGCATTGGCTAGTTTTCTCTTCTGGTAAGCGAAGGTAAAGTGTTGGTCTAAATCCAGTTACATCGCATCTAACAGATCTGCCTGTTTCATCAGCGCCGAAAAGATGAATTACAAATTCTTTGGATTGCGTAAAGTTTTGCGCGATATACTTCTTCTTGCGACGAGACTTAAATTCATCGTCGTCTGAATCAGAATTAGACTCATAAGCGATTTTACGAGTATCTTCTTCCTCAGATTCAATTCGCATATCACGTGCTTGGATATCTAGTAAATGAATTACTATATCGCTCTTTTGACTACATTTAGTAACTGACATTTTATGCCTGCTACTAAGTGTATAATAGGTTTAAATTACTCTAAATATTTTTAGAAGGCAAAAATATTTTCAAATTTTATTACAAGTTCTATATTTTATGACTTTAATTTTTACGCATCTTACGTGTTTTATTTGATTTCTTATTTAGTCTTTTTGTTCTTTTTGATCTTTTTGATCTCTTTGATTTTTTTAGCACAATTGATGCTGTTGCTAAAAGTGCCGCGGCTGGAGCCAACGTGTATGTTGTTCGTAATAGAGACGAATATAAACTTCCACCATAGCCGCCACCGCTAACTTTTTGTTCAGGTGTTAGGGAGTTTGAAATACTTTCAATATCTGAAGACGCACTGGATGGTTCTGTTAAAGGAGATGATAAAGACACAATGCGTTCTGCTTCATTTTCGGCTTCTCTGCTAGGTTTAGCACTAATAGGTTTAGCACTATTAGCCTTAGTAATAGAATTAGAGGGCATAACAGTTGC
>Ga0164294_10004055_pt1 | contig 12884 bp, 12 predicted proteins | sample GEODES005metaG_FD_111479 | JGI IMG/M metagenome (GOLD analysis project Ga0164294, IMG submission 111479) | Oligotrophic lake water microbial communities from Sparkling Lake, Wisconsin, USA - GEODES005 metaG | ecosystem: Environmental > Aquatic > Freshwater > Lake | place: USA: Sparkling Lake... | reverse complement strand
GGTTCCCGAACGGAGGATCAACCGCGGGAAGGTCGTTAGCGCTTGAGCGTTTGCCGGTCGGTTTCACGGGGAGTTCCATGTAAGCGTCGTGTGTGGCGGCACGGGTTGCAGCGTACGAAGTCTTTCCGGAGCGGTCGACAGTGAACGGCGATTTGGTAATCTTTCGGAATCGGCGGCGGCGGTATCACGATCAACCTCCCGGTGGCTCGGTCGTAAGGGGAATGCATTTCTCTGGCGATCTCGGGCCTGAATTCAGGAAGACAAACATGTCAACGGTGAGAATTGGCACCAGATTGGTTGGCGATGGCAATCCCTGCTACGTCATTGCCGAGATTGGCATCAATCACAACGGCGACATCGAGGTAGCCAAGCGGCTGATCGATATCGCAGCCGATGCCGGCTGCGATGCCGTGAAGTTTCAAAAGCGAACGGTCGACGTGGTCTACACCGCCGAAGAATTGGCGAAGCCGCGCGAGAATCCGTTTGGTGAGACCAACGGCGATCTCAAGCGTGGTCTAGAGTTTGGCCGCACGCAATACGAGGCTATTGACGCCTATTGCCGCGAGAAGGAAATGCCCTGGTTTGCGTCGTGCTGGGACGAAGAAGCGGTCGACTTTATCGATGCCTTCAATCCCCCCTGCTACAAGATCGCCTCCGCCTCGCTCACCGACGACCACCTGCTCAAGCACACGCGGGCCAAGGGCAAGCCGATCATGCTGTCGACCGGCATGAGCAGCCACGACGAAATCCATCACGCCGTGCAGGTGCTCGGCAAGGAAGACCTAATCCTTCTCCACTCGTGCAGCACCTATCCGGCCTACTACGAGGAACTTAACCTGCGGGTGATTCCGGTATTGCGACAGCAGTATGGCGTGCCCGTGGGCTACTCCGGCCACGAGACTGGCATTCCGTCGAGCGTGGCGGCGGTGGCGCTCGGAGCCTGCGTGATCGAGCGGCACGTCACGCCGGACCGGTCGCTCTGGGGATCCGATCAGGCGGCGTCGCTCGAGCCGAGCGGGATCACGCGTTTGGTGCGAGATATCCGACTGATCGAAACATCGATGGGCGATGGCGTGAAGCGGGTCTTGGAGCGAGAAGTGCCGGTCATGCAGAAGCTGCGTCGCGTTGGGGGCTGGCGTGACCGCTGAACCCGATTTCAGCCGGATCAAGGCTGTCGCCCTGGATGTCGATGGCGTGCTCACCGACGGTGGCTTCTGGTGGGGCCCCAACGGCGAGGAGTGGAAGCGGTTTTGCTTTGCCGACGTGATGGGGATTTCGCTTGGAAAGAAGGTGGGCCTCATTTTTGCTTTGATATCAGGCGAAGCGAGCCCGCTGGTCGATCGGTTCGCCGCGAAGATGGGGATCGAGGACGTCTTCAAAGGCTGCAAGGACAAGGCTACGGCGCTGCGGGAGTTTGTGGGACGGCATGGGCTCCAACTCTCTCAGGTTGTGTTCATGGGAGATGACGTCAACGACCTTGGGGCGATGGAGATCGCGGGTCTGAGCGCGGCTCCGGCGAATGCGCGGCTGGAGGTGCTGGCGGTTGTCGATGTTCAAGTCGCTGCTCGTGGAGGCGATGGTGCGGTGCGGGAGCTTGTCGATCAATTGCTAAAGCATTCTCCTCACGCAACCGGCGGCGACGTCGCCGTCCAAAGGCGAGTCATTCGTTAACGAGCGTACGTTTACTCAAGAGATCAAGAGTTGCACGATGAGAGTTGCCGACTACATCATGCAGAAGATCGTAGAGGCGGGCGTCCACACCGTCTTTATGGTCCCGGGAGGTGGGGCCATGCATCTCAACGATGCGCTCGGCCGTTGTTCTTCGCTTCGGTACGTCTGCAATTTGCACGAACAAGCAAGCGCTGTTGCAGCTGAAAACTACGCTAAGATCACCAAGCGGCCGGGGGCCTGCCTTGTAACGACCGGCCCCGGATCCATAAACGCTCTTACCGGCGTCGTCGGCGCATGGCAGGATTCCACGCCCGTCGTATTTGTGTCGGGACAAGTCAAACGGGCTGACAGTTCGCGCGGCCTGGGCGTCCGGTGCCTTGGTGTGCAGGAAGTCGATATCGTCGGCATGGTCGCGAATTGCACGAAGTATGCAATCACGTTGAACGATCCCACTACCGTCCGGCACGACGTCGAAAAAGCGCTCTATCTCATGCGCGCGGGTCGGCCGGGGCCCGTATGGATCGATGTGCCGCTTGACGTGCAGGCGACCAAGATTGACCCAGACTCTCAGCCGGGCTACGTGCCCGAAAATCCCCCCCAGGGATTGCCGGGCGACTTGTCGGCAGCCGTCGCCACCATGATCGAAAGGCTCAATCAAGCCGAGAGGCCGGTGGTGCTGGTCGGAAATGGTGTTCGACTGGCCGGCGCGGAATCGGTGCTGTTTGAGATGCTCGACCGCCTCAATGTACCGGTGCTGACTACCTGGCTGGCGATCGACATCGTGCATGACGACCATCCTCTGTTTATTGGTCGGCCCGGCGCTGTCGCGCCGCGCGGTGCCAACTTCGCGTTGCAGAATGCAGATTTTCTCCTGACGATCGGAGCGCGGCTCGACCTCGTCATCACGGCGTTTTCCCATGAAAACTTTGCCCGCGCGGCGACGAAGGTCATGGTGGACATCGACTCCGCGGAAATCAGGAAAATGAAAACCCCGATCCATCTGCCCGTCGTCGCGGATGCCGGAGAATTCATCGATGAAGTAATGGCACAACAGGCATCTGTCGCGACCCAGCCGAGGATCGAATGGTGGAACCGCTGTAAGGATTGGAAGAAGCAATACCCGGTAGTTCTAGCCGAGCATCGTGAGCAAGAAGGTCGCGTCAGCGTCTATGCCCTTGCCGAGTCTATCGGTAGGGAATTATCCGGAGGCGAGATCATCGTTTCAGGAAGTTCTGGTAGCGGCATTGAAATATTCCTGCACGCGCTGCAGGTTAAGCCGGGGCAACGAGTGCTTCACACTACAGCCTTGGGTTCGATGGGGTTTGCGTTGCCCGCCGTAGTCGGCGCAGGCGCGGCAAGCCCTGGCACGCCAATCATTGCGGTCGATGGTGATGGCGGATTTTTCTTCAACATACAGGAGTTGGAGACCATTCACCGGCTCAATCTGCCGGCGAAGATTTTTGTCTTGAACAACGACGGTTTTTCCTCGATACGAAACTCCCAGCAATACTGGTTCAAGGACAATCTGGTGGCTGCCGATGCCACAAGTGGCTTGACGTTGCCCAATATCGTTCGGATCGCGGAAGCCTTTGGACTTGGGGTGGCCCGCATCGAGTCACAGAACTCGCTGCAGGAACAACTGCGCGAGGTTCTGGCGATTCCGGGGCCCGTGGTCTGTGAGGTGATGGTCATTCCGGATGAGGCCCGCATTCCCCGGGTAGCGTCGCTTCAGAAGGAAGACGGTACATTCGTGTCAAAGCCGCTCGAAGACCTGTTCCCGTTCTTGGACAGGAATGAATTCTTGGCGAACATGATCATCCCGCCGCTCTCCGAATGAGAAGGTGCCGGCGCAATGACGCGAATCCGAATCATGCAAGGACGATTGGTGCCGCCGATGGACGGACGGTTTCAGTCGTTTCCGCGGGGGAGATGGCAGGAAGAGATTGCCTCCGCTCGGGAGGCCGGACTCGATGGCATTGAATGGATCTACGATAAGTTTGGCGAGGGTCTGAATCCGATCGAAACGGCGGAAGGCCGTCGGCTTTTCATTCAGCTCTGCACCGATCATCATGTCATAGTCGACTCTGTCTGCGCGGATTACTTCCTCGACCAGCCGTTGCTCCGTGCTCACGGCGACGACCGCGAGCGGCTCGAACATCGGCTCCACGAACTTGTCGCACAATGCGGCCCGATGCAGATTCGCTATATCGTGCTACCGTTTGTCGATGCGTCACGGATCGAATCCGATGCCGATGCTGCCGAGGTCGTCTCGATCCTCCTACGGGCGATTCCGATTGCTGAACGGTCAAACGTTGAACTGCACCTCGAGACCTCGCTTTCGCCACGGCGTTTTGCTTCTCTGCTCGCGCATATGGATCACCCATTGGTCAGGGTCAATTATGACTCTGGCAACAGTGCGTCGCTGGGCTACCGCCCCGCGGAGGAATTCGACTGCTTCGGCGACCGGGTGGGGAGCGTCCACATCAAGGATCGCGTGAAGGGAGGCGGGACCGTTCCGCTTGGGAGCGGGGATGCGGATTTCGCCGGACTCTTTGCGTGCCTGCGGGCGACAGGGTATCAGGGCGACTACGTGTTGCAGGTGGCACGGGATCAGGATGGCAATGAGGTGTCATGGGCCCGCGCGAATGCCGCTTGGCTCAGGGGCCAACTCACGGAACATCGGCTTTGTTGAGGACAGAGGAACTGCATGAAGATTGTGTTTGTCGGCCTTGGCGGAATCGGTCAGCGACACCTCCGGAACCTCTACCAACTGCTCGGTAGCCAACTCGACGTCCACGCCTTCCGAGCGCGGCGTCTGACGCAGGTGGTTTCGGACACACTCGACATTGTTCCGGACGAGAACATCGAGACCAAATATGGAATTACGGTCCACGATACCTGGCAGCAGACGCTGGAGGTCGTTCCGGACGTGGTGATGATCTGCAATCCCAGCAGCCTGCACATGGAGTATGCGCTCTCGAGCGCCCGCGCGGGGATTCCAGTGTTTGTCGAAAAACCTCTATCCCATGAGTGGGACCGGGTGGCCGAACTTCTAGCCGTGGCGGACGATCGCCGGCTTGTCGGCTTCGTGGGGTATCAGCTTCGCTTCCACCCCTGCGTGAAGCGACTCCAGGAATTGCTGGCGTCGGTCTCGATCGGTCGACTCGTGGCGGTGCGGATGCAGGTCGGTGAGTATCTTCCCGGCTGGCACAAGTATGAGGATTACCGAACTATGTATGCCGCACGGCGTGGTCTCGGCGGAGGGGTGATCCTGTCGCAGATTCACGAACTCGATATCCTCTATTCGGTGCTGGGGGTGGCCGACAACATCTATACCGTCGGCGGTCATCTCACGAAACTCGCGTTGGATGTCGAGGATACTGCAAGCAGCCTGATGGCATTCGCGAATGAAGGTCGGACGATTCCAGCGCACCTTCACCAGGATTACATTCAGCGCCCACCGCGTCGTTCGTACGAGTTCATCGGTGACGAGGGAAAGATTGAAGTCGATATGCTGGCGACGACGCTGACGTGGTTTGATCGGGAGGGAACCGTAGCAGAACGACTGAGTCTTCCTGATTTTCAACGCAACGAGTTGTTCCTGGATCAGATGCGGCACATGCTCGCATGCCTGCGGGGCGAAGAGACGCCATTGGTGTCCCTGCGGGATGGAGCCCAGAGCCTGCGCATGGCGCTCGCTTCGCTTCGCTCGCTGGCTGAGAATCGAGTCGTTAGCGTGCAGGAGATTGTCGTATGAGCACGACCGGTTCTCCCTTGTTTGACCTAACGGGCCGTGTGGCGGTGATCACCGGAGGAGGAGGGCTTCTCGGACAGCAGCATGCCGCAGCGCTGGCCGCGTGCGGCGCGATTCCGGTACTCGTCGATATCCGTGTCGACCAGCCGCACATGGACGAGGCCACGCTTCGAAAACGGTTTCACGGCGATACGACGTCGATCGGCTGCGACATCACCGACGAGCAGGCGGTGCGGTCGATGACGCGGGAGGTGATCGACCGTTTTGGACGACTGGACATCCTCGTGAACAACGCCGCCAACAATCCGAAGATGGAGTCGGGGGCTGCCGTCGAGTTCAGCAGGCTGGAGCATTTTCCGCTCAGCCAGTGGGAGGCGGACCTAGCGGTGGGTATCAAGGGAGCGTTTCTGTGCAGTCGGGAATGCGGGGCCTTCATGGCGGAGCAACGCAAGGGCGTGATTCTCAACATCGCGTCGGATCTGGGTGTCATTGCTCCGGATCAGCGGATCTACCGCAGGAAGGGCGTTTCCGCTGACCGGCAACCTGTGAAGCCAGTCACGTATTCCGTGGTCAAGACGGCACTGCTCGGCTTGACTCGCTACGTGGCGACATACTGGGCGGACCGTGGTGTTCGCTGCAATGCACTTTCGCCGGGCGGTGTGTATGCAGGGCAGCCCGACGATTTTGTTCGCAGGCTTTCCGACCTTATTCCGCTTGCGCGGATGGCGCACGTGGATGAATACCAAGGGGCAGTCATCTTCCTGTGTTCAGATGCGTCCAGCTACATGACAGGGGCCAACCTTGTGGTCGACGGAGGGCGTAGCTGCTGGTGACCATGAACTCTCAGAGTAAGGCTGGCGGCGCGGATCGTGAGGAACTGGCATTCCTCCTCTCCGGATCACGAGAGGAGGTGGCCGCACGGGGCCGTCATCGATTCGATGCTGCGACCGAAAGTGGGCGGCCGCTTGTGCTGTTTGGTGCCGGCAGTATCGGCCGCCGTACATTACGGGGACTCACTTCTTTGGGCATCGAGGTTGCCGCATTCGCCGATAATAGTCCACGGATGTGGGACACCGTTCTCGACGGAGTGCCTGTGTGGTCGCCGGAGCGGGCAGCATCCATATTCGCGACCCGAGCCAACTTCGTCGTCACAATTTGGCAGGGCGGTGATTCAGTTCACCGCATTTCGCACACGGTGAACCAATTAAGTGCACTTGGTTGCGACCGAATCGCTTTGGTCGCGGAACTCTACTGGAAATATCCAGGGACGTTTCTGCCTTACCTTATTCTTGATTCACCGGAACGTGTCTTTGATGAACGCCAGCAGATATTCGACTCTTTTGACCTAGTTGCTGACGAGCGCTCTCGACGCACGTGGATTGATCATCTGCGGTTCCGTTTAGACCTCGACTACGAACGGCTTCATCGAGACCCGGGTGAGGAATATTTCGCTGAGGATTTGGTGCGCCTGCATGACCATGAAGTGTTCGTCGATTGCGGAGCATATACAGGCGACACGATCGCCTCTTTCCTGCGTCATAACCCACGGTTCGACCGCATCGTTGCTTTTGAACCCGACCCGGCAAATTATGCTGAGTTGAGGAAATATGTTGCTACGCTTGAAGTCCGCGACCGGATAGCTGTCCACCCTCGCGCTGTGGCGTCACGGTGCGAGGTTCTGCGGTTCTCGGATCGTAGCGACATGACTTCCAAGATCGCGACGGAGGGCACGGAAGTCATGGCGACGAGTCTGGATGCCGCCCTCAGTGAGGTCTGTCCGACATTCGTCAAGCTTGACGTCGAGGGAGCGGAGGGAGCGGTGTTGGAAGGCGCACGCGACACGCTCCGGCGGAGTCGTCCTGTTCTTGCCATCGCCTTGGAACACAACAGTCACGACCTGTGGAGGCTGCCTCTGAAAGTCGCAAGCCTCGTCGATAATTATGCGTTTCACTTTCGCCATCATAGCGAACAGGGATTCGATCTGGTCTGCTACGCGATTCCCGCCGAAAGAGTCCCCAAAGCAAACCTATTCTAAGACAGAGCCGGGGGCACTGATGTCGGACGCAGCATTGAAACAGATTCGGGACATCGTGGCAGCCGGCTTTGCGCGGTGGGATCGTCATCTCCGTGCGGCCAATGGCCTCGACGTCGTGCTGACACACAACAAACCTTTCGCGATCGCTCCCGCTGCCCGCATCGCGCGGAGGGCGATCATGAAGCTCGCTGAAAGCGGTCGAACTCCCGTCGCCCTGTGCGATCGCAATGAGACATTGTGGGGTTCGGCCGTCTGTGGCGTGCCGGTTCTGTCTTATGACGAGTACGCGGCAAGATGGCCTGAAGGAACGTTGTGCGTCGCGAGTTCGCTCCACGACTCGGATATCCGTGCATTCGCGGCAACGCGGGGGATCCAGCATGTGGTGCCATACCCATATCTAGCCCATTGCTATTCCGATATGTTTGGCACGCGTGAATATGCTGGCATAACGGAGTCGGTATTTGAGCCCGACGCCATGCTTTCGATCGAAAAGCTGCTGGATCTGCTCGCAGACGATCATTCACGGCAGGTGTTGTTGTCGAAGGTGTTGTACTACCTCACATACGACAAGTCTCTCCTGGACGACCTTCGGTCGCAGGAGACGATCTACTGGGATGCAACGGTGGTGAGGCTCAGGACGGATGAGGTGGTTGTGGATGGCGGAGCGTATCGGGGTGACACGCTTCAGGCCTATGAGAAAGCATCTCAGGGGGTCTTCGACCGATACTTCGCGTTCGAGCCAGATCCGCTTGTCTATGCCGATCTGACGGCCGTGGCTAAGCGAGACCCCCGGATCGAATGCGTGGAGTGTGGGCTGTCGGACAGGCGAGAAAGCCTCGCATTTTCGATCAGCGGTGCTGCCGATACGACTGCGGCAAGTCAAGCGTGCGATGTCTTCGAGCACGTGCAGTACCTCGACGTCCTCGATCTCGATAGCTTTTTCATCGGAAGGTCGCCACCGACTTTCATCAAGATGGATATCGAGGGCGGGGAGCGGCGGGCAATTGCCGGCGCTAGCGACTTGATTCAAAGGCATCGCCCTACACTCGCCGTATCCGCATATCATCACCCCCGGGACCACTGGGAGATTCCGCTGCTCATTGCCGAGCGAACGCCCCTCGCCGGGCTTTTCCTCCGGCATTACACGCGAGAAGTCGATGACACCGTCTGTTATTCCATACCGGTGGCACGCTGAAAGAAAGTCGAGGCGTTTGTGTGTAAAAGCAAATCGCGGGAGTCCTGCTGCCCTGTCTGCGGTGCCGCAGGGAGGGTCCTGATGTTTCAGCAGCGGTTTGAAGCCCTGGGTAGTGCATCCCTGATGAGTGGTTATGACGTCGTCGCATGTCAGGACTGCGGATTCGTGTTTGCCGTAGGTATTCCCGCGGCGGACGAATTCCGCCGGTACTACGCGGAGGCCTCGAAATACGAATTCAGTCATGCAGGCGGGAAACAGCATTCGTACGAGGTCAGACGTCTCGCCGATCTTGCCGGTTGGATTGGACAGCATTGCCCACGGGATGTCCGACTTATTGACGTGGGCTGTGCGACGGGAGAACTTCTCGTCCAACTTCGGGAACAGGGTTTCACATCCCTGACGGGCCTCGACCCGTCGGAGGCGTGTGTCCGCTATGGAAGCGAGCAACTCGGGTTGCGCATCAATCGCGGTCTTCTCGACGTGCGGCCAGCGAATGAGCGTCCGTTTGACGTGCTCGTGCTGAGTGCGGTTCTTGAGCACATCCCCGATCTCGATGCATGCATCCAGCAGATGGCTTCGTGGGTTGGGCCGGAAGGGCGGGTGGTTCTCGAGGTGCCGGATGCGGTTCACTTTGCCGACGCATTCAACGCGCCGTACCAGGAGTTCAGCGTCGAGCACATCAACTTCTTCTCAGCCGAGTCCCTGACCAATCTGATGGAAAAGCACGGCTTTCGCGTTGAGGCCGAGCGGCACTATGTCTGCAACGCGGGCGCGGGAGTTACCGGCGCCGGTCTCACGATGATCTTTCAGTCAGGAGGTTCCCCGAAGCCTCCGGTGAAGGAGACGGCGTCGAGCGACGGGGTGCGGCGGTATTTGACAAAGTGCACATCGTGGATTGAGCACGAAAGTCGAGTCATTAGCGGACTGGTGGCAACGCAGGAGCCCATCCTCGTCTGGGGCACTGGTACGCTGTGTCAGCGGCTGCTTGCAACGACACCGTTTCGCGATGCCAACATCGTGGCGTTCATCGATTCCAATCCTCACTATCAGGGAATGCAAATCCACCGTCGGCAGATTCTTGCACCTGCTGAACTCACTCGTTTTACAGAGCCCGTACTCATCACTTCGTGGGCTTTTCAGGCGGAGATTGAGAATCAGATTCGCAACACGATGGGGTTAACGAACCGCCTGATTGGCCTCATTCCGCAAGGCGGACCGGCTTAACGCCGAGTTGGCGTCATGTGCCAAGTGGCGCGTGGCGTTCAATCGGCTGCTGCATCAAGCCATCAAATCCCCTCCGGCCAGGATTCTTAAGGCAGGCTACCGTGACGGCTCGCTTCTACAACGAGCGGCCGTTTTCTCAACTGAGTGAGCACCGCTCCGACATATTCGCCAAGCAAACCTATCAAAAAAATTTGCGCCGACCCCAGAAAGAATATCCCGATCACTGCGGGCGCGTATCCCGCTGGAAGCGAATACCAAAATGTCAGTTTCAACACGAGGAATCCAAAGGCCACAAGCAGTGATACACCGCTCAAAATGAACCCGACGAACGTCGCAATCCGAAGCGGCACCTTCGAATGGCTCGTGATGCCAAGAATCGCCAGATCGACAAGCGTGTAGATGTTGTTTTTCGTGATGCCCAGCTTTCGTAATGGCTGGTCATACGGGATGAGCGTGTAGGGCAGGCCAATCTCGGCGATCAGGCCACGCCCGTAGGGATACGGATCGGCAAACCCTCGCATGATTTCGATCACGCGACGGTCATAGAGCCCAAAGCCTGTCACGTGCTCCAGAAGTGGCACCTCGGCCATCGCTCGAGCGAGCTTGTAGTAGAGTCCGCGGAGGGCAAAAAACCCGGCTGATTCCTGACTGGTGCGCTTCTGGCCCAACACCATGCTCGCCCCCCGCTCCCACTGCTCAAGGAATTGTGGGATGAGTTCCGGCGGGTCTTGAAGGTCGGTGCACATGGCAATAACGCAGTCGCCAGTTGACTCCAGGAGAGCGTGAAACGGCGAACGAATATGCCCAAAGTTTCGGGCATTCACGATCACTTTCACCCGACGGTCGCGATCCGAGAGGAACTTGAGCTTTCCAACCGTGCCATCCGTCGATGCGTTGTCGATGAAGAGCATCTCGAAAGTGTAATCGGGCAGTCCCTCGAACACCTTCACCAAACGCTCGTAGAGTTCCTCGACATTGCCTTCCTCGTTGTAGCAGGGCAGCACCAGGCCCACGTGTCCGCCTTGGCGCTGTTCCACAGGGCGGCCGCCCGCCCAGGTGGCGAGTTCCGGTCGGTCGTGCGGCAGTGGTTTCATGTCGAATCCTCCCCCGAAAATGCTACCTTGTTGAGGTAGTCCTCACAATGAGAACAGCCGTGTGATGGTCGAGAAATCCACAACCTAAGGATGAGCCATGGATCGCGATGCTCAAGCAGCCACATCAGCTGCGATGGCAGATGAGTGCAGGACGGCCCTGGCCGTGCTCGCCACACTCCCAGCCGCTGTGGAGGCCCTCGCACGTATTGCGAACCGAATGACGGCAACGCTCCGCAGCGGCGGTGTGCTCTACTTCTGCGGAAATGGCGGCAGCGCCGCGGATGCCCAGCATATTGCGGCCGAGTTCGTGGGACGGTTTCTTCTCGAGAGACGGCCGCTCCCGGCTGTGGCGCTGACAACAAACACCTCGATCCTCACCGCCATCGGCAACGACTACGACTATTCAGAGGTCTTCTCCAGACAGGTGCGGGCCCTCGTCAAGCCTGGCGACTGCGTCGCTGGCATCTCGACGAGCGGCCGGTCGAAAAACGTCTTGCTCGCATTGGAGGCGGCGAGGGAAATCGGTGCCGTCACGATCGGATTCACCGGCGGCAGCGGATCGCCACTGCGAGAGTTGTGCGACGAGTGTTTTATCGCGGAGTCCCCAAGCACGCCCCGTATTCAGGAGTGCCACCTGCTCGGATGGCACTTGATCTGCAACATGGTCGAAAAACAGGTTGTGGCAGCAGAATGAATCGACTGCGGTTGCTGATCCGGCTCGCCCTGCCAGTCGGCCTCTCGCTCTTCGCCTGCGGGCTGCTCGGCTGGTACCTGCTCCGGCATCAGGACCAATGGCAGACCGTGGCCCTGGCTTCTCCATGGCTGCTTGGCGTGTGTGCCGCCGCCTCGCTTGTCGCCCTCCTCGCTCCCGGCCCGATCTTCTGGATGATGACCAGCCGGGTGGGCCGGAATGTGGGCCTCGCCGAAAGCACCTGGCTGGCCGTGATGACCAGCGCCATCAACTCGGTCGTACCGCTCCACGCCGGCGCCGCAGCCCGGGCCGTCTATCTCAAACGCCGGCACGATCTCGACCTCTCGTCCTTCGCCGCCACCTTCCTCGGCTATAACATCCTCCGCCTCTTCGCGGCCTCCGTCGCCGCGTGCACCGCCGGCGGATGGCTGCTGCTGTCGCGTAATAGCGGCGGGCCCGCTCTGCGAGGCCCAAGCTCAGCAGCGCCATCGACATCAGGCCTGGAGGGGCTCGTTTTCATCGCCGGTGCACTGGCCTTGGCCGCCATTGGAGCGTGCCTGGTGAGGCCGGCGTGGCTGAGTTGCCTGGGGTTCCGAAGCCTGGAGCAGCATCTATTGCTTCGGCCGCTCTTTCGATTCCAGTCGGGCTGGCACGAACTGATGCGGTGCCCGCGATTCCTTCTAAAGCTGCTGGCGCTTGTCATACTTCAGATCACGGCCGAGTTGGTCGTGGTCTGGGCGGCATGGGGGGCCGTGGGCGTACCGTTGTCGGCTGCGGCCGTCGCGCTTGTAACGTCATTTGGCATCCTGGCCGCCCTCACCGGCCTCACGCCCGGCGGCTTGGGACTTGTGGAACTGGTTTCTGTTGCCGTCGGAGCCGCCGTCGCCGTTGAGCCGACGCACGGCATCGCCGCCGGACTGGTGGCCCGCGGCGTCTCTCTGGCCGTTCTCGCTGTCGTCACGCCCGTCGCACTGGGCGGATTGGCCGCCGTGAAACGTTACGGCTGAGGTGACGAATCGGCATCGCTCGTAGAGGCATCCTCTGCCTTCGGGTCATATTCCATCAGGAGCGCTCCAAATGGCAGTTGATGTTTTACTGTGAAGGATGACAGGTCGAGTTGCTGACACGTGTGCGACAGGAGATGTGGCTGCACGACGATCAGCGTGCCTGGGGTTTCAATCGTACGCTGGATCTGTGCCAACTGAGACCGAAGGAACACC
>Ga0164294_10004054_pt1 | contig 12886 bp, 7 predicted proteins | sample GEODES005metaG_FD_111479 | JGI IMG/M metagenome (GOLD analysis project Ga0164294, IMG submission 111479) | Oligotrophic lake water microbial communities from Sparkling Lake, Wisconsin, USA - GEODES005 metaG | ecosystem: Environmental > Aquatic > Freshwater > Lake | place: USA: Sparkling Lake... | reverse complement strand
CCTCGGTCGCGCGAGCGCACTGTGTGAGTCCGGGTCCTGCGAGCGCGGCTGCCTCGACGCGCACGTTCGCGATGCGGGGACCGTGAACGATAGGGCGACCATGGAGCGCCGGCTCCAGCAAGCTCTGCCCCTCCCGAGCGCCAAAGGTTCCGCCGACCACTGCGACGTGGCCCAGCGCCCACGCCGCAGCCAGCTCGCCGTGCGTATCGAGGACCGTCCAGCGCGCGCGCGCACCCGCTCGGAGCGGGCTCGTGCGCAACTCAGCGCTCACGCCGAGCCCCCCCGCGCGGCGCATGATCGCTGCCACGCGGTCGAGGTGACGCGGGGCGATGAGCGCGCTCAAGCCCGCGCCGGCAAGGGCTGTCAGAACTTCGGCCTCTTCATCCTTGGCCAAGCTGCCCACCACGACATCCACGCGGCCGACCCGCTGCATGAGCTCGGTCGAGGGCTGCTCCGCTTGCAGGTTTGCGCGGTCGTGCTTGGCGTTGCCGAGGACCGTGACTCGGTCGGCCACAACGCCCAGATCGCGCGCGGCCGCAGCGTCCTCTTCGGACTGCGCCGCAAATGCTGTGAGGCGCTCGGCCGTCGGACGCAGCCAGCGAGCGGCGCGGAGGGTTCGCGGCCCAACCCGGCCGTCGATAACGACGACGGGCACCCCGCGTCGCGCGCAGGCGGAGACCCAAGCGGGCCACAGCTCGAGATACTCGAGGACGAGCGCGCGCGGCCGGGCCCGCGCGACCCAAAGGTCGGCGAACGGCCAGAGCGGCAACGGTGGGGGTCGCACCGCCTCGACCCGCAGGTTCGCCCGCGCCCAGCTGCGGGCGGTGGGTCGATGCGCAGTCACCCAGAGCGGCCCCAAGCCATCAAGCGCGTCGATGGTCGGGCCGAGCGCGCGCACATCCCCGAGAGAGGCGGCGTGGAGCCAAAGCGGCCCAGACGACGCGGTCATGGACTCGCGGTCTGCGTTGGGCGCGCGGCTCGCAGTCGGTAAGCGTCTGTGCTGTTCTCGGTCGGCGCCGTGCCCAGGACCCAAACCTCGCGGACCTGCACGAAGAGCCCCTCTGCGGGGACCATGGCCTCGACGCGCTCCCCCTCGCCCCGGCGTCCGTCGTCTGCCTTGAAAGCAACGTGACCTCCGCCGTCGAAGCCCTCGAGGATGAGGTCGAGCCCGGGCACACCCGTCACCTCGAGCCGGACGCGCTCACCTGCACTCGCCTCGACGCGAAAGACATCGCGATCCGACTGGTCTCGCACGAGTCTGCGCCCGAGATAGCCCGCCAGCTCCACGTCCGGCGTAAGGGCGTTCGCCTGGTCGACCTTGTCGTTGGGCTCGACCTCTGCACGGAGAGGCGGTGACACCGCCGTGAGCGTCCACACTGCGACGAACGCAAGGCCACCCAACACAGCGAGCGTCAGAGCGCCGCGTCGCCACGCCCCCCAGCGCAGACTCCGCTCGTAGGCCTCGAGCTCGACACGCGTGACATCATCTGTCTCCGGCTCGAGCGCAGGCCGCTTGCCCTCCCACGTCCCATGCGCCCACTCGGCGAGCCGCGGCGCCTGTGTCTGCGCGCGTCTCGAGATCTCGCTCAGCGCCTGAGCGACTTCGCGGGCGCTCGAGGGACGGAGCGCGGCGTCGGTCAACAGGAGCCGATGGACCAGCGCCTCGCAGCCATCTGGTAGCTCGATCTGCGCCGAGGCCGCGACCTCGTGCAGGGGTCGAAAGACCCCCGAGAGGTGAGACTCCATGACCTCGACGGGTGTTCGGCCGCGATGCGGGTACTCACCCGTCAACATGCGGTAGAGCAACGCCCCGAGGGCGTAGAGGTCGGCGCGCGCGTCGACGGGCATGCCCCTGACCTGTTCGGGCGCCATGAAGTAGGGCGTGCCCATGAGACGGCCGTGCTGCGTCGTGAACGCCGCAGGGTCGTCTCGCTCGAGGACGTCACCGACGAGCTTCGCGAGGCCAAAATCGAGCACCTTGACGTGGTCCTCGCCCGAAGCAGCGCGCGCGATGAACAGGTTCTCAGGCTTCAGGTCTCGATGCACGAGGCCGACCTCGTGCGCTTCGGTGAGCGACGAGCAGACCTGGTGTGCGATCGCGAACGCGCGGGCGACGGGGAGGCGTCCCGCATCTGCGATCACTCGCGCCAAGTCTTGCCCGCGGAGGTACTCCATCACGATGAAGGCGAGCCCATCGACGACGCCGTAGTCGAAGACCGTGACGGTGTGAGGGTCCGTGAGCCGCGAGACCACCATGGCCTCTCTCCGAAATCGCTGGACCAGCTCAGCGTTCGACCGCAGATCAGCGCGCAGGACCTTCACGGCCACGCGCTTGCCGAGCGCAGTGTGCTCCGCTTCGTAGGCCGCGCCCATGCCCCCCTGACCGATGCACGAGACGATCCGAAAGCGGCCCTCGATGACACGCCCGAGCATCGGGTCGCTGTCGTGACTCGGCTCCGCGTCGGCCGCGGCACCGCAGTGCACGCAGAAGGCGTGCGCGGGTGCGCGGGGTTGCCCGCAACGACCACAAAACGCGCCGGGGCTCGCCGAACTCGAGGTCACCGCGGCACAGCCTGCGCTGCGTCGAGGACGAGGGCCTTGAGCGTACGACCTGACTGCGTGGCGTACTCGCGCGGCGAAGCGACCGCGCCAACCACGAGTGCGTCGTCTCCTGGAACCACGCGCACTCCGCCGCTGACGCGCGCGAAAACGGGACAATCGCCACGGCAGGCTGAGAGCAGCACCCACGTCGTGTCGCCCTCGGGCGCCGACTCGGTCTGCGTTGAGAGCACACGCCCCGCGACGCGCACGCGCTGCCCCCGGAGCGTATCGGTCTCTGCCGTCGAGGCCTCGGTGAGCGTGAGGAGACGCGCGCTGCTCGCCATGGCTTCGAATGCACGGCGCGCCCGCGCGGTCGCCGCGGCATCGACGCGGGTCGCTCGGAGCGCGAGCGTCGTGCGTCGATGTCCGGTCGCCAACACCTTGAGTTCGAGCGTCTCAGGCCCCCCGGCTGCGATGTCCCATTGACCCTCGAAGCGGCCCTCTGGATCGACCTTGAGCGGGGTCTCGCCCAAGCTGACCCGCGCCCCCGGGAGGCTTCGACCCGCGACGCGGAGGTGCGCTCGCTGCGTCTCCACGTCGCGCGCGGGCTCGAGCAGCTCTACGGGCGTGTCCGGCACCCGCAGGGTCAGGCGCTCTTGGACATCGAGGCGCTCACCGGCCGGACCATCGAGCGCGAGCGCCAGGGGCAACTCGACCGTTTTCGCGTCCGGGGCAACGCCCTCGAGCGCCGATGCGCGCAGGTCACGCGGCCAGACGACACGCCAAACGCTGGCCGAAATGGGCGCCACGCTCGCGCCGGAGGCTTTGACGCGCCACCCAGGCATCACCTGAACGTCGACCGCGAGCGGCGCGTCGGCCTCGACGACGGAGAATCGATAGGCCACGCGGACCGCCAAGCGCAGCAGGACCGGCTCTCCCGACTCAGGCTCGAGGGGCAGCACGCGCAGCGTGAGGTCGTTATCACCGACCTTCAAGTTTTCGTCTGGCAGCGTAAACTGAAGGTCGGCCCGCTCCCCGGGGGCGAGCTCCGCATGGGCCGTCACCCGCGTCGCACCCGCCGGGAGTTCGAGTCGAGCGGCTTGCGTCGCGACGACCCCCACGCGCACTTCATAGCCGGCGTCGGTGCGAAACACGGTCAACGAGGACGCCCCCTGCGACCCCGCAGGGGCAACAGTTCGAGCGTCGAAGCGCCTCGACGTCACCCGCCAAGCGAGGCCCGCCAGCGCCGCGAGGAGGGCGACCGCGAGCAGTCCCTTCAGAAAACTGCGCGTGCGCCGCTCACCCGCCTCTCGTCGGGCCGCCGCCGTCGCCGTTGCGATCCGCGCCGCTGCGAGGATCTCCCCCGCCTCGAGGTGGAGCAGCGTCTCGCTGCCGGGCTGAGACGCTGCGCGGGCCGGCACGTCGACCCGAGGCGCCGACGGAGCGGGCGGGCGCGGCGGGACCTCCGCAGGTGACTGGAGCGCAGGCGGCGAGGCCAGGAACAGGGTCCGCTGCACATGCGCCTCGCGACTGCCCTGCGGCTCGGTCTGCTGGGGCTCGAGCTGTGGACGCGGCAGATGAAGCGCGGGCATCTCGAGCACCGTGTCGGCGCCCGCTGCTGCAGCGCATCGACCACACGCAGCGTCGCCGGGCGATGCCTCACCGCCGCAGACCGGACACGTCGTCGACTTCGTATGCTCTCCGCTCATGGGCCGCTGAGTTTGGGTCACCGCGCTGGGCGCGTCAAAGGGCGCGATCCCACCCGCATTGACGCACCGACAGTTGGGCGGCTTCAATGAGGGCGATGAAAGCCTCCTCGACCCTGGTCCGCCTCGTCGTCCTGCTCGCGTGCTTACTGCCTGCGTGCGGCGCGCCGCGCGAGGCCCCCCGGCTGCCCACCGAGCCCTCGTTGGGCGCTCCCGCTGTGACATCCGCCGCCCCGAGCCTGTCAGCGACAAGCGGTCCCCCGCAGCTCTTGGTGGTTTCGGCCCTCAACGGCTACATCGAGCCGTGCGGCTGCACGGTGGACCTGACCCTCGGGGGGATTGACAAAACAGTGGCGTGGGTCGAGGCGGCCCGCGCGCGCGGCCCCACCGCGGTGCTCATCGTCGGGTCGACGCTCTTCGATCCGCACGTCAACGATGCCCACCTCGCGCAGCAAGAGAGCGCCAAGGCCGCGGTTCTGGCGAAGGCGCTGAAGCGCATCGGCGTAGACGCGTGGACGCCGACAGCGACGGAGTTGAAATACGGGGCGGACGTCTACTTCACCGCGCTGGGGGGCGTGAAGCTCCCGGACGTGACCGTGAATGTCGGCGGGGGGCGCCCGCGCCTGATCACGCTCGGCGACGCGCAGATTGGGGTCTTCGGACTCGCCAACGCTGAGGCGGGGACAACGCCCTCCGGCCACCCCGGTCCCGCCGAGCAGTCTGCCCGCGAAGCGTCGCTCGCGCTGAGGACCCAAGGCGCGCAGGTCGTCGTTGGGCTCGCGACGATGCCACGACGCGCGCTCAGGACGCTCGCGCGGCGCGTGCCCGAGGTCGACCTATGGGTTCTCGGTGAGAACGCGGGCGAGGAGCCCCAGCTGCTGCCCGCCGGACCGCCCGATGCTCTCTCGGGCGCGCGCCCAGGCTACATCATCGAAGCCGGCGACCGCGGCCGCCACGTCGCGCAGCTTGTGCTCCACGACTTGGACCAAGCGGGCCCCCTCCGAGACCCCAGCGGTGACCGCGACCGAGAGCTGCGCGCGCTCGAGGCCAAGCTCAAGATGCAGCGCGACCTCTTCACACGCAGCGGTGACGCTGGGCTCGCCGCGCGCATCGCCGCCCTCGAGGCAGAGTTCGGCAGCCTGACCTCGCTCCCGCTCGAGCGGTCCGGCAGGCGCGTCGAGTACGCTCTTGTCCCGATCAACAAGGCCATGACTGGGGCGCCCGAGGTCACGACGTGGCTCGCGGACTACAACCAGCAGCTCAAGGCCATCAACCTCGCGAGCGTCGCGCCCGTCCCCCCCTTGGCCGAGGGCGCGTCTGGCTTTTCGGGGGGCGAGGCCTGCGCGGCCTGCCATGAGGAGGCTGTCGCGGTGTGGCGCGCGACGCCGCACGCGCGCGCTTGGGAGACCCTGGTCAAGGTCGACAAGACCTTCGATGCCGAGTGCGTCTCGTGTCATGTGACCGGGTGGCTCGCACCGGGGGGCGTCAACCTCGCGAACCTGAAGGGCATGACGGACGTTCAGTGTGAGGCCTGCCACGGACCCAGCGCCCTTCACGTGGACTCGGGGGGTGAAGAGTCGCTGACGCGCCGGACCTCACCGGCAGAGGTCTGCACGACGTGCCACAACAAGTTCCACAGCCCCAAGTTCGACTACGCAACCTATCTGCCCAAGGTGCTCGGACCGGGACATCAGGCGCGGCAGGCGCCGTGACCCTCAGCGCGCGGGCTCACCGTGGACAACTCCGCGCGGCGTGACGACCCAAACTCCGCCTCGCGGATCGGTCACAACGCGGGCAATACTGCCAAAAGAGAAGCCGCCTCGTGACGGGTCGATCGCGTCAAACCTGCGCGCGTCACCGACGAAGAGCCCCCGCTGGCCTCCGATCCAGACACGGCCGTCGGTCGCGACCGCGACAGCGTCGACGGGGCCTGCCGCGGCCTCGGCTGTGCGCGCGCGGGTCCAAACACCGGCGTCGATGAAGCCGAAGCCCTCGGCCGTAACGAGGTAGATGCGCCCCGAGGGTGCGACGGCGATGTCTGTGACGACCTCGCTCGGAAGGTTTTCATTCTCGCCCCAAACCCGAACCCCCTCTGCGTCGACCTGAACGAGGCCGCTGTTCGTTCCCAGGAGCACACCTCCTTGGGGAGACGTTGCAACGCAGTTTACCCACGCGTCGGGCAATTTGACCTCACCCTGAGCCGGCGTGTCGCTCAGGCCGTCGTCGGCTGCCCAGACGTCGATGCGATCGAGAGTCGCGGCGACCACGCCGAGGCCAGCGCCGCGCCGTTGCCCTTGAGCCGTCGTCCAGAAAAGCGACATGACGAGCCGCCCTGCGGCGTCGACCGCGAGGTCGCCGACCGTCAGCGGCCCAGCGAGCGTGGGTGCCGGCAGGCGTGCGACCTCGGCGAAGGTCTGACCCTCCGCTCGAAAAATCGCGACCTGAGTCGCCTGCCCTGCGAGGGGCTCAACGCGTCCGACGACCCATGCGCGCCGCTGGGGGTCGACCGCCACGGCCATCACCCGGATACCGGGATCGGCCGTCACAGGCCAAGCCCCCCAAGTACCGTCGGTCCAGCGGACGAGGCGCTGTCCATCCGCGACAGCGAGACCCCGCCCGTCTGCATCGAAGACCAGCTCGCTCAGGCCCGCGGCGGTCGCGAGGCTCGAAGAGACGAATCGCTGGCGCGCGCCCTCTCGGACGCCAACGACGCCGTGGTGAGCGAGCGCGAACCACACTGTGCCGTCGGGCGACGTTGTGGTCGCCGTGACGTCCAGACCACTGGGGAGCGGGCGCGGCGTGGGTCGGAGAGCGCGCGGGCCCGCGTCGGCGGTCAGCAGCGGGACAGTTGCCCTGCGAACGCCGCTTGCTTCGGGCAGCGGCGGGGGCGCAAGGCGACCCTCATCCGAGCGCTCGGCCCGCGGGCCGGCAAGCGCTGCAACCCTGGGCGTTGGGGGCGCGAGCGTCCAGGTGCCCAGGTCCGTGTGGACCTCGACTGCGTCGATGAGGGGCTCGACACGCTGCACAACGCCGGGGACATCACTGAGCGCCCAGGTCTGAAAGCCTTGGCCCTCGTTGAGTGAGAACCGAGCGCGTGCGCCCGTCTCGAGGCACGTCACGCCGACGCGGCCGCCGGCTCCCGCGAAGACCGACCTGATCCGATTGCCGCAGACCCCCTCGCCTGTGGTGTGCTCAACGATCTCTGACCCCAAGCGCACAACGCCGAAGCCGTCCGTTGCCGCCCAGACCTCTCCCGAAGGCGAGACCGAGAACTGGCGTACGCGGTGACGCTCGTTGACGACATGAAGCCCGCGCGCATCGAAGTAGCTGAGGCCCCCGGAAGTCCCCACCCAGACGCCGCCCTCGGCGCGCGGAGCCAACGCGGTCACGCCGCTCGCGAGCTGTCCCTCGGCCACGCGTTGCCAAGGGCCTGTGGCCTCTCGCCACGCCAACCCCCCAGGCAGACCGGCGTAGATGCGCCCGTCGGTCGACTCCGCGATCGCGGTCACGTCCATGCCCGGCGCTTCGGTGCCGACCTCGTTTCGAAATCGACTCGAAGCGCGATCCCACGACACGAGGCCTGCGGGACCTGCGCCGAAGAGAGCGGTCGCGGTCACATAGAGGCGCTCGATGCGCTCAACGTCCGTTGCGTCCGACCACGTCCACGTCGGTGACGCTTTCGGCTCGGGCGCGAGGACGCGCGCGCTCGGAGACAGCGGCCGTGTGCAGGCGCCGCTCAAGGCGAGCACGGCGAGGCTGAGCACGATGCGCTTGGCCGAGGCGAGCGAGGAGATGAGGCGTCTTTTCACGGCGAGGTCACTCCCACAGGGGTCCATTCGACGAAAATCGGAATCACGATAACCTACCCGCGTGCGTCGACTCGCGGCAGCCTTATCGTGCCTGCTGGGCCTGAGCCCAGGTGCCGGTGCGCGCGGGGCAGAGGACGCGCCGCCGAGCTTTACCGCGACAGCGACCGAGCTGGGCGCAGAGCTCAACGGGATTGGCCGCGCACTCGGCGATGCGCGCGCGCGCTGGGACGACGCTGCAGCGCTCGACCCAGGGCGAGCAGCAGAGACGCTGCAAAGTGCGCAGCTCGCGGTCATCCAGGAGGACTTTGAGCGCGCGGTCGGGCTCGTGCTTGGGCTCCTCGCGCGTGAAGGCGTGGAGCGCGACCCGGTCTATCCCGAGGCCTTGGGCCTCTACGGGGAGGCGCTGGTCGCGCTGGGCCTCCCCTCGGCCGGCGCTGAGGCGCTGCGCTCCGCACTTGAACCCCCGAGCACCCCGTCCCTCTACCGCGCGCTCTTCATTCGAGCGCTCGAGCTCGCGCCTCAGCGGCAGTCAGTGGAGGACGTGCGGCGGGCGTGGGAACGCTACCAACGCCACCGCGACGCGGGTCGATTAGACCCCGAGGACCGCAAGGTCAGGTACCTGTACGCGCGCGCTCTGTATCGGGCCGGCGCACGCACAGAGGCGAGCGCGCTGTTCGAGGCGATCGGCGAGGAAGACCCGTTCGCGCTCCGGGCGCGCTACCACTTGGCCGTTCTCCGGGTCGAGGCGGGCGATCTGACTCGGGCGCGCGTCGCCTTCGAGGAGCTGCGCGCGCGCTGGCAATCCCAAGGCCGGGCGCTCAGCCTGCAGATGGCCCGAGCGCCCGCGTGGCTTGAGGACGTCGACGACGACGGGCCGCCCCTTCAGGTCCAGCGGATAGGCGCCGACGGCAAGACGTTGGACACGCTCGGTGACCGCACAGCGGGTGCGCGGCGCCCTCTCTCCGAAACGATTCAAGCGCATCAACGCATGGGGCAAGTCATCGCCCTCGCGCTCGCACGTCTGGACGCGACGCGCGGCCACTTGGAGTCGGCGACGTCGCTGTATCGGCAGGTCCCTCCTGGCAGTCCAGACAGCCCGACAGCGACGCAGGAGCTCGTCTGGGTGCTCTTTCGACGGGGGGAATTTCAACGCAGCGCGCGCGTGCTCGACGCCCTGCTCGCAGGCCGCGGAGATGACCGAACCTTCGCCGAACTCTCTGTGTGGAAGGCGCACATGCTCGCGCTCGCGACCGAGTATGACGCCGCCCGCACCGCTTACGACCAGCTTGAAGCGATGCTGAATCGTCGCAAGGACGAACTCAACGCGCTCCGCAGCGGACCTGCCCCGGGCGCCCGCGTTTTCCCCGAGGCAGTGCTCGCCTGGAACGACCCTGCCACGGCCTCTGGCGCGCGCACGCTCGACGCCGCGCTCGTCGAGCAGGCTGAGGCGCTCGACGAAGCGCAGACGACACTCGCGGCCCTGCGTGAGGCGGCTCAGAGCAGGGCGCCCCTCCCCGCCGCTCGCGTCGCTCACGAAGTCCGGGAGCAGCTCACCCTGCGGCTGGTGCGGTTCGAAGCCCGCCTCACGGCCGCCCCCACCGGGCCCGCACTTCAGCCCTTCGAGGTCGCTCGCCTGCGAGACAGCGCTCGTCGACTTCGCGAGCGGCTCGAAGGGTTCAGCGGCGTCATTCAGTCCGCCGAGCTTCGCTGGCGCGCCCGGATTGAAGCCGCGGTCGCCCAAGAGGTGCCCGCGCTCGAGGCCCAGCGCGCGGCGCTGGTCAGTCTGGGCGACTCATCCCACCAGTTTGGTCGTGCCCTCGCGCTGAACGCGTGGCTGACCCTCGACCGCTTCGCTGCGGACGCTCACTACCGCCAAGTGGACTTGGTGTACTGGCGTAAAGACGAGGTCACGCGCCGCATTCGCGCGCTCAGGAGAGAGCAGCGACGTGGGCTCGAGCCGATGAATGACGAAGTCCGCGAGTTCTGGGACGAAGTCCGCCGCGACCCCATCCCTGGCTTCGTGGCGCCCGAGGCCGGCAACTGACCCGGGCCGTTGCAGCGCTCGCCCGCGTCTGCTATCACGCCGCCCGATGCGAATGCCCGCGCGATACGCACTCCCCGCCCTCCTTGGCCTCGCGATGCCGCTCGTCGGCTGCTCGACCAACGTCGGCGATGAGTGCACGTCGAGCGCAGAGTGCGGCCCCGGTCGATTCTGCGACCGCGCCTCTCGAGGTGGCTACTGCACCGTCTCACCGTGCAGTCCGAACTCCTGCCCCGATAACAGCGTCTGCGTGCGTTTCGAGAACGACCAGACGTTCTGCATGGCGCTGTGCAGCTCTCAAGACGACTGCCGCGACGGCTACGTGTGCATCGAGGACGAGGGCGCACCCGTGACGTACTGTCGGCAAACCAACGCGCGCTGAGCGCGGTCGGCTTCAATCGTTCGCGCGTTGAGCTTCAACTAGCCGGCGATAGAGGGCGTCGCCGAGGTGCTCGATCATCAGCGTGTCGACCACGCGTTTCAGCGCGGACCGCTCCGTCTCGTCGTCGAACAAGAGCTCGATCCCCATGCCCATCTCCGCCGCATCGTCGGACGGGATCACGCGCTGGACGCGCCCCTTGAGCGTCACGGGCCGCTCCATGCGAGGGATGGAGAGCGTGAACATCGCCTCCGTGCCGACCGCGAGCGGCTCCGAGGTGCGGATGAAGAGACCGCCGCTGCTGATGTCCCGCGTGAAGTCGGCGATGAACGCGTTGATGCGTTTGTACTCGACGCGGACCTCGATCGGCACGCGCGGCGCGCGGCGCTGTTGGGCGGTGCTCATGAGCGAAACGATGGCACAATCAGGAGGCGCACGCCAATGTTGGCCCGGTGACCGCCCTGCTCCGACGCACGCTCCTCGCCTACGCCGCGCTCTCGCTCGCATGCGCGTCCGTGCCCCTCTTCGACCTGCTCGCGTTCGAGTTCGCGTTCATCTCCGCGGTCCCCCTCACGCTCCATATGGGATTCGTCGCGGCGCGCGGCCGCCCGCTCGATGAGCTCGCTCGAACCTTGGGCGCCGCCGTGCTCGGGCTGCTGGTCCCGATCTGTCTGAACGGGCTGCGTGTGCCCAACTGTAACTGGGCTGACGGGTTCGGGTTCTTTGCTCTCCTGCCTTTGGCGGGCGCGTGCGTCGCGATCGCTGTGGGCCGAACGTGCGCGGCGCTCACGTCCGGCCGGCCCGCCAGCGCCTTCATCGCTGCGTGGACGAGCGCTGCGCTCTGGGGCGTCGGTGCGTTCTGGTGGGGGCCCGCAGTGGACGCGTTCAGCCCTTTCTTGGGCTACTACCCCGGCTCTCTCTACGACGAGGTCATCGCGCTCGATGCGCGCCTCGTGGTCTCTCGCGTCGAGGACGTCTGCGTCTCCGCGTGCGCGTGGGCGTGGGCCGCACGCGCAGCGCGCCTGAAGCGGCTCATCGCTTCAGGCGCGGCCTGCGCGGCCCTCGGTTTGGCGTTCAAGCTCGACGTACACCGCCCGACGTTCAGCGTCGAACGCGCGCTCGGCGGCGAGTCGAGGACACCGGGCTTTCGCCTGATTTACCCGCGCGAGTGGGACACGCACCGCATCGAAGTGCTCAACGCAGAGCTCGCATTCGTGAGCGAGACGCTGAACGCATTCTTCGATGGGCCACCCGAGGGCGAGACCACCGTCTACCTCTATCGCAGCGCCCGCGAGAAGAAGCGCCTCATGGGCGCGGGCAATGTACGCATCGCGAAGCCCTGGCAACACGCGGTGCACCTGCATGATGTCGAGGTCGGTGACGCCGTCTTGATGCATGAGCTGGCGCACGTGTGGAGCACCCGCCTCAACCCTACGTTCCACGCGCTGAGCCTCACCCCATGGGGTCTGCCAAACATGGGGCTCATCGAGGGCGTGGCGGTCGCGGCGACCTGGGATGAAGGCGCGCTCGACGCGCACGCCTGGACCGCAGCGATGCGAGCGCTCGATGTCGATACGCCTCTCCCGCAGTTGCTCTCTCCGACGGGCTTTCTGACGACCGCCTCACGCGCGGCCTACACGCAGTGCGGCTCGTTCGTGCGGTGGCTCAAGGATAGTCGTGGGGTGGACGCCGTGGCCACGCTCTACCGAGCAGGCGCGCTCGGCGCGTCGGACGCGACCCTTCTCGAGGCCTGGCAAGCCTTCGTCGATTCAAGGCCGCTCGACGACAACGCCCTAGCGCAAGCGCGGCTGCGCTTTGACCGGCCGGCGATCTTCCGCAAGACCTGCGCGCATGAGGTCGCTGCGGTGCGCGCTCGGGCCGAACGCGCGCTGGCGCGCGGATCACTCGACCGTGCGATGGACCACGTCGACATTTGGCTCGGGCACGTCCCCAACGACCTCGACGCGCTGCTCCTCCGACTTGCGCTCCTCTTCGACCTTGAACGCTTCGATGAGGCCCGCCTGCTATCCGAGGTGCTCTTGAAGACGCCAGGGCTCGGTATCGCCCGGTCCGCGCAGGTCCGTGAACTCTGGGCCGATCTAGACGCGGCCACCGGCGCACACCCGACCGCAGCGCTCACGCAGGCCTACGCCGAGCTCCGCGACGACGCCTTCGACCGTGGCACCATGCGTCGCTTGGCAGTCAAGACGGTCGCCGCCGCCGCAGGGGCTCGCGGCACGCCCATCCTCGCTCTGCTCAATGGACCCGACGCGCTTCGGAGCGAACGACTCAGCGCCCTCCTCGCGGCCGAGCCACCGGCCTCCGGCGACGCACTCAACTGGACGACCCGCTACCTGCTTGCACGCCACGCAGCCTCGCTCGGCGCGTGCCACCGGGCCGAGACGCGACT
>Ga0164294_10004053_pt1 | contig 12889 bp, 13 predicted proteins | sample GEODES005metaG_FD_111479 | JGI IMG/M metagenome (GOLD analysis project Ga0164294, IMG submission 111479) | Oligotrophic lake water microbial communities from Sparkling Lake, Wisconsin, USA - GEODES005 metaG | ecosystem: Environmental > Aquatic > Freshwater > Lake | place: USA: Sparkling Lake... | reverse complement strand
TGATGAACAAAATGGCTGGGTGCGTTATACTGACGATACGCCATCTGAAGAAGAAGTGATTGCGGCTCCTGTCAATACGTTGGAAGTAAAAAGACGTCGTAAAACTATCGAGTAAAGGGTGAGTTATGGCAATTTATACCGCCAACGATCAAATTAATGGGGCGCTACGTCTATTAGGAGTATTGGCTGAAGCTGAAACGCCATCCGCCGCTACGTCGCAAGACGCTTTAACTGCATTAAATCAAATGATTGATTCGTGGAATACAGAACGTCTATCAATATTTTCTACGCAAGATCAAGTATTTAGTTGGCCACCTAATGTATTAAGTAGAACGCTAGGGCCTTCAGGTGATTTTGTAGGTAATCGACCCGTTTTAATAGACGATGCCACGTATTTTCGTGATCCTGCCAACAATATTTCATTTGGTATTAAGATTATTAATCAACAACAATATGATGGTATTGCTGTTAAAACAGTTACTAGCACATATCCGCAAGTGATATGGATTAATATGTCATACCCTGATATTGAGATGTATGTCTATCCTAAGCCTACTAAAGTGTTGGAATGGCATTTTATTTCGGTTGATGAATTAACACAACCAGCTACGCTTGCGACTAACATATTGTTTCCACCAGGCTATTTAAGAGCCTTTAAATATAACTTGGCGTGTGAGTTTGCTGCCGAGTTTGGCGTAGAACCAAGCCCACAAGTATCACGGATTGCTATGGCATCTAAACGTAACTTAAAACGTATTAACAACCCAGACGATATTATGTCGTTACCGTACAGTATTGTTGGTACACGCCAACGCTACAATATATTTGCAGGAAACTATTAAGGATAAATTATGGCTACCATTGCTATTTCGGCTTTACCTGTTGCAACAGCTCAATCGGGTGCTGATGTATTGCCAATTGTGCAAGCGTCTACTAGCACGACTAAACAATTGTCTGTAACCAATTTGTTTACTAACCCTACGTTTGTTTCACCTACGCTCGGCACGGTTGTATCAGGTAATATTTCTGCTTGTACAAGCACAAATATGGCTTTGATAACTCCAGTAATTGGCGCTGCAACTGGTACAAGTTTAACGGCTACTGGTGTTATTGTTTCAAGTGGCACGGCAGGTATAGGTTATAGTGCTGGAGCTGGCGGTACAGTTACGCAAGCAACTAGCAGAACTACAGGCGTAACTCTTAATAAAACAACAGGGGCAATTACTTTATTTAGCGCCGCAGGTTCTACTACGGCAGCAACTTTTACAGTAACCAATAGCACCGTTGTAGCTACAGACGTAATTATCCTTAATCAAAAGTCAGGTACTGATTTATATAACTTAATGGTAACTGCCGTTGCAGCGGGTAGTTTTAATATTAGTTTTCGCACCACAGGCGGCACAACTACAGAAACACCTGTATTTAGCTTTGCGGTAATTAAAGGTGTAGTTGCGTAAACAATGAAAACCCCGATTTTAGGTCAGTCGTATGTTGCACGTAGCGTCAATGCAGCGGATGCCCGTATGGTTAACCTTTTTCCTGAAGTTGTAACGGAAGGTGAAGAAACAGGATTTTTACAGCGAGCGCCAGGGTTAAAGTTTTTACAAACTGTTGGTACTGGCCCTATTCGGGCATTATGGGCGCACCAAACAAATGGTTCAGATTTCTATGTAGTGTCTGGTCAAAGTTTTTATAAATTAACAGGCACTACTGCTACACCAAAATTTTTAGGTACTGTATCAGGCACAGGCCCAGTATCTATTGCTGATAATGGCACACAAATATTTTTAGCGTGTAATCCCGATGGTTTTATCTACAATGAAGTAACTAACGTATTTGCAAAAATTACAGATCTTGATTTTGCAGGCGCCGTAACGGTTACATATTTAGATGGCTATTTTGTTTACAATCAGCCTAATAGTCAAATAATATGGGTTTCTCAATTGTTAGATGGCTCATCTGTTGATCCACTAGACTTTGCTAGTGCAGAAGGATCGCCAGATGGTGTAGTGGCTCTTATATCGGATCACCGCGAATTATGGGTGTTTGGTACTGATTCAGTAGAAGTATGGTATGACTCAGGTGCAACCGATTTTCCTCTTACCCGTATTCAAGGTGCTTTTAATGAAATTGGTTGCGTTGCACCATTTTCAGTTGCTAAATTAGACAATGGTTTATTTTGGCTAGGTACAGATGCACGTGGTCAAGGTATTGTCTATCGTGCTAACGGCTACACAGGTGTTCGGGTTTCTACTCATGCTATTGAATGGCAAATCCAACAATATGGCAATATATCTGATGCGGTGGCTTACACTTACCAACAAGACGGCCATGCGTTCTATGTAATTAGTTTTCCAACAGGCAACGCTACATGGGTTTATGACGCAGCTACGCAAGCATGGCATGAACGGGCGGGTTTTAGTAACGGTGAATTTACTAGACATCGTAGCAATAATCAATGTAACTTTGGCGGCACAATTATTGTTGGTGATTATGAAAATGGCAACATCTATCAATTTGACTTAGAAACTTACGCAGATAATAACCAACCTCAAAAATGGCTACGATCATGGCGTGCATTAATGCCTGGGCAAAATAACTTTAGACGTACTTCACAGCATACTTTGCAACTTAATGCCGAAACAGGCGTTGGGTTAAATTTATACCCAGGCTATGATGCTGAAGATTTAATAACAGAAGATGGTAAAGAAATTATTGCGGAGTATGCACAAGTTACTATATCTACGCAAGCAGGCTTAGAATTAACTACTGAAGCTAATGATAATTTTGAAATTTTAGGTGTTAATACAGATCTTGAAGATACTAACGGTTATATTTTAGAAACTAATTCTTACCCCGCTACGCCTGGATATAACCCGCAAGCTATGCTGCGTTGGTCAGATGACGGCGGTCACACATGGTCAAATGAACATTGGTCGTCTATGGGCAAAATTGGTCAATATGGTTCTCGTACCTTTTGGCGTCGGCTTGGTATGACTGTTAAGTTACGTGATCGTGTCTATGAAGTGTCAGGCACCGATCCAGTAAAGATAGCAATTACCAACGCTGAACTATTGTTGTCAGCAACTAATGCCTGATCCAATTAACATTACGCAGATTCCTGCGCCTAGAGTTGAATTAATTGACCCACGCACAGGTTTAATGTCGCGGGAATGGTTTAGGTTTTTTAACAACATATATACGATTGTAGGCGCTGATTTAGGCATTATTCAAATACCCAATGGCGGTACTGGACTAAGTAGTTACCCTAGCAATGGCCAATTATTAATTGGCGATACCGCAGGCAAAAGATATGTTTTAAATACTTTAACTGCAAGCTCAGGAATCGGTGTTACCAACAGCGCAGGAGCTATAACTGTTGCTAACACAGGCGTATTATCGTTTAGCGGGGGTTCTACAGGCTTAACACCTAATACAGATACTACAGGCGTTATAACGCTTGCTGGCACTTTAGACGTTGATAATGGCGGTACAGGACAAACAACATATACCAACGGTCAATTATTAATTGGTAACACAACAGGGAATACCTTAACCAAAGCTACTTTGACTGCGGGTACAGGCATAACCATTACTAACGGCGCAGGTAGTATTACTATTACTGGCACAGGTGGTACGGTTACTAGTATATCTGTAGTGTCTGCTAATGGTTTTGCGGGTACGGTTGCTACTAGCACTACTACACCCGCTATTACGTTAACTACGACTATTACAGGTATTCTTAAAGGCAACGGTACAGCAATCAGCGCAGCCGTAAGTGGAACGGATTACGCGCCAGCTACAAGTGGCACGTCTATTCTGTATGGTAACGGTGCGGGTGGGTTTAGTAATGTTACCGTAGGAACAGGGTTATCTTTTGCAACTGGTACATTAAGTACAAGTGGCACCGTAACAACTAATGCACCGACTACCAAAACAACTGATTTTAGTGTAGCATCTACAGATACATGGTTAATAAACAATAAATCAGGCTCTACTTGCACGGTTACGCTGCCAGCACCATCTAGTAACACAGGGCGAGTTTTATATTTTATTAACTATCAGAATCAATTGTTAGTGTCAGCATCTAGTAATGTTGTATCAAGATCAGGCGGGGCTGCGGGTACAGCCATACTAGATAACGTAGCAGGTAACTGGGCAACTATTGTGTCAAATGGCACAAATTGGCTTACAACGCAAGCAGCATCAAACAACAACTTATTGCTAGAATAAAGGACTTTTCATAATGGCAACTGTAAATTTTTCTCCTTTCGCGGGTGCAGGCGCACAATTTTTTGACAATAACGGGGTTATGTTATCAGGCGGGTTACTCTATACGTACGCGGCGGGTACTACAACACCGCAAGCAACATACACTTCAATTTCGGGAGATGTTGCTAATACAAACCCTATTGTTTTAAATAGCTCAGGGCGAACACCGCAAGAAATATGGTTGTTAAACGGGTTTTCGTATAAGTTTGTATTGCAAACATCAACTAATGTTCAAATTGGAATTTACGATAATATCCCTAATTTTTCTTCTAACGTACCGATTATAAATGATGCTAGTAGTATTGGGTATGAACAAGGCTATACAGTTAGCGCTGGTAGTTTTGTAGTTGGTTCAACTTATCTAATTAGTTTTGTTGGTAGCACTAATTTTGTAGCTATTGGCGCTGCAAGCAATAATGTAGGCATATTTTTTGTTGCAACTGGCGTAGGTTCTGGAACTGGTACTGCAAAACTATCAAGAACAGTCCAAGCTAAATTACAAGAATCTATATCTGTTTTAGACTTTGGTGCTGATCCTACGGGCGTGACTGATAGCACAGCTTCATTCTTATCAGCGTCTATTGCACAAGTTAACGGCGGTATTATTAATGTTCCATCTGGAACTTATTTAATAAATAACCTTAGTTTAAATAGGGCGCATACTTGGCAAGGCGCAGGTATGCAAGCAACTACTATTAAAACCACGTCATCAAACGCTTGTTTTATTATTACTACTAACGATCCAACTTGGGATTTACAAAGCGTATTTAATGATATGACTCTTATTGGCCCTGTTGGAACAAAGACAGCCATTGGTATTCAATTAGGTAGTACAGCTAATGATTATCTTACAGGCAGAATTGAATGTAATCGAGTTAAATTTCTTGATTTTGACAAATGTTTTGCCAAATTATACGGTAATATCGGCAACACTTTTAATCGTTGTGTTTTTTATAACGCTAACTATCATATTCATTCTAAAGACCTCCCCGCAATTATGCACGGCGGGTGTGACACCTTCCATGACCTTTGCCATTTTTCAAGCGCTGATAAAGCGGTATTTTATTACGATAGCGCATACGGCTCAACAGGTCAGTTATATGTTGATGGTTCTTGCATTATTGAAGCCAATCCAGGCTTTATTCTTTTTATAAAGAATTTTAGAAATGATGATTGGTCGCCAGGCATTGTTTTTGATGGCCCTTGGTTAGAATCTAATGCGTTTGGTATTAATATTCCCATTGACGGTGAAGTTTACGGACAGGCGCAAGAGCATTATATTAGAAATACTGGGCTAGTTATTTTTAGAAATATGGAATTAAATCGAATAGATTTGTCAGCGCCTACTATTGGGCCATTAACAGTTGATGCTAGTAATGGTTGCCATTATGCAGCTAATTTTAGCTTAACTACAACTACTAATGCTGCATTTATTCCACCTGGGCAAGTTGCTTTAAATGAACATCGCCCATCTGTTATTGCCGATAATTCGTTTGTTAGCGTAACGTATCAATACGAAGGTAGCGAATTATTGTTTTCAAGCACTTGTGCAAATACAATACAATTTAGTGGTGGTGGTACAACAACAACAACTCCTAGAACTAATGGAGTATTATTTTCGGCTTGTCAAGAAATAACATATACAACCGTACCTAAAACATACATACCATCTATTAGTACCGCACCTAGTATTGGCAAATATCTTGTATCAGGGTTAACAGTTAGAAAAGTAAGTGGCGATAGTCCTTTAATCCAAATGAATGAAAACCAAGTAATTGCTAATTTTGGGTATATTAGTAATACGATATGGCAAACATACAACGTAATTACTAAAGTACAATCAAACGCTACTTTTGCTTTTGTATTGCAAGCTGTTGCAACTACCACAACTATTAGGTTAGGTGGATTTTACGCTATTCAATTTGATACATATCAAGAAGCGCTATACTTTTTATCTAATCGAATGTTCCCTGGCACAGCTTAATATGCAAATTGAGATGAACGTCACTTACGGACAAGGGTTTTTACCTACGTTACCTATGTTTGCAAATATGGGCTTGGCTAAGATTGACGTAACGCCTGACAAGATTGTTAAGTTGCAAGATGAGTTGCTTAAAATGCCTCAAGCAGACATTGTAACTGAGCATACGTTTGCGCTAGGCATTTACAAACGAAAAATTACAATACCGCCTTGGTGTGTTTTAACGGGGGCGGCGCACAAAACAGATTACAAAGTTCGGCTAGAAAAGGGTACAATTGCTGTTAATATTGGCACAGAAGTAAAAATATTGACTGCGCCATGCGAATTTGATGCTTGTGCTGGTGAACAACGTGTTGGTCGCGTATTTGAAGATGAAGTAGTTTGGGTAGATATTTACGCAAACCCTGACGATTGTAAAGATATAGCAGTCCTAGAAGATCGACTTTATGTTGTGCCTGTATATGGTTTGGGTGATAGTCGAACTGCCGAACAACAAGCGCAAATTGATTATTTGTTATTTTTAAAACAAATAGGCATGACACGTGAAGAAGTACACGCAATTGCTGAAAATGAGTCCGATTTAATAGATATGCCAGAAAATTATTTTGTTGAGCTACGTGACTCGCAAATTCACGGAAAAGGATTATTTGCAACAAAATCCTTTGAAATTGGTGAAATTATCTGCCCAGGACGTTTAAATGGAAAAAGAACGCCTGGTGGTAGGTTTATAAATCATTCGTTTAATGCTAACATTAAGCCTATAAAAAATGGCGACGATATTTACGCAGTAGCAATTAAACATATTAATGTTAACGATGAATTGTTAGTAGATTACAGGGCGTCTATGAAGGTAAATTTTGGTATAGTATTACAAGGAGAATTAACATGAGCGGATGGGTAGCAGGATCAGTAGCAGTTAGCACTTTAGTAGGCGCGTATTCGTCTAATAAAGCATCTAGCGCGCAATCACAAGCGGCTGGCGAAGCTACGCAAGCGCAACGAGATATTTCTGATCAACAAACTGCGCTTCAACGTGAACAATACCTAAAACAACTTGAGTTAAACGAGCCGTTTAGACAAGCGGGTCTTACAGGCACAAATATGTTGTTAGCCCAGTTGCAAGGCCCATACGGTTCAGCTAAGTTTGGCGGTGTGCCAGGTTACGATTCAGCATCTGCTATGCGGAATTTTGGTGGCGTTGCGGGTTACGATCCCGCATCCGCTATGAGAAACTTTGGTGCATCTGATTTCCAAGCAGATCCAGGGTATGCGTTCCGTTTATCTGAAGGCATGAAAGCCCTTGACCGTACAGCAGCGTCAAGAGGTGGGCTATTATCAGGCGCTACTCTCAAAGGAGCGCAGCGCTACGGATCTGATTTAGCATCGCAAGAGTATGGTAACGCATACAATCGTTTTCAAGCTAATCGTGCCACGCAATCGCAAGAGTATCAAAACGCGTTTAACCGTTATCAAGCCGAACGTGCAGCGCAAGAGCAAAACTACGGTAACGCTTTTAACCGTTTCCAAGCTGAAAGATCTAACACGTTAGCACCGTTGCAGAGTCTAGCAGGTGTAGGTCAGTCAGCTACGCAACAAGCCCAACAAGCATCACAAAATTATGCAACAGGGGCTACGGGTTCTTTAGCTAATTATGGTAATGCGCAAGCTAGTAACATTATTGGCGCAGGTAACGCAAGAGCATCTGGTTATGTTGGTGGGGCTAATGCGTTAAGTAGCGGATTAGGTCAAGGGTTAAATTTTTATCAGAATCAACAGTATTTAAATAATTTAAATTTAGCTAGAAATCCAAATGCTTATGGCGCTAATATGATGAATACACAACCAGTTGGCGTTACTTCAGGTAACCCTGTATATTACGATTTTTAAGGACTGATTATGGCAACTATTGATCCAAGTATTGCAATGGGCTATAAGCCCGTTCAAATTGAAAGCCCTTTAAATCAGTTGGCGGCGTATTCGCAAATTCAAGGCGCGCAAAATCAAAATGCTTTAGCTCAGTATCAATTAGCTTCAGCGCAACGTGCAGATGAGTCTACAAACATACAAAATCAATTGTATGCTAAACATTACGATCCAACAACAGGTAGAGTTAACACGCAAGGGCTATACGGCGATTTAGCTAAAAGTCCTGTTACGGCGGGGTTAATTCCAAAATTACAAGCGCAAGAAGCCGAATTAAAATATAAACAAGACCAAGGTAAAAAAATAGTAAGTGAAATAAGTAAACTTAATTTTGAGACAGGCAGTAAAATATTTAGCGCAGCGCAAGATGAACTAAAACAAATAGACCCGCGTAACCCTAATGCGCCTGCTCAATATTTGGCGTATCGTGAAAGACTTTATGCTAACCCTGAATTAGCTGATTTTTTTGCTAAAACGGGTATGACTAAAGAAGCAACAGACGCGCAAGTACGACAAGCTATACAAACACCGCAAGGCCTTGCCGATGCAATACTTAAATCAATGACTACTGCCGATCAATTTCAAAAAATTCTGCAAGACAGAGAACAGTTAAAAGTATCCCAAGGTCAGCTAAGCGTATCACAAGGTCAGCTAGGTGTAGCGCAAGGTAATTTAGGTGTATCGCAACAACGATTAGCTGCGGACTTAGACCCTAACGTACAAGCAAAACTTGCCGCATCTAAAGCAGCGGGTACAACAGCAGGTAAAGCACAAGCGGCTGCTGCTATAGCGTTACCAAATGCTATTGCAACAAGTGAGAGTCTACTTAGCAAAATTGACGCTATGGTCGGAACACCTGCAGTTAAAGATAAAAGTGGTAAAGTTATTAACGCAGGCACAGCACCTCACCCAGGCTTTACAGGTGCAGTAGGTATGGGTAGACTTCAAACTTTAGGTATACCTGGCGTTGAACAACTTATACCTGGCACTCCTGCGGCTGACTTTAAAGCACGATTTGATGAAATCATGGGTGGCGCGTTCTTAGAAGCGTTTGAAACTCTTAAAGGCGGCGGCGCTATTACTGAAACAGAAGGTAAAAAAGCAACGGCGGCTAAAACAAGGATGAGTTTAGCGCAAAGCGAAAAAGAATTTCTTGCAGCTGCTAACGAATACAAAGCTATTGTTAAAACAGGTATTGAAAGGGCAAGGAAAAAAGCAGGCGAAACGCCATCAGGCGGTGTTGATTATGACGCTTTAGTAAATAAATACACTCAATAATATGGCTACTCTTGAACAATTAGGCGCTGCTTTGGTTAAAGCTGACGCAGCAGGTAATGTTGACGACGCAAAAGCATTAGCAATGGAAATTAAGCGTATGCGTGGCGAAACACAAGCGCCAACAATAGCAAACGCTCCCGATGCGCGTCAAAATGTGGCTGCTGAACCTGCGGATGCTCGCAGAGAAATGGTGCAACGTGAGTTAACTACTGCTATTGCACCGTTTGCAGGCGCATATACAGGTGTAGGTAACATTGTACTTGGTGGTCAAAAATTGCTTGGTAAAGGTTTAACAGCGTTAGGCGCTACAGACACAGGGCAATTCTTGACTGAAGATGCCATACGTCGCCAAGAATTGCAAAAACAGTTTATTCAACCGTATAAAGATGTAGCACCTGGCTATGCAGGCGCGGGTGAGTTTGCAGGTGAAGTTGTAGCTACGTTGCCTGTGGGGGGTTTTCTTTCTAAACCCATACAAGCGGCAGGCAAAGCTATACCTAGCATAGCTAAAGTAACTACACCGTTAGCACAATCGCTTAGATCAGGTGGATTTCAAACAGGGTTAACACCTACAACTTTAACTGGTAGAACTGGTAATGCGTTAGCAAGATTGGTCGGCGGCGCTACTGTTGGTGGCATATCATCAGCTTTAGTTAACCCTGAAGAAACTGAAACAGGCGCTAGCATTGGCGCCGTTGCACCTTTTGTTGTACCGCCTGCAGTTAAATTTTTAGCCATAGGCGCAGGTAAATTTATTGATGCAGCTACAGGCAAACTTGCTAATGTTGAGGCAGGTAAGATTGCCCGTCAAGCAGCTGGTGATCAAATTAATCAGATCCGTGCAGCTAACGGTGCAGCACCAATAGACATTACTGCCGCACAAGCTGCTTACGGAATCGACAATGACGTCTACCAAGCATTTTTAGGGTTTGTGTCTGGCAAAGATAAATCTAGCTATTACCGTGTTCTTAAAGATAAACAAAAAACAGAACAACTAAATCAATTAGCGCGTCTAGCTGGTGGGCCATCCTTAACTGAAAATTTAACTTCAGTAGGCGAATTTAAAAATGCGTTAAACAGATTAATGACGCCAATTCGTGAAACTGACTTAACAGCAGCTAACCTTGCAGGTACTCTAGGCCCCAAATTACAAAACGAAGCAACCACATTAGGACAGGTTGCAACAGATAAAGTTCAAGATGTTCGCCGTTTTGTTGCGGCGGGTGATCGAGCTGCTAATCTTGCAACACAAAATGTAGTTGAAAGAGGCTTACCAACTAGCACCGCACGCTATACCTATATAGGTGAGCTAGCGGATAAAGCCGATGAAGTAGCATCAAAGGCGGCTGAAGGGTCGTTACTTTTTGGTGAAGCTGCACGGTTTAAACAAGCCGCCGCGGACAGTTTGGCTGCGTATGGATTAAAACCTTTAACAGCCAATTCTATTTTAGGTCGTATAAACGGTATTTTGCGTAATCCTGAATTTGCAGGTAACGATGTTATTGAGGGCGCTGTTAAAAGTTTTGGTGATGATGTTGTTAAATGGACAAACAATAATGGCGTAGTAGATGCGTTTGCGTTAGATAGTTTACGCAAAAATTCTGTTAACGCTGCCATTGAAAAATTACGCCCAGGACTAGATCAAACGGCTAAAAAGAACTTAGCCGCAAAAGTAATGGCTGACCTTAAAACTCCAATAATTAACGCTATAGAAGAAGCTGGCGGTACAGGCTATGGACAATACTTGCGTGACTATGCCGCTAACGCTCAATTAATTGACCGCCGTAAATTAGCAGGTAAAGCGTTGTCCATGTTTGAATCGTCGCCTGACGAATTTATTAAACTAGTTAGAGGCAACAACCCTGACGCAGTAGAAAAAGTCTTTGGCCCAGGCAGTTTTAATATTTTTAAAGAGATGGGCGCTGATATTAAGCCTATGCAACAAATTGCTGACGAACTAACGCGTGATATTAAATTAGCCGAACAAGCTAAAGCAGGCGCTAAAGCATTAGGGTTTGAAGATGAGAGCCTTGCCAAAAAGATACCAGGCTTTGTAGGTTATAAGACCGCTATAGTTAAACAAGTCATACGAACTTTAGAAAATAAAGTTAGCGATAAAACAATAGATATATTAGCAAACGCGGCTAAGTCAGGTAAAAGTATGAACGAAATCTTAAATACTTTACCTGCCGATGACCGTATTCAAGTATTAAAAGCGCTTAAAAATGCGTCTAATCTTTCTGGTACACGCGCAGGTGTAGCGAGTCTTACTACCCCGCCAGTTAACGCATTAGCTCCTGAACAACAAAACCAAAACGCACTTGCTAGGTAAATATGGAAGCCGAGAACAATACACGAATTAGCGTGCATGAGGCAGTATGCGCCGAACGATATAAGCGCATTGAGGAATCATTTGATCGTGGGGCTAAACGCATGGCTCGCATTGAATATATGTTGTATGCGTTAATAGGCGTTACATTTTTTGGTAAGGACACTTTTATGCAATTAATGCAAGCCGTCATTGTAAAATAATGGAAACCGTCGACATCCTAGCAAAGATATGGCCTTTGCTTGTGGGGTTTGTTACGTTGGTAATTGTGCTTGCCAAAATGGATAATAAAGTGTCTGTCCTAGAAGAAAAAGTGAAGACTCTTTTCGAACTTTGGAATAAGAAATGAATATTCAAGACATTTTAAAAGCAGTATTACCTATTGTTGTAGCGTGTTTAGCGTGGCTCCTTGGGCAAGTATCAGACTTTTCTACTAGACTAACAAAGATTGAAGGACAGATGCCTGCCCTAATAACCAAAGAAAATGTGCCAACTGATTCACCTTTAAGTGCAGAGGCAAGGCATAGACTTAAAGAAGAAGTCTATAAAGACATCCATCAACTACAAGTTAAAGTGCAGTTGCTTGAAGAACGAGAGAAGAGGAAATAATGTTAGGACTTGACGCAATACTCAACATAGGCGGTAAGTTAATTGATAAATTAATCCCCGACCCAGAGGCTAAAGCCAAGGCACAGTTGGAATTAGCAACGCTAGCCCAAAATGGCGAGCTGGCTCAATTACAGGCGGATGTAAGCGAACAACAAGAACTTACCAAACGACTACAAGCCGACATGATGTCTGACTCTTGGTTATCTAAGAACATACGCCCTATGACCCTTGTATTCATTCTAATGACATATACAACCTTTGCTATGATGTCTGCATGGGATATTGAGGTAAACAATAACTATGTTGAGTTGCTTGGGCAGTGGGGTATGCTCATAATGAGCTTCTATTTCGGTGGCAGAACGCTTGAAAAAATTATGGACATGAAGAAAAATGCTAAGTAACTGGGATAAGTCGTTTGATATGGTCATAGCCCATGAGGGCGGTTTTACAAATGATGAGCGTGATCCTGGCAATAAGTTACCAAATGGTCGCAAAGG
>Ga0164294_10004051_pt1 | contig 12892 bp, 5 predicted proteins | sample GEODES005metaG_FD_111479 | JGI IMG/M metagenome (GOLD analysis project Ga0164294, IMG submission 111479) | Oligotrophic lake water microbial communities from Sparkling Lake, Wisconsin, USA - GEODES005 metaG | ecosystem: Environmental > Aquatic > Freshwater > Lake | place: USA: Sparkling Lake... | reverse complement strand
CTTGGAACCCGCCAGGCCGACGATGTCGATGCGGCCGGTCTCGTCTTCAGGAAACAGGTGGTCGATGATGGCGCGACCCACCGGGCGCGGCATGCCTTCGGCGGGCTTCAGGTGCATCAGCAAGCCGGGGCCGGCGTTCACCTCGACCACCGCGCCGCCTTGCTCGTGCAGCGGTCTGGAGATGTCTTCAGCCACCACATCCACGCCTGCCACGTCGAGCCCGACCACGCGCGCGGCCAGCGACACCTGATGCGCCACCTCGGGGTGGACCTCGTCTGTGCAATCGATCGACACATTGCCGTTGCGCTGGATCAGCACCCGGCGGCCGGCAGCCGGCATGTCCTGCGGTGCCAGACCCTGACGCTGCAGATCGAGCAGCACGGCACCGTCGTTGCTCAGGTCGATGGGGCCCAGCGGATGATCTTCAGTCAGGCCGCGGCGCGGATCGCTGTTGATCTGATCGTCGATCAATTGGGCGACGCTGGACAGGCCGTCGGCAGTCACCCAGAGGACTTCGCCTCGCGCCGCAGCCACCACCCGGCCACCCACCACCAGAAGGCGGTGCTCTTGGCCACGGATGTAGCGCTCGACGATCACCTCGCTGCCTTCAGGCTCGGCCACCGCAAACGCGGCGAGCACGTCCTCGCGGCTGGACAGGTCCAGCGTGACGCCACGGCCGTGGTTGCCATCGGTGGGCTTGACCACCACCGGCAGGCCGATGCGCTGAGCGGCCTCCCAGGCCTGCTCGGCGCTGTCGACCACCTGGCCTTCGGGCACCGGCACGCCGCATGACTTGAGCAGGGTCTTGGTCAGGTCCTTGTCGCCTGCGATGCCTTCAGCGATGGCGCTGGTGCGCTCGGTTTCTGCCGTCCAGATGCGGCGCTGGCGCGCACCGTGGCCGAGTTGCACCAGATTGCCTGCGTTGAGTCGGATGTGCGGGATGCCACGTTCGGTGGCCGCAGCCACGATGCTCGCGGTGCTCGGGCCGAAGTAGCAGTCGTCAATCTTGTCGCGCACCGCCTCGACCGCTGCGGTCAGATCGCAGGGCAGCCGGTTGATGGTGGACATCAGCAACCGGTGACCCTCGGCCAGCGCGGTGCGCGCCACATGCTCGTCGCGGGCACGAAACACCATGCGGTAGACGCCATCGGTCGAGGTGCTGCGCGTCTGTCCAAAGCCGGTGGGCATGCCCGCCAGGTTCAACAGCTCGATCACCACGTGCTCGAGTACGTGGCCGGCCCAGGTGCCTGACTGCAAGCGCTCGAGGAAGCCGCCGCGTTCGCCGACGCCGCAGTGGTGTTCGACCAGCGCCGGCATCAGCGCGACCAGGCGGTCGCTGAAGCCGGGCAGTGTGGAGCTGGGATAGTTTTCGAGCTCGCCCAGATCGAGCCAGGTTTCGAGTGCGGGGCGATACGTCCAGACATTGGGTCCGCGCAGGTAAGTGATGCGCAGCAGGCGAATGTCGTCAAATGTCTTCATGCGGTGCAGGTGGATGGGGTGGACCACCATTGACTGGGATCAGCCAACAACGCCCCCCGCGAGCGGTCGGTTGACGCATGAGCGCGCAGACTTGAACCCGCGCCGCATGGCCTCAGCGCCGCGCCGATTCGAATTTGGCGGCAATCAAGCCCATCAGGCCATGCATCTCGTCGACCAGCGCGCGGGCTTCCGCCACGTCGGCATCGGGCTGTTTCATCGACGTCTCCAGGCGCTGACACAGCTGCGACAGCCCCCGAGCGCCCACCGCCCCCGCCGAGGATTTCGACTTGTGTCCCAGGGCCGACAGCGCAGCGCGGTCGCCTGCAAGCACCGCCGCATCGAGTTCACCCAGCGTGCGGTCCATGAAAGTCATGAACACCGTGGCGATCTCCTGCATCTTCTTGGCGTTGTTGCGCGTCAGCGAGGCCAGCACCGTCAGGTCGACGACCTCGGCTTCACCGACCGCCACAGGCGCGGGCCGTGGGGCCACGGCAGGCGGCGCCTTAGGCTCAGGCCCAGACTCGGCTTTGCCGCGCCCAAGCCACTGGCTGAGCTTGGAATAAAGCTGCTGGGGGACCACCGGCTTGGCAATGAAGTCATTCATGCCGGCATCGCGGCACTGCTGTTCGTCCTCGCCACGGGCGTTGGCCGTCATGGCGATCACCGGCAGGTTGCCGAACTTCGAATCGTCGCGGATACGGCGGGTGGCCTGCATGCCGTCCATCACTGGCATCTGCACGTCCATCAGCACACAGTCGACCTCGCGCTGGGACAGCACGTTGAGCGCGGCCAGGCCGTCGCCAGCGATCAGCACCTGGGCACCCACCGCCTCGAGCAGCTCCGAGGCCACCCGCTGGTTCAAGTGGTTGTCATCGACCACCAGCACCGTGCTGCCGCTCAGCGAGCCGTGCCACTGTTCGGTCAACTCAGGCACCGCAGGTATGTCCTGCCCCCACAACAAGGGCATGCTGAACCAGAAACTGCTGCCCGCACCGAACTCGCTTTTCACCCCCACCTGCCCGCCCATCAGATCGGCCAGCTTGCGGCAGATCGCCAGCCCCAGCCCCGTGCCCCCGTAGCGGCGCGTGATCGAGGCATCGGCCTGTTGAAACGGCATGAACAACTGCGATGACTGCTCGGGCGTCATGCCGATCCCGTGGTCGCTCACATCGAAGCGAACCTCGGAAACTCCGGTATCGGACTGCACCACGCGCGCGCTGAGCTCCACCTCGCCCTGACGCGAAAACTTGATGGCGTTGCTCATGAAGTTGAGCAGGATCTGCCGCACCCGCAGCACGTCGCCGTGCAAGGGCCGCTCGAGCAGCGGGTCAACCTCGCGGCGCAGGATCAGGCCCTTGGGCGTTGCCATGTCCGACAACTGGCGCATCACCTCATCGACCACCGCCACCACCGAGAAGCTGGTGTTTTCAAGTTCGAGCTTGCCGGCCTCGATCTTCGAGAAGTCGAGCACATCGCTGATCAGGCCCAGCAGATGCTGACCCGATTCGTTGATGCGCTCGAGGTACTCGGACACCTTGGGGTTGGGCGCCGCGCGCTGCGCGAGATAGGCCAGGCCCAGGATGCTGTTCATCGGCGTGCGCATCTCGTGGCTCATGTTCGAGACGAAATCGCTCTTGGCGTTGTTGGCCGCCGAGGCTGCACGCGTGGCTTCAGCCAGTGCCTCGGTGCGCTCGGACACCTTTTGCTCGAGATTGACATTGAGTTCGGCGAGCTGTCTGTCGGCACTCACGCGCTCGGTCACGTCGCGGAAACTGAACACCTGGCCATCGAGGCGGCCGTTGATGACCAGCGGCGTCAGATAGCGCTCGACCACGCGCGCATCGCGCAGCCGCATGACCGTGGCGCTCTCGTGGCCAACTGGCGTCGGCTGGCTTGGCGTGGCGCTCGCCACCTGAGCCTCGAGAAAGCTCGGCATGTGCAGGCTCTCGCCTCGCAGAACAAAGTCCTCAGGCAGCTGCCAGATGTTCAGGAAGCGCTTGTTGCAGGCCACCAGTTCGCCCAGCGCATTGGTCACCGCAATGCCGTCAGCGGTGGCCTCGAGCGTGGCGCCGAGCAGCGCACGCGAGCGGGCGAAGTCCATGTGGGTGCGCACGCGTGCACGCACGATCGCCGGGTTGACCGGCTTGGCGATGAAATCAACAGCCCCGAGTTCAAGGCCGCGCGCCTCGTCTTCGGGCGCATCGCGGCCGGTGACGAAGATGACCGCAATCGACGCCGTGGCCGGGTTGGCCTTGAGCTGCCGAAGCACCTCGTAGCCGTTCATGTCGGGCATCATGATGTCGAGCAGCATCACGTCGGGTGGCGTGGTTCGGCAAATGGCCAGCGCCTTCTCGCCGCTGGTGGCCATGAGCACCTGATGGTCGCCGACGAACGCCTGATGCAGCGCCTGGATGTTCAGCGGCTGATCATCGACCAGCAACACGCAAGGCGGCCGCGTCTGCAAGGCGGCGATGCCTTCTACGGAGTCGCCAAATCGTCGCGCTCGCTGGTTCATGAACTCACCTCAGTCAACAGTTGACGGCAGACCTCAGCGGCCCGGTCAAAGTCCAGTGCACCCATCGACGCCTGCAGCGCGGTCAGACCCGCTGGGTCCACCGCTTCCGGATTCTCACGCAGACCATCGAACAACTCGAGCGCGCGCATGTCGGATGCCTGCAACAAGGCCAGCAAATCGACCAGCAGCTTGGCTTGCGCACCGGCGCTCAGCGCGGTGCGAGCCGGCGCGGCGCGCGCGGGACCATCGAGACTGCCAAGCAGCGGCGCGGCCGCGCCCATGAAAAGCTCCGCCTCGGCTTGCACGCCACGCAGCGCCTTGGCCTGGTCATCGCGCGGCGCGTCCGACTCAAAGACCCGGTAAGCCGCTGTGACGCGATCGCACAGCTCACGCGCACCGAGCATCGCCGTCAGCCCCTTGAGGGTGTGCAAGCTCATCAGCACCTCGGGGCGGTCGGCCTCGGCTGCGAACGACTCCAGACCTTGCAGCATGTCGGGCAGATCGCCCATGAAGCTGCGCAGCATGAGGCCATAGACCGGCGCATTGCCACCGAGCCGACGGATCGCTTCGGTCATCTCGATGCCGCCGCGCCGGGCCTGCTCGAGAAGATCAGGCGGCAGCGCCACTTCAGCGGCTGGCGCAGCGCTGCGCTCGACCTGCTCGCGTCCGGTGTGCCGCAGCAGCGCGGACACCAGATCGGCCAGCTCGAAGGGCTTGCCCACGTGGCTGTTCATGCCGGCATCCAGACAGGCCTGGCGATCAGACGCCATCGCATTGGCCGTCATCGCAATGATGGGCAAAGCTTGGCGATCAAACCGCTCGCGAATGCGCGCGGTGGCCGTCAGCCCGTCCATCACGGGCATTTGCAAGTCCATCAGTACCGCATCGAACGCGCCCTCGGCAACCAACACCGCTTGCACGCCTTGCTCGCCGTTTTCGGCCAGCGCCACCTCGGCGCCTTCGGCCATCAAAAGTTCTTGCGCGACCTGTCGGTTGTTGGCGTTGTCTTCGACCACCAGCAGCCGCATCCCCTTGAGGCTGCCCGCAGACACGGCCGGCGCCGCCCGCTGCTGGCGCTGGGCGCCATCGCCCAGCCAGGCGTCGACCACCGCATCGAAAACCATGGACGCGGTGACCGGCTTGACCAGAAAGCAGCCCCTCGCAGGCTCGTCGATGGGGCCCTGGCTCGACAGCTTCTCGCGGCCGAGGGCCGTCACCATCGTCAACACCACGGGCTTGACTTCGCCGCGCGCCGCACGTTGCCGCTGGCTGGCGTGCCAGGCCTCGATCGCAGGCAACTCGCCGTCGATGAAGACCACATCGCAAGGCGAGCCTGCCAGCTCCTGTGCACCCAGCCACTGCAGCGCCTGCGCCACATCGCTGGCCACCTCGACCTCCCAGCCCATCGACCTCAGCATCTTCGACAGCAGGCGACACGCGGTGGGGTTGTCGTCGACCACGAGGGTGCGCAGCCCGGTCATGCGCGATGCCGTCGCCGGGGCATCGTGCAGCGGCTCTCCGGGAGCCAGCGGCAGCCACAGCTTGACGCTGAAGGTGCTGCCGCGTCCTGGCTCGCTGTCGAGCTCGATGCTGCCGCCCATCAAGTCGATCAGCCTGCGGCAAATGGCAAGCCCGAGACCGGTGCCGCCAAAGCGGCGCGTGGTGGACGCCTCGGCCTGAGAAAAGCCGCTGAAGATGTGGGCCTGCTGCTCAGGTGCGATGCCGATGCCGGTGTCCTGGACGAAAAACTCGAGCAAAGCCTCGGTGTCTCGCCGCTCCAGGGTGCGCGCACCCACCACCACCTCGCCGGCTTCGGTGAACTTGATGGCGTTGCCCGCCAGGTTGACCAGCACCTGCTGCAGCCGCAAATCGTCGCCCAGAAGTACGCCCGGCGTGTTGGCCTCGACATCGAACATCACGTCGATGTGCTTGTCGCCCAAGTTGGCCGACAGGATCACCGAGAGCTCTCGCATCAGCCGATCGATGCGAAAGGCGCGAACCTCGAGCGTCATCTTGTCGGCTTCGATCTTGGAGAAATCGAGGATGTCGTTGAGCAGCAGCAGCAGCGAGCGCGCGGCACCTTCGCTCTTGCCGACGTAGTCGCCCTGGCGCGCACTCAGCGGCGTGGAATGCAGCAACCTCAGCATACCCAGCACCGCATTGAGCGGAGTGCGGATCTCGTGGCTCATGTTGGCCAGGAACTGGCTCTTGGCCTGGTTGGCCTGCTCGGCAGACTCCTTGGCCTCGCGCAGCTTGCTCAGGTTTTCCTCACGTTCGCGGATCAGTTGCGCGATCAGCGTCGACACCGCATTGAGGTCTTGCGCATCGTCTTGTCCCGGTAGCCCGGTCGGTGCGATGGCGCGCGAGTCCGCCGCCTCGAGTTGCTCGGCGGTACCCGGTTGAAGCTGCATTTGGGCGGCGGTTTTGCGCAGCACCGCAAAGGCATTGGCGCGGTTCTGGTCGGCCAGTTGCAGCTTCTCGGACATCTGGTTGAAGCTGTCGACCAGACCCATCACCTCGCCGGAAGATCGCACCTCCACCCGGCTGGTGAGCTGGCCGCGCGCCAGCCTTTTGGCCGCGTTGGCCAGCTCGATGATGGGTTTGGAAAAGTTGCTGGCCACCGAGTAGGCCAGCACCAGCACCGCCAGCGCAGACAGCGCGAGCACCATCGAAAAGAAATAAAGCGCGGGCTCGAAGTCCTTGTAAAGCAGCGAGTCTGGCACCGCATAGGCCATGCGCATGAGCGGCTCGTCGCCCACGATGGCCAAGTCGCGGTAGGCCAAAAACGCCTTGTCGATCCGCTTGAAGGCCAATTCCCGCACGAACTGTGGCGAGCCGATCTCGGCACCGCTCAAGCTCACGAGCTCCTTGCCGGGCTTGAGCAGAGTCTGACCCTGCAGGTCGAACAGCCAGATCGGCTGCTCGTCGAACAGCGTCACGTCCTTGAGTCGTTTGACGAAGCCGTCAAGCCGCACGCGGATCACGATGGCACCGCTGAAAGCGCCGTTGTCGAAGTCCAGCGAAGGCAATCCGGCCAGCACCGTCAGGCGGCCCACCTCATCGACGAAGGGCCCCTCGACCGTGATTTCGCGCGGCGGCATGAACCACTCCATGTTGCCTGCGGACAGCAGCGATGGGGTGGTGCGAATGCGGTCGAAGAGTTGGTCAAAGTGAACCCGGGTGGGCGATTTCTGATCACGCTGGCGCTCCACCGATTCGCTCGAAAGCGAGTCGGCCGAAGCGCTGCGCTTGCCGTCCTCGACGCTGGCGATCATGTTGCCTGCGGCGTCGGCGTAATAGATACCCGAGTAGGTTTCGTAGTCGGTCTGCAGCCGCAGGAAGCTCGATTCCAGCGCCTTGGCATTGACGTTGCGCTCGTCTTGCGATGACGACAGAAACAGCGCCACGGCCTCGGATGCGGTGATCTGCTTGAGCGAGCGCTGCAGGCCGAGGGAGAACTCCTGCTCGAAGTTGGCCGAGATGATGGCCATCTGCTGCGTGACGCTTTGCTCGGTGCGCAACCGCGCAGAGTCCTTGCTGAACTCGAAGGCGGCATAGATCAGCGGCGCGGCAATCACCACGCCCACGGCCAGAAAGGCGAGCAGCAGTCGTTGGAAGATCGGCATCGTGCTGGCGGACCTTCAACGGCCGCGAGGGCTTGCCGACTCGAAGGTCATGGCGTCAGCGCCAACGATTTGTCAATCACCTCATCGATGAGGTACATCGCAGGCTCGAGCGCAATGCCCAGCGACTTGGCGCGGTTGCGGTTGACCAGATAGGGCCCGCGCTCGGGCGTGCGCACTGCCATGCGCGCCGGGTTCAAGCCCCGCTCAAGGATGCCTTCGGCCATCTCGAAGGCGAGGTAGCCCTGGTTGTAGCCCGAGTCATTGGCCGTCAGCAGCATGCCTTCGTAGACAAACTGGTCTTCATGCGAAGCCTCGGGAATGCGGATGTTGTTGAGGTACCAGCGACCCACCTCGAGCATGTCGACATGGTTGCCCTTGGCGTCGCGCAAGGTGTCGTGGTTGAGCACAAAAAAGGCATCGACCTTTTTGGACAACTCGAGCGCGCGGGACTTGAACTCTTCGAGCGATTTGGTCATGACCTTGTCGACCAGCTTGAGCGGCAGCACACCGCGCTGGGCGAGTTGCTCGATCATCTTGGCGTTGGGCCGCGCCGACTCGGAATCACACGCAAGGATGGCAAAGGTCTGTGCCTTGGGCACCAGCCGCTTGAGCAGGTCCAGGCTTTCCTTGTGATAACCCTGCTGCCACACACCGGTGATGTTGCGCCCCGGGCTGTCCATGCTGTCGACCAGCCCATACTTGAGCGGCAGCCCGTTGATGCCCCAGAAGACCACCGGCGTCTTCGAGTCGAGCAACTGCGCCCCGATGAACTTGGCCGCGTTGTCGTCACCGAGCAGCACCACATCGGGCTTGAACTCGCGCAGCGCGGCCATGATGCGCGCCGTGGCACTGGCCATCTCGGGGCCGCTGTCACGCCGCTTGGTGTCCATCCACTCCTTGCGGATCACGGCACGGCTGCTTTCGACGGTGTCGTTTTTCACCAGCGCATCGGCTTGCGCATCGCTGTCGAGAAAGCCGAACTTGCGCATCGCCGCATTGACGCCCTTTTGCGTGGACTGCGACCAGATGTAGGTTCGGTGGTAGCTGCTGACGATGAAGATGCGCTTCTTGGTCGCAACAGCCTGCTGGGCCAAAACCTCGCCGGCGCCAAGAAGCAACAGCGGCAGGCCCAGCACCGCACGACGCTGAATGAGTGACATCGCTCTTGCTTTCAACGATCAGACCTTGCGCAGCGACTGCCACTTCTTGTAGATCTCGGCCACCTGCGCCGAGTACTGGTCCATCGAGGCCTCGGGCGTGAGGCGCCCGGTGGCCACGTCGGCAAACATGCGCGGCACGATCCATTCCTTGAGCACTTCGTCGACCGCCGCGTTGGCGTAGCCGGGGTAACCCAGCGGCACCGTCCACTGGCTGGCGTCGGAAAAGATGGCGTACTTGTCGTTCGGCGTGACCTTGGGGTCGCTGGCCAGCAGCTTTTGCATGTCGGGCACCAGCTGGGGAAACGTCGGGAAGTTGTAGAAACTGCTGTTCATGAAGACGTCGCGCGAGCGGCCGGTCAGATCGACCAGAAACTGCTTGGCGCCACCGACGTTCTTGGCGAAGTTCCAGATCGCGTAGACGCTCATGAAGTGCATCACCCCGATCTGGGCTGCGGGGCCCCGGGCGGGTCGGCCCAGCAAGATCTTGCTGGCCACCGGAATCTTCTCGCTCTCGCCGGTGCGGGTGATCGACAACGCATTCAGCGTGAGCGAGCCCTTGCCTGCGAGCATCAGCTTGTTGTTGGACGAGGCATCCCACGAAAAGATCTCGTCGGTCATGGTCTCGGTGTAAAGCGCCTTGGCGTACTTCAGCGCCTCGAGCGTCTGGCGCGACTTGAGGCCGGCGCGGCCATCGGCATCTTGCACGCCGGCGCCAAAAGCCAGCAGCATCGAGCGCAGTGCCATGCTGCTGTCGAGCTCGTTGGACATGCCGATGCCCACCTGGATGCCGTGCTTTTCCTTGATCTTGCGACCGCCTTCACGAATGGCATCCCAGCTGTCGGGCTTGACGCCCACGTCGGACCACAGGTCCTCGCGGTAGTTGATGGGATCGGGCACGTAGCCGTCGGAAAAGCCGAAGTACTTCTTGGTGACCGGGTTGTAGGTGCTCTTGAGCGCGATGTCGAGCGGCTTGCCGTACTTCTTCTCGCACTCGGCATAGACCTCGCGGTGGTCGATCACGTGGTCTTCGTACGACGCCGGCGGGCTCAGGAACATGCACAGGTCGTGGCCCTGCTTCTTGCCGATCTCGGCCGCCGCGCGGCTGTCGAGGCTGGTCATGCCCACGTTGGTGACGATGACCTCGGTGTCGTTGCGCTCGCCCCATTCGCGGGTGAAGGTCTTGTTGAACCACTCGTCATAGGCCGGCACGAAGTGGTTCCACTGCATGATCTTCAGCACCTTGGTTGCTGCGCGTGCGTTGCGCAGCAGTGGCGGCGCCACCGAGGCGGCCAGCCCCAGCGTGCCCGCGGTGCGGATGAAGCCTCGGCGCGAGCTCTGAAGCTCACTCGCAAGGGCGGTCACAGGCAATGTCTTGTTCATTTGCAGTCCTTCAACTGATCAATAGGCCGACATCCAGCCCGCGCACCTCGCAGGTCAACGCCCCGCAAGCACGTTCCTATTGTGTGATGCGTGTCACACATTTGCCATGGGCATTTCTGAAATGCACGCATGTGTTTCAAGTGGCATGAAGCCGCATCGATTCCAAACCCTCTGCGCCCGAAACCATGGCCCAGAGCCTCTGGGCGAGAATCGGTCAACAGCACATGCAGCATTCTCAAACTGATCCAGAAGCCACCCAAGGCACCGCAACGCTGCGCGCGGCGCTGAAACTACCCCCCGGTGAAAGCGCGCTGGCCGTCTTGCAGGTCGACCTGAGCGAGCAGCTGCACTTCGTCGACAGCCAGTTGGTGCTGACCGAGCGCCGTTTGCTGGTGACAGGCGACGACGACGCACCGCTGGCGCAATGGGTGCTCGATGAGCCCGCGGCCGACCGCCTGAGCCTGCGCCACACCGACCACGGCGGCGTGGGCACGCTCGAGCTGCACGACGACCACCAGCGCCTCGCGCGGTGGCGATTCACGCTGGGACAAAACGTGCACGCGCTGCGGCTGCTAGGCCTGTTCGAGCAGCAGCAGCTCAGGCGGCCATGGCGGCCCGGCGCGGCCGCGCTCGAGGCGGTGGCCGATGAATCGGCGCTGTGCCCTTCGTGCAAGGCACCGCTGCCCGCAGACAGCGACGAATGCGCCGTGTGCAGCCGCGAGCAGCACGACGTGCCATCGACCTGGGTGCTGCTGCGACTGTGGCGCTTTGCCAAGCCGTACCAAAAGCAGCTGGCCGCCGGCTTCGCGCTCACACTGGCCTCGACCGCCGCCACGCTGGTGCCTCCGTACCTGGCCATCCCGCTGATGGACGACATCCTGATTCCGTTCCAGAACGGGCGGGCCATCGATCCGATGCTGGTGGTGACCTATCTGGGCGGTTTGCTGCTGGCCGCGCTGGCGGCCTGGGGATTGGGCTGGGCGCGCACGTATTTGCTGGCGCTGGTCAGCGAGCGCATCGGCGCCGATCTGCGCACCGCCACCTTCGAGCATTTGCTGCAGTTGTCGCTGGACTATTTCGGCGGCAAGCGCACCGGCGATCTGATGTCGCGCATCGGCAGCGAGACCGACCGCATCTGCGTGTTCCTGTCGATGCACGCGCTCGACTTCGCCACCGACGTGCTGATGATCGTGATGACCGCGGTGATCCTGTTTTCGATCAACCCGTGGCTGGCGGTGGTGACGCTGCTGCCACTGCCGTTCATCGGCTGGATGATCCACGCCGTGCGCGACCGGCTGCGCACCGGCTTCGAGAAGGTCGACCGCGTGTGGTCCGAGGTGACCAACGTGCTGGCCGACACCATTCCGGGCATTCGCGTGGTGAAGGCGTTTGCACAGGAAGGCCGCGAGGCCCAGCGCTTCCGTTCGGCCAACCACAGCAACCTCGAGGTCAACGACCGCATCAACAAGACCTGGTCGCTGTTCACGCCCACGGTGTCTTTGCTCACCGAAATCGGCCTGCTGGTGGTGTGGGCGTTTGGCATCTGGCAGGTCTCCAGGCATGAGATCACGGTGGGTGTGCTGACGGCCTTCATCGCCTACATCGGGCGCTTTTACGGCCGGCTCGATTCGATGAGCCGCATCGTGTCGGTCACGCAAAAAGCAGCCGCCGGTGCCAAACGCATCTTCGACATCCTGGACCATGTCTCGAACGTGCCCGAGCCGGCCGATCCGCAGCCGCTGGTTCGTGCACAGGGCCGCATCGAGTTGCAGGGCATCGGCTTTCGCTACGGCAGCCGCTCGGTGATCCGCGGGCTGGACCTCGACATCCGCCCCGGCGAGATGATCGGCTTGGTCGGCCACAGCGGCTCGGGCAAGAGCACGCTGGTCAATCTGATCTGCCGCTTCTACGACGTGACCGACGGCGCCATCAAGGTCGATGGCGTGGACATCCGCCGCTACGCGGTGGCCGACTACCGCCGCCACATCGGGCTGGTGCTGCAAGAGCCCTTCCTGTTTTTCGGCACCATCGCCGAGAACATCGCCTACGGCCGGCCCGAGGCGAGCCGCGAAGACATCGTGGCGGCCGCGCGCGCCGCACATGCGCACGAATTCATCTTGCGCCTGCCGCAGGCCTACGACTCGCTGGTGGGCGAGCGCGGCCAGGGGCTGTCGGGCGGCGAGCGCCAACGCATCAGCATCGCGCGAGCGCTGCTGATCGATCCGCAGATCCTGATCCTCGACGAGGCCACCTCGTCGGTGGACACCGAGACCGAAAAGGAAATCCAGAAGGCGCTCGACAACCTGGTGCAAGGCCGCACCACGATCGCCATCGCGCACCGACTTTCGACGCTGCGCAAGGCCGACCGGCTGGTCGTGATGGACCGCGGCCGGGTGGTCGAAGTCGGCCCGCACGACGATCTCATCGCACGCCAGGGCGCCTACTGGCGGCTGTACGAGGCGCAGTTGCGGCAAGCCGACAAGGACGACTTGTCAGGCGCGCTGATGCTGGGTGCTGCGGGCATGCCAGCGCACTCCGACCTCAAGGCCAGCGTCTAGACACGAGCACCGACCCACCATGACCTCTGAGCTTGTCACCTTGCCCGCCGCAGCGACCTTTGAGCTCGAGCGCGAGCCCCACGGACAGTTGGTGCTGACCGCCTTCGACGGCACCCGCCACGAAGGCGTGGTGCCGGTGCGCGCCTATCCGATTGCCGCGCCGCTGCAGGGGCT
>Ga0164294_10004050_pt1 | contig 12897 bp, 8 predicted proteins | sample GEODES005metaG_FD_111479 | JGI IMG/M metagenome (GOLD analysis project Ga0164294, IMG submission 111479) | Oligotrophic lake water microbial communities from Sparkling Lake, Wisconsin, USA - GEODES005 metaG | ecosystem: Environmental > Aquatic > Freshwater > Lake | place: USA: Sparkling Lake... | reverse complement strand
GTCGGCGGCGGCAGCACGGAATTCATTCTCGGCCACGGTCACAAAAAGACGTTCGCGCAAAGTTTTCCCCTCGGCACGGTACGGCTGCTGGAAAAATTTCCCGTCGCCGACCCACCAACCAACGCAGATTTTCAAGCCAGTCACGCCTGGGTGAAAAATTTATTTCACGCGGAAATCTGGCCGCTGCTGGAGCCGGCCTTGCAGCACGAACGCAAATGTAAAAACGCGGCCGGACTGGGAAGATTAAGAATAGGTTTGGGAACTTTTGGGCTTTTTAGCGGTTGGCGCAAAATAAGTTAATGCCCAGTTATACCACCTTTAATCCTCCGCTATGTAGGGGTAGCGTCCATTGAGCCATACCTTGCGATCCTGGCATCCGCAAGTCCGGCCGGCCAGCCGTTCCCACCAATGCGCCGCCCGGTCGGCCCCCAAACCGTGAAGCAAACGTTCCAAAGTATCGCCTGCGCCCGCTTCCCCCGCTCGACGATGCCGAGCAACCCATTGAATCACTAACGGCCAAGGCTGGTTGGCAATTGGCTGGGGTGATGCCGCCGGCATCCGGCCTGGTTGAAGGAAAAAGCTATGCATTGGGGCAATTAACCACCTGTTGCGCATAAACCCCGGCAAAACGACATGCGCTGCCGGGCGCGGCGGCGCCGCAAAGCCGGGAACGAAGCGCCCACGGGGTGTCAATCGCGGCGGGATTCCCGTTGTCGGTAAACCCAATATAAGCCGGTGGCAGGGCCACGTCGGCGCCGGTATGATCGACGGGTGATAACCAACCCAAAACAATACCCGTGGGCAAAGCCGGCGGTGTCTCGTTTTGCGCGGCCCCATAATTGGCCGGCAGAGCGATACGAGCTTCGACCACCGGGGCGTGCGGATAATAGTGCGTCGTGTCGCTATTATCAGGGCAGCTACCATCATCCATTTTCCAGTCAAAATCAGAGCCGCATGGCTGGTGAGGCGGTTGCCACCAGATACTCGTCATGGTGGTCTGAACGTAGCCCTGCCAGCGCGAGCCGTATCGCTCGTCTAAAGCGAAGCTGGACGGGAAGGCAATCGTGCTGCCGTTGGGCCACGTTTCGCCATTCGGGGAGATGCAAACTACGGCAGGACAACAGGGTTTGAATGGGACGCAACCTTGCGCCTGCGAAAAACTGGCAAACCCGTGGTTTTGGGTGGGCCGCGATACTTGCGTGCCGGTACAATCGAGCACCCCAGTGAGCCGGGTATATTCGGCATTGGTCCGCCGATCAAACAACCATTGCAAAGTAATGAAATCACCCTTCGGATAAGCATCCGCAAAATAGTATTTTCCCCCATCTGTGGTGCCATCGTTTAAGCGGTAGGGCGTGGCCCAAACCGCCGCCTGAATCGTGCTATAAGCAACCGCCACGGTAACGTGCCCATCATCGAGTTTGGTAATGGCGATGTTGGACGCCAAAACGGACATGCCGGCATCGTAAATATTAATGACATCGCTCGTATGCAAATAGGTGGCATCAAGCGCCAGATGGACGGGGTCACCAGCCGTCACGGCCGTGACAGCAACGCGGCCCAAAATCCCCGGCGCATTCGGCCAGCGCAAACGACCAAAACAAACGGCGTCGTCACCACTGCGCGACGCCCAACCGGTCGGCAAATCATAAACCTTGGTGCCCAGCGTTACCGTCGTGCCGCTTCCCGTAATGTGGTAAAACCCGCCGACGACAGCACCGCCCCAAATACCGCTCGTATCCACCAACGTTTGCGGGCTGCCGCTGGCATCGGTCAACGTCAACGTGGCGCCGGTTCCACTGCCGCTTATTGCCGTGGCGCAGAACACTAGTACCTCATCGTAAAAGAAGCGCATCGCGCCGGCCGGCTGGCCATAATTTTCCGAAGGCCAGCGCTCCGCAACCTCGGCATATTTCATGCCCACCAAAGCACCATTCGTATTGGCCAGCCCCGAATAATCATGCTGCGCCACGACCGTGGGATCGGCGTACATCAAAGAAGCGCCGGGCGGGGTGCCGATAGCAAAATAATTGTTGGTCCACTGCGTCGCATTTAATGGCAGTTGGGCGCCCGTGGCAGAAATGTAATTGGCGAGCGACATCCCATAACCGTATTCGTACCAATCAAAGTTTACGTCCCCCGAACCATCATCCGTGTGGCAACCACGCCAATCCGAAAAGTCGAACCGGAAATAATCCACATACCCTGCCGGGTTGGGGGCGCCTTGGACGCTGCCATCGACCATTTGCACCAAGTCGGTCGCGCAAAGATTGGTATCGGCCGCGTATCGCCAGTAAAACGCATCCGGGTCAAACCAGTTCATTTGCGCGTAGGTCGGCACCCAAGCGACCGGGCCGGAATACAGCGTGGGATCGGTGTTATACGGACGCCCCTGCGAATCATTGTTGGCCGCGCCATCAATCGTGCGTGTGCCAAATGCGCCCGAGACGGGCGGGCCGGCCGCGTAATCCGGACTCGACCACGGCGCGTTGCCATTGGCATCGGTGATCGGGGAACGCAGATCGTCAACCGTATAACAATTTAAGGCCGCGACGGGTGAAGAATTCCGCCGGAGTTGCAAGCGGGAAACCAGCGGCGCAACTTGCAAATAACCATCCGTCCGCCACGGATATAAATGGTCGTCGTTTAACGGCCAGTGGCTCAGCAGGCTCACCGCATCGGCGTAGAGCGTCGCGGCCGAATTCTCGCCCGATAGAGATAGATTAAGCGAGCCGGAATAGTTCAAAGACTGGTAGCCAAACCCTTCGGACAAAACAAAATAATTGATTTCGTAAGCGATGGACCACGAATAACCCGTGTTGGTTCGGGTTACGGTAATGGCAATGGTCGAACCGGTGCTGGGGGCCGTAATGCCAAGGAAATCGACGCCCAACCGGCCCAGCCCTGGAATGCGATAAGAAAGATAATCATAACTCAGGCTCACCGAAAACCCGCCCGCATTTGGCGGCACTACAATCTGTTTATTTGCCGGCGCGAAACCGTTCCAGAGCGTGACGGCTTGAGCGATCGCGGGAATGTGCGTTGGGCAATGAACATCGGTGGCAATATCTGCATCGATGACACTCGTACCGCACTTGGTATTGGTCTGCACGCCGGTGTCGTAATTCGCCGTCCAGCCGGCCCGCGCGACCAAATGTTTTACATGGGGATAAGCGTGCGCGCCGTATTCATCGAAGTAAGTATATTCATCTGTGTTCACGCCCACGCCGCAGGTGGTTATTCCGCTGTTGCGATCGACCGAACGGGTGCCGTAACCCGAGGCCGTCACGTCATAATCTTGCTGGTAAGAACCGGCCGTATAAACCCAAGTGCTCGGATCACCCGGATCAGGCGTCGTGGTCGTATAAGCCGCCGAAAAACCCGTGGCGTGGTAACTTGCCGAAACGCCCAGATTCAAATATTTGATTTGGTCCGGCGTCAACTGCTGGCCCTCGTAAGTCGAATAACTGTAGGTCGTAATGTAATCGACCGGCGCCACCAACGGCAATTGTCCGGGATCGCCGGCATGACTGCCGGGCGCGTTGCCATTGCTGTCGGTGGTCAAGGTGCTGCAAACCGAATCCGCGCAGCCGGCCGGATCGTGCGATAACCAGCCGAAGACGCCATTCCATTGCAGCACCACGGCCACATTTTTGAAACCGGACTTGTAACAAACATTGAAATTGACCGTGCCATCGCCGCTGTTATGCCGAAATGTTTGCGGAGCGGGATTGTGATATTGCCCCGTGCCAATCCAGGCGGCCGGCGTGGCGGGACTCGTCGGCGGTTGCGTGCAATTCGGCTGGGGCGTCTGGTTATAGATTTCGTAAGGGGCAATCGCCGCGCCGCCGGCCGGATTCGGAACCGTCGTGATATTGACATATTTATTAATGCCAAAATCACCCGCCCGCACATGGCGATAAAGCGGCGGGTCAAAATACAACGGCGGGTTTTTCCACCCGCCGCACGGGGCGCGAAAAGGCACCCCCACTTTGCGTTCCTGAGTCATGGCTTAGTGTAAGTGCCCGTGCGATGGACAATGTAATAAACCAAGTTGCAGTTTTCATCATACGCCGTGTGCTCGGTCGGCTGCATGATTTTGGGATTGCCCACCACGGGCGTCGGCGTGGTGGCCGCCAGAATCTGGGTAATCAGATTCGCGTCTAAATTACTATGTCCGTTAACCGTCGACGTCGGATCGCCGGGTGAGGCGTAATCGATCAAGGAATGTTGCGATTCCACCGAAAGCCCCGCCACACTATTGGCATCCGGCGTATTAAGCGCCATGTCCACGGTATTATTACCATCGCCATAGCCCGTGGCGCGGACGCTGCTGGCAATGTACAGCCGGCGGTAGCGAAAGAATTGCAACATGGAATTCCAGTCCTGCGGTTGCAAATGTTTGGACGGACCGATTTCGATTTGAATGTGATTCGTCATCAGGTCAATTTCCGTGCCGGCCACGGTCATATTCGCCGTCGCCCAAGCGGTCGCGCCGCCGGAAAAATTTAAAACGTTCCAGGGGCCGATGAGCTGAACCAAAGGGGGCGTCGGCGTGCTGGCATTGGGCAAACCGGGATCAATAATCTCATGCTGGCCATCGTAATCCAAAGCCGCGCGCGAATTATAAATATTCTGGGCGAGATTGCTGACTGGGGTTTCCACCAACGCGGTAAGCTGCGTACCGACAAAGGGCGTCACGCCCGCTGGGGCGTTAGTCAGGGTAACATGGCAATGCAGCTCGTGCGTGTTAGCTTTTTTGACCAAGTTGCCATTTAGGTCCGTCTCGGCGGGCGTGCTGCCGACCACATCCCATTCGGCATATTGGACTTTAACTTTGATGTGCGCCCGCACGGCATTGATTTGCGTGCTGCCGTTTTTCATCCAAGCGTGATAGCTGCCTTTCACGATCCGGTTGGGATAGGCAGATAAATCAATCGGGTTCCCGTTGTCATCCGTTACAGTCGCATCGGCAATCGTGTTCGACCCGAAGCGGGCGCGAAAATCCGCCAACCGATCCGCTTCCCCACCGCGTTTGCTTGCCCACCATGCCCTCTTAGCGGCATGGCTGCCGCCCACGCAAGCGAGCGGTTCACAATCCAGCGTTCCCGTTTCCGAAGTTACGGCCGCCCCCGTCAAATCAATCGGGCACACTAAAGCGAAAGGCATTTGGCCATTACTACTGCCGCCCACCGTCGCGGGATAAACATCATTGGTCCACGTCGGGGCCGGCTTCCCATTATAGGTGTTATTGATTTGGTATTGCAGCACCACTTGCGGCGGCACAAGGTCATAGCGGGGCGTGAAACCCTTGCTCGAATGATGCCGGCGACCGGCGCTGTCGGTGCCTTTGTACAGCAACGTGATTGGCCCCGGCCCGGTGCCGGTGGGCGAGGACAAGGCCGCGAGATTGGCCCGCGTCCGAATATGCAACGTGGGGGTGGACGTGGAACCATCCACCCACACTTTGGCGTCCGGAATGGGTTCCAAACATTTCAAAATGGCATCCCAACAACTGATGGCGCGGCAGTGATAATAATTCAGGAACCACCCGGAATAATCAATGGTGCCGGCCGTGATAGCGATGCCGCACGCGGCGGCATAACTGATGATTTGATTAATTTGCCATTGGACCGACTGATACGTGTTGGGCGACCAGGAATTAATATCCATAAACAACACGCAACGGGAAACCCAAGCCGGCGCGGTGGGGGTGCTCGCAATATTCCAAAGTTGTTGGAATGTGGTGTTTTGCAATAGCCAAATGACATCCTTGAACACGAGCGTAATGCCCTGGCCTTTGCCATCGACATCCGCCGGCTGCGTGGTCTGGTACCCGACAAAAACAAAACCCGTGCCGGACCAACTGCCGGCGGCAAACACGCGATTCTGTTTGATGGTGACTTTGGCTTTGAAAGGAAACGGAATGGACCCTTCCGGGGCGGCGCCGGCCATGCGAAACGAAAATTGGGTGGGACTGCGGTCGCGCGTTTTGATTACGGGGCGGGCCGTAAGACCCCAAGCGGCAGCCGCTTGTTCCACCGGGCCGCTGCCGTTGTCATAGGTTATGGTCCAGATGCCAGGCATAAATTAGCCACCCGCCATTATATTGTGAGCCGAATTATGCTGCGCGGAGAGCGCGGCTAATTCTCTTTGAAAAGCTGCCTCGCGGGCCTGCTGAGTTGCCATCATACTTTTTAACGTGGCGAGCACTTGATTGGAGCTTACGGCATGGCCACTCATAACTTCGGCCAAATGCCGGATATGTTCCATTTCATTGGCGGCCAATTTCCCCCCCGACTGCAATACTATTTGGGCATGTTCAGCGGCAGCAAAATCCCCTTGGGCTTGCGTCGTGGCCGAGGGCGCAGTACTGGTGGCGTGCGGGCTAAAATTATAGCGCCACGGCGTGGGATTAACGGTGGGCGCCGGCGCGCTAGACCCGACCGGACGGGCGGTGGCCGGAAAGATATTACCCGGATCGGGCAACCCAGCTTTAATCGCAGAACTGCGGAGGTCAAGATTCTGGACGGCGGCGGCATTATTTATTTTTGCGGCCGCATCGGCTTGCATTTGGGGCAAAGTGCGCGTGAGCTCTTCGACGGAAGCAGAAAGTTTGCGCACGGCTTCCTCGGTGGCATCCAATTGCTTTTTTCCCCGTTCGGCATTCAGATCAATCTTGAATTGTGATTCCTCGAGAGCACGTAATTCCTTTTTCCCATTGGCCACTTGATTTTTTGTGTCATCATATTTGGCCCATGCCGAAACGCTCTGACTTCCAACGTCATGCACCAAGAACAGCCGTGCCTCACGCTCTTCGGCGGTTGATCGATAGCCGTGAAGCGTAGTGTACTTTTGGAGAAATCCCTGCAATTGTGAAAACATCTCCGTATGAGACTCGTTGCCTTTCCGCTGCTCGGCCGGGATTATGTCGTTGAAAAATCTTTCCAGTTTGCCGGCGTTTTCGTCGGAAACTTCTCCCAGAACCCAACTGCCCTTCGGCTTGGCTAATTCTTCGAGGGTTTTTTGGGCATCCTCAATATTTTGCTTTGCCGTCTCTTTTCTTTTTTCGTGCTTTTCTTTGGCTGCCGCCGAGGCTGCGGCATTGCTTTCATCCGTAGCCAAATCCCCTTGTGCCTGCGCGAGTTGAGTTTTTACGGTGGCCAGCTCTTTTTGCTTCGCCGCCAACTCCGCTTGTTCCGTTTGCGCCTCCAATTGGAGTTTCCTCCGGGCATATTCGACATCGAGGACAAATTTTTCCTTCAAGGCCTCGGCATGGGTGATAACCCCTTTCCTTTCCCGCTCGTCGACTTCGGAATCCGCGAATTTTTTCGCGGCGGAAATAAATTGTTCTTGGGCACTGGCGAGATTCTTTTGATTTTCAATTTGCCGTTTGGCCACTTCGTCGGCCGTCAAACCAACCCTGTTCAAATGGTTTTGCTCATCCACGAAAGCGGCGGCCGCTACGCGGGCTTTTTCGTAGGATTCGCGCACGGCCTCAATGGCAGCTTGGTCACCAGTGAAATTGGCCAGCTTGATTTCATCCAGCGCCTTGATGTCCTCCAATACACTTTTCAGCGCCTCAAACGCCAGCATACAACCCACGATGCCGATGGAGTCCGGATGAAAAGCCCCTTTCAGCGCCGTCCCTAGTCCCGGCACGATCCGATTTAGCTCGCCAAACACATGATGCATTTCGCGCGCATGGCCCGCGCACGCCCGGACGTGTTCGGAAGATTCGTGAATTTTACTGCCGGCGTGACCGGCCTTTTCGCCCATCTCGGCTAAGGCTTTCTCGGCCTCGGCCGCCGAGACCGTGATAACACCCATGCTGCGGGCGAGCTGATCTGCTTCGCTTTTGAGTTTGGCCTCAGCCTCCACCGCACCAGGCATGATGTAACCATCTACCTCAATGCGCAGCTTCAACGTTTTATCGGCGTCACTCATAACCCAACGAAACTACAAATTAAAAAGGAAATTGGTTACGCCGACGCGGATGCTAAACATCGCCGCATTATTCGAGTTCCAAAAATAGGTGTAGCCAGCAACCGGAGCCGCTGCGGTGTTTGACTTAATCAGAAACCCGTTGCCAGAAATTTGCGTTGGGAGCGTGGTTGCGGCACCAATGTTGATAACGCCGGAACCAGTTCCACCATAGATGATGTTGTTGCCGGTCCCGTCGCGTAAATAGATGGAGTCCCCAGGACTGCCGCTTTGGATTGTGAAATTTACTCCTCCGGTCAGATTGTTGCTAAACTTCGCGGCTCCGCTAACGGTCAGCGCTCCGGGGATTATTACTGAGCCATTGGTTAGATTAACTCCGGCATATAAACCATTGCCGGACGTATCAACCACAAACGAAATGTTGCCCGCGCCATCATCGCGGCGGACAAGGGTGAGTCCGCCGAGATTGGCGCTGGTAATGGGCACCGTGGCCATGATGCCGTTGGTCTGGATCAGGGCGATGATGGCATCCATCTGCGACGCCGACAGCACCAGCGGCGCAACGCTGGCCACCACATTGGTCGTGACGTTGACCTGAATGAGTGGCGCGGCTGGCGGCGTGTCGGCATTTTGCGCGCAGGCAAACACGGCGAGCACGGCGGCGAAGGTTACGAGGGCGAGGATTTTTTTCATGGAATGAGTTGAGGTTAGGGAGTAGTGGTAATGGTTGCAGACTGCTTGGAATAGAGCCACCCGCCGGAGACGTAATTAGTGGCTACGAGGTAAATGGTGCCATTGAGGTTGCACTTCAACCAGTTGGTTATGCTGGACGCTCCGGCAGGAATCGAGTTGGTTGGGATGGCCGCCAGTTGCACTAGGAAGACCCCATTGGAACCGATGACCTTGGTGGACGACATAATGTCGCCGCCCGCGAACACAATCTTATTGGCGCCGCCAATGTTGATGTTTAATCCATTGTTCACCTGAAAAGTTCCGTTGCCACCTTGGATATCAACGTTATTGTTGGCCTTTAGGTAAATATTCCCATTCATCAAATTAATATCACTGCCAGACGGAATCGTCACCGCGCCATTGCTAATGCCCGCGTCGCCAAACAAACCATTGCCGAAGGGATCAACTATGTAGTTAGTTCCGTTCATGGGCGAATAGCCGGATGCCTTTACTGTGCCAGTGCCCACCATGCCTTGGTTATTGGTAATGGTGCCATCCGTGCCGCTCACCGCAAAGCCGCCGTTGTAGTTGCGAAAACCAAGGGCAGAAACAAAACCGTTGGTGCTGTAATTGGTGCCTGAAAAATAGGTATTGCCGTACACCGTCAAGTTTGAAAGCACCGTGGGAAGATTGTTCGTTAAATTCAGCACTAGCTGGCCATTGACCACCCCGACGGTTCCTAGGATCACTTGCGTGCCCCCGTTGGCCATGCTGGCGTTGGTAACGACGGTCGCCGGCAAAGGCACGCTGTTTGACCGCGCCAGCCAGCCTAGCGAGTTGGTAGCCGCTGCCGAGGCTTGGGCGACGATGACATTGGTGGATTGTGCGGCGGCGGTGCCGAGCGTAGGCGTGCCGTTCAGGTTGGTGTAGGCATAATTAGTCAACCCAGCCGCCCCGCCGTAAAAATTCAATCCGGGCAACAGGGCAACGTTGGTCGAAAAAACAAAAGTTGATCCTAACATTTGAATCGAGTCCCAAACCCCGGCCAAATCATCGGCCAAAAATAATTCCCCCGGATTCGCGCCCACGCCGCCGGAATAAATTAACCCGTTGACAAAACGCCACGAGCCGGAGAAAGCAAAGTTGCGCGAATCATTAGTACCAACTAACGGCGACGCATTGGTTAGCACGGCCGCTGGCAAGGCAATCAATGGCACCGTGCCGGTGATGGCTCCCCCGTTTATATTGGTCAGGCCGCCGCCGTTGCCAGAATGCGTCCCGGCAAACGTTCCGGTAAGGGTCAGTCCCGTCGCGTTGTTGGTCACCACGCCCACCGGCAAGGCAATCAATGGCACCGTGCCGGTGATGGCTCCCCCGTTTACATTGGTCAAACCGCTGCCGTTGCCGGTGAAGGTCAGCGCCGTCACGTTGGACGCAACCACCAAGCACCCTTCCGGCACCGTGGTTTTTACCAGCGATTGAAAATGCCGCCCCCCGATCACCATGCCGCCTTCGGAATAGATTATGTCCATTGGCAAATAATCCCACGTCTGCCACTGCGTAGATGGCACGTCGGGGTAAACGGTGCCGAAACAAACAAACGGTGGATACGCTTCGTCATCGAGCGCGATTAGTCCGGCACCAAATATGACTCCGAATTGTCGAACTGCATTGGCCGGCGGATAACTGCCATTGTACCAATCCGTATCCACCGGCGCTCCGGTCGGGAAACTCCAAAGCGCGCCGTTGGTAAATGCGTACCAGGCATTAAAGTCCGGCGCGTTGCCGGCGATCAGCGTCAGCACTTGGTTCGTCGCATTTCCATCTAGGTTGGTGGCCGTGCCGCTGAAACCGCCAACGCTGCCGCCGCCAATAACCGTCACGGCAATCGGGTTTGTCGGCGTGCCGTCGCCGGTAATAGTCGCCGAACTGGTATTACTTACCGAAATGATGCCGGCGGGCTGATAAAGGTATGTCGGCAATGGTCCCACGGTAAGATTCAACGCATTAAGTTGATTAGTGGAAGCAGGCACGCCAATGCGCCAGGGGGTCTGCGCCGAAGAAAACGTCACCAAGTAATTATTTGGCGTCAATCCCACCACGGGATCAATGCCGGGGGTGACGGTTACATTGGTGAAAGTTCCCACATAGATCCGAGTGTTATCCGTAATCACTGGGGCCTGCGATTGAATTTTGAAGGTGCCGGAAAAACCGTTGCCCCCGAACATAGAGGAAATCGGAAAGAAAACGGAGGTGGTAGTGGCATGGGCACAGACCACCGCCAATAAGGCGCAGATATAAAAGAATTTTTTCATATTTAGAAAGGAGATGTGGGGGTGATTAAACCCCCGTTAAACGTGTAACGGAATTCCGGGGCGATCCCCAGCCAGCCGCCCGGCGGTAACTGGATGGCCTGCACGCCGACGTTAAGCAGGTAAAGCGTCGTGTTGGTTGTGACGCCCTGAAGCTTGATCTGCAACGTGCCGGTCGTAGGAAATTGCGCCGGCTGTTGCAAAGCGAAGGCGAGCGCGGCCTCCGGATCGGCAAAAGCTGTGCCGGTGAAATCCACGCCGCGCCGGACGGTCAACGCAATCGTGTTGCGCCAGTTGGCAAAGTCTTGGGCGAGTGCCGCGCTGCCACTGCCCAACGCCACAGCGAGCTGCTCGATGCTGATGCTGCGTTGATGGTTGAACTCGACGTTCAACTCCGTGAGGGAACGCGACGTGTTGCACAGTACCTTTCCTGCGCTCCATGCACTGGTTCCATCCGGGGCAAACGTCAGGGTAAGCATGGCGCATCCTTACGCGGTGGCGGTGGCGGCAGCTTTCTTCGCGGCGATGGTCGCCGGGGAATCCTGCTTGGAAAACGCGCCGAGCATTTCCATTTCGGCGTTGAAGGAATGTTCCCACGTCGGAAAATCGGCGCGGTCAAATCCGCTCGCCGCGAATTCCTCCAGTTTGACGCTTTGCTGGGCGAGGACATCTTCGGCGGCGAACGCCTTTTGCCCGGAGTTGCGGGCATGGATCACGAGGTCGGCAAGAGTTGTCGGTTTTTTCATATTGTTAATTTTTGGTGGATTGATAGCTGGTTAATAGTTCAGGCAATCGGGGTCGTGAAATATGCGCCGCGCACACCGCTGGATAATGAGGGCAAACATTCCCAGGCGACTTCGCCTTCGCGAAGCTGCTCGACCCCATTTTGAATTTTGGATTTGACAAGCTGGCCGATGGGAAACGCGAGATACGTTTTTCCATCCGCGCCGGTGACGGTGACGGAATACCCCTTCGCAAAACCGGAAGCGCCGCGTACCGCGCCACTGCCCTGAATTTGCAATTGCGTGTCAATCATGGTGCGGGTCGCGCCAATGGGAATGCCACGCAACATCCCGCCGACCGATTTGATGCGTTTGTTGAACAAGCCGTGAACGGCAACGTTGTCGTCCACAAATTCAACCTTCGGCTCGAAAACCAGGCCGTCATAAAAGTCCATACCTGCCCAGCCGCTGACCGATCCCCAGGTGAGCGTGTAGTCCTGCGTGATGGCGGACCCGTTGGCATAAGTGGCGTCCACGAATGTGCCGCCGGAACTGGCGAACGTGCGGAGCGAATTCGCGGTTGACCAAGGATTCACCACGCCGCTGGCGGAGCTGCGCAGGCATAGCAGTTTCATCTGGCCGATCAGGGTTTTGACTGGATGAAAAATCATCTGCGGCATTTGCACGAGGGCGGCGGCGGGATGCGTGTCCAGCGAGCTGTCGTTGCCGTGGACAACCGCCGGCACGTCGGTCGCGGGAAAGATGCCCGCTCCCAGCGGCGGGTTGCCATAAGGCCACAATACCGCGGCGATGGCGGCGCTAATGCGCCCGTCCGGCGTGAGCGTGATTTCGTCGTAGGCTTCCTGATCGCGGTTGTCAATTTTGCCGAGACCGGCGACCTCGACAGCCATCTGGTTATAGACCAGGTCGGTGTCAATGGTGGTTCCTCCCTTGGAATAAAGGCTGATGCTGTTGAAGGCGAGGCGACCGGGAACGCGGTTGAGGTTGGAGCGTAACATAATTTATTTTTTGGTTGATGGTTTAGTTGAATTGCTGGGCGGCGGTGTCGCTGGGGATCGTGTTGAAATCGCCGTCCGGGCCAAAGGCGCGCACGCGGAAGAAACCCGGCGCGGTGACTTGCACCGGGCCAGTGTAAAGTTTCGCCTGCGGGTTGGCGGCGTAGGGATGCGAGCCGTCCGTCGTGTAATAAACGCTCGTGGCGTTCGGGGCCGTGACCGTGACGGTGT
>Ga0164294_10004048_pt1 | contig 12899 bp, 10 predicted proteins | sample GEODES005metaG_FD_111479 | JGI IMG/M metagenome (GOLD analysis project Ga0164294, IMG submission 111479) | Oligotrophic lake water microbial communities from Sparkling Lake, Wisconsin, USA - GEODES005 metaG | ecosystem: Environmental > Aquatic > Freshwater > Lake | place: USA: Sparkling Lake... | reverse complement strand
TGGGGAGCGGGAGCCGATCATGATCGTGCTCGTGGTGATTCCGCTAGTGGCCTATGCCATCGATCGGCTGCTCTGGTGGCTGCAGTGCGATCTCTTTCCGCACCGGTACGGCGGCCGGGGAGTCCTCCCGAAGCTGCTCCGCAGGATTCTGCACGGGGCGGCGGACCCAACGGAGGCGGCGGCATGAGCGACGTCAGGCCCCCCGCCGAGCCACCGGCCCCATCAGCGCCGCCAGCCGCCGACCGGCCGCCCGCGGTGGAGTTTCGCCACGTCACCAAGATCTACGGGCAGGGAACTCCGCGGGAGTACGTGGCGATCTCCGACGTGACGCTGACGATCCCTGACATCGCCGACCACGGTGAGATCTCGTCGTTTTTGGGACCGTCGGGCTGCGGGAAGAGCACGGTGCTCAGGCTCGTGGCCGGCCTCGAGCCGCAGCATCCGCCGACGAGTGGCACCGTGACCGTGCTCGGGCGGGAGATCGTCGGACCGGGGGCCGATCGGGGCATGGTGTTTCAGGACTACACGAGCTTCGACAACCGCACGGTGCTCGACAACGTCGTCTTTGGACTCGAGTGCCGGGGCGTGTCCCGGCAGGAACGCGAGTCAGAGGGGCTCGAGTGGATCGCGAAGGTCGGCCTGGATCCCCGGCGGGACAGGGCCAAGTATCCGCACGAACTCTCCGGTGGGATGCGGCAGCGGGTGGCGATCGCCCGCACGCTCATCCTCCGGCCGCGGGTGATCCTCATGGACGAGCCGTTCGGCGCCCTCGACCCGGCGACCCGGCTCGACATGCAGGACCTGCTCGTGAAGCTCTGGCGAGAAGTGCAGGCGACGGTGCTGTTCGTGACGCATTCGGTCGAGGAGGCCGTGTATCTCGGTGACCGCGTGTTCGTGATGGCCACGACGCCGGGACGGATCGCCGAGGAGATCCGCATGCCGGCCGCCGCAGGTCCGGCCCGTGGAGTCCAGTCGGAGCCGTGGTTTCACGAGCAGGTCAACGCGATCCACGCCCGCATCGAGCAGGTCGAGGCAGCCGCAAAGCATGAAAATGGTGTCAGCCACCAAATCTAGGCAAGATAGGCACCGCGAACGTTCCCGAATTCTTTCGATTCTCCAGATGTGGTGGCAGGCACCTTTTTATGTCGTACCTAAAGGCTGCGTTCACGGCGAGGTGGAACCTGCTGCTGTTCGGCGGCGGCGTGGCGGCGGCGTTCCTTTCGGGCTTTCCTGGGATCCTCCTGCCGCTGGTGCTGGCCGGGGAGGTTTTCTACCTGGCGAGCATGCTGGCCAACGACCGCTTTCGTAGCGCCGTCGATGCGCAGGACGCGAAGTCGCGGCGGGCGGCCGAGGCGGTCGGGGCCCGCGAGGCATACGAGCGGATCCGCAGCAAGCTGCCGCCCCAACTGCTCAAGCGGTTCGACCAACTCCGTGAACACTGCTCGAGGCTCGTGGAACTCGGCGGCAGCATCCGCGGACCCGACGGCAGCGGACCCGACAAGACCGCCCTCGAATCGCTCGACCGGCTGCTCTGGGGCTACCTGCGGATGATCTGGGGTGCCTCGACGCTGTCCGATTTCCTCGACCACACCGACGACGGTGCGATCCGGACGCGGATCGCCGATCTGGAGCGGCGGCTGGCGAAGCTGCCGCCAGACGACGCGGGCTCGGCCCAGATGCGGGCGACCCTCGAGGACCATCTCAAGACCAGCCGGGAACGCCTCGACAATATCGACGAGGCCCGTCGCAAGCTCGACCTCGTGGCCGCCGAGATCGAGCGGCTGGAGGCGAAGATCGCCGCGCTGGCGGAGAGTTCGGTTGCCAAGCGGGATGTCACCGACATCGCCCAGCGGGTGGACGAGGTGGCTGAGGGGATGCGGAAGACCGACGAGACGATGCGGCAACTGCAGCTCCCGCCGGAGCTCGAGGAACTCGACGAGCCGCCCCCGATGCTTCGCGAAGAGGCGTAGAACCCCGACGTGCAGGCGGCGTGTCTTCAGTCCAGCCAGTCGGCCGCAGCCAGCCGCTCCGGCGTGTAGGTGTCGGTGACGTAGCTGATGTCTTTCGAGATCAGCGACTCCACCTCCAGCTTGAAGCCGTTGGAGAGCATGGTTGCGATCTCCTTCTGCCACGCCTTCTTGCCGGCAAACCAGGGGTAGGCGGCGATCTGCTTGGCCCGCTTGATGTCGGTGTCGTTGAGCTGAATCTGCACGCTCGGGTTGAGCTTGCACCGCTGGTAGTCGAGGGAACGGATGCCGAGAAAACGGGCCTCAGGGATCGCCATCCGTTTCGATTCGTAGGCGAGATTGATCGAGCCCTGCTTGAGCACCGAGTAGATGTAGTAGCCCCAGGGATCGTTGTCGAGCAGGCAATAGACGGGCAGCTTGAGTTCGTTGTGCAGGCGGTAGAGCATTCGCCGCACGCCGCGGGGGGGCTGGCCGCCGCCGTGCGTGAGCAGGCAGGAATGCTTTCGCCAGAACTTGTCTTCGTTGAATCGCCGCCAGACCGTGTCTTTCTCGACGTGCAGGATGAACTTCGCATCACACGACTTGAACTTCACGATATCGGCCTCGACGATCGATGGGATCGAGTAGCCGCCCGATCCCATGCGGGAGCAGTCGATCTCGTCGCCCGAGTCGATGAGCGTGATCGGCCCCACCATGCCGCCGCGGTTGCTGGCATAGACGTGGAGTTCTTCGCGGAGGCTCTCGAGCGTGACCTCGAGATCCTCGATGATCGGGTCGCACTCCTCCTGCGTGGCGAAGGTTTCCTCGCGGGTGCCCTCGATCGTGTGCTTGAGGAGGTAGTACAGCCCTCGGATGCTGGTGGTCTTCTGCTGCTCGAGCAGCTGCTTGCAGCCGGTGGCCACGAGCAGTGTCTGCATGTAGCTCTTGGCCTGGGAGAGGTTGAAGAGCTGACGACGGTTGGTCTGCCCCCCCATCTCGATGATCTTCCGCGACTTGTTGAAGCGGACGTTCGAGAGACTGCGGGTCGGAATGTCGAGGTGCGGGTCGCGCCGTTTCTCCGCGGCCTCCGCCACCTCGTCGGCGAGTCCGACGATCAGCCGAAGGGTCTTGAGGTCGACTGCCGGCAGCGTGCCGGCAGCCTTCGGAGGACGTTTCGACTTCGTGGCCATGTCGGGAAGAATGATCGTGGTGGATGGGGACGGTCTTCGTCCGGAATCCTACCTGCAATCACGGCCACCCGCACCCACGCCGAAAGACCCGCTGGATCAGCACCGCACGTCGTCGGCCTTGCCGACGGCCCGCCGCAGGAAGTGCGGCGGCGGCAGGGCTGCCGCCGGGGCCTCCTCCTGGAGGCGAGACAGCTTGGCCGCGTTGTAGAACTCGGCGATCCGCGCCACGACCGTCCGCTGCTCGGCCGACTCCAACTCGGGGAAGATCGGCAGCGCGAGTGTCTGCTCGGCGGCCCGCTCGGTCTCGGGAAGGTCGCCCTTCGCCCAGCCCAGGTGCGCAAAGCACTTTTGCAGGTGGAGCGGAACAGGATAGTAGATCTCCGTGCACACGCCCCGCTTGGCAAGATGGGCCCGGAGCTGATCGCGGCTGTCGTCGAGCACCCGGATCACGAACTGATTCCAGACGTGGCGGCCGCGGGTCTCGTCACCGGGTACGGTGACGCGGTCGGCGAGGTCGTACTCTCCGAAGATCTCGCGGTAGCGGGCGGCGTTGACCTGCCGGGCCGTCGTCCAGGCGTCGAGATGCGGAAGCTTCACGCGGAGGACTGCCGCCTGGATCGAATCGAGGCGGCTGTTGATGCCGATCACCTCGTGATAGTACCGCGGTTCCATGCCGTGCACGCGCAGCAGTCGCAGTGCCTTGGCGATGTCGTCGCGGGTGGTCGTCAAGAATCCGCCGTCACCGGCGCCGCCGAGGTTCTTTGTCGGATAGAAGCTGAAGCAGCCCACGTCACCCAGGCGACCCGAGCACCGGCCATGCCAGGTCGAAAGGATCGACTGGGCGGCGTCTTCGACGATCGGCAGCCCGGCCCGGTCGGCGATCGGCTTGATCGCGTCCATGTCGGCCGTGCGGCCGAAGAGGTGGACGGGCACGATTGCCCTGGTCTTGGGGCTGATCTTTCGCTCGATGTCCCGAGGATCGACCAGGTAGGTCGCCGGGTCGATGTCGGCGAAGATCGGCACGGCGCCGAGGCGGGTGACGGCGCTGGCCGTGGCGAAGAACGTGTAGCTCGGCACGATCACCTCGTCGCCGGCACCGATGTCGAGTGCCATCAGGGCGAGCAGCAGGGCGTCGCTGCCTGAGGCGCACGAGATCACGTGGGGCACGTCGAGGGCAGTGGCGAGTTCGGCTTCGAGGTCGGCGACATCCGGACCGAGGACGAACCGGCCCGAGTCACAGACCCGGTTGATCGCGTCGCGGATCGCTTCCCGGAGCACGTCATACTGACGGTCGAGGGCGAGGAGCGGCACCGCGGGCAGCAAGTCGGAGTCGCTACGGGGGCTCTCGGTCGGGGCGGATTCCGTACTGCGGCGAATCATGGGGGCGAACTCCGTCGGGGCCTGCGCTGGTGGAAGGGCGGAAAGCGGTAGCCGTCATCGGCTCGTCCGTCCCACGCTTCCTGATCGTCACGATCGTGCAGGTCGCTCCAGTGGATTCCGGGTGTTTCTGCGATCCGAGTCCTACGGGACGCCCGGGTGACCTTCGGGTCGCGTTGTGCGGGGAATAGGTGAGGCGGAGACCAGGGGTCAAGGTCAGGCAGATGCCCCGGAGACAGGGCAAGTTCGGCAGGCTGGGAGGGCCGCAGGGAAGGGCTGGATAAGGCTGTTTGACATCGGTCGCGCGAGTGCCCTAGATTCGTGAGGTTTTCCAGATTCCCGTCTCCGCTCCCGTGCCTGCGCGGGCGGAACGGATCGCGGAGGAGAGTTGTGCGGCCCGGGCGCCTTTCGGTGTCCGTGGTTTGCGAGTCGGATGGGATCCACGGCGATCACTGCTGTCATCGACCTCGGACTGATAGCCCAGCGGCTCGGGCTTCCGGTCGCCGCCGTGCAGTCGACGGTCGAACTGCTCGACGGTGGCAACACCGTGCCGTTCATCACGCGGTATCGCCGTGATCAGACGGGCGGCCTCGACGAGGAGGCGGTTCGCCGGATCGCCGAGGCCGTGGCCCGCGCCCGACAACTCGCCGACCGCAAGCAGACCATTCTGCGGACCATCCAAGGGCAGGGCAGGCTCACGCCCAGCTTAGAGGCCACGATCACCGCGGCGGAGAGCTCCAAGCAACTCGAGGATCTCTACCTTCCCTTCAAGCCGCGGAAGCTCTCGCTCGCCGAGGTGGCCCGGCAGCGAAAGCTCGAGCCGCTGGCCCGCGAGATTCTGGCGGCCGAAAAGGCAGCGGCGGATCTCGATGTGCGGGCTGCTGATTTCGTCGATGCCGACGCCCAAGTGGCGGCCGTTGCGGACGTGCTCTTGGGCGTCGGGCACATCATCGCCCACGAGTTCAGCGAGCGAGCGGACGTGCGGCAGCGGCTCAGGGAGTTTCTCTACCGGGCTGGGCACCTCAAGAGCCAGCGGGTCGAGAACGAGGGCAAGGCGCTGTCCAAGGAGGAGAAGCACTACCGCGACTACTTCGACTTCAGCGAGCACATCCAGCGGGTGCCCCCGCACCGGCTCCTGGCGATCAACCGCGGGGAGCGGGCCCGCCTGCTGAAGGTGCGGATCGAGGGGCCTGCGGACGAACTGCAGGCGGTGGCCGAAGAGATGCTCGTGCCGGCGGGGCATCCGCACGCCGAGTTTCTCCGGGCCTGCGCCCGCGATGCCCTCGCCCGGCTGATCCTGCCGAGCCTGGAACGCGAGATTCGCCGGGAGATGACAGACGTCTGCGAATCACACGCCGTGCAGGTGTTCGCACGGAACCTGCGAAATCTGCTGCTCCAGTCTCCTGTGCCGGGTCGGAGGGTGCTGGCCCTCGACCCCGGCTTCAAGAGCGGCTGCAAGGCGGTGGCAATCGACGAGTGCGGCACGCCGCTCGGACACGCCGTCTTGCACGTTGTCGGCAAGGATGAGAAGCGGGCCGCGGCGGCGAAGAAGATCGTCGAACTCGCCCGCACCCACGGCTGCTCCGTGATCGCCATCGGCAACGGCACGGCCGGTCGCGAGACCGAGACGCTCGTGGCCGAACTCGTGGCGGGCGAACTCCAGGATCTCGACGTCGGCTACGCGATCGTCAATGAGGCCGGAGCCAGTGTCTACTCGACGAGCGTCTACGGCCGCGAGGAGTTGCCGGGCCATGAGGCCTCGATCCGCGGGGCGATTTCGATCGGCCGCCGGCTGCAGGATCCGCTCTCGGAGTTGGTGAAGATCGAGCCGGCGAACATCGGCGTGGGCCTCTACCAGCACGACGTCAAGGCGCGTCATCTCCACGCCTCGCTGGAGCAGGTCGTGGAGAGTTGCGTCAACTATGTCGGGGTCGACGTCAACACCGCGAGCCCTGCGCTCCTGCGGCGGGTGTCGGGCTTCAACCAGACCACGGCCAAAAACTTCCACGACTGGCGGACGAAAAACGGCCCGTTCACCTCACGGCAGCAGTTTCTCGAGGTGCCCGGGTTCGGCGATGCGGCGTATGTTCAGTCGGTCGGCTTCCTGAAGATTCCTGGCGGTACCAATCCACTCGATGCCACCTGGATCCATCCCGAGAGCTACGCGGTCGCGGAGCAGGTGCTGGCGAAACTGGGTGGCAGCCCCACCGATCTGGCGAGCCGTTCGCCGGCCGAAGCCCTGGCCGAGAAGGCCGCCGGCGTCGATCTGACAACCCTCGCGCACGAACTCGGCGTGGGGCGGCTACTGCTGGCCGACATTCTCGAACAGCTTGCCCGTCCGGGCCGCGATCCCCGCGAGGATCTGCCGAAGCCATTCTTCAAGAAGGGGGTTCTCAAGCTCGAGGATCTGGCCGTCGGCATGGAACTGCTCGGCTCAGTGCTCAACGTCGTCGACTTCGGAGCCTTCGTTGACATCGGGATGCACGACAGCGGGTTGGTGCATATCAGTCAACTCTCCAGCCAGTTCGTTCGCGATCCGCACGATGTCGTGAGCGTCGGCCAGATCGTGCCGGTCTGGGTTTTGGAACTCGACAAGGCACGGCGACGGGTCGCCCTGACGATGATCCCGCCTGCCGAACGGGAGTTGCAGCAGCGGCGGGAGGAGGCTCGTAAGGAGCAGAAGGAACAGAAGAAGGAGCAGAAGAGCCGCCGAGCCGAGCAGCGTGCATCGTCGCCGCCGGCTGCGGGCCCCAGGGGAGAGAACACACCGCGGCCACCCCGCCAACGCGGGCAGCAGCGAGACCAGCGTCCGCCACGCGAGCCGGAGCCACGGGTCTACCAGTCCAGCGGTGCGAAGAAGAAACCGCCGGCCCCGCTGACAAAGGAAATGCGGGACGGCAAGGAGCCGCTGCGGACGTTCGGCGACCTGAAGCAGTTCCTGGAAAAGCCAGACGATGGTCAGCCGGAACAGGCCGCCACCTGACACCGCCTGCCCGCTCCTCCTCGACAACGAGCCGCCGACCACGGCGTGCCGCGGATGGTATGGCCGCGCAGGCTTATCGCTCGCGGAACGTGATCCGACCCTTGGTGAGGTCGTACGGCGAGAGTTCGACCTTCACCTTGTCACCGGGGACGATTCTGATGAAGTTCTTCCGCATGCGTCCCGCCACGTGGGCGTTGACGATGTGACCACCCGCGATCTGCACGCGAAACCGCGTGTTGGCGAGGGCCTGAGTGACGACGCCCTCAACCTCGAGAGCCTGTTCTTTTTCCGCCATGGAGTTCCTTGATAAGCCGCCGGGGATATCCAGCACTGTAGCCCGCCCCGGGGCCACGGTCTAGCACGACGCTCAGTCGTCGTCGGCCGTGGGGGCAGATCCCGATGCCTTCCAGCGGAGGTAGGCATCGAAGAAACCGTCAAGATTGCCGTCCAGCACGCTCTGGAAACTACCGACGTAGTGGCCGGTGCGCTGGTCCTTGACCCGCTGGTCGGGGTGGAGAAAGTAGTTGCGGATCTGGGACCCAAACCCGGTTTTTGGCTGCAGCTTGTAGCGGGCGAGCTGCTCCGCCTCCCGCTTTTCCTCCTGAAGCCGCGCGATCCGGGCCCGAAGCATCTTGATCGCCGTGGCCCTGTTCTTGTGCTGGCTGCGTTCGCTCTGGCACTGCACGACGATCCCGGTTGGGAAGTGTGTCAGCCGGATCGCACTGGAGGTCTTGTTGACGTGCTGGCCGCCGGCGCCACTGGCCCGGAAGACGTCTTCCCGGATGTCTTCGTCTCGGATCTCCACCTCGGAGTCGTCGTCGGCGATCTCCGGCGCGACGTCGACCGCGGCAAAACTCGTCTGCCGCTTGCCTTCGGCATTGAAGGGGCTGATGCGGACGAGCCGGTGCATGCCCGTCTCCCCCTTCAGGTAGCCGTACGCCGAGGGGCCCTTGATCGCCACGGTGGCACTCTGAATCCCGGCTACGGCGTCGTCCTGGCGGTCGAGTAGTTCGACGGTGTAATCGTGTTTCGAGGCCCACGCCGAATACATTCGGAGGAGCATCTCCGCCCAGTCGTTGGCGTCGGTGCCGCCGTCGCGGGCGTGGATTGACACGAGGGCGTCACGGGAGTCGTGCGGCCCCGAGAGGAGCGAGGTGAGCTCCAGATGATCGACGAGTTTCTCGAGCCGATCGGCTTCGGTGGCGAGGTCGGCCTCGAGTGAACCATCCTCCCGAGCGAGTTCCTCCAACGCCTCCAGGTCGGCACTGGTGCCCAATGCCTCGTCGAGGGGCTTGAGGATCGAGTTGATCCCCTTGAGTTCTGCGACGGTCGCCTGGGCCTTCTCGGAGTTGTTCCAGAACTCGGGCTCGCCCATTGCCCCTTCGAGCTTGGCGGCCGACTGCTTGCGTCCCTCCCAGTCAAAGAGAGTCCCGCAGCTGAAGCAGTCGGGCCCGAATGGTAGCAGAGCGGTTGTGGAGTGCAGTATCCATGCAGCGGATCATACGCGGGGACCTTCGCATGGAGAAGCCGAATCGCTGCCGCCGCCGCCTGACGGCGGAATCGGTGGTAACGAATCGAGCAACCCCCGGCCGCTCGAGGAGAGCAATGTGCGTGCCGGATCACACCCGCTCGACTCGGCTCCCCGGGAGCCGGCGAAGGATTCGCCGCATTTCGAGGACGCCGATCGTCGACAGCACCTGCGAAGCGGCGAGGCCGGTGGCCGCGACGAGCCCGTCGACCTCGACGGTGGCCCGCCCCCCGGCCTGCTTCATGTGCGCATCGACCGCGTCGAGCACCGTCCGCTCGATGTCGCCGATCTGCAGTTCCGCCGGCGACTTCACCTCGCGGCCGTCCGCGGTGACCGTGGTCTCGAAGAGCGGCCCGAGTTCCTCGAGTACGTCATCGACGGATTCGACGAGCTTGGCCCCGTCTCGAATCAGCCGATGGCAGCCTCTCGCCATCCGGCAATCCACCTGGCCGGGCACTGCGAACACCTCGCGGCCCTGCTCGCCGGCCAGCCGCGCCGTGATCAGCGCGCCCGATCGGTCGGCGGCCTCGACGACCACCGTGCCGAGCGCGAGTCCGGAGACGATGCGGTTTCGCGGGGGAAAGGCTCCCGGATGGGGCTCGGCCAGCGGCGGCGCCTCGCTCACCACCGCGCCGCGGCCGATGACCTCGGTGGCGAGGTCGGCATGTTCGGGCGGGTAGATGTTGAGCACGCCGGTGCCGAGCACCGCGATCGTGCGGCCACCGGCGTCGATCGCCCCGCGATGGGCCGCCGCATCGATGCCGCGAGCGAGGCCGCTGACGACGGTATACCCCGCTCTCGCGAGGCCGCTGGCGAGCTGCGAGGCCACCCGCTTGCCGTAGGGCGTGGCATGTCGGGCGCCGACGAGCGAGACGGCGAGGGCATCGCACGGCCGCAGCTCCCCGCGAACGAAGAGCAGGCCTGGAGGATCATCGATGCGTGAGAGGATCGCCGGATAGCCGTCGCTCCCCTCGACGAGCAGTTGCACGCCGTGGCGGCGGCAGATGTCGAGCACCTCGTCGGCGATGGGGCCATTGGCGAGCGCGGCGATCGTGCCGGCGAGTTTGGGGCCGATGCGGCCGACGGCCGTGATCTCTTTGGGGCTCGCCGCGAACACCGCCTGCGGTGAGCCGAAGCGGTCGAGGAGCATGCGGCGGAGCTTCCCGCCGATGCCAGGAACGCACGAGAGGCGGACGTGGTCAAGAAGATCATCGTCGGTCGCGTCGGGCAGAGCGGTCACGAGGGGGCTCCGGTCGCGTGATGGCTGAGACGTATACGGACGTACCGTTGTACGCGATCAGGCCGGAGCGGTCAAAAAGATTGCGGGAGGGCGCGGGTCCCGCTCGCTCCGGAGGCCGGCCTCAGCCCGCCGCGACCTTGAGTTCGGCCAGATGCTGGGCCGTGCCCACGAGCCGGTCCCAGTGCTGCTCGACATACTCCGGCGGACCACCGATCTGGGCCACGACCTGGGCTACCTCCTCGGTGGGAACCATCTCAATGGCATCCCACGGGCAGACCTTGAGTTCGTACGGATTCGACTTCTTGCCCGGGATGTGCACGCAGACCTCGCAGCCCACGCACCGCTCGATGTCGATCTCGCACCAACTCTGCAGGTTGTGGAATGCGTCGAACTGCTGCACCTTCACGATGCAATCAACCGGACACACCTCGAGGCACGACTCGCACCCCGTGCAGTTGTCGGCGTTGATGACCGCCAGTTCCTTCGGGAGTTTTTTGCGTGGTCCGGCTTTAGCCATGATGGAGTGGATCGGAGGGGAGGGGGGAGTTCCTGCAGGCTTTTTATCCTAGCCGTCAGGCCCCGGCCGTCAAAATCGGCACGCGCTGAGGCGGTCAGGCGGCCCGGTGGAAGGCGGGTTCGAGCGTCTCTGCGGGGTTGGCGAACTCGTACCCGAATCGCTCCACGTCCTCAGCGTAGTGGTCGCGGACGAGGGTGGCCAGCCGAGCGTCGTAATACTGTCGATAGTCACCGCGGGCGCTGGCATTTTTCCGGGCCAGGGGCGCGTCGATGCCGATCCGGCGACAGGCATGGGCGAAGTCTACAGAGAGCGACTCGTAGCGTCCGAGAAAATCGACGAGCAGTCGGCCGTGGCGGTCGGCCACCATCCGCGTCTGCGAGACCTTGTCGCGGCGGATCTCGTAGCGGAGATACGATTCGAAGTCGGCAAGCCGGGCGGTCCGCGGTCGGCGGTGGCTGAAGTGCTGGGGGTGGCCCTTTGCATCCCGCAGGAAGTGGTAGTAGGAGACCATCAGGTCCCACGGGTTGCGGACGAAGGCGAAGCTGAACAGCGAGTCGTAGACTTCGGCCGGCAGGTTCCGACGGAGCATCTCGGCCGACGTGTGTGGCCGGAACTTCCGCTGCCGGTAGGGGGCGTAGTGGTTGACGCGGATGCCGATCCGGGCGAGCCAGCGGTTGGCCCAGTAGTCTTCGGTGTGGTCGGCGTGGCCCCACAGCGCGTGCACCACGCTCGACCCGGCCGTCTTGGGCACGTGGATGAAGGCGAAGCGGTGGCGGTGGGAGATGAGCATGTCGCGGACTCCGGGGCGGAGAGGATCGCGAAACACCTGCCCACCCGCAAGAGCGGTTTAGCCTCTCAAACGCACTCGCCGCGGACCAGATCCTCGGGCGTCTGACGACTGCGGACGAGCCGGTGGGCCCCCGCGTCGACGAGCACCTCGGCGGGCAGCGGCTTGGAGTTGTAGTTGCTCGCCATCACGAAGCCGTAGGCGCCGGCGATCTCGATCACGAGCAGGTCGCCCACCGCCGCTACCGGCAGCGGCCGCGTGGCCACGAAGCCGCCGTCGGTCTGCGTGAAGATGTCGCCCGACTCGCAGAGCGGGCCGCCGACGGCCACCTCCTCGGTCGCGTTGCGGGCGTCGTCATCCCGCGGGCAGAGGCTCATGGGATGGTAGGAGCCGTAGAGCACCGGCCGGGCGAGCGTGTTGAAGCCGGCGTCGACGAGCAGGTACTTCCGGTCCCCCTGCCGCTTCACGGCCCGCACCTCGGTGATCACGGAGCCGCTCTCGGCGGTGAGATAGCGGCCGGGCTCGAGTTCGAGGCGGATGCGGTGGCCGAAGCGTTCTTCGAGCCGTTTTCGCGTGGCGTCCCAGAGCGTGAAGTAGCCCGAGAGGTCGGCATGCACCTCGCCGGGCTTATAGGGCACGGGCAGACCACCGCCGGCCGAGATCATGGTGAGGGATCGGCCCACCTCGATCGCCACCCGCTCCAGCGCCTCGGCCACTTCGGCCAGATGCGCAAGATCGGTGCCACTGCCGATGTGCATGTGGAGGCCGCTGACCTGCAGGCCCGCCCACTCCGCCCGGCGGAGGACCTCGGGAATCTCCTCGTGCCAGATACCGTGCTTCGAGCCCTCACCGCCGGTGTTGGTCTTCTGGCTGTGGCCGTGGCCGAAGCCCGGGTTCACGCGGAGCGTGATCGATGCGCCGGGCATCCGCTCGGCGAGTTGCTCGATCATGTCGGCCGATCCGCAGTTGACGTGGATGCCGTGCCTCACGACCACGTCGAGGCTGTCACGATCGAAGATGTCGGCCGTGTAGACGATGGGATGGGCCGGCGGCAGCCCGTCGGGCCCGGACTCCCGGGGGGCGTGTAGCGAATAACCGGCGACGATCGCGCGGTGGATCTCGCCGGTGCTCACCGCGTCGACCAGCACGCCCTCGCGGCGGACGATCCCGAGCACCGCCAGGTTGGAGCAGGCCTTCTGCGCGAAACGGATGGTATCCCAGGCCGCGAGGTCGCGGCACCGGCGGCGGATCATGTCCGCGTCGTACACATACAGAGGCGTGCCATACTGCTCGGCGAGGTCGGCGATGCTCACGCCGGCGATCTCGCGGCG
>Ga0164294_10004043_pt1 | contig 12901 bp, 14 predicted proteins | sample GEODES005metaG_FD_111479 | JGI IMG/M metagenome (GOLD analysis project Ga0164294, IMG submission 111479) | Oligotrophic lake water microbial communities from Sparkling Lake, Wisconsin, USA - GEODES005 metaG | ecosystem: Environmental > Aquatic > Freshwater > Lake | place: USA: Sparkling Lake... | reverse complement strand
GGGGTCCCGGGATCGATTAAAATGCCAAACCTCCGGTGATATCCGAGCGGCCGCTACACGCGAAAAGAATGAGATCAGGGTTCTTCTCGCCCGAACAAATTCAACATCCCAACCCCAGATCGAGGTTACCCTTCCCTTGTCACCGAAAGGGTCTTTGGTGACTTGGGAGTATGTGACGGGCGACTCTTTCGGAAACAGCGAGATTCTTTCCCAGGAAGCCTCGGGCGGGAAAATCAAAGTGGATCTACCCTCCCACTCGGTGGGTTTGTTGAGCGTGCGCCCCATCAGCGCAACTCATCCAGATGTTCAAACTACGACTTCCTTGCTATCCACCAAAAACGAGCGTTGCTTGACGGGAGGCAAGGATTTGGATCAAGCCCTTTTCCGCTTTCCCTCTGATCTCGCAAAAAAATCAGCCACCATTTTTCTTCATCTGAAGGGGAAATACGCTGCCACCGAACCGATCCCGCTTCATGTCTATGCCCTTCGCAAACAATCCCGAGATCGTGAGAACTTTTTTTTTCGAAGAAAAGAGATGGATGGCCTGTCGGGTTTGACCATCTCCGGATTGGGCACCGATCTGGATTGGGTGGGTGGTTTTACATTTGCGTCATCCCAAACGGAGGTGTGGATAGAAATAACAGAATTCATGTCAAGACACACTGCAAGTGCGCCAAGCCTTATCGTCACCCGGGATATCCGACAATGGGGCGAAGTGCCTAACCCCGAGCCCGTCGAATGGACCTCAGCGGAGATCGTCTCCTACCCCAGATAAACAAACCCGAAAGGGGAACTACTCTTCTGTTTTGGCAGGAGCAACTGCAGGAGTTGCAGCAGCGTCTGCAGGACTTGCCGCTTTAGTCACTTCAATTTTAGCCGCGGTGGTAAAGTCGGTGGCCTTGGGAGCAACCGATGCGCTCCACCCTTTTTTGAGATCTGCAATCGCTTTTGCTTCCCCGTTCACGGTGACTTTGGTCTCGGCATCGATCAGGAAGGCAGTGGAAGCCTCTGCTCCCTTGGCTTTAACCGTGATCTTCTTATCGGAAACATAACCGATTTTTCCGGAGACTGTCTCCGCAGTCGAATTCGTCACAGCGGGCTTTTTGATCTTTGCAGGGGCTGTAGCAGGAGCTGTGGCGGGAGCTGCGGCTTCTTGGGCGACTCCAAGGAATGCGCTGAGAATCGTGAGAAGCGTTAAGAGAGTTAGTTTTTTCATATGAGTTGCCTTTCTTGTTGCGGTCCAATATTCCAGTTTATCTCGCTAACACAATTTCTTTTTAAGATGACTTGATTTGCACAGATTCGAGTCTCGGGTTCAGGAGTTGGAGAATGAGGAGAGAGAGTAAATAGGCTCCCGCACAAAAAGCAAAAAGGATCCCATACCCTGCCGCCACATTTCCCGATGCCTTATAGGAATCGAGGAGGATGCCGGTAACGATTGGAAAGAGCATCCCCCCCAAGGCCCCCGCCATTCCGCCAATGCCAATTACCGAAGCCACGGCCTGCTTGGGAAAGGAGTCGGACACGGTGGTGAACAGATTGGCCGAAAAGGCCTGATGAGCCGCACCCGCCAAACCAATCAAGAGTACGGCCCCCCAATCAGAGGCACCCGTCACCGCTAAAATCGGTACGACGCAAAGTGCAAACAGCAGCATCCCGCCCTTCCGGGCACGATTGATCGAACATCCGCGCTTGGCCAAATACCCCGTAATCCATCCCCCCGCAATACTCAGAACAGTCACAATCGAGTAGATCGTCACAAGCAGGACCCAGCTCTTTTTAATATCGAGTCCTCGGGTCTGCTTGAAGAAATCGGGCAACCAGATCAGAAAAAACCACCAAACTGGGTCGGTGATCAGTTTGGGCAAAATAAAACCCCATGTTTGCCGATAGCCCAACAAACGACCCCATGGAATCTTCTCCGACTTAGCCTCAGCACCATCGGAGTGGATCCATGCCAACTCCTCTTTGGAGATAGAGGTTTTTTTGTCCGGAGTTTCAAACCATGGCATCCAGAGAAAAAGCCAAAGAAAACCAACAGCTCCCGCCGCTAGAAAGGCAGAGTGCCAACCGAAGTTGAGCGCCAGCCAGGGAACAATCGCGGGAGCCAGTATGGCTCCGACATTGGCCCCTGAATTAAAAAGACTTGTGGCCAGTGCCCGCTCCTTTTTTGGAAACCAGATGGCGGTGGCTTTGATGGCCGCGGGAAAGTTCCCTCCTTCTCCAAGACCAAGGGCGACCCTCGCCCAAAGAAAACCCCCAACAGTTCCCACCAAGGCGTGCCCCATCGCGGCCAGACTCCACGCCGCAATCGATATGGCATACCCGATCTTTGTTCCGTACTTATCGATCAACCATCCGAAGATCAGTAAACTCACCCCATAGGCGCCCTGAAAAGCGGAGTTGACCATACCGAACTCCGCATTCGTCCAGTGAAGTTGATCATCCAGGATGGGTTTCAGCAGCGAGAGAATCTGCCGATCGATGTAGTTGATCGTGGTGGCAAAAAAAAGCAGGGCACAGACCGCCCAACGGTGTCCGATGAGTTTGGCAATGAGATTCATGGATTCGGTTACTTCTTCCAGTATCTTTCGATGGCGGGTTTCAGGAGGGTAGTCATTTGTTGATACCCATCAAAGTTGAAATGAAGCCCATCCTCGACATATAGCTCCGATTTCGCCTCTCTAGCCGGTGTTTCCAGAGCCGGGTTCACATCGACATAGAAGACTCTTTCTCTCTTTTTGCTGAATTCCTCATACCCTCGGTTCACGGCATCCACCGCCTCCGACTGCCCGTCCCGGCGCTTCTGGGGCGAACGGATTACGGAAACCAGCAACACGCGGGCTGAAGGATCGGAATGCGTCACTTTCGTCAACCACTCCTCCGTCCGCTCTAATACGGAAGAAGGTTCTTTCTTGCCCTTGATGTCGTTGCTACCGCAATACCAGACAATCAATCCCGGGTGACAAGGAGTCACGACCTGATCAAAAAACATCAGCTGGTGGGACGTTTGCGAACCTCCAAACGCTCGATTTGTGACGGGTAATGGAGCCAGATCATGTACGGCATTTGTCCATCTTTTAAAGATACTGCTGCCGACTAGGAGCACTCCTCCGGGTTGTGGAACCGGCAGAACGGCAAACTTAGCAACTTCTTCAGAAAACTTTCTCGTGACGGGTTTGGGACTGGCTTCGGGGGGAGTACATCCAGCTTGAAATCCACCCAAAAGAGCTAAAGAAAGAAGAATAGGCCAAGCTCTCATCCTCATATCATTTCAACTTGGGTTTTAGATAATGATCTAGCCAGTCAAAAACAAGATCGGTGATATCCATCATCACTGGTCCACCTTTTTGCATACTGACGGCCAAATCAAATGTGTGCGGGGCGTTGGGAATCAGAACCAAGGCATGACGATTCTGAGGAAACTTTTCCTTGAGCGCATTCACCTCCTCCTGATTGTTAACTGTATATTCCGGACAAGGATTTCCAGCAGCCTCCAACTTACCTCGGAGCAACTGGCTCTGCTCCACCTTGACGGTTTCGTCCCCGGTTCCGTGAATCATCAGCAAAGGCGGGGTATTGGTTCGAACATAACTTGTCGGAGAACCTTTCCGGTATAGTTCTGGTGCCTCCTCCCGGGTTTTTGCAAACATTTTCATATCGTGATAGGTCATGAGGTCAACGGCGCCGTAGAAATCGACTCCACAAACAATTTGGGTGGAAACATTGGTGCGTGAACCAGCCCCGTCGAAACCGTCTTCCGGTCTTGTCATCGCCAGCATGGAGGCCATGTTTCCGCCTGCGGATCCTCCCATCGCACCGATCCGGTCAGGATCAATCTTCAACCGATCGGCATTCAACTTCAGCCAGCGGACGGCCTCTTTGGCATCCTGAATGTTCTGTGGCCAAGTGACCTGCCCCTGTGATTTGCGTAGTTTATAATTGATGCTCATGGCGAGATAACCGCGCTTTGCTGCGTTGGTACAAAAATTCAGCTCACGATACTTTCTTTTGTCCCCATCATTAAACCCCCCGCCATGAATCACGATTAGGGCTGGAGCCTTTTCTCCGGACGGTACATTCATCGGTAAATAAAGATCGGCTTTTTCTTTACGGTCCCCTTCCAGATAAGAAACATCCTCCTCGTGGGGAATATCTGCAGGAATTTCCAAAGGAGGTTTCGGTTTCTTTATGGTTTTAACTGAAGACGCATCTGCAACAACCGGAGCTTTATCATCCTTTTCCGCCTCCTCAGAAACCCCCTCCTCTGTACCGGACCCAAGGAGTTTTGTTCCCATGAACGCACAAAGCGCAAGATAAAGAAAAAACCTCATGGTCTCCCGACCTCAAACTTGATCGATTGCCGGATATCCGTGGACGAAGAACCCAACTCGACCACAAAATCCCCCGGTTCCACCGTCCGCTGGTTTTGAATGTCGATCAGTTCCATGTCCGCCCTGCCCAAACGGAATGTCAGGGTCTTCTTTTCCCCCGGTTTAAGGCGAACTCTCTCAAAACCACGGAGCACCTTCTCATAGGTCGTAACCGAAGAAAGAACGTCCCTCAAATAAAGCTGTACCACTTCGTCCCCTTCCCGCTTGCCGGTATTTTTAACGTCCACCGTAACAGTCACTTCCTCCCCTGGTTTGATCGAGGCAGGCTGAACCTTTGAGTTGCTGTACGAGAACTGAGTGTAACTCAATCCGAAGCCAAAAGGATAAAGAGGGCCATTCACGAGGCACTCGCCCGATCCATTGGGATCCTCATCCCTTCCCATTCCAGCCTGACTATTGGGTTTGCACGGAAAGTTATATTCCACCTGACCAACGGTTTTTGGAAAGGTAACAGGGACTTTCCCGCCAGGATTGTTTTCCCCGAAGATAGCTTCCGCCACCGCCATCCCGCCATATTCGCCCGGATACCAAGCTTCCAAAATCGCAGAGGCCTGTTCCTCCAGAAGATTGACCGACAAGGGTCGACCATTCAGTAGAACCGCCACTACCGGTTTCCCCGTCTTGACCAAGGCACGTGCCAGATCATTTTGTTGTCCGGGTAAATCGAGCGAGGTCCGAGTCTTGCTCTCGCCCACCATGACGCGCGATTCCCCCAAGACCACGATGATCGCATCGACGCTCTGCGCCAGTTTCACCGCTTCATCAATCTTCTTTTGGGCAGCAGCTGAAATCGGCTCGGGCAAGATTTCGGAAAGCGGCCAACGCTCATCCTGATATTCGCAGCCCAATGCATGCAGGACTTCCGCGTTAGGCAGAAGCTTCTTCACCCCTTCTAAAACAGAAACAACTTCGCCCCCAAAGGATCCGTATCGTCCCACGGACGTATCGTACTCTTCCGCTGCAGGTCCGCAGACCAGAATCCTTTTCAGATTTTTTGAGAGAGGCAGGGTCTCCTTCGCATTCTTTAATAGGACGAGGGATTCACGGGCCGCCTGTTTCGCCACCTCCGCATGGGCCTCGCAATGCACCACGGCATCCGAAGCCGACGGGTCCTCGACTGGAGGACGATCAAACAATCCGAGTTCAAATTTAACCCGAAGCACATCCCTTACACGATCGTTGATCACTTTTTCGGATAGCTTTCCCTCTTTGACCAGTGCTCGGACCGGAAGAATGAATTTTTCAGGAGGATTAAACTCCGTCCGGACGTTGCCACCTGCTTCCAAATATAGCCGACAGGCCTCCTTATAGTCCGCTGCCACGTGATGCTTGCTGGTCAGATACTCAACGGCATCGCTGTCCGAAACAACATAACCGCGGAAGCCAAATCTTTCCCGGAGAAAGGTGGTAAGGAACTCCTTGCTCCCGGAAATCGGAACGCCGTCAAAATCATTGTACGAACTCATCACCCCGTTCATTCCCGCCCGGCGAATCACCTTTTCCCAAGGCCAAAGGTAAAGTGTCTCCATTTCACGGGGAGCCACGTGGGGGTCTGTTCGGGCTTCCCCATCCCGCCCACCCTTGGGAATCGAATAAACTGCAAAATGCTTGCCCGTTGAAGCCAAACCCAAATCCCGGAGTGCCTTGGACTGAACAAACCCAAGCTCCCACACAAGGTATGGATCTTCACTGTAACACTCCACTACTCGTCCCCACCGGGGATCCCGGGCCAGATCCAGCACCGGAGAATAGATATGGGTGTACCCGAGAGCCCGAGCCTCTTTGCCGGTCACCTCTCCGATTTTTCTCACCAAATCTCGGTTCCAAGTTGCCCCAACCCCCTGCTGCGACGGAAAAGCAGTCGTCCGTTAATGATTGCATCCGCGAATTCCCTCATCCGTAAAATCCACAGGAATTCCCAGACGGGTCTCCTCCTTGAACCACTTCTGAATATCGTTGAGGGCTTTGGCATGATTCGAGGGCGGCCAAACCAGCGGATTGATTTTTTCCACTTGGGTCCGGTAATCCCGTTTTGAGGCAGGCCCAAGCTCAGGAATTCCGTTGAGCTGCTCATCAATGTTCGCAATCCCGTCTTTCCAAACCTCTTTCTTCCAACCCGGGGTGGGCATCTTGTCTTTCAACACCCTCCCATAGCCATACAACGTTGCCAGTTGGCAGGTTTTTTCCTCCATCGTCATTTGCGAAAGAAGGTTTTCCACCCTCTCCTCAACCGGTCGGGTCGGATCTTCGTAGGGATCTAATTTTCCATTTTTGTTTAAATCATTCGCAGCATTTGTCGCCCCGCACCCCACCCACCCCATCCAAAGCAAAAGACCTGCCTGAAAGACATTTTTAATCATAAGAGCTGTATCTTATTCAAAATCCTTGCCCCTATGCATCCCTAATATTCCCTTTGCTATCTCATTGAAGGATGTAGAAAAGCCTCATGGCCTCCACCACACTTGTTTTCGGATTTGCGTATATAATTCTCGGTATTACTGGTTTTGTTACTACCGGTTCGGCACACAAAACCGCCCTGATCCCCTGCGTTTTCGGTATTCTTTTCCTGATCCTTGGCTTGCTGGCCCGAAAGGATCATCTACGGAAGCATGTCATGCACGCCACAGTCCTGATCGCCTTGCTTGCATTTGCCGGGACCGTCAAAGCTCTGGGGCATCTACCCGATCTGATTCATGGAACTGCCGAACGCCCTGCGGCGGTGATCACCCAATCCATCAATGCCGGACTTTCCCTCCTCTATATTGTTTTTGCCGTACGCTCTTTTATTCAGGCAAGGCGCGCCCGTTCTTCCTAAGTTCCGTCACCATTTGGGCAATCTGCCGGGAAAATCCTAAATCCTGCTTCACAAAACTCGGGTGACCCCAAGGCGTTAATCCCAGCAGGTCGTGGGTCACGCGGATCTGTCCCGTTGTCTCTTCTCCAGCTCCAATTCCAATGGTGGGAATCGAGAGCGTTTTTGTGACTTGAGCTGCCACCTCGGGCACCACCAACTCCAACACCATGGCACAGGCACCTCTCTTCTCCATTTCCTTGGCATCCTCCAAAATCTGCCGGGCTTCCTCCTGACTCTTTCCCTTCGTTTTGTACCCCCCCTCCTTCTTCACGTTTTGAGGCAACATTCCCAGATGTCCAATCCACGGGATCCCTGCCTTTTGCAAAGCTTCCACCTGCGGAAAGATTTCTTTTCCACCCTCCGGCTTCACGGCATCCGCACCCGCTTTGAGCAAGGCCTTGGAATTTTCGACACAGGCATCCGCCGTTTCATAACTGCTCATGGGAAGATCCACCGACAGCATCGCTTTTTTTCTCCCCCTCGATACCGCTTCAGTCGCCCGGATCATGTCCGCCATCGTTACCCCGGTTGTGTCAGGCATCCCAAGCACAACCATTCCCAAGCTGTCCCCGACATGAATCCATTCCACGCCTGCCTCATCCAAAATACGGCCCATCGGGTAGTCGTAAGCCGTTAACGCCAAAAGCGGCCTGTCTTTCGGCCAGTTTTTAAACTGTCCCGGAGTCAAACGATCCGACGACATTCCGGCCCCCCTCTTCCCTTCAGCCAATTCGCAGTCTCCCAAACCGTGCCCGGAAGACCGGCGATACGGCGCCCGGGACAAAGTTCGGCCAAAGGCTCCATGACAAAACGCCGTTCCGCCATCCGGGGATGGGGAAGATCCAGTCTCGGATTTTTCACCCAGTTTCTGCCTGCATACAAAAGATCCAAATCCAGCGACCGAGGGTCGTTCACCTTTCGGACGGTTTTTCTTCCACGGGAACGCTCATATTCCTGCATCCACTGCAAAAGAACCTCCAGACTCCCCGTCCAGTTAAGCTCGGCCACCTGATTCCGAAAGGCAGGGGTCCCGGGAGGACAATCCACAGGATCCGTTTCGTATTCGGATGAAAATTGGGCGCTCGGATCCAGACTTCGCAGCCAATTGCGGGCTTTGGCCAACTCCCCCCCCCGATCCCCGGCATTCGAACCCAATCCGATTCCTATGCGCATCAGCTCAGTCCAAGCACATCGACCATCTGATAAGCCTTCGCCGGCTTTCCCACGAGCCATTGAGCGGCACGAAGAGCCCCCCGGGCAAAAACATCCCGGGTGCTCGCGCGATGCGTCAGCTCGATCCGTTCCCCTTCCCCGGCCAGCAGAACCGTATGATCCCCCACCACATCTCCTCCACGGACAGCATGAACACCAATCTCATCCTCCGTTCGTTCACCGGGTTCCCCGGAACGGCCATGTCGGGACACCACATCAGGGTTGGTCCGCCGGGCCTCCGCTAGGATTTCAACCAGCCGTTTGGCGGTTCCGCTGGGTGCATCCTTTTTCAATCGATGGTGAATTTCAATCACCTCAGGATCAAAGCCCTCTGACAGGCCTTTGGCCGCCTGAGCCGTCAGATAAAAAAGCAGGTTCACCCCCAGTGAGAAATTCGGGGAATGGATCAGGGGAACATGCCGTGAGGCTTCACCGATCAATCCCTGCTCCGCCTCCGTGTGGCCGGTGGTGCCGCAGACATAAGCCAGTTTCCCCGATACAACCTGCTTGAGAACTGCAGCGGTCGCCGAACGATGACTAAAATCAACCAGAACCTGGGCCCCCTTCGCCACCTTGGCGAGGTCATCCCCGTGATCCACCTCTGCAACAACCTCAAAGCCTTTGTCTGCATGGGCCAGCCTGAGAATCGCCTGGCCCATTCTTCCTTTTGCTCCAACCATGATCAGTTTTGTTGCCATAAAATTTCCTCTTTCTTTAACCTAGGACAACCCCGCCTCTTTCAAAGTCGCGAAAAGCTTCTGACGGCTGGCCTCTGTGATGGGAACAAGAGGCAGACGGAGTTCATCCGCCAACCAGTCCTTGGCAGCCATCGCCGCCTTGACCGGACCCGGGTTACTTTCAATAAACAGATCACGGAATACGCCGGCATACTTGCGGTCGAGTTCTTCCGCCTTCGTCCAATCCTTCCGTCCGGCCGCGTCAACCAACGACTTCACTTCCGCTGGAATCAGATTCGAAGCAACACTCACCACCCCCAGGGCTCCCCGCTTCATGAATTCAACCGTCATTCCGTCGTCCCCGCTTAAAATTTCAAAATCGGAGGGCACAACTTGCCGGATTGCGTCAACCCGCTCCGCATTGCCCCCTGCTTCCTTGATGGACCGGATCGTCGGACACTCCTGCGCCAGACGCCCCACCGTCTCGACCGTAATTTCCACCCCGCAACGTCCTGGCACGCTATAGAGCATAATCGGAAGCTCAATTGCACGAGCAATCGCCCGAAAGTGCTGAAACATTCCCTCGAGACTCGGCTTGTTATAATAGGGAGCCACTAACAAAAGCGCATCCGCTTTGGCCCGCTGGGCACCCAAGGAAAGCTCGATGGCTTCTGCCGTGCTGTTCGAGCCCGTTCCCGCCACCACCTGGGTCCGCTTCTTTGCAAACTGGACGGCCAATTCAATCACGCGGACATGCTCCTGCATATTCAGGGTGGGAGATTCCCCAGTGGTTCCGACGGGGACGATTCCCTCGATTCCTGCAGCGACCTGACGCTCGATCAGAACTTCAAAAGCCTTCACATCCACCTGTCCGTTCCGGAAAGGCGTGACCATGGCAGTATAGGTTCCCTTAAACATGGAGAACCCCTTCATAGACGATTCTGGCGGGGCCTTGGAGAGTAACTTTCGTTGGCCTTCCGTTCTCGAGCTTGAAATCAACCTTAAGGAGATCCCCGCCGCGGGTCCTGACCTTAACGGGGGGCCTCACCCCTCTCCGAACCGAAGCCAGGATTGACGAGGCCACCACCCCGGTTCCGCAAGCGAGAGTCTCCCCCTCCACCCCGCGTTCATAGGTACGCACCTCCAGACGACTTCCGCTGCCCACCGAAACAAAGTTCACGTTTGTTCCTGCAGGGGCAAAAGCCGAGTGGTACCGAATCGCTCGACCATTCTTCTCCACCTCTACCCCGTCTACCGAACGAACAAACTCCACCACATGCGGAACTCCGGTATTCAGAAAATCCAGCTTCACGCGTCTTCCCGCCGCCGTGATCTCTTTCCCCAACCGGGGCAACCCAGGTTCGGACATGGAAACTTTCACCTCCGTGCCCACAATCTCCAAGACGACAAGACCAGCCTTCGTTTCGACCCGGATGACCTTGGACTTGCGTCCGGTTGTTTCGCGCACCAGTAAAGCAAAGCACCGCGCTCCGTTCCCGCACATTTCAGCCTCTCCCCCATCGGCATTGTAGTACCGCATCCGGAAATCCGTTCCACGGCCACGCGGCTTTTCCACCACCAACACCCCGTCTGCACCTGCTCCCCGCTGCCGGTCGCACCACTTCGCAATTTTTTCCCGGGTCAGACCCAGCCCCCCCTGTCTCCCGTCGAATCCCAGAAAGTCATTTCCAGCTCCCTCCAGCTTTAAAAACTTCACTGCTCGGCTCATGACTTCTTCTCCCCGCGCCAAAGATCGGCCACCGTCTCCCGCTTGCGGATCAGCTTGGCGCGGGTGCCGGAAACAAGAACCTCGGCCGGACGCGGCCGCGTGTTGTAATTCGAAGCCATGGAAAAACCATACGCCCCGGCACTGAGCATGGCCACCCGGTCACCTCTCTCCAAAGGTGGGAGCGAACGGTCATGACAAAACACGTCCCCCGATTCACAGACTGGTCCGACCACATCGGTCGAAATGGCTCCGGGCCTGGGTTTTCCCACAGGTTCAATCTGGTGGTAGGCCTCGTAGAGAGCGGGCCGGACAAGATCATTCATTCCCGCATCCACAATCGTGAAATGCTTCCGCCCCGTCTCCTTCCGATAAAGAACCTCGGAAACAAGGACCCCCGCATTCCCGACCAGGAAACGCCCCGGCTCGACCAGGATCTGCATCTTGAGATTCCGCAGCATCGGCACCAAGGAAGTTGCATAGTCGGTCAACGTCATCGTCCTTTCCGACTTGGGTGCTTTCCACCAACCGCCCCGACCGCTGGCCAGAGCATCCTCGTAGACGATCCCCACCCCACCCCCGAGGTCGAAATACTCCAACCCATGCCGGTCACGCAACCTCTCGACCAACGGAATCATCTTTCTCACCGCCGCCCGGAAAGGAGCAGAACGGGTAATCTGGGACCCAATGTGCATCTGGATCCCGACCAGCTTCAGCCGGTTGTCTTCCGCATACCTGCGGTAAGCCGCCGCCACCTGCTCATACGGGATTCCAAACTTGTTGTCATACGTTCCCGTCGTGATCTTGGCGTGACCCCCTGCCTCGACATCCGGGTTTACACGCAACGAGACGGGAGCCCTGCGTCCCTTTTTCCGGCCTGCGACGCAGGCAATCCGTTCGAGCTCCTCCTCGCTTTCGACATGAAAAGCCTTCACCCCGTGACGGAGTCCCGCCTCGATCTCATCCTCGGTCTTGCCCACTCCGGCAAACACACACTTGGACGGCTTGCCACCCGCCTTTCGGACCCGTTCCAACTCCCCTCCGCTGACGACATCAAATCCGCTCCCTGCCTTGGCCAACAGGGAAAGCACCGCAAGATTGCTGTTCGCCTTGACGGAATAACAGATCAACGGATCGACCGCCCGCAACGCCCCGCGTAGACGGCGGTAGTGATCAAGAATCGTTCCCGCCGAATAAACATAAAGAGGGGTGCCCAATCGGTCTGCCAACCCTTCCAGGCTGACCCCTTCGGCATAAAGCTTCCCGCCCTTTCGTTGAAAGCGATGCATCTCATCATCTTACCAAATTCCATCCAAAGGGGGAGTCCGAAAGAACCTGCCTTGGCAGACCGTTTTTTCCCTTCATTCTTGCGGGATATGTCCACTTGGCTCGTCAAACAAGAACCCTCCACCTACCCCTTCTCGCGTTTTCTCAAGGAAAAGAAGGTTGTTTGGGATGGAGTCCGCAACTATCAGGCCCGGAACTTCCTCCGTCAGATGAAACTCGGAGATTCCGTTCTTTACTACCACAGCGTTGACGAACGGGCGGTGGTCGGTCTCGGAAAAGTCATCAAAACGGGCTTCCCTGATCCTACCTCACCCAAGGGGGAAGACTGGACTTCGGTGGGGATCGCTGCCGTGCGCGCTTTTCCCCATCCCGTGACCCTCGATCAACTCAAAGCCGAAAAAAAGTTCTCCGAACTCCTTCTTCTTCGCCAATCCCGCCTTTCCGTCATGCCCGTCCCGCCGAAACTCTTCTCCGCAATCGTACAGATGGGATCTTAAATCCGGTCTAGGCGTAGACCTTCGCCCCTTTACGGACGAACTCCTTCGACTTTTCTTCCATCCCCTTCTCCAAAGCCTGCTCCTGCTTTACCCCCTGTTCGGCGGCGTATTTTCTCACATCCTCGGTGATCTTCATCGAACAGAACTGAGGGCCGCACATGGAACAGAAATGGGCGCTCTTTGCCCCCTCGCTCGGCAGGGTCTCATCGTGGTACTCACGGGCTGTGACCGGATCCAATCCGAGGTTGAACTGG
>Ga0164294_10004042_pt1 | contig 12902 bp, 9 predicted proteins | sample GEODES005metaG_FD_111479 | JGI IMG/M metagenome (GOLD analysis project Ga0164294, IMG submission 111479) | Oligotrophic lake water microbial communities from Sparkling Lake, Wisconsin, USA - GEODES005 metaG | ecosystem: Environmental > Aquatic > Freshwater > Lake | place: USA: Sparkling Lake... | reverse complement strand
ATCGAGCACGGCCTCGCGGTCATGGCGAAAGTGCACGCCTTCGAAGCGGATCGCCTCGCACACCGGGCCCATCGGCAGCGGATTGGCGCGCTCGATCACCTCGGGTACCGTATCGAACAGTTCGAAGATCCGCCCCAGCGACACCCGGGTGGACGCAAGCCCGGAAGACAGCCCGAGCAACGCCTGCACCGGCGAAAACAGGCGCGCGTGATATGCCATAAACGCCACGAGCGTGCCAATCGTCAGCTCGCCGGTGAACACCCGCCAGCCGCCATAAAGCGTGACCGCGGCGGTCGAGATCGCCAGCAAGGCGCCAGGCAGCGCCCCGGTCATGAACGAGGCAATCTGCATCCGCAGCATCGCCTCGACAAACCGGCCATTCGCATCGGCAAACCGTGCCGCCTCATGGCGTTCGGCACGCAGCGCGGTCACCACGCGCATCCCCATCACGGTATCGACCAGCAAGCTGCCAAGATCGGCGCCGCGTTCACGCATTTCGCGGGTTATCTCGACCAGCCGCTGCTGCAACCGCACAAACGCCAGCACCGCAAAGGGCACGAGAACGGTGCCGACGAGAAACAGCCGCCAATCGAGCCAGACCATCAGCACCACACTGCCGAGCAGGAACAGGACATTGCCCAGCGCCGCGAGCAGGGTATCAGCGGCGGCGCGCTGTACATCGCTCACATCGCTGTTGATCCGGCTCATCAGATCGCCCAGCCGGAACCGGGCGTAAAAGCGCGGACTGAGCGTCTGGAGGTGCCGCAACAGATCGACGCGGATGTCGAACAACATCGCAGCCGATATCTTCACATAGCGATAGCTTGAGGCAATATTGAGAATATAGCCGCCGAGCGTGACCCCGACGGTGGCCGCTGCGATCCACGACAGCGCCGCCAGATCATGCCCGAGGAGGGCCTGATCGATCATCAGCTTGGACAAGTATGGCTGCGCCAGATTGACCGCGGTCGCCATAAGGCTGAGCGTCAGCACCAGCACGAGCCGCCCGCGATAGGGCATCAGATAAGGCGTTAGCCGGCGATAGGTGCGCCACTGCGCGACCGGAGGCGCAGGATGCGCCCCCGGTCGCGCAGTGCCGGGCGGCTCAGGGCTGTTCATGACACCTCGGCGCGCGCGATCAGCCGGTTGCCCGCCAGCACGAAGCCTGGTTCGGGCTCGTTGCTGAGCATCTGGGTGCACCAGGTATGCCCGGCCGCTGTCGCTTCGGCCTGCTCTTGCCACCACGGGCCGGCGCCGCCGCGCTGGTAAAACGGCAGGCAGGCGGCAAGATGGCGGCGCAGCGCGGCGATGAGCATGGCGCGATAATGGCGCAGCAATGGTGCCGGAGCTGCGCCTTCCCCGACCGCCGTCGCCACGGCTCCCGCCAGAATGCCGCCCCGCGCTGCCGTCGCCGTGCCGTCGCCGCACAGCGGATCAAACGCCAGTGCGCCGCTGCCCAGCGCGAGCCAGTCGTCTCCCGCCAGATGTTCCAGCACGCGCGGTGCGGTTTCGAACCGTGCCTCGACCGCTCCCAGAGTTGCCACGGCGGGAGCAACCAACCGGCTGCAGCCGAGCAGTGCCCCTGGAGCATCCCCCACCGCCAGCAGCCAGCCATGCTGCGCTCCAAGCGGTATCAGGAACAGCCAGCCCGCCGCCACGGCCTCAATTAGAACCGCCTCAGGGTTGGCTCCGACGGCAAGGGTAACAGGGGCCGCCGCCGCCTCGCGCCGGCCGAACGTGATCAGGGCCGGCTCGGGCATCTGCGGGCCTGCGTGAAGCGTGAAGGCCGGCGGCGATAGATTGGGTGGCGGTTCGGCGAACGGCAGCGCAGCGAGCAGATGGTCGCCGGACAGGGCGACGGCCTTATGCGGAATAGCGACGGCATCCACAGCGTCCCAACGCACAATGCGGCGCATGATGCGATGCGTTGCCGTGGCGCGGCCCAGACCGAAGCCCGGACCGAACAGGCCATCGAGCAAGTGCTGGGCTTGCTCGCCCAGCATGACGACCGGCGCTGACCTGCGCACCTCGCCCGGTTCGCCCAAGAAACTCGCTGCGTTTTCGGCAAGCACGGCACCAGCCGCCGCCGCGCCGACCCCACGCCCCCGCAGCATCACTGTCGACCGCGCCGCGGCGGTCACCGCGCATGCCTCACTTCAAAACGAGCATTCCGGCCATTGTTGCGTCGGCTCCAAGGTCCCAGGTCTTGTCCAGTTTGAGCGTCTGCGCGTCGTAAACTTCGATGTCGTAGCTTGCCCCATAGATGTATAGTTTGGCTCCATCGCTCGACATGCCAAGCTGGAAGCGCGAACGGCAGGCGAACTCGACCTTGTCCTTCAATTTAAGACTGGCCATGTCGAACTTCCAGAATTCGCAGCGCTTGTTGCCGGTGGTGCCATTGGTCACCACGGTATAGCCGAATTTGCCATCGGGGGTGATTTCCAGCCCCGACATCCCGGTGGTGATCGGCCCCATCGGGGTAAACTTGAATTTGCGCGTGTTCAGATCGAACGTGCCGAGACCGAACACCTTGTTGTGAACATAAGGATCGGCAGCGGTAAACAGCGATACCAGCTGGCTGCCGGTGGTCATCTGGAAACCCTCGACGCCGCCGCCAAAGGCCACGGATTCATAACCTGTCGATTCGGGCTTCTGCACGTCGATGCGGTCAGCAACTTTCAGCTTGGCGATATCGACCACGAGCACCTTGTCTTTGAAGATGTATAGCGACTTGCCATCGGGTGAGACCATCATCGGGGCGCGATAGCCGCCGCTCAGGGCGTCATCTTCTGGCTCGAAATCAGCGGTGCGGACTATCTTCTGCAGCTTGATATCGATCACCGCGAACATCTGCTTGCTGACCTTCCAGCGGTCGATCAGCTTATCCATCCGCAGCATGGTCGTGTAAAAATAGCGCCCGGTCGGATCGGGAGCACCGCCGTTGAAGCGATAACGCTCGGTCGGCGTATTGAGATCGAATTGCGTAACGATGCCGTGCGATTTGGCATCCATCACGATGACGCTGCTGTTGGTGATTGTCGTGGCAAAGATCTTGGTCTGATCGGGCGTTATCCGCAGCGATACCGGCAGGCCACCCTGAAGCTGGATACGTTCGCTGATCTTGCCAGTTGCCTCATCGACCGTGAACAGCTTGTCGGGATAGGTTCCCAGCAGCAACGTGCCTGCCTGCGCCGGAAAACCTGCGGTGAAAGCCAAGGCAGAGGCAGCAAGAACAGCCTTGCGGACGAGCGTGATCATGCAAAAGTCCCTTATCAGTCGGCGATCATGGCCAGCGGAAAGCGGTGTTACGGGAACACGATATCGAGGCTGCGCCAATCCTTCGTCGCCGCCGCGCAATTGCTCGCCCAATCGGGTGAATAGTTGACGTGGTCGGCCATCTGCACCGGCCAGAAGCACGTGACATAGCAATCGTAGATGTCGCGCTCGGCGGGCTGGCACAGACCGGCGGTGCCGCCGGTCGCGTCCACTTCCCAGCCGGGCGAGAACGAAAGCGAGCAACCCAGCGGCACATGCGGACGCGGTGTCTGCTGCAAGGCCACGACATCCTCTTCCATGGATGCCATATCAGATTCGATTTTGAACGCTTTGGCGTTGATCGGTTTCAGGTGCTTCATTGCAAGCCCTTTCGTTCGGCGAAACGGTTCAGGAATTCCGGATTGCGCTGCGCCAGCACACCATAAATCTGCAAGCAGCGATCTGTCCATTGCCGGATCCAGTCGCAGTAATGCAGGTTGGCATGGCCAGTATCGCCATAGCGCACAAACGCTTCGTGATGGCAGCCCCCGGCGCACATCGGGCGCGCCCAGCAGGTGCTGCATTCATATTTGGACGCGACATGGCCCCGCGTCAGAAAGTCTTCGCGCTTGCCTTGGTCGAGTCCCGTGTCGATATGGCCCAGCGTGTGCGTGTCTGCATCGGTAAAGCGGTGGCAGGGCGAAAGATCCCCTGACGGGCTTACCCCGAGCAGACCGAGCCCGGCACCACAGGGGTGTGACTTGTTGGTCCCGGCGATCAGTTCGGTGATGGTCTCGGAGACGTTGGTAAAGCCGTGGACTTTGCCTTGCAGCGCATATTCCAGCCATTCGTCCGCGAGCGCTTCAAAGTCGCTAAGGATGCCTGTCATCGCATCGCCATTCAGCGAATAGTCGCGCTCTTCGCCCGATGTGGTTACCGGCGCGAAACCGACCTCGTGGAAACCGATATCGTGCTTGAGGTGACGATAGATCCGCTGCACATCGGTCACTCCGGCGCTCAAAGTGACGCGCGCTGTGACGGCGCGGGTCTTGTGCCCGGCAATCAGCTTGCGCAGGCGCGGCTCCATCACCGCATAGCTGCCCTTGCCGTTCTTGTAGACACGGCGCGCATCCTGCATCTCAGGGGGGCCATCCATCGACACCGTCACGCCGACGGCATGGTCAGAAAGGAACGCAACGATCTCGTCGGTCAACAGCGTGGCGTTGGTTGTCAGGCTATAAGTCATCCGCTTGCCTACAACCGCCGCCGCTTCATCGGCGTAGAGCACAACATCGCGCAGGAGGCGGAAGTTCATCAGCGTTTCGCCGCCGAAGAAGGTGATGTGCACCGCCTCGCGCTGGCGCGCGCTTTTCAGCAAGAAATCGACCGAGGATTTCGCTGTTTCCAGCGACATGTACTTGGGCTTGCCTGAAGGAGTCGCGATCTTGTCAGCGCCGAACTCATAGCAATAGGTGCAGGCAAGGTTGCACTGGTTGGTCACGTTGAGCACCAGCGCCTGCAACGGATAATCGGCAGGCGGGGCAGCAGGCATCAGCGCATGGACCGCTTGCGTGGACTGGATCGCCCGGGCGAGGCGCAGCTCGCGCACCAGCTCTTCGGCATCCATCGCCGAAAGCCCGTCGCCGACCAGCGCGCGGACCAGATCATCATGATCCAGCTCGCCATGCTGCGCCAGAAGATCGAGCACTTTGCGCGTCATGCCATCGGCGGCAAAGATCGCCCCGGCAGTGACCAGATAAATAAAATCGGCGCCCTGAGCCCGAAATTCATGGATCTCGCCGCAGCGATAGCGGTGGGTCAGCCCAGTGGCCGTCATGATGGTCATTGGGATACCGATGGGTTGTCCCACCGCTTATAGGCGGGCACTGTGACGACAAGGTAGGAGCGCGCGGTCAGCGGCTGGCCGGTTGAATCTTTCTCGGTCTTGGCTGTCGCCACAACCCAGATATCGCCATAATTGTTGCGGTTGCCGCTGCGCTGCGGGTTCGGGCCGTCGCTGCTCGGGGTGAAAAAGCCGGCCGGGCTTAGCTTGCCGACAAAATCCTTGTCGTCATCATACCATGTGGCCTGAAACTCTTCGGCACTGAAGTCGGCGGGCACCACACCGACTTTCACGTCATCGGCGGTATGCGGCTTCCCGTCTGCACCGGCATCGAAGCCCCACGCCTCGAACTGGGCAAATCCCGGTGTGCGCTTGCCCGAGCCCAGCCGCGATACGGTAGTTTCAGGGGTGACCTTGAGATAATCAATCTTCTGATAGACCGGCAAGGCACTTGCCAGAACCGCCGATCCGATCGAAACATCGTGCGTCGAGGGCTTTAAATCGGCAGCAACGTCAACGCTTACCACCACTTCACCGGGCGCGGCGGATACCAGCTTGCTAATCGTGACCCCGGCGCCGAGATCGACGTCTTTGGCCGTCAATGCAGCCGGGAACGCATCGCCATAGATATGCACGACTTGCGCCTTGGACCCGGCCTTGATCGAGGCTGGCCAAACCGCACCGATGGTCGGGCTGCCGTCGGCGCGGGTCAAGGTCACGTCGTAGCCGAATTCCTGATAATCGCCCCAGAACCAGCGGCCCGACGCGCTCTTGCGGTCAGGATTGAACAACATCGTGCTGCGCAGCGGCTGGTCGAACGCATTCGGCGCAGACGGCGTGCCCGTCGATGCTGCGCGGCCGCGCCAAGCATATCCCGCATAGACCACGCCGCTGCCCGGCGCGCTCAACATATCGCCGTCAGCCAGGTTGCGCAGAGCTGTCTCGGTCTTGAACTCGCTTTCGGATGCGCCCGGCGCAACCGTGAATGTGCCGTAAAACAGGCCTTTGCCCGGCAGCCACGCGCTGGCCAGCCATTTGCCCGCCAATCTCGGCGCCTGCTTGCGCGCTTCCCAAGCTGTCCATTCGGGTGTTCGCAAAGGCGCGACCTTGCGCAAGTATTCGAGAGCCACCTGACCGGCGGTCACAGGAATGGTGCCGGGCTTGTTGACGATCGGTTCGGTCGTGCCGAGCACCGCGCCCGGACGATCGGTCGCCGGACGGCGGTATTGAGCGTCGGCCTGCGAATAGAGCGCGACGTGGAATTCCTGCAGGTTCTTCCATTCCGCCGAAGAACGCCGCCACGACAGCGGCTGGGCAAAGGCATGGCACGCAGCGCAACTGGTACGCACCGATTCGCTCGGGATATTGGTCTCATCGACCAGCCGCTTTTCGACCAGATACTGAACCGGCTTGGCTTCTTCAGGGGCGAGGCCATGCGTATCGGCAAGGTAGCGAACGATGTGGCGCGCTTCCTCGGGGGCAAGCGCTGCTCCATTCAGGCGGACCATGCGCTTTATAGCCGAATCCCAGCCTTCGGGTGTGGTGCGCACCCACGAGATGCGCGAGAGATTGCCCTTCGCATCGGCCGTGTGGCAGCCGCCGCATTTTTCGCGGGTCAGCGCGTCGGTTACCGGGATGCCGTCTTCTTTCTCAACCGCGTCATCCGCGGCCATATTGGCCTGCCCGATGACGGCGGTGGCCGAAAACATTCCAGCCGCGCCGATCAGCATCACGCTCGTCAGGCGGCGCAGCATCTTGCCGGGGGTATTGTGATTGGCGGTCGCAGGCGCGTTATCGCCTTGGCCGAGCGCCGATAAAGGTGTTGCTGACGCGACTGGAACATCCATTAGCGAAAAACCCCCGAAAAAGACCGTCCCCGATGCGCAACCCGGCAAACCACAAATCTGTACAGGTGTTCAGTTTTGGTCAACCGCCTTTTTGCGTATTCCCTTTTGCTTGCCGAACAAGGTGAGCCTCCCGCAACCACCGGTTACGCTAGCTGGAGCGGCAGCGCGCGCAGCCGCTTGCCCGTGGCGGCGCGGATGGCATTGGCGACCGCCGGGATCACCGGCGGCAAAGTCGGTTCGCCAAGACCCGTTGGCGGATAATCATTGGTCACCCAGCTAATCGCGATATCTCCCGGCTTTGCATCTATGCGCAGCAGGGGAAAATCGCTGAACGTAACAGTCTGCACCGCGCCCGCCTCTTGCACCACCGGCTGCCAGACAAGTGCCTGCGCCAGCCCGTCGATTGCCGCACCCTGCGCCTGATGCTCTGCGTTCAGCGGATTGATGATCTGCGAGCCGATGTCGCCCGCGATCCAGACCTTGTTGACCCTGACCGCCCCGTCTGCCACCGTCACGTCGACCACTTCGGCAAAGTAGCCGCGGTGGCTGAAATAGAAGCCGAACCCGCGGCCTTTTCCCGGCACCGACGAAGGCTTCCCTGTCCAGTTCGCAAAGGAAACGACGCGCTCGATGACCGCACGGGCGCGGCCCGTGCTGAAGACCACGCCCGGACGCTCGCTCGGCAAATCGCGCGGCGCGCCCAATGTCCGCAGCATCAAGGAGGCCAGATCGGTGCCCGCAGCTTCCGCTACTTCGTCCATGAAGCCTTGATAAACAAAGGCCAGCGCGTTCGACGAGGGCGCGCGCAGCCAGCCGGTGGTGAGGTTGGTGTCGAGGAAGCTCTGCGTCAGGTGGGTATCGGGCACTACCGGGGCCGGAAATTCCGATTTGGGCATGTCAGCCGCGCGCAAGGCTTTGCCGTCTTTGCCGAAGGTCACGAAGTGATCCTTGAACGCCACCAGCGCGCCGCTGGAGTCGAGCCCGGCAGTGAAACGGTGCCAGCCTGCCGGCCGGTAGTAATCGTTGCGCAGATCGTCGGTGCGGTCGAACAGCAGCTTGACCGGGCGGCCCGGCAGTGCCTTGGCCAATTGACCGGCCAACACCATGTAATCGTTCATCAGCCGCCGCCCAAAGCCGCCGCCAATGCGCGTCATGTGGATCGTGATTGCATCGGGGGCAATGCCCATCATTGCCGCCACATCCTTGCGCCCGGCCCCCGGATTCTGCGTGGGCGCCCAGAACTCCAGTGAACCATCAGCATGCCACAGCGCGGTGCAATTCTGGGGCTCCAGCGTGGCATGGGCGAGGAACGGATAGCTGTAGTCGGCGGTCACCACTTTGGCGGCGCGAGCCAGCGCGGCATCGGCGTCGCCCGCCTTGAACAGCGAGAGATCGGGCGCTTTGCCGAACGCTTCGGCGGCCTGTTTGGCATAAAGTTCGGTCGAGAATCCCTCTTGCGCGGCGGTGTCCCATTTGATTGAGAGCTTTTCGCGCAGCTTCTGGACATTCCACCACGAAGTACCGACAATCGCGACAGCGTCCTGCTTGCCCGCCGGGCATTGGCCGCTGCTGATCGGCACCACCGCCACCACGCCGCGCGCAGACTTCACTGCCGAGTCATCATAGCTGGCGAGCGATCCGCCGATCACCGGGCATTTGACCATGGCGGCATGAAGCAATCCTGGCAGCCGGGTGTCGATGCCGAAAAGGGGCTCCCCGCGCACGATCTTGGGGGTGTCGACGCCGCTCTTGGGGGTGCCGATAATGCCGAATTCGGCGGGCTTCTTCAGCGCCACTGTGGCCAGGTCGGGCGCCGGCTGCGCGGCGGCGGCCTTGGCGAGCGAAGCGTACGTCGCGCTGCGGCCCCCGGCGGTGTCGATCACCCGCCCCGCCGAGGTCTTCAAGGTCGACGCAGAGACGCCCCATTGTGCTGCCGCTGCGCTTACCAGCATGGCGCGCGCCGCAGCCCCCGCCTGCCGCGCTGGCAGCCAGTTGGTCGGCGTCGCGGTGCTGCCGCCTGCGACCTGCACGCCGTAAGCTTTTTCATTCGCATCGGTCTGTTCGATGCGAACCTGCTCCCACGACACATCGAGTTCGTCGGCCAGCAGCATCGGCAGCATCGTCTTGATGCCCTGGCCGATCTCGGGATTTTTTGCGCCAATGATCACGGTGTTGTCCGGCATGATCCGGATAAACGCATTGAGCACGGCGGCATCGGGAAGGCCCGGCCCGGCGGCCAGCGCGACATAGGCCTCGAACGTAAGCGCCGCGCCGCCTGCCAGTGATGCCGCGATGAACGAGCGGCGCGTCAGGGCCGCGCCTGCAGTCTCTGGGGCGGTTACGGGCGCGCTCATGCCTTCGTCTCCAGCCCGGCGGCCTCGCGGATCGCGCGTTCGATCCGCACATAGGTCGCGCAGCGGCAGATGTTGCCGTTCATGCCGCCAACAATGTCATCGGCGGTCGGTTTGGGCGTCGCGGTGAGCAGCGCGGTGGCCGACATGATCTGCCCCGCCTGACAATAGCCGCATTGCGGCACGTCGATCTTGATCCAGGCATCGACGACCTTTCTGCCAACCGGTAGCGCGGTCACGCCCTCGATCGTGGTGATCTGCTTGCCTGCGGCTTCCGAGATCGGGGTCTGGCACGAGCGCACCGCCTGCCCATCGAGAATTACTGTGCATGCGCCGCACAGGCCTGCGCCGCAGCCGAACTTGGTGCCCGGCATATCCAGATCCTCGCGCAGAACCCACAGCAGCGGCTTGTCGGCATCGGCCTCCACGGTCCGTTTGCGCCGGTTTACGGTCAGAACGATGGACATGGGTGAAACTCCCGGGAGCGCGCGTCTGGTCAACCAAGGGCAATACTGAACAGGCTTCAAGGATGACGTCAAGCATCGATGGCGCGCAACGAATTTTGGCGTGACGAAACACGTGGGGTGTGAACATTGACGTTGCTTCGGAGCGACAGTTAGACTGCAGTCACAGCGCAAGGCGACCGTCGGCGCAGTTCTCGTTTTGCCAGCAGCACGCTCAAAGGATTTCATCATGATTCATCCTCGTCGGACCTTGTTTGCGCTGCTCTTTGGGTCGGCGCTTGCGTCTGCCCAGCCGGTCGCCGCCGAGCCTGCAGCCCTCACCGAATCGCGCACCCTGGCTGGGCTCGCCGCCCCGGGCCGCGTGGTCACCGACCATTGGGGCGTGCCTCATATCGAAGCCGCCAGCGCGCGCGACGTATTCTTCCTTCAGGGCTATATCGCGGCGCGCGACCGGCTGTGGCAGATCGATCTCTGGCGCAAGCGCGGGCTTGGCCGGCTGTCGGCCAGCTTCGGCCCGGCCTTTGTCGCACAGGACCGCGCCGCCCGCCTGTTCCTCTACCGGGGCGCGATGACCGCCGAATGGGCGGCCTATCCAGCCGAAGCGCGGGGTTGGACCGGGGCCTTTGCCGCCGGGATCAATGCGTTTATCGATGAAGTGGGCGCAGGAAAGCGGCCGTTACCGCCCGAATTCGGCCTGACCGACTCGGCCCCCGAGCGCTGGAGCGCGGACGACATTGTCCGCATCCGCAGCCACGCGCTAGTCGCCAATCTCGGCAATGAAGTGGCGCGCGCCCGGTCCTTGTGCCTCGGCGGCGGGCCGTGGGAGCCGATCAGGATCAAGCTCGAGCCAGCCCACACCTCCGAACCGCCCAAGAGCTTCGATCCATGCAGCGTCCCGGCGGACGTGCTTTCCGATTACTTTCTGGCCACGACGCCGGTCGTTTTCGATGGCAAGAAAATTGCGGCAACGTCTGCGGCCCAAGCGCTTGCCGCCTTCAACACGGCTGCAGCGGCTGAAGGTTCGAACAACTGGGTGATCGATGCCGCGCACAGCGCGACGGGCCGCCCGATCCTCGCGAACGATCCGCACCGCGCGCATGGCGTGCCATCCTTGCGCAGCGTCGTCCATCTCGATGCACCCGACCTGCACCTGATCGGCGCGGGCGAACCGGCCTTGCCGGGCATCTCGTTTGGCCACAATGACGACACCGCGTGGGGCCTCACCATTTTCCCGATCGATCAGGAAGACATGTATGTTCACGCGCTGGTGAGCTCCGATCGTTACCGGTTCAAAGGCGGCACCATGCCGCTCAAGCGCGTTTCAGAAACCATTGAGGTCAAGGGCGAAGCACCGCGCACCATTACCTTGACCTTCAGCCACGCCGGACCGGTGATCTGGAGCGATGCGACCCGCGCCTTCGCGGTGCGATCGGTGTGGGCGGAGCCGGGCGGTTCGGGCTATTTCAATGCGAGTTGGATGTACCGCGCCAAGAGCTGGACCGATTTCGAGGCGGCCAGCCGCCATTGGGGAGCGCCACCGCTCAATCTCGTCTATGCTGATCGCAGCGGCGATATCGGCTGGCGCGCTTCGGGTTTCACTCCGGTGCGGGCGAATTGGGACGGGCTCTTGCCGGTGCCCGGAGATGGCTCGCATGAATGGCGCGGGCTGATGGCCGCCGATCTCCTGCCGGCCATCCGCAACCCGGTCCGCGGCTGGTTTGCCAGCGCGAACGAAATGAACCTGCCCACAGGGTATCCCAACGAAACCCGGCGGGTGGGCTTTGAGTGGACCGACCGCTCGCGCATCGACCGGATCGAACAGGTCCTCGGCGCCAAGCCCAAGCTCGACCTTGCCGATTCGATGGCGCTGCAGACCGACCAGACCAGCTCGCTGGCACAGCGCACAGTTGCCTTGCTGCAAGGCCTTTCCGGCGAGACTTCGGAACAGCGCGGCGCGCTTGCGCTGCTGGCTGGCTGGAATGGGGAAGAACGGATCGACAGCGCCGCTGCTGCCCTGTTCGAAGTCTGGACGCAGCGCCACCTGCGCGCCGCTGTGGTTGCTGCTGCTGTCCCCGCTGCGGCGCAGCCAGCATTTGCCGCCCCGGGGCTCGATGCGGTGGTCACAGTTCTGGCGCAGCCCGGCAAGCTGCTCGGCCCCGACCCTTCTGCGATGCGCAAGGACATCCTGCTGAAGTCACTGGCTAACGCTTGGGGAGAGACGGCCAAGTTGCTCGGGCCCGATTCGGTCCACTGGCGCTGGGGAGATTTGCATCTGGCGCGCTTTTCGCCTGCCGCCGCGGCGATCGCCGGGCCGGCGCTGCGCCGCCAGCTTGAGATGGCACGGCTGCAGGTCGGCGGTTCGGGTTCGACCCCGATGGCAACGAGCATGCGCGCCAACAGCTTCGAAGTCGCTGGCGGCGCATCGGTACGCATGGTTCTCGATGTCGGGGCCTGGGACAACAGTGTTTTCATCAACACGCCCGGGCAATCAGGCGACCCGTTCAGCGCCCATTACCGCGATCTCTATCCGCTGTGGGCGGCGGGCCGCTACGCGCCGCTGCTGTTCTCCCGCGCGGCTGTCGAGCGCAATGCCGAAAGCATCACCAGCTTTACGCCAGCGCCCTGAGGCAAGGGCCGCCATTGAAACAACCGAATAGCATCCCTGCAATCGGACCAATAGATCCTGCCCCTGGTCGATCTGCGCACCACGGTATCGCAAGTTGAGCGAAATGTTCTGACGACGGACCGTGCGGTGGGGTGTGGAGCGTCTTTTTCGCGTCTCATTCGTGTGGCCTAGACCAGTTCTATAACGAGCACGTTATGCGGAGGCCGCGATGTGGAAGGCAATTGCACCCCTTGCGGCTGCTTATGCATTGGACGCAAATGTGCCGATGAGCCAGCCGGGTTGCAACCTTGCGGCCGCAACGGCTGCAGACGCAGGCGAAGCCAGCGATTGCCAGCGCGCATGGATGGACCGCAACCTGAAACTCAATGACCTGCTCGCCGTGGGCACGCACAACAGCTGGACACCCGCAAAAACTGGGTAGTTCGGAGCGGGTCGGTCCGGCGAGGACTGCCGCCGGATGTTGCCCGACCATAATGGGAGCGCCGTTGGTCTGTTTCCGGCGGTATTTCGGGCGGT
>Ga0164294_10004041_pt1 | contig 12903 bp, 9 predicted proteins | sample GEODES005metaG_FD_111479 | JGI IMG/M metagenome (GOLD analysis project Ga0164294, IMG submission 111479) | Oligotrophic lake water microbial communities from Sparkling Lake, Wisconsin, USA - GEODES005 metaG | ecosystem: Environmental > Aquatic > Freshwater > Lake | place: USA: Sparkling Lake... | reverse complement strand
GCGAACATCGTGTAGGTGTCGGTCATCCCCGGCGGCACGCCATGGATGGTGACGCTGAGCAGCTCGGGATGAGCCTTCATCGTCGCGTCGGACAGCTTCTGCGCGTAGATCTTCTGGGCCGGCGGCGTCCAGTTCTTGCCCTCAGCAAGGCTGGGTGCGGCCATCAGCGCAGATGCCGCCAAAGCGACCGTCATCATCAATTTCTTCATCGTCGTCCTCTCCCAAGGTGTCTTTGAGAGTGTCCTAGGTCGAGAAACTGACGCGAAGCTGTCATCTCCGCCCGTATCGCGAAAAGGCGATTATTTTCCTTTCGCCAGCGCTTCGATCGAGGGCGTCGCCGCCGCCAGCGCATCGCGCACCGCGATGGCGCGCGCCTCGCCGGCGGAGGGATCCTGCCCCGGCTGGAGCATGAAGCTCGTGCTGAGCGCGCCGATGATCTTGCCCGCCGCATCCTTCTGCGGCAGCTCGACAGCGATGCGCGTGCCGCCGTTGGTGACTTCCTTGCGCGTGATGCCTTCGTTCATCACCTGCGCATCGTCCTTGTCGGCCGCCTTGCCGATCCGGCCGAAGTTCGATGCGGCGATGATGTTCGTCGCCTCGCTCGGCGGGGTCAGGTGCATCGCCAGCGTCACCAGATCGGGGTTGGCGTCGATCGCCTTGTCGACCAGCATCTGTGCCTTCGGCAGCCGCTTCGCGCCGGGCACGAACGGATCGGGCTCGGCGAGATTGTCGACGACATAGATGCGCCGTGCCATCTCGGCAGCGATCTTGGGGCCATCATGCGCGGACTTGCGGAAGCCGAAAGCCACCGTCCCGATCGGCTTGCCGAGCGCGTCGGTCAGCGGCACCGAGACGTTCGCTTTCGGCGCCTTCCCCCAGCTGACCTCGATCGGCCCCGCCTTGCCGGTGACATGGACCGCGACCGCGACCAGCTCGGCATGGCGGGCAGCGGTCGCCGCCAGCAGCGTGTCGCCATAGGTCGACGCATGCGCCGTCGTCACGGCCAGTGGCGCGGCGGCCAGCAGGAACAGTCGGCGGATCGTCATGCCTCGGTCTCCACGACAGGGGTGGTGTCGCTGCGCTTCTCGCGCTTGGTCAGCAGCAGCGCGAGCATCGGCAGCATCGTCAGCACCAGCGGCGCACCGATCGCGAGACCGGAGATGATCGCGGTGGCGAGCGGACGCTGCAGGCCCGATCCCCGCCCGATGCCGAGTGCCAGCGGCAACAGCGTCAGGATCGCGATCAGCGCGGACATCAGGATCGGCCGCAACCGCGCCTTGCCGGCATGAAGCAGGCTTGCCGGGGTGATCGGCGCGCCGGGCTCCAGCTCGGCCAGGTAGAAGATAGCGAGCTCGGTCATCATGCCGACCACCATCGTCAGGCCCATCAGCGCCGATATGTCGAGCTCTGTCCCCGTCAGCCACAGGCCGAACAGGACGGCCGTGCCCGACAGCAGCACCGTCGCGATCACCGAGATCGTGAACGCCCACCGCTCGAACAGCAGGGTCAGCAGCAGCGCGCTGAGCAGCAGCGCGGCGATGAACACCATGCTGAGATCGGCGAAGCTCTGCTTCTGCTGTGCGTAGAGGCCACCATAATCGACGCGGACCGTTGCCGGCAGGTGCAGGTCGGCGACCGCCTGGCGAACCTCCTTCATGCCCGTGCCCAGATCCTTGCCCTCGAGGCGCGCCGTCACCGGGATGAACGGTGCGAGATCCTCACGGGTGATCTGACGCTGGCCGGCCGCAATGCTGATTTGCGCGATCTGGCCAAGCGGCGTGGTCCGGCCGTCGGCGGCACGGATCATCAGGCCCGACAGGTTCGAAGCACGCGAGCGCAGCTCCTGCGGCAGGCGGACGCGGACGTCGATCACCTGTTCGCCGGAGAGGATCTGCGTCGCGATCGAACCGCCGATCTGCGTCTGCACCTGCTTGGAGACGGCATCGGGATCGAGCCCCGCCATCGCCGCCGCCGCACGATCGACCTTGATGATGATCGCATCACCGGCCACGCGCAGGCCATCGACCACCTCGACGATACCGTCGATCTTGCCGATCTTCTCCGCGACCTGCTTGGCAGCCCCCTCGAGCTGGGCCGGATCGTCGGCGAACAGCTTGACTTCGATCGGCTGCGGAACGGCGGTGAGATCGCCGATCAGATCTTCCATCAGCTGCGCGGTCTCGACTTCGAGGCCGGGAACCGATTCCTCGATCTTGCCGCGGACCTCGGACATCACTTCCTCGATGTCGCGGCGGTTGCCGTCCTTCAGGCGGATGAAATAATCGCCTTCGTCGGCTTCCGTCAGGCCGCCGCCGAGCTGCACGCCGGTACGACGCGAGTAGCTCGAGACTTCCGGCGTCTCCTGGATGATCTTCTCGACCTGGCGGAGGATCTTGTCGGTGTCGGACAGCGCCGCACCCGATTTCGCCTTATAGTCGAGGATGAAGCCGCCCTCGTCCATCACCGGCATGAAGCCCGACTGGACCTTCGTCCAGGCGAACACGCCCGCGATGATCAGCACGCCGGCGATCACGCCCGCGACCAGACCTGGCCGGGCGAAAGCGCGGACCGCGGCCTTCTCATACTGGTTGGAGATGGCGTGGGTCATCTTCTCGGCCTTGTCGGCCGCCTCGGCGTCCTTCAGCGTCAGCCAGCGTTCGGCCACCAGCGGCAGCACCCAACGAGCATAGCAGAGCGACACGGCCAGCGCCGCCGTCATGGTGACGGCCAGCGCCTTGAAGAAGCCGCCGGTGACGCCGGAGATGAAGGCGAGCGGCAGGAAGACGACGATCGTCGCCATCGTCGATCCGAACAGCGGGCGCGACATCTCGCGCGCCGCGGCCAGCATCGACGGCCGTTCCTTGCCTTCCGATTCCTGCAGGCGCCGCATCAGATGCTCGAGCATGACGACCGCATCGTCGACCACCAGGCCGACCGCCGCGGCCATGCCGCCCAGCGTCATCATGTTGAAGCTCATGTGCAGCGACAGGAGCGCGAGGCAGGTCGCCGCCAGCGTCGCCGGAAGCAGCGTCGCGGTGATCACCATCAGGCGCCAGCTGCGCAGGAACAGGAACAGCACCACGCCGGCCAGCACCGCGCCGAGCAGGATCGCGTCGCGCACCGAATGGGCGGCACCCGTCACGAGTTCGGACTGGTCGTAGAAGAAGCTGACCTTCACGTCCTGCGGCAGTTGGATGGTGGCGAGGCGGTCGTTGACCTCCTGCGCCAGCGCCACGGCATCGGCATTGGGCGTCTGGCGGATGTTGACGAGCACGGCGCTCGATCCGTTCGACGTGACCTTGGTCCACGCCGGCGCCGGCGAGCGACGAATCGTCGCCACCTGGCCGAGCGTCGCGACGCCGGCACCGCCGCTGGCGGCCTTGACCGGCACCTGGGCGATATCGGCTTCACTGCCGAGCTTGTTCTCGACGAGCGCGAGGTAGAGCCGGTGGCGGTCCTCGATCTTGCCGACGGCGGCAACGCTGTTCGATGCGGTCAGCGCCGTCGTCACGTCGTTGACGGTCAGGCCGAGCGACTGGAGACGGGCCGGATCGACATCGACTTCGATTTCGGGCGCGGCACCGCCGAGCACGTCGACACCGGCGACGCCGGGGACCGTCGAGAGCAAGGGCCGCAGGCGCAGTTGCGCCAGCTGCTGCAGGGCGACTCCGTCCCGCGACGACGAGGTCAGCGAGATGCCGAGCACCGGGAAGATGGTAGGATCCGAACGGCGCACGCTGAAGCGCGTGCCGGCGGGCAGATCGGGCAGGATCGTCGCGAGCGCACCCTGGGTGGCAAGCGTGGCGGCGACCATGTCGTCGCCCCAGTTGAAGCCGAGTGCGACTTCGGCCGTGCCCCGGCTAGTCGTCGACCGGATCTGGGTGACGCCCGGAACTCCACGCAGCGAGATTTCGGCAGGCCGGGTGATATCGGCCGCCATCTGCGCCGCATCGCGGTCACCGGCGTCGATCGAGACGACGACGCGCGGATAATCGATGTGCGGGAAGAGCGAGACCGGCAGCCAGGTCGCCGAGACGAGCCCCGCCAGCGTGACGAGGAAGACACTCAGCCAGATCGACCGGCTGTGTCGGAGCATGAAATCCTTCACTTCTCCGACCCTTCCTTCTTGGCCGGAGCGGCGTCGCCCTCGCGAACCTTCATGTCGTCCTCGAGCGCGGTGCCGCCCTCGGTCACGACCTTCTCGCCCGGCTTCAGGCCCTTGAGGATCTGGATGCTGTCGCCGCTGCTGTTGCCCGGCGCCACTTCGCGCTTCTTGGCGGTGTCGCCTTCGACGACGAACACGAAGGAGTTGCCGCCATCGTCGAGCAGGGCCGAATAGGGGATGGTGATGCCGCTCGCGGTCGATCCGACCGAGAGGTTGGCACGGACCGGCTCGCCGGGCGCGATATGGGCGCTGGCCGGAATCTTGGCGAAGATGGCCGCAAGGCGCGTCGTCGCATCCACCGTCGGGTCGACGCCGGCGACGGTGGTCACGATCGGAGCGCCGCCCGCGATCAGCGAGACCGTGATCGGTGCGCCGACATGGGCACGCTGCGCGAGTGCGGGATCGACCCCGAACTTGGCGCGGACGTCGCCGCCCGCCGCCACGACCGCGACGACCGTACCGGCCGCGATCTGGTCACCCGGCTTGGCCGAGAGATTCTCGACCGTGCCGGCGATCGGCGCGACGAGCGTGAAGCCGCCGGTACCGACCTTGGCGTTGGCGCGGGCCGCACGGGCGGTCTCTGCCGCGGCGCGGGCGGTTTCGACATCGGCGTCGCTGACGAGGCCGTCCTTCCGCAGGCGAAGCGCACGCTGATAGGCGGCGTCGGAGGCGCGGGCATCGCTCGTCACCTTGGCGAGTTCGAGGCGCCCGGCCGGACTCGGCATCACGGTCAGGATCGCTTGGCCGGCCTTGACGACCGTACCGTTCGGCGCCGCGATCGCGGAGACCACCGCCTCGGACGGCAGCGTCAGCGAGCGGGTTCCGCCAGGGCCGGCCTCGGCCGTGCCATAGACCGCGATGTCACTCTGCGAAGCGCCGAGCACGACCGGCGCGGTCTTCACCAGCGCAACGGCTTCGGGCTTCTTCTCCGCATCGTCGGCCGCGCCACCACAACCGGCGAGCAGGAGCAGACAGGAAAAGGGAACGAGGCGCTTCATCGGGTCCATCCTTCGCTGGGACCGCCAGACAGAAGCTCGAGCGCAATGGTCTGCTCGGCGATCTGCTGGTCGAGTTGGAGAAGAGTCAGGTGGCGGTCGCGCAGGGCCTGCGCGGCCGTCTCGGCAGTAACGGGGGCGAGATCGCCGCGCTTGGCGGCGCGATCGGTCGCGTCGGCATAGCGTTCGAGCTCGGGCAACTCGGCGGTCAGCGCCGCCTGCTGCTTGCGCACGGTGGTGAGCGCGTTGATCGCGGCACCGATTTCGGCGCGGGTCTGGAAGAGCCGCGCGTCATATTCGGCATGAACCTGCTCGCGCGTCGCCTTGGCGATGGCGATGCCGCCACGGTTGCGGTTCCAGAGCGGCAGATTGAACTGGAGGCCGGGGCCACCGGTGTAGTTCAGGCTGGTGTCGCGCGCGCCGGCTCCGCTGATCTGGAGCGCGGGGAATTGATCGAGGATCGCCTTGTGGACGTCCGCCTCGGCCGCACCATAGCCGGCGCGCAGCGCCTGCAGATCGAGCCTGCGCTCGACGGCCTGCGCCACCAGAACGTCGGTCTCGGGTGGCACCACCGGTTCGGCCGGCGGCGCGATCTTCAGCACCGTCGACGGTGCGAGCCCGAGCAGCTTGTTGAGGTCGCTGCGCGCGGTCGCGAGGTCGTTTTCCGCCGTGCGCAGCTTGGTCGCCGCATCGAGCGTCGCCTGGCGGCGCGTATCGGTGTCGCTGCCGGCGAGATCGCCGCGCCCGGCCGCACCGCGCGTCGCGGTGAACAGCCGCTCGGACGAGTCCGCGCTCACCCGTGCGATCTCGAGCTGGCTTTCGAGGCTGAGGATCCGCACGCCGAGCAGGCGCGCCTGCCCCGCCGCCTGCCATTCGGCCCAGGCGAGATCGAGGCGGACCTGCTTCTTGCTGGCGTCGCCGCTCTGCTTGACGACATGCGCGGTGCGCAGCGCGTTGATGTCGAGCGCGATCTGCCCGGCATAAGCGTTGAAATCGTCCGGACCCGAGATCAGGAAATCATAGCTTCCCTGGATCTGCGGATCGGGCAGCAGCCGAGCCGAGAAGGCCTGCGCCGCGGTCACGCCGCTCTTGGCGCGCTGGGCCTTCAGGTCGGGGTTCTCCAGCACCGCGAGCACCGCCAGCGCATTGGGCGTCAGCGGCTGCGACAGATCGATCGCCTGCGGCTTCAGGAACGGCCGGTCGATCTTCTGCGCATCGGCCGAGATGATGCTCATGTCCGGCGGCGCCAACAGGGTGGAGGCGTCGCTCAGCGGTTTCGGCGAATAGCTCTGGCAGCCGGCGAGCATCGTCGCCGTCAGCAGGGGTAACAGGTGGCGCAGCCTCACGGGTTGCTCCTTGGCAATCGTACCATCATCCTCACTCCAGGGTGATTGTCATGAATGGCGGCAGAGCCGCCGTGTGCTTTGGCGATCGAGGCGACGAGGCTGAGGCCGAGGCCATGCCCCGGCGTCGTCCGGCTGCCTTCGAGCCGAATGAAGCGATCGAAGACGCGCTCGCGGTCTTCGGGTGGAATGCCAGGGCCGTTGTCGCTGACGCACAGTTCGGCCTCTTCGGGATGCGCCGTAAGATCGACCGCGACCGCGACGCCCTCGGGCGTGTGCCGCAGCGCATTGTCGAGCAAATTGGCCATCATCTGCGCGATCAGCGCGCGGTTGCCCTGGATCGTGATCCCCTGATCGCAGGAGAATTTGTACGATCGCGAGCGGTCCTCGAGCGCGGGCTCGTAGGTCTCGGCGATCTCCATCACGAGGCGCGAGAGATTGAGTGAGGTCATGCGGACGCTGTCGCCCCCGGCCTCGACCTCGGCGATCGCGAGCATCGCCGAAAACAGTGACAGCATCTCGTCGACGCGGTCGATCGCATCCTCGACCGCACCATGCAGCACGACCGGATCGGGCGATCCGACCACCGCGAGTTCGAGCTTCTGGCGCAGGCGCGACAGCGGCGTGCGCAGGTCGTGCGCGATATCGCCCGAAACCTGGCGGAGATTCTCCATCAGCCCGCCGATGCGATCGAGCATCTGGTTCAGCGTCAGCGCCAGCCGGTCGAATTCGTCGCCATTGCCCGTCACCGCGACGCGGCGGTCGAGATCACCCGCGATGATCGCGTCGGCGGTGCGATTGATCGTCTCCAGCCGCCGGCCGAGCGCGGACGACAGGATGAATGCCCCCGCCACGCCGATCGCCACGACCAGCCCGAACACCGCCGTGAACAGGGGCACGAGATGTTCGTCGAGCGCCTCGATCGCCTCGGGATCGGAACCGACGACCAGGATATGGCCGTCGCCGAGCCGCAACGCGAACGCACGCGTCGCATCGAGTTCGCCGGTGGGCTTCAGGAAATTCATGTCGGACCAGCCGAGCGGCGGCACCGCCTCGACCGGGCGCCCGGAGATCAGATGCCCGCGCGGGTCGATCAGCGCATAACGCATGTCGCTGCCGCCGTGCGCAGCGCGCGCCGCGATCAGCGCCGGGAGCCCTTCGCCCTTGTTGTTCCGCGCTTCGCTCAGCACCGCCTGCCGCTCGGTCACGATGCGCTGGTCGAGATCGTAACGCAGCTCGGTGCGCACCGCGACATAGATCGCCACGCCCAGCGCGAGCGTCACCGTCGCGAAGGCCAGGCTGTAGAAGCCGGCGAGCCTGAAGGCCGTCGAGGAAGGCAGCTTAGGCAATATCGTCGATCAGATAACCGGCGCCGCGCACCGTCTGGATCAGGTCGCGCTCGCCATCGGCATTCAGCTTGGAGCGCAGGCGGCTCATGTGCGTCTCGACGATGTTGGTGCGCGGATCGAAATGGAAGTTCCAGACGCGCTCCAGCAGCATCGTGCGGGTCACGACGCGGCCGGGGTTGCGCATCAATTGTTCGAGGAGCGCGAATTCGCGCTGCTGGACGTCGACCTTGCGGCCGCCACGCCGCACTTCGCGCCGCAGCAGATCCATCTCCAGATCGCCGACCCTCAGCGCGGTTTCGACCTGCCTGGGCTGCGGCCGGCGGACGATGGCGTTGAGGCGCGCGGTGAGTTCGGTGAAGGCGAAGGGCTTGACCAGATAATCGTCGGCCCCGGCCTCCAGCCCGCCGACACGGTCCTCGACCCGCGCCAGCGCGGTCAGCATCAGCACCGGCGTCGCATTGTCCGCCGCGCGCAGCGACCGGAGCACGGACATGCCGTCGATCCCGGGAAGCATACGATCGAGGATCATCGCGTCGAAGCCTTCATCCATCGCCAGGAACAGCGCATCGCGCCCGTTTTCGGCTGTGGTGACGCTATGGCCGAGCTCACGGAGGCCGCGATCGATATAATCGCGGGTCTCACCGTCATCTTCGGCGACAAGCAGTTTCACCCCATCCTCCCTCATGATGCCTTATACGCTTCTCCGCTTTGGGGGCGTATTTCGACATCTATACAAATTCCCAATGTGTCGGCGTCACTGCCGGCACATTGGGTGGAAGACGCCTCTCAGACTCCGAATTTGGCGAAGAGTGCGAGGGCGATGGTGACGGTGATCGCACCGCCGATGCGCGTCGCCACCTGGGCGAAGGGCATCATCTGCATGCGGCCGCACGCGCTCAGGATCGCGACGTCGCCGGTGCCGCCCTGGCTGGCGCGGCAGGCGGTGACGATCGCGCCCTCGATCGGGTGGATCTTGAAGAAGCGCGAGACGAAGAAGCCCGTCGCCACCAGCGAGACCACCGTCGCGACGATCGTGACGATCGCCGGCAGGTTGAACGCGCTCATCAGCTTTTCCCACGGCGTCTTGGCGACGCCCATGGCAAACAGCAGCGGGTAGGTGACGCAGGTCGCGAAGAACTGATAGTTGCGATAGGCGCCCTGCTCCAGCCGCGGCCCGACCAAGCGGAACAGCTTCAGCATCACGGTCAGGAACAGCATCGTCACCGGCCCCGGGAAGCCCGTGAACTTCTGGACGAGCACGCCGATCAGGTAGAGCGACATCGCCAGCACGACACCCGCGCCGACCGTCTGCAGATCGGGCAGCACCTTCACGGCGTCCGAGCCGGTCAGATGAACGTCGTCCTCGCCTTCCTGCAGGTTGCCGTCACCGGTGAGGTCAGGGCGCTTGCGGCCGAGCATGTTGAGCCCGCCTGCCAGCACGATGGCGGTCAGGCTGCCGAACATCATCGGCGGGATCAGCTCGGCGAGCAGATCACCCTGAACGCCGCCATGGAGCGCCGCATAGCCGACCGAAAGCGGGATCACACCCTCGCCGAGACCGCCGGCCATCACCGGGATCACGACCATGAAGGCGGTGTGCTTGAGCGTCATGCCGGTCGCGAGACCGACGAGGCAGCCGACGACCGCGGCGACGATCGAGCCCAGCAGGATCGGCGGCAGGATCTTCAGGAAGCCGCTGATCAGCACGCGCCGATCCATGCCGAGGATCGACCCGACGATGATTGAGCCGATGAAGAGATAGAGGAAATTGCTGGCTTCGGCGAAGTCCGCGATCGATTCCTTCATCTCCTTCGGGATGATGTGCATGTAGACGAAGAAGGACGGGATGAACGTCGCGAAGATCGCGGCGGCACCGATCCGGCGCAGCACCGGCAGGCGCTTGCCGATCTCGGCGCAGGCGAAACCGCCGATCGTCAGCACGACGATCGCGGTGGTCAGATCCGACGGGACCTTCCCCAGTTCGACGAAGGCCGCGATCAGGCCGAGGCCGATGATGAACAGCGGCAAGGGTACGATGCCGATGTTCCAGTCGAGCAAAGTGGTACGCGGCGGAGTAGCGCTCTCCGGCGTCGCGTTGGGATCGTTCGTCACGGCAGCAGTGGCCATCGAAACCTCCTATAGACGGTTATGAAAAAGGGGGCGTGTCGGCCTTTGCGCCGCCACGCCCCCTTCCCGTTACGAGTGCCTTACTTCTCGGAAACGACGAGCAGGCGGAAGCTGCCCGGCTTGATCCCCGGCAGCCACTTCTTGCCGTTGGTCGGCTTGGGCGGCCACACCAGATCGCCCGTCGACGAGAAGACGCGATGCGTCTTGGGATCGAGCGCAACGGTCTTGGCATATTCGTCGATCGGAAGGTTCTGCTGGACCGCGTAGGTGTCCTTGTCCTTCTGGTCGATGATCGTCCACGCCTTGTCGCGGTTGGCGACATAGATGCGCTTCTTCTCGGCGTCGTACACGATGCCGTCCGGATCGCCGCCGACCGGAACGGTCGTGATCACCTTGCCGCTGTCGGCGTCGGTCACGGACATGACCTTGTTGCCGCAGCCGGAGAACAGGCGATGGTTGGCGATGTCGATCGCGAGCGGCGCCGGGCCGTCGCAGCCGTCGAGCTTGATGACATGGTCGAGCTTCAGCGTCTTGCTGTCGATCACGCCGATCGAATTGCCCTCTTCCATGTTGACGTAGATCTTGCCGGCTTCGTCCGAACGCGAATACTCGGGGCCGTTCGGCAGCTTGATCGTGGCCTTCACCGTGGCGGTGGCCGGATCGATCGCGCTCACTTCGTCGCTGTCGCCGTCGAAGGCGAAGACCAGGCCCGATGCCTGATCGAACAGGATGCTGTCGGGCTTCTTGCCGACGGCGATCGTGGTCAGCTTCTTGCCGGTCGCCGCTTCGAACTTCACGACCGCATTGCTGTCGCCGTCGGTGGCGAAGGCATTGCCCTTGCCGTCGAGCGCGACGCCGTGCGCGGCCTTCAGGCCATCGACGGTGGCGATCGGCTTGAGCGTGGCGAGATCGAGGATGTGCACCTGGGTCGAGTGCGTGACATAGAGCTTGCCGCCGTCGTTATCGACCAGGATGTAGTCGCCGCGGCCTTCGCCGGGCAGGCTGACCTTGTCGATCGTGTAGGCAGGTGCCGCGCTCGCATCGGCCGAATTGGCCGACGCCGCTTCGGCGCTGTTGTTCTCGGCCACCGAGACGGTCGAGCTGTTGTGGCAACCAGCCAAAAGCATGGCGAGCGCGGTGGTCGTAAAGAGCTTGCGCATAATCCCTCCAGAGTTTGACCGGCTGATGCCGGTTCTGCACGATCGGCTTGTTAGGGGTCCAACCTTTCACAATGCTGTCAGAGATTCGGAGCCTGTCAGACAGGGTCGGCCGGGAACGTGACCTCCACGCGCAGCCCCTGGCCCGATCGGGCGGTCTCCAGCTTCAGCGTCGCGCCGATCGCACGCGCCAGCATGTTCGCGATCGGCAGGCCGAGCCCGCTTCCCGGGCGCGACGTGTCGCGGGTCAGTCGCGCGAAGCGGGTGAAGACCCGTTCGCGATCCTCGGGCGGGATGCCCGGCCCGTCGTCCTCAATCGAAACCAGGATCTTCTTGCCACGCCGCCCGACCGACACCGTGACGCTGCCGCCGGGCAGATTGTAGCTCACCGCATTGTCGATCAGATTGCCCAGCAACTCGACGGCTAGCATCGAATGGGTCGCCGCGATCGGCTCCCCGTTCGCGGGTTCGAATCGGAGATCGACTTCGAGCCGCACCGCCTGCGGCGCATGGTCGGTGGCCGCAGAGCCGGCAAGCATGTTCATGTCGACATGCTCGCGGGCCAGTTCCTCCTGCGCGCTGCTGTCGGCACGGGCGAGCGCCAGCAACTGCGTCAGCAGCCGCTGCAGCCGCTCGGTCGCCTGATCGATATCCTCTAAGCTCTGCCGCGCCTGTTCGTCGCTCGCCGGGCTTCGCCGCAGCAACGTAACGTGCGTGCGCAGGATCGAGAGCGGCGTGCGCATCTGATGCGAGGCGTCCGCAGTGAACTGGCGCATGTTCTGCAGCGTCGCATCCAGCCGCTCCAGCAGGCGGTTGAAGGCGCGGACGAGATCGCTGAGCTCGCTCGGCACGCCGCTGGTGGACAGCGGCTTCAGGTCCGATCCGGCGCGCGCGTCCATCTCCGCGCCCAGCCCCACGACCGGCTTCATGCCCCAGCGCACCGCCAGCGGCAGCAGCACCGCCGTCAGCCCGATCAGAAGCGCTTCGAGCAGGGCCAGCGCGAGGAGCATGCGGCTGCTCGTGCGTTGCCGCGCACCCATCGTTTCGGCGACCTCGACAGTCACGGGCTCGCTGATCTGCGGCAGTCGGCGTCCCTCGGCCACGACGCGAACCGCCACGCCCTTGTATGTCCCGTTGCCGAAGCGGACCTGCGTGTCGTGGAGACCGCGCGGCGCGATATCGGGCAGATCGCTGTAACCGGTCAGCACCGTGCCGCCCTGGCGCACCGAATAGAAGACGTTGTCGCGCTCGCTATCCTCGAGCATCCCGAACAGCGCCGGCGACAGGTTGAGCGACACCGCCCCATCCTCCACCGTCAGCGAATCGGCGATCGCGCGCGAGGCGGCGCCCAGGATGCGATCGTTGACCGTCTCGACCGCCGAAGTGATCACCAGCGATCCGCCGACGCCGAGCAGCAACGCCGCGCCTGCCATCGGCACGACCATGCGGCGCAGCAATCGCGACGTCAGCGAATGTTCGATCACCAGCGACGAGAAACGCATCGTTAGTCGCCGACCAACATATAACCGAGGCCGCGGATCGTCCGGATTTCGGGCCCGTCGGGCTCCAGCTTGCGCCGCAGCCGGGCCACATAGACCTCGACGGCGTTAGGCCCGACCGGCTCGTCGTAGCTGAATATCTCGGCCGACAGCCGCTCCTTCGACACGACCTTGCCGACCCGCGCGACGAGCCGGACGAGCACGGCCCATTCGCGCCGACGCAGGGTCAGCAGCCGCTCGCCGATCATCGCCTGGGCCCGCGCCTCGT
>Ga0164294_10004040_pt1 | contig 12903 bp, 9 predicted proteins | sample GEODES005metaG_FD_111479 | JGI IMG/M metagenome (GOLD analysis project Ga0164294, IMG submission 111479) | Oligotrophic lake water microbial communities from Sparkling Lake, Wisconsin, USA - GEODES005 metaG | ecosystem: Environmental > Aquatic > Freshwater > Lake | place: USA: Sparkling Lake... | reverse complement strand
CGCGGCCTTGCACTGTGACTCATAAAAATCCTCAAGGATGCAAAAGCATCGTACGAGAAGACTTCAATCCACCTCGGAGGTTAGTGCGAGAAAGACTAAGGGTTCGGATATTCTGTGATCTGGTGGGTGTCTGATCCTGTTCCCCTCCATTTAAATCGCCATAATCGATACTCCACCCAAAGTGCCCCACTTAATCAAGAAACTACTGGTTGCTTGCGATCGATGGGGATTGCCAGTACTGGTTGCGGTGACGATCGCGACCTTCATAGGCGCAGTCACAGTTGCGTTCGAAGTTCAACATAAGGAAGCGACACTTTTTTCACTTTGGACTGTGGTCAGAGACACGCTCACTGCAGACTCTGAGTCCAGTGACAGTTGGACTCGCAGCATGCAATTCCTGATCAAAGTCTCCCTCGGCTGGGCTGTTGTCAAGGTTTACATCGCAACCGCGGGATTGCAATGGGATCAATTGATGGCTCGACATTTCACGCGAGGCCACATCATCATCGTCGCGGGTGGCAACGCAAAGACGTGGCCCCTCCAAGATCGAGACAGTCCACAAAGGACCGGCAGTCCCCTTGTCGACAAAACCGCGCTCGCACTGGACCTCACCATGGCGCTTGCCCCGCAAAACAGCGTGGTTTTATGTATCACCGGGATTGACTCGGGCACTCGAACCCGATTGTGGGATGCGGGCGTGAAAGTCATCTCAGGAGAGTTAACCACGAGGGAAACCCTTGAGACTACCGGGGCATCACGCGCCACTAAATTGATAGCCATGCGGGACAACTACTCGGAAAACCTCGCATTGGTTCTGGCGGCGACCTCCCCATCGACCAACAATACGATTCTTGAATGCAAGTGCATGCTCGAGCCGTTGGCCATCAGGCGAGACTTAAAGGCGGAAGACTACTTCGATTCAGATGTCCTCCCTCGCGTCCGGCTGTTTAATGAATCAGAACTTATCGCACGCCGGATACTGCGCGAACATCCTCCCGATGAACCAGTGGCCGCCACCGAGGCAGGCGTTCATCTACTGCTTGTTGGCAATGGTTCGGTCGGTCAGTCGGTGCTGGTTAATTTGGCACGCATTGGACACTACCGGAGTGCGAAACGGCCCAAGGTGACCATTGTCGACCGCCGAGTTCAGGCGAATTGGCTGGAGACCTTGCGTGCCTTTCCCGCACTCACCGACTGGCTTGAAGTCGAGCTCGAGGAGATTCGGATCGAGGATGTCGAGCATCAAAATGTATCCAGGTGGCTCGAGGACGCCCGGCCGATTACGATGGTATTCGTTTGTACGAAAGACGAAATTGCGAATCTCCGTATTGCGCGGAAACTGGTCGAAAGCATGAACAACCGTTCAATTGCAACCGGGATACACCCCGCAAAGGTTGTGGCGCTCGACCCCCCGGGTGGCATCGTACTTTCAGACTTCGCAAAACGCGGGGTCAGACCAGATCAATTCAGCCTTTTTTCTCTAGTGAGCAGGGACAACCCATGTGTTGCAGAAGGCTTGTTATCGGATGTCGATGACTCTCGAGCGAAGCTCTTTCATCACGATTACTGTGCCAAGGATGATGAAAAATGCGCAGCTAATCCCTGCAGATCAAAGGCCATCAACAACAAGCCATGGGAGGCGCTGACCGAGGGTATGCGTGACGCGAACAGGAATGTGACTGACCACTTTGACGTCAAGTTGCGAGCCATCGGTTGCAAGGCTTTGCCAAAGGGCACTGCGCACCCGATGACCTTGACCGATCAGGAGCATGAAATCTTGGCACGGATGGAACACGATCGCTGGTGGGCCGATAAAGCACTGGCAGGTTGGACTCATGCACCCGACCGTAACGATCTCCAATTATTACATCCGGACATGATCCCTTATGAGCAACTATCGGACGAAATCAAGCAGTGGGATCGAAACTCAGTCATCAAAATGATCGAGATCCTCGATAGCGAGGGCTTGGTTGTGACTCGTACCGACGACCCGGTAACCGGATAGGTAGCCCTGGACCTTGACACTTCGCCGCACAAGCCTCTATCGTTAAAGAACTTTCATCAGCGAGGCTAGGTCATGTCTGCAACTTCAAAAGACAGTATCGTTAAGGCGATCATCAAGGTCGGGATCGTTATTGCAAGCGCCGATGGCCTCGATGATCGGGAGCGAGCCGCTCTCGTCGCTTACGCGTCTCAAAGGAGCGGCATGACACCCGACGCAGTTGAAATGGAAGTGTCCGCCGTCCAAAACGGACTTGATTCGATTACCGAGGTTGACATCGCTGCACTAAGATCACTTGGAAAAACCCAGTTGGGGCAGCTGATCAATGAAATTCTTCAAAAAGTCGCAAGCGCCGACGGCAAGTTGTCCGACGGTGAGCGCGCAGCCCTTGACTCACTTTGGACTCGCTTAGCCTGACCCCACCTAAAAGTTGGCGGTTCCAACGCCACGAGATTCTTTCAATTTCCCGGAGAATATTTTATGGCCCGTCAATGCCATTCCTGCGACTACCCATGGTGTCCTGACGAAAGCGAATGCCCAAATTGCGGGGCATCTCCCCCCGCTTGTTTCATCACGACTGCCGTTTGTTCTGAATCTGGTCTTCCAGATGATTGTCATGAATTGACGGTCTTGCGGGCATTCCGTGACCGCCACATGAATTCCAGCGCTGAACGTCAAGCGATGGTGAACCAATATTATTCACAAGCCCCGGGAATTGTCGAGAGGATCAACAGTAGCCCGCGGAGAACTGCAATTTACAACGAGCTCCGAGAGCGCTTCATTGGCCCAGCCGTCGAAGCTGCGAGCAAGGGCGACGACCTTCTCGCTGAGAGCACTTACATTCGCGGAATGCAGTGGGTGGCCCAACACGTTTGATTTTGCGGTGTCGGTCAATTGTCCCCGGTGCGTTGGCGCCCCGCGAGGGCATAACGCTAATGAGCGCGCGCAGTAGCGTGCCAAAGCCCCGCCGAATGTTCAGGTGATGCCCCTTTTACCTAGCACCAAGCCCTGGTGGAGCCGTCGCCCTCTACCTGCCGCTCCTTCAAGGCGCGGGGCGTGGCTCGATACCACGCTCGGTATGGGTTACGCAGGTTCGGTTATGAGGCAAATCCGAACGGTCCGAGTGTTCCTTTCAAGCACCTTGAGGGTCAAACAAATCAGCGCGCCGTCCTATGGCCCAAGGTGTCTTTCCTGACCTTCGAATTCGCCCCAACTCCGAGCAAAATTCGATGAACTGGTGAATTTCGATCCGAGACGTGGAATACCTAGCTAAGAAGCCGAACACGGCCGAGTGCTCTCAATTTGCATCGACGACATAGGCAAATGCCGGCCCTAATTTTTAGGCACGATTGAACAGCACTCCAAATTTATACGGGTGTCACGACAACGATTGTGGAGAAATGAATGCGACCGGTCTTTATTTCCCACGCGAGCAAAAATTTCCGCCTCGCTGATGATATCCGCAGCCGCCTCGAAGCCTTGGAAATCCCTTGCTGGATTGCACCACGCAATATCCCGATCGGGGGGTCCTACGGAGAGCAGATTGCCACAGCAATTAAAGATTGCAGTGCCGTCTTGCTCGTTCTGACTGAGGAGGCGAACGCTTCCAAAGCGGTCGCCAACGAACTTGAGCTCGCCTTCAGAAATCAAAAAGTCATCGTGCCATTAAGGGTAAAACCGGTGGAACCAGCCGACCAGTTGGCCTTTTTTGTGAGTAACGCGCAATGGGTAGATGCGTTCCACACGCCCCTCAAGATTCGAGTTGTACATATCGCCGAGTTGATCAGAGCAATCAACAACGGTCAACCAGCGGCTCCCCTCCCGACGGAACACAAGACTCTTCTCGGCGCGGCCGACAAATACCTGGAGGGTCTTTTTCGCTACAAATATGTGGTCATCCTGACATCAGGAAGTCTGCTGTTACTCGTGGCCATCTTCTCAGCAATCCAATCAGAAAAAACGGCAACTTTGCGGCGAGAAGAAAAAAACTTAATCGAAATAGACCCGGCCACTTTCGGACTTGTGACAATACAGAGGGCTCAGGATCAGGGGTCAGTTCAGCGCGACAATGAGTCGAACCAGCTTGCAGCTAACGTCTATTCAAACCTCAAGGACCCATCGAAAGCAAACATTCAGTGGGAAGCATTCTGGATCGGGCCAGAGGGCAAAAAGGTATCTCTCAACATCGATCACCTTGAAATTCCAAAGGCGCAGGATGTTCAACGCATTGAGCTAAAGATCCCCAAAATTGCAACCCAGATTACTTTTTGTATGACGGCACTACATCCCACCATTAACAAACCTTATATCGCAAGGTGGGACTTCTCTATTTCCACTACTGACGCCAAAGACGCAGAGGTGAAAATCTCGAGACTGAGAAGTCCAACGATCGAGCCAAGCGTTAATCTTAGGTGCAAACCAGCCAGTTAAAACCGATTTCCGAGTTCAGATTTGCCCACGCTATAAGCTGACGACGCGAACCCTTCGGTTCTCTGGCGCAGCGGGATCATTTGGGTTTAATAACTGTGACTTGCCAAATCCGCGGGCCTCAAGCCGGTCGAATGCGATGCCGTACCTCGCTGTCAGTGCATCCCGCACTGCGTCGGCACGTCGCCTGGAAAGCGTCAGATTGTACTGGTCGGTGCCTTGCCCGTCGGTGTGTCCCTCGATTCTTACTCTGTAGTCTTTGATGCGTTCATTATTTAAAGCCCGGGCAAGATTTCCTACCTGCAAACGGCCATCCGGGGTCAAAGTCGCAGAATCATAATCAAAATTAATCGTCAAATTTACAGACGGTGGGGGATCAGGTGGCATATTTGGGTCTGGAATACCTCTCGTTTTGCGCTTGTAAAGAGCATCGACGATCTGACTCGGCGACTTTGTATCCCCCGCTGAAACCGGCCATGGATTCAATAGATAAAATGCTAGCAAAAAAGTAAAGAGGGATTTCATGTCTACTCCTACGGAAACCCTTAACGCCTGCTGGTCGTGACTGGCAAAAGCGCGGCAGAAATCTTTCGCCTGTCCGCTTGATGTTCGAGAATTGCCATCCGAAACTCTGTAAGAAATTCACGTTCAGTTTCCCTTCTCGGCCGATCGAGGGCCAAAAGTGGCAGCGCAGACGAAACCGCGACTATGCTCTCTGGTCCAAATGGTGCCACGATTGGATACTCGCCTTTCGAACCAAGCGTTAAACGTGTACTTGCTGGCAGCGCTCGGCCACCTTGATCGGCATAACGGTGAACGTGGGCTACTTGACCATCCGCCTGCAGATACGAGATGTACAAGTAAGAAGGATAGTCTGGAGTGGTCACCTGAAATTCCAAACGATCGCCTTCCTTCAAATCAGATTGACGCGCAACGATTGTTAACCCGGCGGATTCCCTCATCGGCTTGTCAAGGGTTAGAAGAGCCTCACATTGTGGCCAAGGCCGAACCTTTAGATCGAGCACGGCATCACTACCTGCCGGTGCCGCTGCGTCTCTTAGCTTCGCAACGTCGAGCTCATTCTCTACAAAACCGGATACCTTGAGTCTGCCCTGTGTCAGGCTAACTTGAACACCTGCGCACCGCAAACCACCTGCAATCCGCGAAATGCGCTCCTGCAAATCCTTGCGATCAGGCGCAGGAGGAACCACAACAAATAGATCGGACTTTGGATCGGGCTTTGGCTCGGGCTTTGGCTCGGGCTTTGGCTCGGGCTTTGGCGGATCAACCACTGGAGCCGGTGGCGGAGGCGAGTCGACCCTCGCGACATAGGCTCTGTCCACCGTTGCACTAAAGGAAGCATAACTAATCCAAGCATATCCCCTATCACCCCAATCTGTATCCCAGGAATTGATCAAGCGAAACGCACGCCTGCCGTCGTCGTAACCAACCAAGGTCATCGCATGGCCAGACTGACCCCGCCTACTATCGTCAAAAACACGAGGCCCTCGAAAACTATCAAAGCTTGTCGGCGTATCCATCCCAAAAACCACTGGATTGCCTGATGCCAGCTCTGACTTAACGTCGTCAAGCCTTAAACCGCGGCCGACGATAAGATCCGGACTAATCGCTCGCCAACCACGAATTTTGAAACCACTGGCCTGCCTCGTAACCCCGTCGCTCGGCATCGCACTACACGCAGACTCTCGGTAGGGGAAAGCCGACAAAAAAGGCGCCCCCTTAGTTTGTAAAAAATTTAATGCAGTTTCAATTAGCATCCCAGAACCGCATTGATGACCCGGTGCAACTGCTTGGTTGTAAATAAAAGCCGGACTGAAAAATTCCCCGACAGGCTTTATCCCACTGGCCCTATTTAAATAATAAGTCCTCATGTAGTAAGTCGTTGCCCAAGCAACGCAAGACCCCTGTACGCCCTGGTTCCCAACAGGAGGAAACCACGCAGAAAGGTCTGCAGACGGCGGAAGATAATTACGGTAACGAGGAACTGAAGGAAGCGCGCGATATTCTTTTTCGGGCAGAACAACAAGGCCCTTGGCATAAGACTGAGCATACGAAACAGGCGCGTTGCAAAACCCAAAAACAAAGAGAGTAAACAAAACAACGCTGCGCAAGCTACCGATTTGCAATGAATAAAATTTCACAAATACCCCAATAAAGAAGCGACGAACATCCTGCGCAAGCTAACGGCCGACGTGGAAATCACGCGGACTCTTTTATAATAGAAAAACAACATTACCGCCTCGTACGCAACCGCAACAACGACTGAGCTAGCACTTGCTTGTCGCCTGTATACACATCAACATACTGCTGCGATCCAGATCGATCGTAAACCCGGAAAGCATCGATAAAAATACCAAAGCGGGTTGCCAGGTAAGCACGCCATAATTCACGGCGATAATAAAAAATAGGCAATCGACTCATAACCAAGGCGGCCAAGGACGGGAAACTATAGATAAACCCAAAAGCCAAAAACCACAAGACGCAGAACTCCGGCCAAACCTCGAACGCAACCTGTACCCCGGAAACAATTCCGGGAACCGGCGGGCCCCGTTTAAAAAGACGCAGGTCACTCTTTGCGCTCTCAAGAAGTGACTCGTAATAGATCCTAAGAGAATCAACAGACCAATCACCGCGCCAATCTCTATAAGCCTCAAAACTTGACAACTGATTGCCATGTGCCGCGCGTTCAAACTCTCCGAGAAGGGAAATGCAACTATCTGCATACGCGCGGGATTCGTAGGAAACGAGTTCCCCTTTAACAAGTAAACCGCGAATATGTGTCAAACACTCAAACTCTGGCAATTGCAGTGCCGCGGAATCCCCGCTTGCGGCCCAAGCCTTAAAAAACAAACCCTTGTCACGGAGGGCCCTGTCGGCGGACTGGTCTATCTGACTACGGAAACCTCTGGTTAGCCGCAGATCAGGGTCTAACGCTTCAAACTTTGGAGCGAGACAAAGAGCAAGAAGCGGAATAGATGAAATAACACCGACAAACGAAAAGAACGAAAAAAGAAAGGTAAAGCCAAACCCACGGAGCCTGACGCTTAAGCGGCTACTGGCACCTTGATAGACGCAAAAAAACAGTCGGTAGAGTACAAAGCAAAGCCCGCCACCGATCACAAAAAATGTACAGGAAAGAAAAACGCGAACAACGTATGCCATTCCGTCCCCAATGCCCCACGCGACAAACCCAGCAGACAACGCAGAAAGGCCGGAAACCAGCAAAATAAGTCCCCCAGTAATCGCAAAAGGCAGATCACCAAGATTCTCATAAAAGTATGCACGAGCCAACCAAGGATCGTCTAGCCCAGTTACGCTGCAGAGAAACCCCGCTATCCCTCTCCGCTTGCTAACGCTCTCGGCAAATGAAAAATCAGTCATCCTTTCCCCGATCCATGAGAATCAAGCGATCTAGCAAAGTCAAGATGATCGCTACTTCCAACCACGTCTTTCGCGGCTAAAATAACTCTTGAACGTTCCGAAACGGGATAAAAGTCGGCCTCTAAATCCCAATTCGGCTCTAGGACGCGAGGCCGCTCGCTTTCATTCATGGAGCCCGCAATGTATTCATCGACCAAAAAATGAGCGTGCTTAACAATCCAATGATTTCTTCGAACCAAAATGTCCTGGTATTCCAAGTAGGCGGCACGCGTCATGCGCCAAGAAATCAATAGTACCAGTGACAAAAAGAACCAGAGGAGCAACCAGAATATGAGTACATGCCGATCCACGTGCCAGTGCTGCAACTGATCCCCAAAGAAGGGGGTTTGGGAACCGTCATCCGAAAAACTATCCGCCGCGGAAGAGTTCGCACTAATCGCTATAGAATCGTATTGACCTTCAACTTGATCAACCCAAGCCCGCATGGCGCTCAGACAAACCGCCGAATCCAGCCCGTCGCAATCTGCAATTGTTGCACTCCTCTCACTAGTGCCTCGCTTCGGAACGAGTGTTGATTGTGCTTTATTTACTAAGCTCGACTGCACGACGTTCGCGAGTACAAATGGCTTATCAGTGGAGTAGTCCTTAAAGCTGGGGATTTGTTTGTCGTCCTTATAGTCATCGAGTAACACCTCCACTTCCCCTCTAACATTGCCCAACATAATTCGATAGTCAATTGGCTTCCAAAAGTGACGTGACAATGCCAATGCAAATGGACCGTTGCCACGACACGTGCGACATTCGTCCGCGGCTTTCTGCCCATCATCTGCAGCAGTCAAAATTCCATACTTGTTAGATGATTTAACAAAACTGGCTAGCCCACTCCCTCCCGAAGCAATCTCCCGACAAGCATCAAAAATGAATAAATTGTATTTCGCAGCCTTTTCGCTCACAACGAAATCATTAATGAGGGTGTTTAGACTAATGCCTAGGTCTGCCAATTTTGCACCCCCACCCCCCCCTTCAATCCAATCGAGACCCAAAAGAAAATTGACACCGTCTTGCTGCTTACCGTGTCCGGCAATATAGACAACATTTAAGTCCTTTCGTTGCAGCTTGCTTCTATACTGCTTCACCGCAGCTTCAATCTGATCTCGTGATTTGTCACTGACGACGGTAACGTCATAACCCGACTTTTCAAAGGTTTGCCTCAGAAGAGCAGCGTCTTTTGCAACCCCAGGCAACTCAGCGTTGGGGTATTTGGACAAAGCTATGATGAGTGCCTTACGGCCGGTAACAAACCTCTCGGAGACAGAAAGTTGACTTGCATTCCCTCCAACTTTCCCTACTGATTGAAGAACATCCTCTTGAATATTCGAGGCCACTACCGTAAGGTCTCCCTTGCGACGTTCGACCTCTTCTGCAATGGTTGCTTCGACTCGGTTGAGCGTAGGATCGCCCGAAAAACCCGTTACGCCTCTGCTGCTTTGGAATGCCCGATTTATGGGAATCACGGCAGTTGACAATCCGCCAATCACCATTACCAAAACCATGAAACGGGTTCGAGAGGGCGACCAAACCTTTAGTTCATCAATGGTGTAAAACACGGGGGGCTGCTCATGGAACCAAATCAGACATTCGATACTATAAGCTATAAAAAATAGGACCAAACTAAATGCCACGTCGTGCAGAAAGTTGTTCCATTGAAACGGACTATCGACGTGCAATGAATAGCCCATTAGCGATGCAGCCGATATTAGAACTAGCACCACTGTTGCGCGATAAACGACGAGACGTAGTGCCGCGGCTGCGCTAAGCGCCTCAAGAGCCGAGAGCTTCAAGCACAGGAACCAAGCTACTGCGCCTGATCCATATCTAACAAGCTCGTCGCTTGATTTCACGTAAGTTTCCGGTCGCTCATCGAATCACAGGGGTAATATAATTCATAAAACCATGTTCTAAGCCTTGTCATTCTTCACAATGAAGCGGTCTACATCAGCCCTAATTTCCTCGGACATTTTTTCAAAATAAGTTTCATTAGCGATTCGGGTCAATTCCGATTGAGTTCGCAGGCTCCCCGCAGCCATCTCCTCAATCACATTCGCTCTGTGGTATGTTGCAGTTTTTAGATCTGAAATTCCCCCGCCCGCCTCATCTCTGGAAAAACGGTGATCAAATTGAATACCACGCATCGCGATCGCGACGCGCTTCTGATTTTCTGTCAAATAGTCTATTGGACTTAGGCTTAACATCATCTTGAAGAAGATCGGGGAGATTTCAATGATTATCAGTAGAAGCGTAATCAACGTCGAGGCGACTTCGAACTTTTCGTGGGCAAGCCCAATGCGAACAATGAGACCTCCATACTGATCTCCCTTCTGGTTAGCCTCTTCTAAATCAATTTGGCGCCTTGCCTCAAGCGCGTTTATTGAATCTTCCGACTTTTTTATTTCACTCTTTATTTCTAGAACTGCAGGCTCGATCTTCGCATACTCTCGATCATACTCCGCCTGTGCTTGGTTTTTTCCTTTCTCAAGTGCCGCTGATATTGGGCCAGGTCCCGGCTCTCTGCGTTTGTTTTTAGACGAAATCTCTTCATCAAAAACTGCTTTGGCTTGATCCCGTCTTTGGAGGTAATCCTTGACCTTAGCTTCTTCAGCAACAATATCCGCCTTCAAATCCTTGATTTTCTTTTCAATCTCTATTTTATTCTGACTGGAGCGTTCATCTACCTTGGCCCGCAATATTTTTTTTTGATCGTCCCTTTTCTCCTGGAGCATTGCTTCGACTTCCGACTCCATAATCTTCAACTCAAGTGGCTTTGAAATAACCAAGCCAATGATTGCGGCCATCACAATACGCGGGATTGCCCGCCCAAGTTCTCCCCAAGTTATTTTGTCTGTTCCATCTCCATGCCCCCCCGAGGAGACGATAAAACGATCTAAATTGTAGATGACCGCCGCCCATACACCACCGGCTAAGATTGAAATCAAGACATCTGGGTATGATGTTTCCGCACCTTTTGACCCATTGAAAACAATAAAAAATGCATAGGCGCCAGAAAAAAAGGCGAGTGTCGCAGTTGCGAGAACAATTCCACCAATTCCCTGCGCCTTGACGCGGTCGTAGTTGGTGCAATGTCGAAGCAACTGCCTGTCAACGCCCGCGGAAAAATATAATACTCGATTAAACCAACCGGGATCATCTTCCAATTTGTAATCAGAAATATCTTTTAGTTGAGCTTCTGTTTTGATTCGCGCCTCTTCAGGTCCGAAGCTTGCCGTTGAGGAATCTGGGCTAGCAGGAGTAAACTCATTCATCATTTTTCTCCACTGAGGGATCCGGATTGTTGATCAATGTTTTGGGGGCAGTATTACTTTATGCCCGCCGATGATTGGCTTGGCGTCCAACAAATTGCGATACGAAAGCCTCAGCTTCGTAGGCCATGCTGCGACAAGTTTCGTGCGAAGAGAGAATGGTTTTATATAGCGTTGCAAAATTTTCATTACTGCAGGCCGCCAAAGCGATTGACTAAACGCGTTAACAGGGTTTATTTTAACAAACTTAAACCCCAAAGACTTAATATAATGTGGCGGGAAGTTTTCCAGCGAGATCGGCAGGCGAGTTGAGCCCCCCACCGACCAATCTCGAGGAGCAAAGGATTTTTCGAACAATCCCCAAAAATTGACGAGCTGAACATTCAACTCGGCATCGATTGGGAAAACCACCTCAATTTGATCTTCCTTGTGAAACCAGAATGTCGAAAGGGTTTGGAATTGCTCGTTCACATCTTCTCTGTACCGAGTACGAACCAATCCCCAGCCCTGTAGATTTAGCTTTACTTGCTGGTTACCGCCCATTGTTTTAAGTCGATACTGAATCTGTTTGCTTTGAATGACTTCGAAACGGGGGGATTGCAATTGCCACATAGCCCATTAACCCCAAACCAAATTTCTTATTGGATATATCAGTGAAGTCGCTGTTCGGTTCCTTTCACAATCCACTCTGACCTCGACGCGTCGATTCAACGGTTCAGCTTGATCGGTGGCTATGTAAGGTACGCGATCTCCTTCGCCGCGCACCTGAACGTTCCGTTGATCCAGGTAGCCAGCATGTACTAGCCAGTCCGCAATAGTTTCGGCACGTCGTTGGCTAAGTGTTTCGTTTTTATCACTTAGGCCTGAGCGATCTGCGTGGCCCGAAATGACGATTTCCTTCTTCGCGCTCAGCCTCAGTAGTTCCCCAAGCTTGTTAAGTCGCGCCTCGGCATTAGGTTGTAGCTCGGCACTACTAAAGCCAAAAATCGCCTCTTCTCCCAGATAGACGGTGTAGAGAGGACGCCCAGGCTTTGTCCCGTCAGCGGATTTGCATGAGAAATATCGCTCTGGAGCGCTGATTGCTTTTTCTATCGTTATTCGTGTCATACCATCCGGCAATTTTCGAGAGTCCTTCTCGACCTTTTCAGCTAAGAAATCCGTGGTCTCGCCAAACCATTTTGAAATGCTGGATGCTTGCTCTCTCACCTGACCTCGGATTTCCTCGATTCGACTGCGCCACGTTGATTCCGTAAGATTATCGGTCACCGTTGCCTTCATGCGATCCCGGAGGTCCTCCCAGCGGGTCCTCAACGATGTTTCTGAGGTTTTGTTTGACGGGCCTGGCTTTGGGTTCGGAGTGTCTTTTACGCTTAGATCCTCCGCTTGCGGAACTTCGATGCCCGGTTGTACAACCACTTCGGCTGCTTCCATGGGAAGGTTTCTATCCGAGGTCGACGATTGACATTGATTAGTTCCTATCATACTGAGTGTTAGCAGAAATACAGTCCATCCAAGAAGTATCAGGCCATGTGGCCAGCAGTTGGTTAGACCGAAGCTTATAACAATTAATGCCATCAGGTATGCTGGCCATGCGAAGAAGCCGATGCAGGCGATCGTTTGATTGAAGTAGATCTGAAGCCACCAGAGCAGGCCAAACAAAACGAAACGCAAAAAACCAAATCCAAAACTGGTTTCTCCCGATGGCCGATCAGAGGTTGCGATTCTGATGAGGCATGAGAGCGCCCACGGTACGAT
>Ga0164294_10004037_pt1 | contig 12909 bp, 8 predicted proteins | sample GEODES005metaG_FD_111479 | JGI IMG/M metagenome (GOLD analysis project Ga0164294, IMG submission 111479) | Oligotrophic lake water microbial communities from Sparkling Lake, Wisconsin, USA - GEODES005 metaG | ecosystem: Environmental > Aquatic > Freshwater > Lake | place: USA: Sparkling Lake... | reverse complement strand
GTTCAATCGACAGCTTTGCAGCGACCCAATCGATCGAAGGGGCTGAGATGTAACCGAAGTGATGCTGAACGATGTGGAGGAGTGGCAGCGTCGCGGCGCGTTTGCTTTCTGGGTAATGCGAGATCCGTTCGTCGGCCTCGGCTTCGAGCGCTTGGCTGACCGCGAATGGCGGATAAAATTGGCTTCCGGGTGTCTCGTGCGAGGCGACGGATTCTTCGAGCGTGTGTTGGGACATCGTTGAATGAGGTGAAGAGGATTGATCCGTGAGATATCGAGAAGATCCTTAGCGGTCGCACTCGCCCATGACAAAGTCGAGCGAGCCGAGGATGGCAGGGATGTCTGAGACCATGTGGCCGGGAAGTAGGCTGGAGGTGATTGAGAGATTGCAGAACGAGGGGCTGCGGATTTTGAGGCGGTAGGGAACGCCGCCGCCTTTTGAGTGGATGAAGAACCCGAGTTCTCCCTTGGGGTTCTCGGCGGCGAAATAGACCTCGCCGGCTGGTGCGTTGATGCCCTGGGTAGAGATGATGAAGTGATGAATGAGTTCTTCCATCGACATCGCGACGCGTTCCTTGTCGGGTAGCATGCTCTTGGAATCGGCGAGATTCACGGGGCCGTCCGGCATGGTGTCGAGCACTTGGCGGCAAATCCGGATCGCTTGCCGCATTTCCTCCATCCGGCACTGGTAGCGTGAGTAGCAGTCGCCTTCGTCGGCGATAGGCACATCGAAATTGTATTTTTCATAGCCGAGGTAAGGGCTATCCTTGCGGAGGTCGCGAGCGACGCCGGAGGCGCGGAGGTTTGGACCGGTCATTCCCCAGGCGATGGCCGACTCGCGGCTGATCACGCCGACATCGACCATGCGGTCGAGGAAGATTTTGTTCTTATCGAGTAGCTTGGCGATTTCTTCGATCGTCACCGAGCATTCATCGAGAAACTGGCGGACCGATGCTTCGAATCCGGCGGGCATGTCGCGGAGTTGTCCGCCGACGCGGGTGTATGAGGTGGTGAAGCGAGCGCCGGTGAGTTGTTCGCAAAGGTTGTAGACCTTTTCCCGCTCGGTGAACGTGTAGAGGAAAACGGTCATGGCACCCACGTCCATGGCGCAGACGCCGACGCCGAGCATGTGAGATGAGATCCGAGCGAGTTCGCAGCAGAGCACGCGGAGCGCTTGGCCGCGGGGTGGTAGAGTCCAGCCCATCAGTTTTTCCACCGCGCAGGCATAGGCCACATTGTTCGCGAGCGGGGCCAGGTAATCCAAGCGGTCCGTGTAGGGCACGAACTGATTGTAGTGCATGTTTTCGGCGATTTTCTCGTCACCGCGGTGGAGGAATCCAACGTCGGGTATGGCGGAGTCGATGATTTCACCATTCAATTCCAAGATCAGGCGCAGCACGCCGTGAGTGGCTGGATGGGATGGGCCCATGTTCAACACCATCCGCTCGCCGACAAGATCGTCAGTCTCTGCATGGTAATGATCCGCAGCGCGCGCAGTACGTGCGATGTTGTCTGGGGCGTCGAATTCTTTGGTTGTGGTACTCATGCCGTTTTGCCGAAGAAATAAGCGCCCAAAGTGAGCGGTTTCGCAAGGGGTTTGTGAAAATTTTCACAAGCCGAGGGCTCGGGCGATCCCTTGGGGGCGACTGGCTTGAGGCCGCGATCGACGTGACGCATGGGATTTCACGGTTTCGTGGTCGGTGGAAATTGATTTTTTTGTGACGCTCGGGTGTTTCTGGGTTTATATATAAGGGATGCAGCGTCGCCATTTGCTTTTGATTCCAGCCTTCGCGTTCGTGGCGTGGCTTGGATATTGGCTTGCTGGCACGGCTGCGCCGCATCGGCCTCGTGCGAATCAAGTCAATGATTCGGGCGCGAAGCCTCGCCGGACCGTCATTGCGGACGAACCGATGCCGACGTTTCGCCGAGGTGAGCGAACGGCCAAGTCTCGAGGCGACGGTGAGGCGGTGCTGGAGGGCGCGCTGCCGGGGGAGAGGATTTTGGTTTTCAAAGACCGGAAGGCGCTTGAGGATTTCTTGAAGCGGGCGGGTGGCTCCGTTCGGGTGATGGGGCGGATCGATGTACTCAATGCCCTACGGGTTGGATTTTCAAGTTACGATGATCTGGCGGGATTGCTCGATGGGAGTGAGCAGGCTTCCTTTGTTTTTCCGGTGGACATTCCGGTTCCTAAGGATGGCACGGTTCAGCCGGGTGCGGTGCCGTTGGGTGATCGACTTCTGGCGTGGTTAGGGGTCAAGGGCGACAACCTGAATTGGGGGAATGGGGTTTGCATTGCAATCTTGGATACTGGGGTTGCGTCTAGCAGCGCGTTTTCTAGCAAGATTTACTCGATAAATCTTGTGGATCTTCCGGCCGACCTGTCGCTGCAGAATGGTCACGGGACGGCGGTTGCGTCGATGATCCTCGGGCGAGATCCCATGGCACCGGGCGTTGCGCCGGGGACGGAGATGGTGATTTCCGTTCGGATCGCCAATGACCTTGGTCAGTCGGATAGCTTCATGCTGGCAAAGGGCATCATCGCCGCAGTGGATGCGGGCGCGCAGCTCATCAATATTTCCATGGCGAGTGTCGGCGATAGTGCACTGGTTAGAAGTGCAATCGAGTACGCGAGATCCGCAGGTGCGTTGATCGTCGCAGCGGCTGGCAATAACGGCCTGGATCGCGTTTCCCATCCGGCTGCAAACGAGGGGGTCATTGCGGTTGGCTCAGTCGATGCATTGGGCAATCATCTGGATTTCTCGAACAGCGGAAGTCAGATCGATGTCTCAGCGCCCGGCTACGGATTGAATGCGGCATGGACTGGCGATCAATTTGCGAGTGTGAGCGGGACATCGTTCAGCGCCCCAATCGTGTTGGGGGCGATTGCTGCCGTGAAGAGTTGGCCGGGCAATGAGAAATTGACCATGCGGCAGGCGGCGGATGTGCTTTTTTCCTATTTGAACGACGGCGGCGCTGCGGGAACGGATCCGATGATTGGAAATGGAATGCCGGACTTAGGCAGAGTTTTGAATGCAAAAACTCCTGGGATTTATGATGCTGCGGTGGCGTCGCAGAGGATCATTCCGCCAGATTCAACAAACCCATACGGTCAGCTGGAAGTGCTCATTCAAAATCGCGGAACTGAGAATCTAGTGAATACCTCTGTTAGGATTTCCACTCCCTCCGGAGTGGTGGAATCGAATATCACTTCTCTCGCTGTCAATGCGGTTCGCGTGATGACGGTTCCGATCACTCAGGTGAACCGTGCAGGCATGAATTTCGAATCGCAGGTTCGCTTGTCTGCGGGTTTGAAGGATGTGAAGCCATCCAATGACCGGCGGGCTGAAACTTATGTTCCTGCGGGCGCTCCCTAATGGTTAGTTTTTGGTCTTGTGAGTTCTTGAGTCGCTTCGGTGCGATACTTCTCGAGGTGTTGATTCCAAAGTTGTTCGAGTTCCCTGACCTTGTCGGGATGTGCGGCAGCGACGTCGCGCGTCTCCGAACGGTCTGAGGTCAAGTCGTAGAGTTCCCATGGTGCGCTGTGGTTGCGGACTAGTTTCCAATTTCCTTGGCGGATCGCCTTGTTGTCGTCGTGAAACCACCAGAAATCTTCATGCCTCACGGAGTTATCATGAGTGAAGGTATTCACTAGGCTTTTCCCAGGTGATGGAGGCATCGGATGGTCACCGAAGGTCGCTGGCATTTGACCGCCGCCAAGTTCGAGTATAGTGGGAGCGAGATCGATCAAGTGCCCTGGGTTTTTTCTTAGTTCACCATGCGCGGCGATTCCGTTAGGCCAGTGAACGATGAGAGGGGTGGAAATACCGCCCTCATGAGTCCAGGACTTGTGCAAGCGGTGGGGGGTATTTGCCGCGCTTGCCCAGCCGGGGCCAAGACCGAGGAAAGTTTTTGCGGAGCCAGGCGGAAGGCTTGGTTCGTGGAGGTCGCCACGGATGATTTGTTCGGAACTGGCACCATTGTCAGAGACAAACAGGATTAGCGTGTCGTCCAGCTTGCCAGATTTTCTAATTTGTTCGATCACTCGGCCGATCTCGATGTCCATTCGATGGATCATCGCTGCGTGGATGGCCATCTTGATGGGTTGAAATTTTTTTTGTTCGGAAGAGAGGGTGTCCCATGGCACGGCGCGGCCCACCTCGCCGGGGCCGATCTTTTCGAGGAGTTGCTGAGGCGTTGGGTTGTAGCTCGGCCAAACCGCTGAGTCCAATGGGGGCAGGGGACCATCGACCAAGCCTAACCGTTTCATTTTCGCGTAGCGCTCTTGGCGCAGGGTGTCCCAGCCCGCGAGGTAGCGGTCGCGATAAATTGCGATGTCTTCGGGCAGTGCTTGAAGTGGGAAGTGCGGCGCGGTGAATGCGAGGTAGAGGAAAAACGGTTGATTCGCATGCTCGGATTGGTGACCTGCTAGCATGTCAATCGCGTGCTGGGCGATCGCGGTGGTCGAGTAGTAGCCCGTGCCGAGTTTGACCGGGGGCAGAGGCTTGTCATCCAGTGTGTGCTGCTCGGGATTGAAGTAGCGGTCGTGGTCTTCTAGCGAATATGAGTGGTCGAATCCGTTTTTGAGGGGCTCTCCATCGACGTGCCATTTGCCCGAATGATATGATCGGTAACCGAGTGGGCGGAGGTATTCTGGAACCAACTTTGCCCATGCTGGACGGTTGGCCGAGGTCCCGCTCTTTACGCCGGGCAGGGTGTCGCGGCGAACTTGTTGGGCATAGTAACCTGTGAGAATCGCGGCTCGCGAGGGCCAACAGCGGGCAGTGTTGTAGAACTGGCTGAAGCGGAGGCCACTGGCTGCGAGCTGATCGAGGTTAGGGGTTTGAATCTCACTGCCGTAGCAGCCCAGGTCCGAGTAGCCTAGGTCGTCGGCAACGATCACGACGACATTCGGTTTTTTGGTGGGACTCTCCGCATTGGCTTGCAGGGTGATGGATAGGCCAATGGCAGCGATGAATGCTGCCGGTTTCGCGACGAGGTATGTGAGGTTGAAGATCATGGATTTGCTTTGGCGGATTTATTGTGTGGGGCGGACGGCTCAATGCGTTGGCTCTTTAGTTTGCATTGGCTCGTGGCTTGGTAGAAGGAGTCCGGATGGTTTTGTTACCCGTCCTGAGGGTCGGACGCCGGGGCCGAGTTGATTTTTCCCGAGGTCGGCATCCATTTGATCGATGAATCGTCGTAAGCGCTCCACCACTTCTGGGTGTTGGGTGGCAACGTCTGTTCTTTCGCCGATATCATTTTCGAGATTGTAAAGAACCGGTGTGCTGCTGGTTTCTTGGGTGAGCGCTTTTTTGCTGGAGCTGGCGCGGTTGGTGATGGAGAGCTTCCATGGGCCGCTGCGTACTGCCTCGATCTGGTTTCCTTTGAAGTAGAAATGGGCTTCCCGAGGAGATTCTTGAGACTTACCAAGTAAGATCGGCGTGATGTCCTTGCCGTCGATCTTCACGTTCTTGGCCAATTCCGCGCCGCCGAGTTTGGCGAATGTTGGTAGTAGGTCAATGTTTCCAACTGCAGCATCACACGCTGTGTTTGGTTGGATCATTTTCGGCCACCACGCGATGGTGGGTTCGCGCATTCCACCCTCAAACGTCGTGAATTTGCCTCCACGCAGAGGCCCTGCAGAACCACTTTTTTCGCCGAGACCGAGCCATGGTCCATTGTCACTTGTGAAAATTACTAGAGTGTTTTCCGCGAGCTTCAACTCGCACAAGGTATCAAGGATCCGGCCGACACTCCAATCGACTTCATCGACCCAGTCGTAGTAGATTCCATTTCCCGAGTGGCCTTTGAAGGTTGCTCCTGGATGGATCGGGATGTGAACCGCCGTGTGTGGAAGATAGAGGAAGAAGGGCTTGGTTTGGTTTTGGCGGATGAATGAGATCGCTTCGTCGGTGTAGCGTTCGGTGAGTTTATCTTGCGCTGCTGCGTTGATGATCTCGATCACTTTTTCATCGCGGACGAGGGGAAGTGGTGGATTTTTTCTTAACTTCGCGCCTTCCTCGCTGCCGCCCATGTCGTTCGAGTAGGGTAGTCCGAAGTAGTGATCGAAGCCATGTCGTGTGGGTAGAAATTCGAGTTGGTCGCCGACATGCCATTTGCCGATGCACATGGTGGCGTAGCCGGATGATTTCAGCAATTCAGCAACCGTATGTTCTTTTGGGTTCAAGCCGATCGCGGATTTCGGGTGGATCACCTCGGGGAGTGAGACACGCTTGGCGTAGCAGCCGGTGAGGACTTGAGCTCTTGAGGGAGTGCAAACGGGTGCGGCGTAAAACGAAGTGAGTTTCATGCCCTCGCGTGCCATGCGATCTAAGTTCGGCGTCTGAGATTTAGTCGAACCGAATGGGCCGATGTCGCCGTAACCCAAGTCATCCATGAAGATCAGAATGATGTTAGGGTTTTGACTTGGCACCGATGCATTTGCGCCGCGAAGAGGGGTGATGCTGGTTAGGATCGAGGTCGCGATGAGTGCAAGGGCTGATCGGTTCATGGATTTTTCGGCGATGGGATGTACTCGTAGCTAGTGGCTAAGGCATGCTTCAGTTCTTTGTTACGGCGGCATGGAATAATTCTTACTTCATTTGGTCCGATTGGGCGAGAATTCGGGGCTTTTTGGTTCGGTTGTTGGACCGATTTGAGACTGAATGTGTGATTTGATGGATCTTTCTGGCCCTGATTCTGTTGTGGGCCTAAGGTTTGCCGCATGGACGCCCTTATCCGCCATTTAGAAGAAAAGCAAGAACTGGCCCCGGTGCAGGTCGAGGCTGCAGCCGAGCAGTTATTAGATCCGGGCCTATCTGACGAAAAAAAAATGCGTCTGCTCGAAGCTTTAGCGGTGAAGGGCGAGACCCCTGCGGAAATTGCGGGATTCGTCGAAGTTTTCCTACATCATGCGGTGGATCCTCGTCTGGGTGGACTTGAGTTTAATGGGCCGACGTTAGATGTCTGTGGCACTGGGGGAGACCAGCTTGATCTTTTCAATGTCTCGACCACCGCCATGTTCATTGCTGCGGCAGCGGGCGCGGTGGTCGTGAAGCACGGGAATCGTGGGATCACCTCGAAAAGCGGTGGGGCGGATGTCTTGGAGGCTCTCGGAGTGCGCATTGACCTCAGCGTCGATCAATTTCGGAGCGGTGTCGAAGTGGCTGGGCTTGGTTTTATGTTTGCGCCGAACTATCACCCAGCATTTAAGGCGGTCGTTGCTGCTAGAAAAGCTCTTGCTGCTCGCGGGGTGAAGACTCTTTTTAATCTAATCGGTCCTTTGCTCAATCCAGCGAAGCCTAACTGCCAACTCGTTGGGGTTTTTTCGAGAGATCTATGCCCAGTTTTTGTTGAGATTCTTGAGCGGCTTGGCCGGCAGAGTGCGTGGGTGGTTCATGGAACCACCGCCGATGGTCGCGCGGTTGACGAGGTGAGTCTCATGGGACCCACGCGGGTCGTCAAAGGTGGTGTATCGCAGGCTTGGACGGAGGTTGAGGTGGTGCCGAGGGATTTTGGGTTGACGCCTTGTGAGGTGAATGACCTCCAAGGAGGCGATGCTCAACAAAATGCCTTAATCCTAACTGACATCTTATCGGGGCGTGAAACTGGGCCAAAGTGTGACATGGTGTTGATCAATTCCGGCGCGGCGATTGCATGTGCTGGTCTTGCTAACGACATTTCGCAAGGGATTGAGATTTCGCGTGAAATGATCTCGAGCGGTGCGGCATTGCATCGCCTGAAGTTAATGCAAAAGGTATCGCAATCGGCAGTGTGATGCGTCGCAAGTTTTGTATGGCATGAGATCGAATCGATGAAGGTCATTTTTCGCATCAATTACCGCACAGTTCCTGGTCAATCGGTGTGGATCAGGTATTCGACGCAGGCGGGTGGTGTGGACCGGCATTTGGAGCTTCACTGGCTGAACGAGTCGCAGTGGGAGGGGGCGATCGAAGTTGATGGAACGGGTCGAATGTTGATCGAGTATCTCTATCAGATGAGACAGGAATCGAATGGCGTAGCGCTCGACGAGTGGCAAGGTCCGAGGCTCGTCGATGTTGATCTAATGAAAAACGATGTGGTTATCCTGATGGACACTTGGTGTTCAGCGGGCACTGTGGATTATAGTTTTGAGACCCAAGCATTTCGTGCAATGCAGCCTTCGCATGGCGGTTTTCAAAATGTGAATCGGCCACCGCAGGCTAACCATACTTTTCGGCTTAGGATGGCTGCGGTCCCAGATGGATTGGCCCCTTGTTTGTTAGGGAATACTCGGGAGCTGGGTGACTGGGATCGAAATGCGTCTGTGCCCTTGTTCGAAGTGGCACCGAATGTCTGGGAAGCCAGCCTTGATTTGGCAAAGGGCAAGGAGATCGAGTACAAGTATGGTTTGAGCGAGCGAGGCTCGAGCCACGTCGTTAGTCTAGAAGAGGGTGTGAACCGAATTTTGGTCGCGCATGCTTTTGGGGAATGCCAATGGACGCAGGTGAGTGATGAAGCATACGCACGTGATCCGGCGACATTGTTTCGCGGTGCCGGGGTGGCGATTCCGGTGTTTTCGTTGCGCAGCGATGATGGTCTTGGGGTAGGTGAGTTCGCCGATCTCAAGGGACTGGCAGATTGGGCCCAGGCAGTTGGTTTAAAGCTCATTCAGATTCTGCCGATCAACGACACGACCTCGTCATGGGACTGGACGGATTCTTATCCGTACTCGGCCATCAGCGTGTTTGCGCTGCATCCGATTTATTTGCGGATCGACGAACTCAGCGTCGTGGTTTCTCAAGAGGTTTTGCAGCAGATCGATGAAATACGTGCGGGGCTTAATTTGTTGGGAAAAGTCGATTACGAGCAAGTGATGCGGTTGAAATCACGACTGACGCGTGACATTTACCAGGTTAACTCGGCTGAGATTCGGGGAGGGGCAGGGTTCCGTGATTTTCTAGCAGATAATTTCAATTGGCTTGTTCCGTATGCGGCTTTTTGTGTGTTGCGCGACGCGTATGGCACTGCCGATTTCGGGCAGTGGGATGGATGGGCGGTTTATGAGCGTGGGCGGGTTGAGGCGATGCTGGATGAGGGTAATGAGCATTCGAACGAAATGTTCTATCACTTTTGGCTGCAATTTGAGCTCGATCGGCAGTTGGATGATGCGGTGGCGCATCTTCACGCGTGTGGGCTGGCGCTTAAGGGTGATCTCCCGATTGGGATTGATCGTCAATCGGTCGAAGCGTGGTCTGCACCCCATTTGTTCAAGATGGATGCGCAGGCGGGTGCACCGCCAGATGCATTCGCGGTCAAGGGGCAGAACTGGGGATTTCCCACCTACGACTGGGAGATGATGCGGCGAGATGGCTATGCGTGGTGGCGGGCGCGGTTTGCGCGGCTGAGTCGGTATTTTGATGCCTATCGGATTGATCACATTCTTGGGTTCTTTCGGATTTGGCAGGTTCCATCCGATCAGGTTGAAGGCATCATGGGCTATTTTGATCCGGCGCTACCGATTTCAATCGCGGAAATGCGTGAGCGAGGGATTCCTTTTAAGCTTGAGCGATATTGCAAACCCTATGTTCGTGATGCTTGTTTGTTAGAGCGCTTTGGGGAGCGGGCAGGTGAGGTGAAAGAACGCTTCTTTCGCGAGCTGGGTGATGGAGGGTACGAGCTTTTGGAGGCATTTTCTACGCAGCGTCGATTGGTGGATTATTTTAGCGCTCGCCCGCATGAAATAGAAATCCAACAGGGGCTATTGGATTGCGTGAGCGAGGTGCTTTTTTTCGAAGTTAAGGGATCGGATGGAGCATTTTTTCACCCGCGTTGTTTGATGCAGATGACGCGTTCCTTCCAAGCATTGGACGTGGAGGTTCGTCAGCGGTTTGAGGATCTTTACAACGACTATTTCTATCGCCGCCAGGAAGATTTCTGGCAGGCGCGAGGTTTCGAAAAGTTGCCGTCGATGCGCCGCGCCAGTCCCATGCTGCTTTGCGGTGAGGATTTGGGAATGGTGCCAGCCTGTGTGCCGGGAGTGCTGAGGGAGCTTGGAATTCTTTCTCTAGAGATTCAGCGAATGCCGAAATCCAGCAAGACCGAGTTCGTGGATTTGCGGAGTGCGCCTTACATGAGCGTGGTCAGTCCATCGACCCATGACATGTCGACCTTGAGAGCTTGGTGGAGAGAGGACCCTGCGGTGGTGGCTAGATTCGTGCGCGAGTCATTTGAGGGGTTATCCGCTGAGCCTGAGCTCTCCAGCGAGATGGCCAGCGAGATCCTCAAGCAGCACTTGGGGTCTCCAGCGATGTGGGCGGTTTTCCCGCTGCAGGATTTGTTAGCGATCGACGAGAGGCTGCGCCATCCAGATCCGGAAGCTGAGAGGATCAATGTTCCGGCGATCATGCCGTTTTATTGGCGTTATCGAATGCATCTCAGCATGAGTGAACTTCAGGGTGCTGATGAGTTCAATCGTCGTGTGGGGCGGTTGATCGCCGATGCAGGGCGGTAAAGTGGGTCTAGAATGGATTTTTTCGCGACGATGCCTTGACCCGGTGTGGGGTCGGGGAATAGGGTCCGCGCGGTTCTCTGTGTCAGCGCAAGACTCCAGTCGTCATCATGAATATCCACGAATACCAAGCCAAAGAGCTTTTCGACCGTTTCCAAGTTCCAAGTCCGAAGGGAGCTGTTGCCAGTTCGCCGGAGGAAGCCGCTGCGGCAGCTCTCCAGTTCAGCGGTGCCAAGTTGGTGATTAAGGCCCAAGTGCACGCGGGTGGTCGGGGCAAGGGGCATTTTACCAATGGTTTCCAAGGCGGCGTTCATTTGATCGAGTCGCCCGAGCAGGCGGCTGAATTTGCTGGAAAGATGCTCAATCAGACCTTGGTGACCGTGCAGACCGGTGAGGCGGGAAAACTGGTGAGCAAGGTGATGGTCGCCGAAGCGGTTGACATCACTCACGAGTATTACCTTGCGATTTTAATGGATCGTGCGACCTGCCGTCCTGTCATCGTGGTTTCTACTGAGGGTGGCATGAGCATCGAAGATGTCGCGCACAACACGCCAGAGAAGATCGTTCGGCAGTTTGTTCATCCGCTGTTAGGGCTTCAGGCCTACGAGGTGCGCAAGCTCACGGAGGCACTCGGAATGACGGGTGACGTCGCGAAGCAGTTCGCAAAGCTTCTCGGAAACCTCTACAAACTTTTCATTTCCTGCGACTGTGCAATGTTAGAGATCAACCCGTTGGTCACGACTCCCGATGGTCGGGTCCTCGCGCTCGATGCTAAGTTTGGCTTCGATGACAACGCGCTTTACCGTCACCCTGATATCGTCGCGATGCGTGACAAGACCGAGGAAGACCCTCGTGAGGTAGCGGCGTCCGAGTATGACCTCAACTACATCGGTCTGGATGGAAATATCGCTTGTCTTGTGAATGGAGCGGGCTTGGCCATGGCGACCATGGACATCATCAAACATTATGGTGGTGATCCTGCGAACTTCCTTGATGTCGGGGGCGGTGCTTCGAAAGAGCAGGTCACAGCGGCCTTCAAGATCATTCTGGGCGATCCGAATGTGAAGGGAATCCTCATCAACATCTTTGGTGGGATCATGGATTGCAACATCATCGCTGAGGGTGTGATTGCTGCGGCCAAGGAAACGGGATTGCCAATTCCGCTGGTCGTTCGGCTTGAGGGTAACAACGTCGAGATGGGCAAGGCCACCCTCGCCGCCTCTGGACTCGACATCGTTGCTGCCGACGACATGTCCGATGCCGCTCGCAAGATTGTCGCGGCTGTTCAATAATTTTTCATCGATCGCTAAACACTATTTCCCATGTCCATCCTCATTGACGAAAACACCAAACTCCTGATTCAGGGGATCACCGGCAGCTTCGGCGCACGTCATGCATCGCTTTCGCTTGCATACGGCACCAAGGTCGTTGCTGGCGTGACCCCTGGCAAAGGCGGTCAGAAATTTGAGAATATTGTCCCGATTTTCGACACGGTTAGCCATGCCGTGAACGAGACGGGTGCTACGGCCACGGCCATCTTTGTGCCACCACCATTTGCGGCCGATGCGATTCTGGAAGCGGCGGATGCTGGCGTGGAATTGATCGTTTGCATCACCGAAGGCATTCCGGTGATGGACATGATGCGGGTGAAAGAGGCCTTGCGTGGGTCGAAATCACGTCTTGTAGGGCCGAATTGCCCGGGCATTGTGACTCCTGGCCACGGGGAGAAATCCCACGGTGGCTGCCGGATTGGCATTGCCCCAGGCTATATTCACAAGCGTGGAAATGTCGGCGTGGTTTCTCGTTCAGGGACCTTGACTTATGAAGCCGTGTTTCAGTTGACGCAGCTTGGTTACGGCCAGAGCACCTGTGTCGGTATCGGTGGCGATCCCATCAATGGAACGAACCACCAAGAGGTTCTGGAAATGTTCAACAACGATCCAGAGACTGAGGCGATCATCATGATCGGTGAGATCGGTGGTACAGCTGAAGTGGATGCTGCGAGGTGGGCGAAAGCTCATTGCAAAAAGCCGATTGCCGGATTCATTGCAGGTGCGACCGCGCCTCCAGGGCGCCGGATGGGCCACGCCGGTGCGATCGTCGGTGGCGAGGAAGACACTGCGCAAGCCAAGAAGCGAATTCTCGCGGAGTGTGGCATTGCGGTGGCGGAGACACCAGCGGAGATGGCCGTCACGCTGCTTGCTCGCTGGGGCAAATAAGTTACGGCATCTGATTTTTCTCCAAGCCGATTGCGTCGTCGCGGCTTGGGGGTTCTGAGTTCAGGGCTCGCTCGCTCCATTCAGAACTTAGCTGGAGAGGTTGAGTGCCTTTTGGTGGAGAAATTCGAGGTCTGCGCTGGGTGCGGGTGTTGGGTCGGGGTAGTCGAATATGTTACCTTCGAAGTTTCGTAGCGTGACCCCACC
>Ga0164294_10004036_pt1 | contig 12910 bp, 11 predicted proteins | sample GEODES005metaG_FD_111479 | JGI IMG/M metagenome (GOLD analysis project Ga0164294, IMG submission 111479) | Oligotrophic lake water microbial communities from Sparkling Lake, Wisconsin, USA - GEODES005 metaG | ecosystem: Environmental > Aquatic > Freshwater > Lake | place: USA: Sparkling Lake... | reverse complement strand
GGCGGTGAGGGCAGCGGCGGCGAGGACAACTACGGCGACTGCGACCCCGCGCGGCTCGACAGCCTGCCCCTCTTCGCCGGCGATCCGGCAGCGGCCTGGGAGGTGCGCTACTGCGAGCCCACGCTCACCACCGAAGAAGACTGCATGGCCTGCGACGGGGCCTGCTTTGGCGAGATCGCCAACGCCTTCGCCACCGCCTACACCGAGAGCGGCTACGGCTACTCGCTCTCGAAGACCTGCGGCCCGGCCTGGGTCGACGGCGCCTGCTGCTTTGGCGCCGAGATCTCCGCCTGGGCCGAGGGGCGCCCCCTCACCGTCGCCGACGAGGCCCGCCTGCCCCGGGTGGAGGCCAGCGCCCCGCCGCCCGGCCCGGCCCTGCGCTGGGCCCGCGCCGCCGCCCACGAGCAGGCCTCGATCGGCAGCTTCGCCCGGCTGAGCCTGCAGCTCCTGGCCTTGGGGGCGCCTGCGGCCCTGCTGGAGGGCGCGACCCAGGCCCAACTCGACGAGGTGGCCCACGCCGCCAGCGCCTTCGCCCTGGCCCGCACGCTCGGCGCCTCGGGCCTGCGCCCGGGCGGCCTCTCGCTCGACGGCCTCTCCCTCGAGGTCGACCCCGCGGCCCTGCTGCTCGAGACCTTCGTCGAGGGCTGCATCAACGAGTCGCTGGCCGCCGCCGAGGCCGCCGCCGCCCTGGAGGCCGCCACCCACCCCGCCGTGGTCGCCCACCTGCGCCGGGTCGCCGCCGATGAGGCCCGCCACGCCGCCTTCGCCTTTCAGCTCGCTGGCCACCTGATCGCCGCCCACGGCCTCTCCACCGCACCCCTGCGCGCCGCCCTGATCGCCGCCGCCCAGCGCCTCGCCGCCCTGCCGGCCGAAGCGGGCGACCCCGCGCACGGCCTGCTGGACGGCGCCGCCCGGCGCGCCCTGGCCGAGGAGGTGCTGCTGCACATCGTCTCGCCGGCCCTGGCGCGGCTGGAGGCGCCGTGAACCGCGGCCGGCTCGACCCCCTGCTGCACGCGCTCTCCCGCCAGGGCCTCGACGCCGGGAGCCTGCCGGCCCTGGCCGCCGAGCTCGATGACGAGGCCGAGCCGGCGCCGGGCTGGGTGGGCCGGCAGATGGAGGCCCTGTCGGCCTTCGCCCGGCGCCAGCTTGGCCATGTGCAGGGCGAGGCCGCCGAGTCCAAGGAGGCCTGGGTGCTGCTGCGCCGACGGGTCTCCGGAGATGCGCTCAGCGCCACCGAAGAAGACACCCTGCGCTCCCAAACCCAGGACCTCGTGCGGATGGTGCCCGCCGCCGCCATCGCCGTGGTGGCCGAGAGTCTGCCGATGGCCGGCACCGCCCTCATCACCCCCTATGTGCTCGGCAAGCTCGGCCTGCTGCCCTCCCGCTGGCGCGAGGCCCGCCTGCGCGAGCGCCTGCAAGAGGAGGCCGATCGCCTGCGCGAGGCCCACGCCGAGGCCGAGGCGGGCCTGCTGGAGGCCGTGGTGGAGGAGCTGCGCTGTGAGGCCACCCGCCGCGAAGAGGCGGCCCTGCGCAGCCGCTGGGACAGCAATGGCGACGGCGAGCTCGATCTCATCGAGGAGTTTGTCTACGAAGCGGCGGTGCGCCGCCTGCAGGCCGCGGCGGCGGAGCGGGGCCACCGGCGCTGCTGGTACCTGTGGGCCGACCATGAGGTGATCGGCCCGGTGCGCCTCGCCGAGCTGGCCGAGGCGCCGGTGGGCGTGCTGGTCTGCCTGGAGGGCGACGACGCCTGGGTGCGCCTCCGGGATCTGCGGGCGGGCTGACCCTCGGGGAGGTCGCTGTCCCCTTTGGTGTGTGCCGACCTCCCTTTGGTGTGTGTCGACCTCCCTTTGGTGTGTGTCGACCTCCCTTTGGTGTGTGTCGACCCCAGTCTGGCGCCTTCAGGCCGCGAGGCCCTGGCTGTCATCGTGGGCCGGCGGCTTGCGCAGTTGGGTCACCAGCCAGATCCCCGCCCCGAACATCGCGATCATCCCCCACTGGGCCGGCGTCAGCCCCGCCCAGCGCACGTCGGCGTTGCTCAGGTCCTGGTTGCGCAAAAAGTCGAGGCCAAAGCGCACGGGCGCATACATCGCGCAGAAGAGCGCCGTGAAGAAGCCGTGGCGCACGTTCGCCTTGCGCAGGGCCACGAAGGTGAGCGCGATGCCCAGGGTCCACAGCGCCTCGTAGAGCCCCAGGTCGTGGCGGGGCCCCCCATAGGTGGCCACCGGAAAGTCCACCGCCAGGAAGAAGTCGCTGCGCTGCCCCACATGGTCGTGGGCCGTAAAGCAGCCCATGCGGCCAAAGAACCAGGCGAAGGGGAAGGCGAAGGCGAGGTTGTCGGCGTGGATCCAGAAGTTGCGCTTGCGGATCACCCGGTAGAAGAGCACGCAGCCCAACACGGCGCCGATGAAGCCGCCGGTGCTGGAGAAGCCGGCCCAGACCCGCAGCAGGGCCATGATGCCGTCGGTCTCGAGCTGCTGGGGGTTGTAGGCCAGCACATGTACGACGTGGCCCACCAGAAAGCCGATGCCCACCGTTGCGATGATGCCGTCGATGATGTCGCGTACATCGAGCCCCAGGCGGATGCCGCGGGCCCGGGCGATCTCCAGGCCAATCACAAAGCCCAGGCTGACCAGCATCGCCCAGGAGTCGAGCTCCACGAAGCCCAGGCTGATGTGGGGGACCTGCCAGTAGGGGATGACGCCGAACATGGGGCTCCCAGATCGCGGCCACACCGCGCGCGCTGGCAATACCACGGCCGGCGGTCCCTTGCGCCGGGGCGCGTTACGCGGGCCGCGCCTGCCGGGAGCCCCTCATGGCCGTAATCACCTCAGACATCCTGCTTGAAGGTGTCCCTCGCGACACCGCCTTCGCCTGGCTGAGCGAGGCCGCCAACGTCCGCAAGCTGCTCGACGGCGCCTTTGACGGCGTCCGCGACGAGGGCCCCACCCAGTGGTCGGTTGACCTCAAGGTGCAGCCCAAGGCCCGGCAGATGGGCCTGCGCTTCCTCGGCCCCGACGCCAGCCACGGCGGCCGCCGCGTGCTGCTCGACGCCACCGGCAAGCGCACCGAGGGCAAGGTCAACTTCAGCCTGCGAACCATGAAGCCGAGCGCCAACACGCTGGTGACCGTGCACATGGACTACGAGCCCGGCGCCCTGCTCGGCGCCCTCATCGATCGCGCCGGCCTGCAAGACCGCCTCGACAAGGGCTGGAAGGCCACCCTGGAGAACCTCGGCCGGCTCATCCCGCGCAGCTAGCCCCGCCGCGCCCCCTTGAAGGCGAAGTAGCGGTCGAGCAGCCCCAGGGTGAGCCCCCCCGCCGAGGTGCTGAGCGTGTCGATGCCCGCGGCGCGGAGGCGCTGGGCCAGGGTGTCAGCCCGCGTCAAGGCCGACAGGGCGCCGATCTTGGCGAAGGCCTCCTCGGCGGTGGCCGGCTCGCTGCGGGCGAGGCTGGTGACGCCGGGGTCTTCGAGGTGCACCAGCAGCGCCTTGTGGCGGCGCGACAGGTGCCCCAGGGCGGCCTGCAGTCGATCGGCCCCGAGACCATCCTGCACCGAGCTGAGCAGGATCACGAGGCTGCGGCGGGGCAGGCGCCCGCACCAGGCCACGGCCTCGGCGTAGTCGGGCTCGTCGGCGTCGGGCTGCTCGGCGTAGAGGCGGCCGTAGACCTCGGCGAAGGCCCGGGTGTGGCGGTCGACCCGCACCACCTGGCGCACGGTCTGGCTGAAGAGCAGCAGGGTGGCGTCATCCTGGTGGGCCACGGCCACGCGCAGCAGGGCCAGCACGGCGGCGAGGGCGTGATCGAGGCGGCTGTTGCCCTCGCTTTGGGCGGCCATCGGCCGGCCGGCGTCGAGGAGCACGACGATGTGCTGGTGCTGCTCCCAACAGGTCTCGCGGGTCACCGGCGCCCCGCGCCGGGCGCTGGCCTTCCAGTGGACGCTGCGCATCGGGTCGCCCGGCTGGTACTCCCGCAGGCCGTACAGCTCGGTCGACAGGCCCCGCCGCTCCTGGGGGTGGGCGCCGGCGCGCAATTGCAGGGCCGCCTTCAAGCGCAGCCCGGTCTCGCCCTCAAAGTGAACGCGGGGGTGCACCCGCAGCGCCTGGCCTTCTTCGGCGAAGCGGCCGGCCCAGCCGAGGCCCCAGGGCCCCAGCACCCGCAGGGCCACCGGCGCCAGGTCGGCGTCGCCGCGGATGCGCGGGCGCAGCGGCGTGGACAGTTGGGCCCGGCTCGCCGCCGGCAGGGTCATCGCGTGGTCAACCGGGGCCTCGATCAGGTTCGGGTGCAGCACCTCGCGCATCACCAGCGAGACGGCGGCGCCGCTTGGGTTCTCCACCACCAGCGGCAGGGCGGTGGCCTCGCCCTGGTGCAGCACCGCCGGCGGCTCGCGGCGCACCACCAAGGGAATTCGGGCGGCCTGGCGCACATCGTAGAGGACCAGCCCCAACAGCAGCAGATCGGCCAGCAGGGCGAGGCCGCCCAAGGCCGGCACGACGAGGCCGCCCAGGGCCAGCAGCGACAGGGCGCCCCAGAGGAGCAGGGCGCGCCGCGCCGGGATGGCGCCAGGGGGCTTCACCGCGGGACCTCCAGCCGGCCGAGGAGTCCGGTCAGGACGGCGGCGGCGTCGGTGCCCTCCAGCTCGGCCTCGGCGGTGACGGCGAGGCGGTGGGCCAGGGCCGGGATGGCCATGCGCTTGATGTCGTCGGGAATCACGAAGTCGCGCCCCTCCATCGCCGCCCAGGCCACCGCCACGCTCAGCAGGGCGATGCCGGCCCGGGGGCTGGCCCCGCAGGAGAGCAGGGGGCTGCGGCGGGTCTCGCCGATGAGCTGCTGTAGATAGCGCAGGATGTCGGGGCGCACATGGACAGAGCGCAGTTGGGCCCGCAGGCGGGTCATCGTCTCGGCGGTGACCACCGGCTGGATCTGGGCCGCGCCCTCGCCGCCGGGCAGGCGGCCATCGAGGAAGCGCTGGTAGACCTCGATCTCGTCCTCGGGGGCCGGGTAGCCCACCTTCACCTGTAGGAGGAAGCGGTCGAGCTGGGCCTCGGGCAGGGGGTAGGTGCCCTCGTGGTCGATCGGGTTCTGGGTGGCGACCACGAAGAACTGCGGATCGAGCAGGTGGCTCTGTCCGTCGATGGTCACCTGCCGCTCCTGCATCGCTTCGAGCAGGGCGGCCTGGGTCTTCGGCGGGGCCCGGTTGATCTCATCGGCCAGCAGCACCGAACAGAAGATCGGGCCCTTTTGCAGGGTGAAGGTGCGCTGCTGGAAGTCAAAGAGGCTGCCGCCCACCACATCGGCCGGCATCAGGTCGGGGGTGAACTGGACGCGGCCAAAGTCGAGGCCCAGGGCGGCGGCCAGCGAGCGGGCGAGCAGCGTCTTGGCCACGCCGGGCACCCCCACCAGCAGGATGTGCCCGCCGGCCAGCCAGGCGGCGAGCAGCTCGTCGGCGGCTTCTTCTTGGCCCACCACCACGGTGGCCAGGGCGGCGCGCAGGGCGGCGGTGGTCGTTGCGACTTCGTCGATGGACATCGGATCTCCTACAGGCGCTTGTCGCGCTGCAGCGCGGCGACGGCCTGGGTGAGGGCCAGCAGGCCGGCGTCGGTGGTGGGGGCGAGGTCGACGCCCGCCTCGGTGAGCAGCGGCCGGGCGCGGCCCCGGCTCAGCGTGGACAGATCGGTGAGCAGGCGGGCTGCGGCGGCCGAAACGTGGCCGCCCCGCTGGTGAAGGACGGCCAGCACGCGCAGATCGCGCACCTGACTGGAGCGGGCCGGCGGCGGGGCCAGCAGGTGCGGCCCAAAGCGCCGGGCCACCGACCAGACCAGGGCGACATAGATCGCCGCGAGGTGGCTGAGCAGCAGGTCCATCGGCAGGGTCGAGGGGGCCACCGCCCCGGACTCGGGGGCCAGGATGCCCTGGTGGACATGGTCGACGATCAGCCGCTCGCTTGCGCCCAGCTCCTCGAAGAGGGGCAGCAGGGCAGCGAGGTTGTCGCGCAGGCCGGCGTTGGTGACGAGGCTGGCGTGGGGCAGCACCAGCACGGTGGCGCCGAGGGCCGCGGCTTCGGGCCGGTGCAGGCTGACGGCGGCCTGGCCATTGGGCCAGGTGTAGCGCACCTCATCCTCGAGGCCGGCCCGCAGCCAGAAGGAGGGCTGCAGCAGCGACATCGGCGGGTCGCCCGGGCGGCTCGGCGTCAACACCACCGGCTCAGACAAAGAGCGCATGGCGGTGCCGAGGTCCTCGGCGCTGGCCGGCAGGTCGCCGAGCGCCGGGCTCAGCCCCAGGGTGGAGAGCAGGGCCATCTCGCTCACCCCCGGGTTTCCCTGCAGCAGCACGGCCACCGAGCCGCCGGTGAGCAGGTAGCGGCGCAGGGCCTGCTCGTCGTCGGCGGTGAAGCGCATGCGCAGGGGCGTGCCGATGAGCAGCAGGCCGCGCCCGCCGGGGAGCTCGGCCAGCGGCCGATCCCAGCCGATCACCGGCACGCCTTCGGCCTCCAGGTAGCGGCCGAGCAGGGCGAGCCCGTGGGCCTCCCGCGAGAGCAGGGTGGGCCCGCGGGGTGGGGCCGGCATCATCGAGAGGCCCACCAGGGCGACAAAGCCCACGATGAGCGCGATCCAGGCGCGGCGGCTCATGTCGTGAGGCCTCGGGCCCGCTGGCGCAGGGCCTGGACCTCGTCGCGGCTCGGCGGCGCGCTGCCAAAGAGGGCCCGCTCGATCGCGCGGGCGAAGGCGGAGAGCTCGGCGTGGCGCGGCCATTCGGGGGCGGCGGCGCGGGCCCGGCGCAAAAACTCCCGGTGGGTGGCGGCATGGCTGACCACGCCCAGGCCGGCGACGGCGAGGCGGCGGGTGAGGGCCTCCCAGAGGCGGCGCAGGGCGAGGCGGGTGTCGCCGGCGGCCAGGGCCTCTTCCAGGGCGGCCTCGGGATCGACCTCGGCGGCCAGGGCCTCCACCACCACGGCGCCGGGGGCGGCCGGGCGGGGGCCGTTGCGGAGCCGACCCAACAGGGCCACCGCCGCAGGCCAGAGGGCCCGGGCCACCAGCAGCACGCTCAGGACCGCGGCGAGGCCGAGCAGGATGGCGCCGGCGTCAAAGACAGCCCCGCCGTCGACGTCGGGGTTCCAGGCGCCCAGCGCCCGGGCGATGCGCTCCAGCAGCAGCATGAACAGTTGGTTGGGGTCGGCGCTGGCCTCGGTGACGATGCCCTCCGCCTCGGCGATGGCGTCGAGGCGGGCCAGATCGACGGCCTTCATGCCGGCCCGCCCAGACGCGCATCCAGGGCGGCCTCGATGTCCTCGCCGTCGACGCTGTCGCGCAGGTCCTCAAAGGTCTGGATGCCCAGCAGGGTCTGGTAGACATTGCCGATGCCGGCGCCGCAGGCGGCGAGGATCGACAGGGGCAGGTTCAGGTAGATCGGCAGGCCAAAGCCAAGGGCGCTGATGTCTTCGGGGTTGATGCCCGAGGCGACCTTGCGGAAGGCGTGCAGGCCGGTGATCACCACGGTGGGCAGGTTGGCCAGCGCGGTGATGGGCATGGCCACAAAGAGCAGGGCGTGGGCCACCACGATGAGGCGCGTCCAGGTGAAGAGGCTGGTGGCGCCCTTCTGACCGGGGTCGGGCTTGTGGTGGGCGTAGGTGAAGCAGCGGCGCAGGGCCTTGGCGGCGTCGATCGGCCGCAGCTCGTCGCGCCCGCGCACCCGCACCCACTCGGGCTTTGCCATCGCCACCATCGGGATGAAGGGGATCATCACCAGGGCGGTGTACAAAGCCGGAAAGCCGCAGCAGAGCGCCGACACATAGAGCACGAGGTACTTCAAGATGCCGGCCACCACGAGGTTGGCCGTGATGCCCTGCTTCCAGGCCTCGCGCACGCTGAGCAGGCGCCCCTCGCGGTGGGCCCGCAGGGCGGCGAGCACGGCCAGCTCATGCAGGCCGTAGATCACCAGCGCGGCGAGGCTCGTGAAGTAGGTGGCCAGGGTACCCACCATCAGGCCGATGATCTCGCCCTCCTTGCCGCCCAGGCTGAACAGTCCCTGCAGCAGGGGCCCCAGGTTGAGCGGCAGGGCCGCGGCGAGGGGGCCGGCCACCAGCACCGGCAGCAGGGGCCGCCCCTGCTCGCGCAGGAAGGTGAGGGGAGCGTCGAGCAGCTCGCGCAGATCGCGGGGGCTGGTGGGGCGGACCTCGCTCATCGGCGGGCTCCCAGTCCATAGAGGAGGAAGAGTCCCATCACCGAGAAGCCCACCACGGCCTTGAGCCCCGTGGCGATCGACATCTGCGGCGAGAGGTTGCCTTCGATCAGGCCCAGGAGCACAAACCAGGGCAGGGTGCCGCCGGCCAGATCCCAGGAGCGGCGGGCCCCCTGGGCGATGGCCTCGGCCCGGGGGATGTTCTGGTCCATCAGCAGGCCGCGGGCCAGGGAGAAGCCGGCCGCCCCGCAGACCACGATGAGGAAGAGCTCCAGCGGCCCATGGGCGGCGGTAAAGGCGAAGAGGCGGTCGGTCAGCTCATACTGCTGACAGATCGAGAGCATCGCCCCCACCATCATCCCGTTCTGGACCAGCGCCAGAACGGTGAAGAGGCCGCCCACCACCCCGCCCGCCCAGCAGAGGATGCCCACCCGGATGTTGTTGAGGAAGATGCCGGTGGCCATGCCCAGGCCGGCCACCGACTCAAAGCTGTCGGTCCAGATCTCCCCGCGGCGCAGGGTCTCCAGGGTCGCCTCGTCGAAAATCAGCCGGGCGGCGTCGCGATCGAGGCCCACGGCGATGTAGCCCATCAGGCAGCCGCCCAAAAAGACCGCCAGCGAGAGGCCTACCAGGGGCAGCGCCTCGCGAAAGGCGGCCGGAAAGCCCTCGCGAAAGAAGCGGATGACCCGCGGCAGCACCGGCTCGGGGAGCTCGGCCAGCAGGCGGTGCCCGGCGAAGGCGAGGGGCCGCAGCCGTCGCTCGGCGGCCGAGCCCGGAAAGTGGCTGCGGGCCCAGGCGAAGTCGCCGATCACCCGGCGGTGGCGGGCGGCCAGCTCATCGAGGCCGTCGTGATCGAGGGAGCCGAGGCCCTTGCCCTCGACCCGCTTGAGCAGGTCTTCGAGCACGCGCCAGTCGGGCTCGCCGCGGGCGACGAAGCGGCCGTAGTCCATTAGCGGCGCTCCACGGCGAAGGCCGCTTCGAGAGCGGCGCGGTCATCGGCGCCTTGGGGGTCGACGAATCCGGGCCAGCGGGCCTCCACGAACTGGCGCATCCGGGCGGCCAGGCTGTGGGCACGCTCGGGGCGAAGCAGGGGGTGGCGCCGGAACCAGGCCTCCAGCAGGGCGAGGTCCTTCTCGCCGAGGCCGGGCGGCAGGCGCCCGAGGTGGACATGGACAGTCTCGCGGGGCTCGACCACCACCACCGTTCCAGCGACCAGATCGCCGAGGCGCTGGCGGTGCTCGCCCACCAGCATCGAGAAGGCCGCCACCGACCAGCTCCCCGGCAGCTGATCGATCGGCCGCAGCAGGTTGCGCAGCAGGCTGGAGAGCAGGCCCACCTGGGCGCCTTCGCGGCTCACCACCCGCAGGCCCATCCAGCGCTTGCCCGGCGTGAGACCGCCCCAGGCCTGCTCAAAGCCGACGAACCAGAGCAGCTCGAAGAGGAAGTAGCTACCGGCCATCAGGAAGGCCAGCACGGTGAGGGCCGCGGCGGGATCGTCGCCTTCGAAGAGCAGGTCGGTGAGGCCAGCCCACTGGGCCATCAGCCAGCCGAAGAGCACCACAAAGACGATGAGCAGCCAGTCGATGAAGTAGGCGATCGATCGGCTGCCCAGATCCGCCAGCGGCAGGTCCAGGGAGACATCGAGGGCGCCCAGAAATGGGCCGGGCTTCTTCGTGGACATGCGCCTGTGTAACGAGGCCGGCGGCGGCCGGCCGGAGGGGTCGATGTTTCAGGCCGCAGGTTTCAGGCGCGCCGGCCCGCTGAAACGCGACGGCGGAGGGCCTCGACCAGGACGCGCTCCGCCGCTGGTATGATGCTTGCACTGTGGCCATGACCCGGAGGCATCTTGATCTTCCACCAGCTCTTCGATCCTGGCAGCTCGACCTTCACCTACCTGCTCGCCGATCCCGACACCCGGCAGGCCCTGCTCATCGATCCAGTCGACGAGCAGATCGACCGCGACCTCGCCCTGCTGGCCTCGTTGGGCCTGACCCTGCGCTACACGGTTGAGACCCATGTCCACGCCGACCACATCACCTCGGGCGGCCTGCTGCGGAGCCGAACCGGCAGCGAGACGGTGGTGAGCGCCGCCGCGGGCGCGGACTGCGCCGATCACGCCGTCGGCGAGGGGATGGAGCTGCGCCTGGGTGCGGTGGGCCTGCGGGTGCTCTCCACGCCGGGGCACACCGATGGCTGCGTGAGCTACGTCACCCTCGATGGCCAGATGGTCTTCACCGGCGACACCTTGCTCATCGGCGGCTGCGGGCGCACCGACTTTCAGCAGGGCAGCGCCAGCCGGCTGTACCAGTCGGTTCACAGCCGTCTGTTCACCCTCCCCGACGAGACCCTGGTGTACCCGGGCCACGACTACAAGGGGCGCACCCACAGCACCATCGGCGCCGAGAAGGCGCACAACGCGCGGCTCGGCGTCGGGCGCACCGAGGCCGACTTCGTCGACCTGATGAGCAACCTGCGCCTGGACCTGCCCCGCCGCATCCACGAGGCGGTGCCGGCCAACAGCCGCTGCGGCCTGCCCGCCTGAGCTACCAGGCCGGCGGGGTGGGGCCGGTGGCGGTGCGGCCGTCTTCGTGTACCCAGAGGACCTGATCGGCCGAGACCGTGTCCACCGTAACGGTGGTGCCGCCGGGGAAGAGCACGGTGACGGCGTCGACGACGTCGACCTCGCCGAGGCCGAAGAGCTGGGAGAGGCTGTCCTGCACGCTGGTGCCGGTGCCGCCCTGCACCTGCCGGAGCTGGCGGCTGCCGCCCACGTCGACGGCGACGACGGCGCCGATGGCGCTGCGGTTGGCGAGGCCGCCGCTCCCGGCCCCGCCGACCGCGCGGACGGTGAGGCTGTGGTGGCCGGTCTCCAGGGTGTTGCGGAAGAGCCCGTAGGCCAGCAGATCGACGTCGCCGTCCAGATCGGGGTCGGCGACGGCGGCCCCCCAACCGTTCAGCACCTTGAGGCCGCTCTGGTAGGTGGCCGGGGTGAAGTGGCCGGTGCCGTCGTTCTCGTAGTAGTGCGACCAGCGGCTGGCGTAGACGGCGGTGATGAACAGATCGAGGTCGCCGTCGAGGTCGGCGTCGAGCAGGGTCGGGTTGCTGTCGGTCTCGTGGTAAACGATGCCGCGGGCGAGCCCCTCGTCGGTGAAGGTGCCGGTGCCGTCATTGATGAGGATGGCGGTCTTGTCGGAGAAGTCGTAGTAGAAGGGGTGGGCGAGGTTGGCGCTGACCAGATCGAAGTCGCCGTCGTTGTCGATGTCACCCCAGACCGAGCCGATGGTGTGGCCGCAGGCCGAGCGGGCGCAGTCGCCCTTCACCCCGGCGCCAGCGGCCTGGTTGTCGAGGGTGCCGTCGCCCAGGTTCACGAGGAGGAAGTTCTCGGTGAGGCGGTAGTTGCTGACGAAGACGTCGGTGTCGCCGTCCTGGTCGAAGTCGGCGGTGGACACGCCGCGGCCGGCCTTGTTGGTCTGCGGGATGCCGGAAAGCAGGGTCCAGTCGGCGAAGGTGCCGTCGCCGTTGTTTCGCCACACGCGGTCGTCGTAGTAGGTGAAGTCGGGGTAGCACTCGTAGTTGGCCAGATACAGATCCAGCAGGCCGTCGTTGTCGAGGTCGAACCAGGCGGCCCCCTCGGTGGGGCTGTGCTCTTCGAGGCCGTCGCCGTTGCAGTCGATCTCGTTCTGCAGATCGTTGATGCCGCTCTCCACCGTGAGGTCGGCGAAGGTGCCGTCGCAGTTGCTGTGCAGCAGCAGCTCACCGGCGCTGCTTCCGCCGCCCTGGCCGAAGTAGTCGAGGCAGCCGTCGTTGTCGTAGTCGCCCCAGACGCCGCCCCCCGAGCCGACGCCGCCGGGCAGGGCGCTGGCGGTGACGTCGGTGAAGGTGCCGTCGCCCTCGTTGCGGAAGAGCGCGGGGCCGGAGCTCATGATGTCGTCGTCACCGTCGTTGTCGTAGTCGCCCCAGGCCACGCGGCTGCCGACGGCGAGCGCGCTCTCGGCGGTGAAGCGCTGGGCGGCAGGATCCAGGGGCGGATCGTAGACCACGGCGAGGCGAACCTGCCAGGTGAACCAGGGGAAGTGCGTGCCCAGGTAGTAGACGCGGGGGTCCACGCCGGGCAGGCGGGCCCCCGACCACCAGGGCTCGGCCTCCTGGTAGAAATTCTCCATCATCAGCTCGGGCGCGTCGGCCCCCTCGTCGCGGTGGTAGCCGGCGTACAAAAAGCCCGGCTGCTCCAGGCGGATCGGCGTGGGCAACACATACTCCACCCACTCGCCGTCGCTGCTTTGGTCGAGGCAGCGGGTCATCGTGAGCAGCGGGTTCTCGATGTCGAAGGAGTAGCCGTTGGTGCCGAAGTCCGGCCAGAGGGTGATGTCGGCGGGGCCGGCCTCTTCGGGGAGGTTGCCCCACATCACCGAGACTGCCACCACGCTGCCGGGGCGCTCCAGGTAGGCGTTCTGGGCGCCGTAGATCTCCTCGGTGTTGAGATCGTACACGTCGTAGCCGCTGTTCCACTCGCTGCTGAGCGGCTTGTCGGCAAGCGAGAAGAGCGAGCTGCTGAGGCCGTCGTGCAGGATCCACTCGGCACCTTCGGGCACGGCGCTGGTGCCCACTGTCTCGGTGCAGGCATCCGCATCGGCGTCGGCGTCGCTGTCGGCATCGCTGTCGGCGTCGGCGTCGCTGTCGGCGTCGGTGTCAGCGTCCGACTCGCTGGGGTCGGACTGGGGATCAGGGTCGGTCTT
>Ga0164294_10004035_pt1 | contig 12910 bp, 15 predicted proteins | sample GEODES005metaG_FD_111479 | JGI IMG/M metagenome (GOLD analysis project Ga0164294, IMG submission 111479) | Oligotrophic lake water microbial communities from Sparkling Lake, Wisconsin, USA - GEODES005 metaG | ecosystem: Environmental > Aquatic > Freshwater > Lake | place: USA: Sparkling Lake... | reverse complement strand
TCACCTTCAATAAATTCTTGAATTAAATAGTAATATTCATTTTCTTTAAAATGTGTGATTAGGGAAGGAATTTGCGGATGTTTACCTAATTCCGTTAATTTCTCTACCTGACATTGAAAATTTCCAGGTGTTTGCTTTGAAGATGATAATTGTTGAATCACACAAGGAATTGGTGGAAATTGATTCTCGTCTACAGCGAGGAATATTTGGCAAAATTCCCCGTTAGCAATCTGTTTAATCAAACGATAACGTTCTTTAATTAACACAATTTATTTTGTAGATTTATAGTAGTTTTACTGTTTTAGCCCTTTTCTCCTGAACCGACAAGTCTGGGATGAGATTAAACCAGTTTTTTATTGAATGTGCTTAAATTAAAGTGGTGAGTTTAAAAAAGTTATCTTTTTATAAATGCAACGAGTTAAAATTCTGTCAACAGGAAAATATTTGCCCAAAAAACGAGTCACAGCCCTAGAAATTGAGTTAAGTTTGGGTTTAACTAAAGGATGGGTTGAGAAAAAATCGGGGGTATTGGTACGCCATTTTGTGGATGATGAAACGGCATCAATGATGGGTGCATTTGCGGCTAAAGATGCTTTGGTAGCGGCTGGTTTGTCCATGGGAGATATTGACTGCATCATTAGCACCAGTGGCATTCCCGAACAAGCTATTCCCTGTACTGCTGCCTTAATTCAAAAACATTTAGGTGCGGTTAATTCCGGGATTCCGGCATTTGATATTAATTCTACTTGCCTGAGTTTTATCACTGGTTTAGATACTATATCCTATCTGGTGGCGGCGGGAAGATACAACCGAGTTATGTTAATAGCCAGTGAAGTCACAACTGGATTGAATTGGAATGATAAAGAAAGTTGTACACTGTTTGGCGATGGTGCGGCGGCGGTAATTATTGCTAAAACTGATGATAGGGAAAGTTCAAAAATCCTGTCTTCCCGCATGGAAACTTACAGCAAAGGCGCACATTTAACAGAATGTCAGGGTGCGGGCAATAAATATCATCCTAGAGACTACGCTGATCACCCAGAATCCTTTCTTTTTAAGATGGATGGTAGGGGAGTTTATCGGCTGGCTTCTGAGGTGTTACCAGGCTTTGTAGAGCGTTTATTGCAACCTTGTGGGTTAAGGATAGCGGATTTGCAAATGGTAATTCCCCATCAAGCTAGTTTAATGGCGATGCGGCTACTTGGTAAACAGCTAGGGATTCCGGAAGAGAAATTAATGGTGATTGCCCACAATCATGGTAATACTATTGCTGCGTCTGTACCAATGGCACTTCATGAAGCTATTATTCAAAGGAAGATTCAAAGGGGCGATCATATTATGTTACTTGGTACATCTGCGGGATTTTCTGTAGGGGGTATCGTTCTTGAATACTAAATTGAATACTAATATTTTACTCACAGGTGGACGCGCACCTGTAACATTAGAACTTGCCAGACTATTATCAAAAGCAGGTTACAAAGTTTTTGTGGCTGACAGTTTAAAACATCATCTTTGTAGTTGTTCAAAAGCAGTAGTTAAAAACTTTTTAATTCCTCCACCCAGGTTTGATCCCACTGGTTTTATTCAGGCATTATTAGAGATTATTAAACAGGAAAAAATCAGCATTCTCATTCCTACTTGTGAAGAGATTTTTTATATTGCTAACGGACTTTCTCAACTCACTTCCTTATGCAATGTTCTTGCTGAACCGTTAGAAAAATTGAATTTATTACACAATAAATGGGAATTTATTTATAAAGTTGAAAAATTAGGTTTACCAGTTCCAAAAACCTGGCTAATTCAATCTGATCAAGACTTAGTTAAAGTTATAGAAACTTCAACACCTATTAAAATTATTCTTAAACCTGTCTATTCACGGTTTGCTAGTAATGTGCATATTCTCAGTAAACCCGTTCAAATCATTCCGTCTCTAGAGATTCATCCCCAAAAAACTTGGGTAGCGCAAGAATTTATTACGGGAAAACATTATTGTACTTACAGTATTGCTCATCATGGTAAACTAACGGCTCATGCTGTTTATCCTACTATTTATACAGCAGATGCTGGCTCATGTGTTTATTTTGAATCAATTGATCATCCTCAACTTTTAAATTGGGTAAAAACCTTTGTAGAAGCTGAACAATTTACGGGGCAAATTGCCTTTGATTTCATTGAAACTGAGGAGGGGATTTTATATCCTTTAGAATGTAATCCGAGAGCGATTAGTGCCATTCATTTGTTTACAGTTTCTGATGGATTAGAACAGGCATTTTTAAACACCACAACCCAAATTATTCAACCCAAATCTGCAAAAAGTTCGATGATAGCAATGGCAATGATAGTATATAGTTTATTTGCGGCTATTTCATCCCATAAATTAGGAGATTGGTTTAAAAAATTCATCACTAGCAAAGATGTAATTTGGCAATTATCTGATCCATTGCCATTTTTTCATTTGTGGATAGTCATGCTACAATTTTGGCAAATGAGCCGCAATCATGGGATGAGTCTTCAACAGGCATCTACCAGGGATATTGAGTGGGACGGAGAGGAGATTGGGAAAGGTTTTGCAGCATATGACAAAGACTACTAGAAAAATGACTACAATTAAGCTGATTTTTGATTATCACTACTTTGAATATGACGGCGTAAAATCTCATTAATGGCTGTTTGATAGTCTTTATTTTCAGCTTTAAACCAAGCAATTATATCAGGTTCTAGTTGAATAATATTCTTTACTTGTGCTGCGGGAATTCGCAGAGTTGCTTTTACAAAAAACTCATCAGTTAATGGAGGAATATCAGAATAATCAATATCCTCATCTGACATTGAATCTAAAGCTTGCCAATTAGTACGTGAGATATTCTTCAAATCTTTTTCGTTCATAACGATTTGCCTTTCGTGCTGAAATAATTCTAATCACATCACCCTGCCTTTCAGTCCAGACAATAACAGCGACCCCATTTGCTAAAAAGCCAATCCCCAACCAGCGTTCTTCACCATAATCAAAACGTTCATCTTCCTCAATCAGTATTGGACTATCAAACATTTCAGGAACGTCTGTGAAGTCAATTTGATGTTTATGGATGTTTTCTAAATTTTTCGCTTCGTCCCACTCAAACTGCATCAACTTTGAGAAATTCTAATTGGTTGATTAATTGCTTATTCTATCATATTTTTTCAAATCCTAATATGGCTAACGCCATGCTTCGCTATCATTATAAGCATTAGCACTCATTTTAATATTGTCACCGGGTTGATCAATTAATGTAAACTTTGTCATATAATAGTTTTTAGCCTAAAGCAACAATTATATCTATATATATTAAAAAATAAAACCATTCTAGTATAATTTTGATCGCAGTTATTACTCAAACGCAGGAAATTGGGAAATGGGAAATTTAAAATTATATGATAATTGGTATATAGCTTGTCAATCTCAAGAATTAGGTAATAAAGTTTTAGCCCGAACTATTTTAGGGATTCCTTTAGTTTTATTTCGCGGAAAAAATAATCAACCGACGGCTTTATTAGATAGATGTCCACATCGCAATATTCCTCTGTCTAAAGGTTGCGTGAGAAATAATCATTTAATTTGTAAATATCACGGATGGCAATTTGATGATCAAGGGAATTGTACCGAAGTTCCCGGACTTTGTAATCAGCAAGAAGATAGCAAGAGAAATGCAATTGTTTATCCTGTAATTGAGCAAGATAATTTTATTTGGGTTTATTGTCAAAGGGATGAACAACCTAAAACTCAACCCTATCAATTTCCTTATATTCAAGAAAAAGGATTTTCTACATTTTCTTGGCAAATGGAATGTGAAACATCCCTAGAAAATGCGGCTGAAAATTTCCTTGATGCTACCCATACTCACTTTGTCCATTCTGGTTTAATTAGAACAGATAAACAACGGCAAAATATTACTGTTAAGATTATGCGTCAAGGAGATATGGTAGAAGCAATTTATTTAGATGAAGGCAAAATATCGGGTTTTATTTATCAGTTATTAGCTCCTGGTTGTCGGGAAGTGGTTTCAATTGGAAGGTTTATTTTACCTGGAATTGCTCAATTAGAATATCGAACTGATAAAGAGTATAAAATCTTTATTTCTCTGTTTATAACTCCTGTTGGAGAAAATTGGGTGAGAGCTTATAGTATTGTTACTTTTCGTTGGGGTTTACCGAATTGGTTGGGAAAATTCATCGCTCAACCTTTATTTTTTAAAGCGGCACAACAAGATCAGGAAATTTTACAGTTACAGACATCTAATATAAAATTATTTCAGGGAGAAAAATTTGTTTCTACAGAAATTGATGTGCTTCGTCCCCATATTTCCTATTTACTCAAAAAAGCCGCAAATCATCAAATTGATGATTCAGATTCATCAAGGTTTGAGAAAATAATTCAGATGAAGATTTAAAGTTAGGATTCAATGAACGTTATCTACCTTCTCTTACGCTCATCTAGTAGCATTGTGGCGATCGCTGTTTTCGCCGGTTTGGTTAGTGGTGCTAGTAGTGCTAGACTCCTGGCTTTAATTAACAATACCATTAGCAACAATGGCGCAGTTGCACCTGTATTAATCTGGAGTTTTGTGGGATTGGTACTCATGACTGTGCTGAGTCGTTTTGTCTCTGAATTGCTGTTAATTCGCCTTTCACAACAGGTAATTTCCGAGACGAGGTTACTTTTAAGTCGTCGCGTTCTTGCCGCACCGTTACGCTATTTAGAAGACTTGGGAAATTCCCGATTACTAGCAACTCTGACCGAGGATGTACAAGCTATTTCCAATGCTGTGGCTTATCTTCCTAGTTTATGTATTGCGATCGCTGTTGTCTTATCTTGTTTAGTCTATTTAGCATGGTTATCTTGGATAGTTTTTCTAGGATTTATTGGTTTTTTAATGATCGCAATATTCAGTTATCAATTAGTAATTGGACAGGCAAAAAAATCCTTAGAACTTGCGCGGGAAGAACAAGATAAATTGTTTAATCATTTTCGCGCCATTACAGAAGGAACAAAAGAACTAAAACTTAATCAAGCTAGACAAAAAGCATTTTTTACAGCAGAACTTGAGCCAACAATTTCCCAATCTCGACAATATAATATTATGGGAATGAGTGCATTTACTATTGGATTAAGTTGGATTCAACTACTACTATTTACCGTGATTGGTTTGGTTGATTTCGGATTACCAAAACTAATGACAATTAACCAAACTGTGTTATCTGGCTATACTTTAACAATTATTTTTTTAGTAGTACCTTTAGATGCGATTACAAATATACTTCCTTTATTCAGTAAGGCTAGTATTGCCTTGAAAAAAATAGAATTTATCACCTTAGAATTAGCTAGTAATTCTGAACCAAACCAAAATAATTGTCCATTGAAAACAACAGAATTTAAGGAAAATTGGCAACAAATCAAACTTGAAAAAATTACCCATGCTTACCAAGGAGAAAAGAAAGAAAATAGCTTTACCCTTGGACCAATTGACCTAACTTTTCAAGCCCAAGAAATAATCTTTATTGTGGGAGGCAATGGTAGCGGTAAATCTACCCTTGCTAAATTAATAACAGGGCTTTATTTTCCTGAATCTGGAGAAATTATTGTTGATAATCAACCCATTAATTCCCAAAATAGAGAATGGTATCGTCAACAATTTTCAGCCATATTTTCTGACTTTTATCTTTTTGATCAACTATTAGGTTTAATCAATGCTGACATTGATCAAAAAACACAAGAATACCTGATTAAACTCCAGCTAGATCATAAAGTTACAGTCAAAAATGGTAAACTTTCAACTATTGCCTTATCTCAAGGACAACGTAAGCGTCTAGCTTTGCTGACAGCTTATTTAGAAAACCGTCCATTTTATGTATTTGATGAATGGGCATCTGATCAAGATCCTATATTCAAAGAAATATTTTACACTCAACTTTTGCCAGATTTAAAAAGTAGAGGTAAAACGGTTGTAGTTATTAGTCATGATGATAGATATTTTCATCTAGCAGATCGAATTATTAAATTAGATTATGGTAAATTAGCATGAATATTTTAGTAACAGGTGGTACGGGCTTTTTAGGAAAGCAACTGGCTTTAAGATTGCATTCTCTTTTTCATAATGTTACTGTATTAGGTCGTAATCAATTAATTGGTCAAGAATTAATAGCCAAAAATATACAATTTTTAAACGTTGATTTAAGAGATAAAAATGGTATAATTGCAGCTTGTCAAGGACAGGATTATATTTTTCATTGTGGTGCTTTATCTTCACCTTGGGGCAAGTATCAAGATTTTTATGACACCAATGTTTTAGGAACAACAAATATTATCCAAGGTTGTCAAATTCATCATGTTAAAAGGTTGATTTATGTTTCTACTTCTAGTGTTTACTTCGATTTTTCCCATCGTTTAAATATTCCTGAAAATACACCTTTACCCACACCAATTAACGCTTATAGTCAAACCAAACAATTAGCAGAACAGGAAATAAATCAGGCTTATCAACAAGGTTTACCAGTCATTACTATTAGACCTCGTGGTATTTTTGGATCTGGGGACACTGCCATTTTACCAAGGTTAATTAGGGCAAGTACAAAAACGGGAATTCCCCTAATCAATCAAGGTAAAGCCAGTATTGATATTACCTATATTGACAATGTTGTGGATGCTTTATTACTATGTCAAAATGCCCCTGATCATTTGTTAGGAAGAGTTTTTAATATTACAAATGGAGAACCTATTTATATTGCTGATTTGTTGGAAATGCTATTTTCTAAACTTAATTATTCTTGCAAACTTAAACCAATTTCCTATAACACAGCCTATGGAATAGCATCGCTAATGGAACTGATAGCAAACACGATTTTATGGGGGAGAGAACCTGTTTTTACTCGTTATACGGTGGGATTATTAGCTTTTAGTCAAACTTTGGATATTACAGCAGCAGTACAAGAATTAGGCTATAAACCTCGTGTAAGTATTGAGGAAGGGTTAGATATTTTTGCCCAATGGTGGCAGGAAAAATAGGATATTTACTGAATTTTAATACCAAAATTACCCAGTGTGATCGCACTTTAGTTTAAGATATTACAATTAAAATATTCATTAACTGATGAATTTCAACTCGAAAGAATTGGTAATCACCAAACTTGAACAAGGATTACCCGCTATCACTCCAGCCTTTGGTGCAACACTAGCAGAAGCCTGTGCTGTTTGTTTAAACAATCAAGGTTATATTCAGGGTATAGAACTCACAGTCAAAGGAGAATTTACGGCTGTTTTTAAACTATATTGGCAAGAGGTAACAGACCAAATGCTACGTTGTTGGAACGATAGCGAATATACTACAGAGCAAGCAGCTTATGGAATTGCTTTTTTGATTATACAAGAACTTACAGACTATACAGTTATCGAACGCTCTCGCAGAGGAACAGGATTTGATTACTGGTTAGGTAAAAAAGGTGATAACAATGAACTACCATTTGAAAATGCAGTGCGGTTGGAAGTTTCCGGCATTCGTAAAGGCGACGATAGCCGAATAAAAGCTAGAATTAAACAGAAACTTGAGCAAGTCAGCCCCACAGATGGCACACTCCCAGCTTACATCGTGGTTGTTGAATTTAGTAATCCTTTAGCGTTCATAGTAAAAAAATGAGTGAGATTCAAGAGTTACATCAACAAGCTATGGATTTAGCCGAAATGGCACAAGTTGCTAAACTTAAAAGTAACTTAGATTTAGCTTCTCAATTATCCCGACAAGCATTTGAAAAAGAACGATTAGCAGCAGAATTAATAACCAATAATTTAGCAGCAGAACCAACCCGTTCCATATTGTATCGTAGTGCCGCAACCTTAGCAATTGACTGTGGAGAAATTAACAGTGCAGAACATTTAATTGCAATTGCTTTATCAGGAAATCCACCACCTGAAATTGCCGAAGAACTCAAAGATTTATTTGTGCAAATCAATATTCATAAATATTTTGCCCGTCGAGGTATAGTATTTGATGAAGCTAAACTTCAGATTTTGAGTTAGGAATTAACCATAAATAAAAAACATCAATTTTATTTCTATCGTCATTGATTAGGTCAAAATAATCTGACTATGCCGAAATTCTCTCAACCAGAACCTGTTGCATAATCTGCTGTTTCAACAAATCTGCCGCAACTGAAGCAATAATTTCCCAATCTTCTTGAGTCAAAATTACCCCAAGCAATTCGCGCAATACCTGATGATTAGAAATAAACTCTTCACCAAAAAGTTCATCCCTCAGCAACACAGTTTGAATATGTTCTTTAACAGTAGATGTGGGTAGCCTGAATCTTTCCAGCAACTTCTCCCTTGCGGTAGCAGATGCTATAGAAGTAGCAGTTCCTAAATTCCAATCTTTAATCAACAAACGCACTTCTCGATTCAACGAAATCCGCAAAGTTTTTAAACGATAAAACAATTGGGGATTAAGCAACAGTTGACTAAAACCAGAACCCCAATCTAAACCAGCACCAATATTACCCCCTACCTCTTCCTCAGCTTGGATACTTTTTCTCAACCATTCTTCATTAAGTAATAAATCCATCGGGGTTGCTAATTCTTGGATAGAGGTGAACGGAATATAATTAGATTCTTGCTGACTCATTACTTACCCTCACTGCTTTATAAAATTACGAGAAACCCAAATCTGTAGGGGTTTAGCAGTGCTAAACATCTACCTACAGAATCAAATGATTAAGCCCTGTTGAGTATATCATTAATAGCTGAGTTTCCTGAGTGCAGCAGACAAGATTTATTACCACTTCCGTACAACCTTCACTAACTGTATGAGTTCAATTATATGCCACTTAAAGTCACCTTTTTCCAAGCCGGATATTGTACCCATCCTGAAGCCATTGTAGTGCAAGATGGACGCTGGAAAACAACAAATTTTCCCTCTCTCTTTGCCATGATTTCACACCCACAATTTGGGGCTATTTTATTTGATACCGGCTATTCAGACCGCTTTTTTGAAGAAACAAGTTCTTTCCCCTTTCGTCTCTATGCCCTCACTACTCCTGTATATTTTCAAGCAGAAGATAGTGCCGTTTATCAATTACAAAAAGCGGGAATTGAACCAGAAGCCGTTAAATATATTATTATCTCCCATTTCCATGCCGATCATATTGGTGGTTTAAAAGACTTTCCTAATGCCCAATTTATCTGTTTTAATTCCGCATATCAAGCTGTCAAATATCGCCGAGGAATTAACGCCCTTAAAGCGGGTTTTTTATCAGGTTTGCTACCTTCAGATTTTGAACAACGGGTCATATTTGTAGAGGATAAACAAACAGTATCGCTACTTCCTAAATATGCCCCCTTTACCACTGGTTTTGACTTATTAGGAGATGGTACTCTTCTTGCTGTTGAATTACCAGGTCATGCCACAGGTCAATTAGGTTTGTTTTTCATTGATACTGATCATCAACATTATTTCCTCATTGCTGATGCTTGTTGGCTAAGTCGTGCTTATCAGGAGTTTGTAAAACCACATCCTATTACTAATTTGATATTTGCTAATAAACAAGAGTATGTGGATACACTTTCTAAAATTCATCAATTACATAAATTAAATCCACAACTGAAAATAATTCCTACTCATTGTTTAAAAACTTGGCAGGAAATAGAAAGAAACCATTTTTAATTATTCATAATACAATTTTAAAAAATTTGCATGAATAAATTATTATTTATCTGTAGTCAAAACCGATTACGCAGTCCTACTGCGGAAGTAGTATTTTCTGAATATGAAGGATTAGAAACAGAATCAGCAGGACTAAATAGAAGTGCAGAAATTCCTTTATCTATTGAAGTAATTCAGTGGGCAGATTTAATTTTTGTTATGGAAAAACAACATCTACACAAACTTTCTCAGAAATTTAAGCCTTACCTCAAAAATAAGAAAGTAATTTGCTTAGATATTCCTGATGATTATGACTATATGCAACCTGAGTTGGTAGAATTATTAAAGAAGAAAGTTCTTCCTTTTTGTTAAACAACATTATTAAAGCTAAATTTTTAATATTATGCCAGGTATCCCAACTATTCTCTGGAATTATCTATTAACAAAGTATGCGAGACGATTCAATAGCCGAGAGGAACTGTTATCATGGCAAAATCGAAAGGTTTGTAATTTCCTCAAAATCATTTTGCCTAAATCCCAGTTTTATCGAGAGTATTATCAAGGTTTAGATATACAGAATTGGCAGCATTTTCCGATTATTGATAAATCAGTGATGATGGCTAATTTCGACCAGTTAAATACAGTAGGAATCAAAAAAGCAGAGGCATTTGCACTGGCAATAACAGCCGAAAAAACCCGCAATTTTAGCTCAACTATTGATGGTTATACCGTTGGACTTTCTTCGGGAACTAGTGGCAATAGAGGGTTATTTATAGTTAGTCAAAAAGAACAACAAACATGGGCAGGGACTATTTTAGCTAAAGCCTTACCTCAGTTTATTCTTACTCCCCAAGTAATTGCATTTTTCCTGAGAGCAAATAGCAATCTTTACGAAACAGTTAAAGGACAACGGATTCAATTTGAGTATTTTGATTTATTCAGTTCTGTTACCAGTCATATTCAACGTTTAAACCAGATTAACCCAACTATTTTAGTAGCACCTCCTTCCATGTTACGGCTGTTAGCTGATCCTCAATTAAGAGGTGATTTAAACATTAAACCCATTAAAATTATCTCAGTTGCTGAAGTATTAGATCCTGTGGATGAAATATATATTCGTGACTGTTTTGGACAAAAAATTCATCAACTCTATCAATGCACAGAAGGGTTTTTAGCGAGTACCTGTAAATATGGAACTTTACATCTTAATGAAGATATTTTAGTGATTCAAAAAGATTATCTTGATGAAAATGCGGGTAAATTCATGCCCATAATTACAGATTTTAACCGCAAAACACAACCGATTATTCGTTACCGTCTTGATGATATTTTAACAGAACGGCAAACCCCTTGCCCCTGTGGTTCATTTTTGACAGCATTGGAGAGTATTGAAGGACGAAGAGATGATATATTTTGGTTACCAAATCAAACAGGAGAAAGATTAATTCCTGTATTTCCCGATTTTATCCGTCGAGCAATTATGATGGCTTCGGAAGATATTCAGGAATATCGAGCAGTGCAAAAAAGTCCTAATTTGATGGAAATTTCGTTAAAAGTAACCACAGAATTACAGGAATTAATAAAAGATAAAGTTTATCAATCCTTAATAGATTTATTTAAGCAATCACATTGTCAAATTCCGGATATTCATTACCAAGAATATAAAATAAGAACGGAACACCATCAAAAACTTAGACGCATTCAACGAGACTTTACCCCAGATTTAAAATGATCACAAATCAAGTTAATCTTTACGATATTACAAATATTGATACTCTAGATTGTCCTAATTCGGAAGTAGGAATATTGGCAAAAAATTACTGGCTACCGTTAATGAAAGTGGGTTCTTCTCAATTTATTAATAATGTCAATAGCCAACTTTTAGCAATAACTATTGATGATTTGTTTTTACCAATTACAGTCAATTATCAAGAATTAGAAAACTCCTATGTTTGTTCTCCCTATTCTCACTATATTACCTACTCCAAGGAAGAACTATATATATTAAAAAATCCGCTAATTGAGAAAATTCTAAAGATCTTATTAAATTTAATGGGCATAGTTTTGAATTTCGGGAAAATCAATCAAGTTGTCATTGTCAACAACTGGTTATTTTCAACTAATTTATATCCCAAATTATCTAAAAATCAAATTGCTGCAATTACCGCTTTCTTAAAAGAGCGTTTCCCAACTCATACTATTATTTTTCGTTCGATTAACACTTTTAGCAACGATGATTTATTTAATGCTTTTCAAGAAAATGATTATCAGATGATTGCTAGTCGGCAAATTTACCTCTTTAACTTCAAATATCCATCAGCAATGCGAACTAAAATGAGATGGCGTTTAAAGCAAGATTTTAACCTAATTGAGAAGGAAGGTTATGAAGTAATTGAAGGTGATCAAATATCTTTAGCAGAAGTTAAAAGACTGGTAGAATTATATAATGCTTTATATTTAGAAAAGTATTCCTATAACAATCCTCAATTCAATGAAAATTTCTTAGAATTAGCACTAAGAAACAAAACTCTGCAAATTCAAGCTTTGCGAAAAGCAGGAAGAATTGATGGAGTGATTGGTTTTTATGAAATCAATGGAGTCATGACAACTCCGCTTTTAGGATATGATACCAGTTTGCCTCAAGCAGTTGGTTTATATCGAATGCTATCAGCGCAATTAACTATTGAAGCCACAAAACGGGGTATTATATTACATCAAAGTTCTGGTGCTGCTTCCTTTAAACGGTTTAGAGGATTTATTGATAATATTGAATATAGTGCTGTTTTTGATCAACATTTATCTTTTTCTCGTCAATTAGTATGGCGGTTATTAGGATTATTAGTCAATAAAATTGCTGTACCATTGATCAAGAAATACAAACTTTAACACTCTTCACTAAAAAAACACAGAAAATGTCAAATTGTTTAAATTTGCTTTAATCCAGAATTTGATTTTTAGGCTAGGATGGAATCCGAATTGATCATTTCTATGCCTAAAAAACCCAGTATTCAGTCCCGTAAATTTCCGAAATCTCTAACTTTTTCTTTGTATCTCTTCGGTGTTATGGCTGTTCTGATAGTGTCTTTTCCCTGGCTTTATGAAATCAAAACAAAAGCCGGAATTAATATCTCAAAAAAGTACAATACTGGACCTTTTTTAGAAAAACATACTCATGGACTCTTTAAATGTCAGTGGCTGTATCCCTACTATTGTAAACCTTCCCAAGATTAAACTGTTAGATCATG
>Ga0164294_10004034_pt1 | contig 12910 bp, 6 predicted proteins | sample GEODES005metaG_FD_111479 | JGI IMG/M metagenome (GOLD analysis project Ga0164294, IMG submission 111479) | Oligotrophic lake water microbial communities from Sparkling Lake, Wisconsin, USA - GEODES005 metaG | ecosystem: Environmental > Aquatic > Freshwater > Lake | place: USA: Sparkling Lake... | reverse complement strand
CCGCTCTCGGTGAGCGAGGCGGTGGCCGTCAAGGTGACGGTGGTGACGTCAGCGTCATCGTTGACCGCAGTCGATGCCGTGCTCGATATGTCGAGCGACTCGAAGTTGCCACCGGTGGTGCCGATGATCTTGGCCGTGACGGTCTGACGGCCCTGAACGTAGACGTCATCGGCGCGCACAGCCACCGGATCGCTGGTGCCCGACGAGCTGCCCACCGCAATGGTGATGGTTTTTCCGTTATCGAGCTTGATGACCAGCGCGCTGCCAGTCACCGGGTTGTTGACCGAGGCTGTGTAGACGATGGAGCCGCCCTCGGTGACCGACGGGGTGGCCGACAGGGTCACGGTGGTGACGTCGGCATCGTCGTTGACCACGCTGGACGCACTGCCCGAGCTCTGGATGTCGAGCGACTTGAAGTTGCCACCGGTGGTGCCGGTGATCTTGGCGCTGACGCTCAGGGCACCCTGGGTGTAGACGTCATCGGCGCGCACGACCCACGGCGAACTGTTGCCCGACAAGCTGCCCTTGGGAATGGTGATGGTTTGGCCGTTGTCCAGCGTGATGACCAGATCACTTCCAGCAACCCGGTTGCTCACCGAAGCGGTGTAGACGATGGAGCCCTCGGTGACCGCAACCGTGGCCGACAGGGTCACGATGCTGGGCAGCGTTTTGTCCCCCACGAACAACAACCCAGCGGCGTAAAGCGCATCGTGTTGCTGATCAGTCAGCCCGGTCAGCGGCAGGGGATCGAGCGCCCCTTCCAGAATGAACCCGCCAGCACCCGCTTTGTACAGCGCCAGCAGCTTCTGAACGAGCAGCTCCGGCGCGATGGCCAGATCGGCAGCGCTCAGCACCACGACCACGGGTGCGTTCGGGCCCAGTACCGTGTCGGGGCCAACCGGCAGCAAGAAGGTGCCGCCCGCATCGAGCAGACTCAGCGCGTCGTCGAATGCCACGTGGGTGCCCGTCGGGACGTGCACCTTGGCGCCCAAGGGGAGACCCAGCCCGCCGTTCACGAGTGTCAGCGCGTCGGCCAGCTCCAACGGATCGGTGCCGGACAGCACGACGGACCCCGCACTGAAGGCCATGCCGGCTTGGATCAGCGCGAGCGCCTGATCGACCGTCACGTGCAGGCTGCCGCTGATCGCGCGAACGAAGTCAACGCCTGCGGCTTCGAGCTTGGCCAGGTTGGCCACCACGGTGGCCAACTCGCTGTCGGTGACGGCCAGGGTGACCTTGTAGTCAAGCGCACTGGTCTTGCCGTCAGCGAACACGCCGGCCGACAAACCGGCCACATCGTCAGGCGAGCCCAGGCGCAGGCTCACTTCGCCGCTGGCGCCCACCAGCCTCACGGTCTGCACATGCAGGGCGGCCAACTGACCGAGCGTCAGGCTGCCCACGTTGCCGGCGAAGTCGAGAATGGCCTTGACCTCGGCGATATGGGCGGCATCCAGCGATGGCAGTTGCGAGACGAGGTAGCCCGGCAGCCCGTCAACCATCAACTGTTCGCCAGCCTGGGCCTTCAACACCAGTGTGTAGGCTTCTACTTGACTCTCGATTTCAGCCTTCAACTGGTTGCTGAAGTTCTGAGCTAGAGCTTTGGCCTGTTCGGGCGTGGCCGTGGCGACCGCACTGACGGCCTTCAGCAGCATGCTCTGCGATGCCGATGCCGCCGCCTTGGCGTTGGCCATCACCTTAACGGCGTTAGCCAGTTCGTCGCCGCTGGCCGTCCCCGAGGCCAGCAACCGGCGGGCCTCGAGCATGGCCAGACCGCCATCGCCATATGCGGTGGCGATGGACTGCACCGAAGACTTCACCACACTTTCGATCGCGGCGAGCTGGTCGGGGTCGGTGATCAGCGACTTCAGGGTCTGGCTGACCAGGCTGTCGAGCATGCTCGTGACCGGCTGCGTTACGTCCACGGCCGCGATCGCGCCGCCCAAGGCAGACACGGCTTTTGTCAGCGCGTCCGCAGCGCCACCGCTGCCGGCAGCCGCAGCAGCGCTTTGGATCAAGGCATAGATTTGCTGCTGTGCCGAAAAAATGGCCAACCCGATCTTTGCCATGGCGGGGGACCCAGTGTCCATCGCCTTGATCGGATCGAAGGTGCGCAGATCAACCGAAGGGTCCAGACCCAGCGCCGCTTTGAGCTGGGCCTCGCTGAGCGACGGGTTGAGCGCCAGGATCAGGGTCAGCGGTGAGACCACGGTGATCGACGGGTCGCCGCTGGCCATCAGCAGCCCGACAGAATTGCCGGTCTCGGCATCGATACCACCAGGCAGCACCACCAGCCTGCCGTTGCTCGTGAGCGTGACACCTTCGAGTGATAGGTTGCCGCTGGCGTCGGTGTAGGTCGACAGCTCGCCTTCATCCAGGATGCCGTTGGCGTTGGCGTCGTAGAAGACGTGTGCGAACTGCACATAGCCATCGACCACCTTCATTTTGAAGGTGGCGCCGGGGTCGGAAGGTTCCGTTGTTGGCTCAACGGTGGTGGTCGACTCTTCGGTCGTCGTCGGCGCTTCGGTTGTCGTCGGCTCTGGCGTCGGCGTCTGCTTAGATGACGAGGACGAGCCCCCAGCCGCAGCCACACCCACCGCTGCCGCCCCGCCCACGACGCCTGCCAGCACGCCAAGCGAGCCCCATCCGGACGAGGCTGCAGCACCTTGCGCCACAGGCGAGGCTGCTGACACGCTCGGCGCAGCTTCGCTGGCCACCACCGCAGGTTCGCTGCCCTCAACGATCGTCAAGTCGGCTGTCGGGGATGAAGCTTCGGCCGGTGCCGCCTCCTCGACCGGCACTTCCGTCGTCGCGGGATCCTCGGCGGTGGTCTGCGCAGTGGCGGGTTCGGCTGCTGTTTCGCCCGCCTGGCATGAAAGTTCGGCCTCGCGCGGCTCCGCCAGACATTCGGGGGGCAGCGGGTTGACGTCGACCACACCTGCCTCGACGGCACCGCTGGCATCGGCACCCGTGGCGCGCACCCAGGCTGGCGCCAAGAAGAGCGCCGCCTGCAACAGGCTTTCCAGCCGCAGGCCAATACCCGAGCCGCTCAGGCGTCGCTTGGGCTTTTGTGGCACCTTCAAGATAAATTCCAGACGCGCATCGTGAGGTCGGGAGCGGCACAAACGGGCTGCCGAGAAACAGTCACGTCAGCCCCCCACCCACCATCGACCGAAGTCGCAACAGACGCAACTCAACGCAGCGGCTTTTGGGCGCTCGCTGTTCAAGCAGGACTGTCCAGACGAGGAGAAAACCATAGGGGCGGTTGGAACCAACGATTAAACGTGTAAACTGTTTATTGTTATTATTTATTTAATTACCTCATTGTATACGGCTTAATGTGACTATTCGTTTAGTTTAGTTTTTTAAACGATAAAAACGGCAGCTGGCGCGGGCCTGAACTCCGGCTTCGAAGCCCGGTGGGTGAGGCTGGCGGTGGACAGGTTCCGAGCCACGGACTCCACCCGCAAGACGCGCGGCTTGTTCGATATCAACTGGCAGTTGTGATCGGGCAATCGCCGCCAACACCTGCGGCCGAGTTGTCGGCGTCCTGGAGCAGCACCTCGATCACATCGAGGCCTCTGATCAGCTCCCAGCTGGATTCGTACCAGCCGACGCCTACGGAAGAACCGTCTGCAGAGCAACTCGCTTCGGGACGGGCCGCCCCGGGGGCGACAGTGGCGGGCAATGCGGTGGGTCTGGGCATGGCGATCTCCTGTTGAGCGATCGATGAGCCGATCGGCACCGCCAGTTTTCCGCTTCGACACCGTTCGCGCATCCCGCGCAAGGGTGGGTTCGGGCCCGCAAGGACGCCCCAAGAAGTACCCCCTCCGAAGGGGGATATGCCATCCGACGCGCTCTCAGTCCTGAGGAATCACGCTGACTTCGACCTGCATGTCCTGCATGAACCCTCCCCCCAGGATCACCCCGCGCAGCGGCGCCACGTCGGCAAAGTCGGCGCCCCAAGCCAGCGTGATGTAGCGCTGGTCGGCGAGCTGGTCGTTGGTGGGGTCGAACTCGACCCAGCCGTGGCCGGGCAGAAACGCCGCCACCCAGGCGTGGGATGCATCCACGCCCATCAGGCGCGGCATGCCGGGCGGTGGGTCGGTGAGCAGGTAGCCCGACATGTAGCGCCCAGCCAGACCGTGCGCGCGCAGACAGGCCAGCATCAGGTGAGCGAAGTCTTGGCACACGCCCCGGCGCAATTGCAGCACTTCATCGACCGACGTGCTGACGGTGGTGGCGCTGGCGTCGAACTGGAAGTCTTCGTGGATGCGGTGCGTCAGATCGAGCAGCGCCTCGGCCCACGGTCGGTCGGCTTGCAGCGAGGGCTCGGCGTAGCCGCGCGCGGCTTCAGACCATGGCACCAGCGCCGTGGCTTCGGACATCCGCGCGGCTTCCAGATCGTCGGCGCCGGGCAGTTGCCGGCGCACCGCCTCGCGCACCTCGCCCACGGTCATGGCGTGACCGGTGTCGAGCGCCGGGCGCTCGGCGACCTCGATCTGGCAGTGCATGCGCACGCGCAGCTGGTGGTGGGCGCCGTACAGACCGAAGTGCGACACCACATTGCCAAAGCTGTCGGTGGCCTCGTGACGCTCGCTGGGCAGCGGATCGATGTGCAGGCTGTGCGACACCACGCGCTGCCAGGGCAGCACGCGCGGGGTCAGTCGACCCAGTTGCCACGACTGCGAGACGGGCACCTGGTACGAATAGCGCGTCTCGTGCTCGACGCTGTAGCAGGCGGTGTCGGTGGTGCTCATGCGCAAACGGCCTCAGGCCTCAGGCCACCAACGACAGCACGCTGCGCGAAGCAGCATGCGAAAAAAACTTGAGCGTGAGCTCATCGGACACCCCATTGGCCGCGCGCTGCAACTGCCCCAGCACCTGGGCCAGTGACTCGCTCTCGGGATGCAAGTCGGCAGGCGACAGGCTGCGCAGCGCGGCGTGGGCCGGTGCGAGCACATCGCTGGCAAAGCGGCCGTGGGTGGACTCAAGCTTGGCGACGTACTCGGCCAGACCCTTCAACTGAAAGGCCACCGAGCGCGGATTGACTTCATCGCGAAGCAGCAAGTCGAGCACCGGCATCCATTCGGGCGCCACCAGATACCGCGAGCGGTAGGTGACGGTCGAATCGGCGTACTCGAGCAGCCATTCCAGGCCGTGGGTGCGGCCTTCGTCCACGGCCACCTGCAAGACGGTGCACAAGGTGGCCATGCGTTCAATGCGTCGGCCGATCGACAAGAAGCGCCAGGCCAACCCCCGCGTCATGCCATCGAGCACGAAGCCCGACATCGTGGCCATCGACGCCACCGCCCGGTCCAGCCAGCCCATGGCCACCGGCAGACCAAAACTCGGCGATGACAGGCCGCGACGAAAGACCGGGTCGGCGATCAACTGATTGAGAGAGCGCCAGTGATCCTGCGACATGCGGTCGCGCAGGTTGAACGCCACACGCGACAGCTGCCGCAGCCTGTCGGCGAGTCCTTCGTCAGGGTGGGTCGCCGCACGCAGCAAGTCGGCACCGGGCTGGTTGGTGTTGGCGATCAGCCCGAAGCGCTGCGCCACCACCAGCGCGGGTGACACGCCGTGCTGGGGCGCCTTGGACTCATCGAGCACGACCCCGATGGCCACGCGCAGCAAACGAGCGGTGCTCTCGCAGCGTTCGCCATAACGGCCGAACCAGAAGAGATTTTCGGCAGCCCGCGAGGGCACGCTGGCACGCGAGGCCACCAGGTCCTCGGGCTTGACGGTGCGGCTGAGCAGTGAGAACGACGCATTGACCGGCGCCTGTGACAGCACCCAGGTGTCCTTGGATCGACCGCCTCGCTGCATGGCGATGGCCTTCGAGCCCTCGTCTGCGGCCACCCGCGTGAGGCCGCCGGGCATCACGTGATAGCCGTGGGTCGTGGCCACCGCAAACACGCGCAGACCCACGCTGCGCGAGGCCAGTTTTTCGGCCGGGCGACCGGGATCGGACGCGCGCTCGAGCACCGGGGCTTGCGACAGATGCACCCATTCCTGAGCCACATAGCGATGCGAACGCGCGGCCACGCGCTCGCGCAGCCGGAGCAACTGCTTGGCCTCGAGGTCGGCGCCGAACACCGAGGGTTCGCGGCTCGAGCGCTCGATGGGTTTGATGATGAGCTTGTCGATGCGGCCCCAGGCATCGTCCAGCGCGGCCGGCTCGCCCAGCCACCAGGTGGCCACCGACGGCAGCTTCAGTGGCTCGCCCAACAGGTGCTCGCAAAGCCCGGGCAGGTAGCCAAGCAAGGCGCCCGATTCGAGCACCCCCGAGCCCAGCGCATTGGCCAGCAGCACGGTGCCGCGGCGGGCACAGTCGGTCAGACCGGGCACACCGAGCGCCGAGTTGGAGCGCAGTTCGAGCGGGTCGCAGTAGTCGTCGTCCTGGCGGCGCAGCACCGCATGAACGCGCTTGAGACCGTCGATGGTCTTCATCCAGACGCAGCCGTCGCGCACTGTCAGGTCGCTGCCCTCGACCAGCGGAAAACCGAGATAGCGCGCCAGCAAGGCGTGCTCGAAATAGGTCTCGTTGTAAGGCCCCGGCGTGAGCAGCACGATCAGCGACTGGCTGCGATCGGCACCGCGCGGCGCCCAGCGCAAGAGCGATTCGCGCAGGGCTTCAAAAAAGGTGGCCAGATGCTGCACATGCAGGTCACGGAACATCTGCGGAAACACGCGCGAGACCACCAGCCGGTTTTCCAACGCATAGCCGGCCCCCGAAGGGGCCTGGGTGCGATCGTTGACGACCCACCAGTGGCCATCGGGCGAGCGCGCCAGATCGGCCGCGTAGCTGAACAGGTGCACGCCACCGGGCGCACGGATGCCCTTGACCTGATGCAAGTAGCCGCTGTGCCCGTAGATGATGGAAGGCGGAATCAGCCCGCTGCGCAGCAATTCCTGCGATCCATAGATATCGGCGAGCACCCGGTTGAGCAGATCGGCGCGCTGTGCGATGCCAGCCGAAAGTTGCTCCCACTCTGCCGCCGAGATCAGCAGCGGCAGCGGGTCGACATCCCACGGACGGTCGGCGCCCTTGGGGTCGGCGTAGACGTTGTAGGTGACGCCGTTTTCGCGGATCTCGCGTTCCATGAGGCTCAGGGTTTCACTGACCTCCATGCCTTCACGCGACGCGAGCGAGCCGAGAAACTCTTCCCAGTGCGCACGCGGTGTGGCCGGCGCCGACAGCAACTCGTCGTAACGCCCTTCGACCGATTCATACCCCGACAGGAGCCGGCTCAACATCTCGCAGCATCCCCTTGCACGACCACCAGCAGCTTACGTGTGCGCAGCTGCCCTTCGCAGATCCAGCGTGAACGGATAGTTCGGGTTTCGTTCCTCACGCGGCACCTGCATCGTACCGGGGGTGTGGCCCAGCCGGAAGAACCGGTTCAGCCGCCGCGCCTCGGCCTCATAGGCATTGACAGGGAAGGTGTCGTAGTTGCGTCCGCCCGGATGCGCCACGTGGTACTGGCAACCGCCCACCGAGCGGCTCATCCAGGTGTCGAGCAAATCGAAGGTCAGCGGCACGTGGACGTCGATGGTGGGGTGCAAGGCCGACGGCGGGTTCCAGGCGCGGTATCGCACCGCACCGACGAACTCGCCCACCCTGCCCGTGGGCTGCAGGGGCACGACGCGGCCGTTGCATGTGATCACGTGACGATCGCCGACCAGTCCGGTGGCCTTGACCTGAATGCGCTCGAGCGATGAGTCGACGAACCGTGCAGTGCCGCCTGCGGCGTTTTCTTCGCCCATCACGTGCCAGGGCTCGAGCGCCATGCGCAGCTCGACTGCGGCGCCCTGTGCCACGAAGTCGCCCAGGCGCGGGAAGCGGAAGTTCAGGTGCGGCGCAAACCACTCGGGTTGGATGGCGTAGCCAAAGGCGTTGAGCTCCTCGACCACGTCGCACAGGTCCTGCCATATGAAGTGCGGCAGCATGAAGCGGTCGTGCAGTTCGGTGCCCCAGCGCTTGAGGCGCGCCGGGCGGTAGGGCTCTTTCCAGAAGCGCGACACCAGCGCACGCATGAGCAACTGCTGCGTGAGGCTCATGCGGGCGTGCGGCGGCATCTCGAAGGCGCGCATCTCGAGCAGTCCCAGCCGGCCGGCGGCGCCGTCGGGTGAGTACAGCTTGTCGATGCAGAACTCGGCGCGGTGGGTGTTGCCCGTCACGTCGATGAGCAAGTTGCGCAGCAGCCGGTCGATCAGCCACGGCGGACAGGCCCGCTCGCGGCCGTCGCCGCACTCGCTGGTGACGCGCTGCAATTCGGCAAAGGCGATCTCGAGCTCGTAAACCGAGTCGTTGCGCGCCTCGTCCACGCGGGGTGCCTGACTGGTGGGGCCGACGAACAGCCCCGAAAACAGATAGCTCAGCGCCGGATGGTTGTGCCAGTAGCCGACCATGCTGGCCAGCAGATCGGGCCGGCGCAGGAACGGTGAATCGGCCACGGTGGCGCCCCCGAGCACGAAGTGGTTGCCGCCACCGGTGCCGGTGTGGCGGCCATCGAGCATGAACTTCTCGGTCGACAGCCGGTTTTCGTGGGCGCTTTGGTAAAGGTGGGTGGTTTGATCGACCAGCTCGGCCCAGTCGTGGGCCGGATGGATGTTGACCTCGATCACGCCCGGATCGGGGGTGACGCGCAGGGTGGCCAGGCGCGGATCGCGCGGCGGCTCGTAGCCTTCCAGGATCACCGGCAGCTTCATCTCGACAGCGGTGTCCTCGATGGCCGCGACGAGTTCAAGGTAGTCCTCGAGCTGCGCCATCGGCGGCATGAAGATGTACAGCCGACCATCGCGCGGCTCGGCGCACAGGGCGGTGCGCGTGATCCAGCCCGCAGACTCGAAAGCCGACGGCGCGCGCGCAGCAGCACTCGCCGCACCGCTCGCGGCAGGTGACAGCAAGCCCTTGGCCTGTGCAGCCGCAGTGCTGGAGCCGGCCACGCCCGGCACAACGCCGTTCGGGCCTGTGGAGGTGGCTGCGATGCCCGGGCCTTCGGTGCCGCCTTGCGCAAAGCGCAGCCGGCGGTATGGCGGCAAAGGCGCGAACGACTGGGTCTGGTCGGGCGCATGAACCCACGGCATGTCGGCTTCGGCGGCCCAGGGCTGCGAGTCGAGCGGCAGGCGAAAACCCAAGGGCGAATCGCCGGGCATCAGGTAGCAGCGCTCGGCGCGCAAAAACCACTTGCCCGTGTTCCAGCGCGGGCCGGCTGCGGTGGCGCGCGCCACCGGCAGCACATGACCGACCGCTTTTTCCAGGCCCCGATCGAACACCTTGCGCAAACGCTCGCGCTCCAGCGGATCGGCCAGGCGCGCATCGAAGGGGTCGACGTTGGCGGGCAGTCGGCGCTCGCGCCACAGGTAGTACCAGGTGTCCTCAAACGCAGGAAACACGTACTGGGGATCGAGCGCGAGGCGCTTGGCCACGCTACCGAGAAACTGCTGGGCCATCACCTCGGTGACCTGATAGTCCTCATGCTCGCTGGCAAACAGCTCGGGGTGCGTCCACACCGGCTCGCCGTCCTTGCGCCAGTAAAGGTTGAGCGACCAGCGCGGCAGATGCTCGCCCGGGTACCACTTGCCCTGACCGTAGTGCAGCAGACCGCCCTGCCCGTACTTCAAGCGCAGCTTGTCCATCAGGTCGGCGCTCAGCAGCCGCTTGGTCGGGCCCATGGCCTCGGTGTTCCATTCGGCGCCGTCACGGTCGTCGACCGAGACGAAGGTGGGCTCGCCGCCTTGCGTCAGACGCACGTCACCGGCTTGCAGATCGTCATCGACGCGATGACCCATGGCCTCGATGCTGGCCCACTGCTCATCGGTGTAAGGCAGCGTGACACGCGGCGCCTCCCACACGCGATGGACCACCATGCGGTGCTCGAACTCGGTTTCGCATTCATCGATGGCGCCGCTCACCGGCGCGGCCGAAGACGGCTCGGGCGAACACGCCAGCGGGATGTGGCCCTCGCCGGCCAGCAGCCCCGAGGTGGGATCCAGCCCGATCCAGCCGGCGCCCGGCAGGAAGACCTCGCACCAGGCGTGCAGGTCGGTGAAGTCGACTTCGGTGCCGCTCGGGCCGTCGAGCGACTTGACGTCGCTCTTGAGTTGGATCAGGTAGCCCGACACGAAGCGCGCGGCCAGACCCAGATGACGCAGCACCTGCACCATCAGCCAGGCGCTGTCGCGGCATGAGCCCGAAGCCTTGGTCAGCGTTTCCTCGGGCGACTGCACGCCCGGCTCCATGCGAATCAGGTAGCTGACGTCTTTTTGCAATCGCTGGTTAAGTTCGACCAGAAAGTCGTTGGTGTGCTTCTTGGTGCGCGGCACGTCGGCCACATAGCGCTCGAACAGCGGCGTGAGCTCGCACTTCGCCATGAAAGGCGCGAGTTCGGCGGCCAGTTCGGCGTCGTAGCCGAACGGGAAGTGTTCGGCCGACGGCTCGAGGAAGAAGTCGAACGGGTTGAGCACCGACATCTCGGCGACCAGATCGATCTCGATGCGAAATTCGGTGGTCGGCTCGGGAAACACCAGCCGCGCGAGGTAGTTCGACTGCGGGTCTTGCTGCCAGTTGACGAAGTGGCCGGCCGGCTCCACGCGCATCGAATAGCTGAGGATGCGGGTGCGTGAATGGGGTGCCGGGCGAAGCCGCACGATCTGCGGACCGAGGTTGATCGGCCGGTCGTAGCGGTAATGGGTGACGTGATTGAGCGCGACGTGGATGGACATGGATCAGGCCTCTACCGGAACAAGAAAGTCACGGCTGATACCCACGCCGATGGTGCTCACGCGCTCGAGGAACTGCGTGAGGTAAGCGTGCAAGCCTGTGGCCAGGATCTCGTCGATGCGGCCGTACTGCAAATCGGCGCGCAGACGACCGGCACGGCGCAGCGTCTCGCTCGACTGCCCGTTGGCCACCATGGTCAGGTTGGACAGCATCTCCTGCGTGCACGCGGCCAGCGATCGCGGCATGTCGGGGCGCAGGATCAGCAACTCGGCCACCTTCTCGGGCCGGATCACGTTGCGGTAGACCTTGCGATAGACCTCGAAGGCGGACACCGAGCGCAGGATCGCCGACCAGTGATAGAAGTCGTACTCGACGTCCTCGCCACCGTCCACTGCCTCGCCTTGCGACTGACCCATGGACTCGCCATCGGCCACGGACGACGGAAAGCCGGTGAATTCGGTCTTGACCGCATGGAACTTCACGTCAAGCAAGCGCGCGGTGTTGTCGGCTCGCTCGAGAAAGCTGCCAATGCGCAGGAAGTGAAAGGCCTCGTCTTGCAGCATGGTGCCCACGGTGACGCCGCGCGAGAGGTGCGAGCGGAACTTCACCCACTCGAACGCGGTGCCGGGGTCTCTCAGAAACGCCCCATCCTTGACCATGCGCTGGAACTCCAGCCAAGTCTGGTTCTGGGTTTCCCAGACCTCGGTGGTGAGCGTGCCGCGCACGGCGCGGGCGTTTTCACGCGCGGCCTGCAGGCAGTTGCGGATGCTCGAGCCGTTGTTCGGATCGCTCACCATGTACTCCATGACGCTGCGCGGGGTGACCGCGCCGTAGCGCGCTTCGAAGTCCCCGGTCAGCTCGGAGATGCCGAGCAGGCCTCGCCAGCCTTTCTCAGCCGCATCGGCCGATTGCGGCAGCAAAGACGTCTGGTAGTTCACGTCGAGCATGCGGGCGGTGTTCTCGGCCCGCTCCATATAGCGAGCCATCCAGAAAAGGTGGTCGGCGGTACGTGACAGCATGATCAAACCTCCAGCACCCAGGTGTCCTTGGTGCCACCACCCTGGGACGAGTTGACGACCAGCGAGCCTTCCTTGAGCGCCACGCGCGTGAGGCCGCCCGGGACCATCTGCACCGTCTTGCCGCTGAGCACGAAGGGTCGCAGATCGATGTGCCGCGGCGCGATGCCGCTTTCGACGAAGGTCGGGCAGGTCGACAGGCTCAGCGTGGGTTGCGCGATGTAGCGCGATGGGTGGGCCTCGAGCACGGCGCGGAATTCGGCGATCTCGGCCTGGGTGGCGGCCGGCCCGACCAGCATGCCGTAGCCACCGGCGCCGTGGACTTCCTTGACGACCAGCTCGCTCAGGTGATCGAGAACGTATCTCAAGTCTTCGGCCTCGCGGCACAGGTAGGTCGGCACGTTGTTGAGGATGGGCTTTTCGCCCAGATAGAACTCGATCATCTTGGGCACGTAGGGGTAGATCGACTTGTCGTCGGCGACTCCGGTGCCGATCGCGTTCGACAGCGTCACGTTGCCAGCACGGTAGGCACCCAGCAGCCCGGCACAACCCAAAGTGGAGTCGGAGCGAAAGGCGGTGGGGTCGAGGAAGTCGTCGTCGACGCGGCGGTAGATCACATCGACGCGCTTGGGGCCCTGCGTGGTGCGCATGTAGACAAAGTTGTCACGCACGAAGAGGTCTTGGCCTTCGACCAGTTCGACGCCCATCTGCTGCGCCAGAAAGGCATGCTCGAAGTAAGCGCTGTTGTACATGCCGGGCGTGAGCACCACCACCGTGGGCTCGTTGACCGCCGCCGGCGCCACCGCGCGCAGCGTCTCGAGCAGCATGTCGGGGTAATGCGCCACGGGCTCGACGCGGTGCTGGCTGAACAACTCGGGAAACAACCGCATCATCATCTTGCGGTTTTCGAGCATGTAGCTCACGCCGCTGGGCACGCGCAGGTTGTCTTCGAGCACGTAGTAGCTGCCGCTGCCATCGGCATTGCCGGCGCGCACGATGTCGATGCCGGCGACGTGCGAATACACGCCGCAAGGCACATCGACGCCCATCATCTCGGGGCGGAACTGGGCGTTCTTGAGAACCTGATCCGCTGGGACGATCCAGGCGCGCAGGATCTACTGGTCGTGATAGACGTCATGGATGAAGCGGTTGAGCGCGGTGACCT
>Ga0164294_10004033_pt1 | contig 12910 bp, 15 predicted proteins | sample GEODES005metaG_FD_111479 | JGI IMG/M metagenome (GOLD analysis project Ga0164294, IMG submission 111479) | Oligotrophic lake water microbial communities from Sparkling Lake, Wisconsin, USA - GEODES005 metaG | ecosystem: Environmental > Aquatic > Freshwater > Lake | place: USA: Sparkling Lake... | reverse complement strand
ACAAACAAAAAGATCATTTGACATATGAGTTTTGAAGCACTTAAAAGAGAAGTAGACAATGGTTTAAATGGTAGGAATAATGGTATTCCTATGGGTTTTCATCGTCTTAATAGATACATAGGCATTCGTAAGAGAATGTACTTTGTAGCAGGTGGCTTGACAGGTTCAGGCAAGACTAGCTTTATAGATGATGCCTTTGTTTTGAACCCTTATGACTGGTATATCAGTCAGAAAGACCCAAAATTCAAACTTCGTATCATATATCGTTCAATGGAGCGTAGTAGAACATACAAACTTGCCAAGTGGGTGTGTAGAAAGATCTTCTTAGATCATGGCTACATTATCCCTGTAAGTAAGTTGTTGGGCTGGACTGAAAAGATGACAAAGGATGAGCATGACATATTTCTATTGTATAAAGACTACATGGAACAGATGGATGATGTCATCACTATCATAGATGGTCCAGAGAATCCTGTTGGTATTGCCAAAGACTTGAGAAGTCACGCATTAAAGAATGGTGTGGTTGAACAACTTGATGAATACAACAAGATTTATATTCCTAATGATGAGAATGAAGTGACCATTGTTGTTTTAGATCACCTGGGATTGCTTAAGACCACAAGAGAGCTCACTACAAAGAAGCAAACTATTGACAAGATGAGTGATGAGCTCAGATATGCAAGAGACTTCTATGGCTATACTATTGTAGCTGTGCAGCAGTTCAATCGTGACATATCCAATCCTATTAGAATAAAGAATGGTGACGTAGAACCACAGTTAGAAGACTTCAAGGAATCATCAGTTCCTCAAGAGGATGCTGACGTTGTGCTAGCACTATTTGATCCTATGAGATACAAAGTGTCTGATCCTAGTGGTTACAATCTTGACAAGCTAATTGATGAATATGGTGGTAAGTATTTTAGATCACTAAGACTCATCAAGAACAGCTATGGTGAGGATGATGTAAGAATTGGTCTTGGCTTTCTTGGTCAGGTGGGTATGTTCAAAGAACTTCCCAAAAGGAAAGAAATGACAGATGTAGATTATGAAAATGTTGTAAACAAAAGCTTCTTCTTAAATGATCAGCATAGCTCAACATTGCGATAAGTGTAAGAACATCACGAGTCACACTCTGGATAAGGGTGTGATTTTGTTTTTAAAGTGTAAAAAGCAAACAAAACTGAATAACAATGAAAAGAGAACAATTAGTAAAATTTCTGAAAGAACTACAGAGTGATGAATATGATCCTGAAGAAGTTGCAAGTATGAATAAAGCACAGATAGTACAAGCTATTATTGATTGTGCATTATTCTACAAATACTATGATAATGACACTCAGGGACCAGAGGCAAGCTGAGTTTGCAAAAGCTTGGAAAGACAAGGGAGAATATGGTATTCTCTATTTATGTCCACGATTTGGTAAGATTAGGACTAGTATTAATATACTAAAAGAGTTTCCTAAAGATGCAAAAGTGCTTATTGCCTATCCAGACAATAAGATAAAGCAATCCTGGTTAGATGATTTTGAAGCTCTTGGATATGATAATGAGAACATCAGTTTCACAACACATCTTTCATTGAAGAAATATGTGGACAAATTGTTTGATTTAATAATCATTGATGAGATACATCTATTAAGTGAGGCACAGATTGACGTGTGTCAAGAACTTCTTACAGACAACAAGAAAGTGCTAGGCTTAAAAGGAACTCTTGCTAGAGAGACAAAGAATGTATTGTCAGACTATTTAGCAATGAATGTTGTTGCTGAATATCCTCTTGAGAAAGCTATAGAAGAAGGCATCATTGTAGACTATGAAATCACTGTTGTCACAACTCCTCTAGATACTATCGTCAGACAGAACTATGGTGGTAAAGAAAGAACAGAGAAACAACAATATGATAACTATACATGGGTAATTAACAAGATGCAATCAGAACAAAGAGACACTATGTTTCTTAGACTGGCAAGAATGAGGCTCATACAATCTTCTTTAGCAAAGACAAATCTTACCAAGAAGTTGATTAGCAAGCACCAGGATGAGAGAATGCTCATCTTCTGTGGTGTAACAAAGGTGGCTGATGCTTTAGGAATTCCTTCCTATCACAGCAAATCCAGCGAAAAGAAAATATTTAATGATTTCGCTGAGGGAAAAGGTAATCACATGGCTGTTGTGAAGATTGGCAACACTGGTGTGACATACAAACCCTTGAATCGTGTAGTTATAAACTACTTTGACAGCAATAGTGAGAACCTTGCTCAGAAGATACAGAGATGCACAGCAATGGAATACAACAATCCTGAAAAGAATGCTCAGATATACATTATATCTAGCAATGAACAGGTGGAATTGAAGTGGTTGCAGAAGGCTCTAGAATTCTTTGATAGGAACAAAATTAAGTTTGTTGAAGCTAGGAATTTATAACCAAAAAAGTGTATATTTATAATCAAAAAAGTTAAAACCTAAAAATTAAAGCAAATGGCAAGTAAACTGATTGGGATTGTTGGAGAAACATCCACAGGTAAATCAACATCAATTAAACACTTAAATCCAGATGAGACGTACATTATCAATGTGGCTAAGAAAGAACTTCCTTTCAAAGGCTCTGAGAAGATGTACAACGCAGAAAAGAAGAACTACAAAGACGTAGATGATGCTAATGAGATTTCAAGACTACTAAAGACTATCTCTGAGAAAGCTCCACACATCAAGAACATTGTAATCGAGGATTCTAACTACATCATGGGCTTTAACATTGTTTCAAAAGCTACAGAAGTGGGCTATCAGAAGTTCTCATTGATGGCAAAAGACATGGTTGATTTGTTTAGAACAGCAAGAATGCTCAGAGAAGACATTGTTGTGTTCTATTTCACTCACCCAGAAGTGATTGAAGATAGTGGTGAAATCATTGGTTACAAGATTAAGACAGCAGGTAAGTTGATTGACAACCAAGTGTTGTTAGAAGGCTTGATGACTGTATGTCTATACGCACTTGTAGAAGAGCAAAAAGATGGTACAGCAACTTACAGCTTTATCACTAACAGGTACAGAAAAATGCCAGCAAAATCACCTGATGGCATGTTCAGTGAGATTAAGATTCCAAACAATCTACAGGTAGTTGTAGATAGTGTAAATGAGTATTATAAATAAAAACAATTAAACAATTAAAGTTATGTCAGGAATTGGCGGTTCAAAAAGAGAAAGAAAAGAAGGTGGAAGTGATTTTCCAAAGAAAGTTGGCTTATTCGAAGCTAGTGTAATTGCAATCAATCCAACAATTGAGCAATACAAAGACATTCTTGGAATCGAGCTCAAAGAAGATAGCAAGGCAACTGAATATCTTGGTGAGAGTAGAGATGGTAATACTAGCATGAGAATTAGCATCTGGTTAAAAGATGTTAAGTCTGGTCAGAATTTCAACATCAACTACTATCTAGAAGATAAAGAGCGTGAGAACAAGGATGGAACCAAAAAGCAATACATTAATCAACTAGGACTTTGTTCTTGGGCAGCTGATGAAGATGGTCTAGCACAATGGTTTAAAGGCACTCCTGGAAATGAAAAGGATTTCAGAGTGGCTTATGTTGGTGAAGAGGAATTTTATGAGTTTCTACGTAACTGGTTGTGTGAACTAGACTATGGTAAGAGTGATACTACACTATCATTGGATTGGAAGAAGCTAATCAGAGGAAACGTAAGAGAAATCACTTCTCAGATTAATGGTGAGTATTGTGGAAACTTTGTAGCAATGGCTACAATCACTACTAAAGAGAAAGATGGTGAAGTGAAAGAGTATCAGAGCGTATACAACAAAGCGTTTCTTCCAGCATATTCTTTGAAGCAGTTTAGACTTAAAGAGAATGATTACAATGATTCCTCTAGAGTGTCCTCATTGTTCTCTAAGAAGTCTAAAGATCTTCGTCCACACGAAAGATTTGTTATTAAGATTGCAGGTGAATATGGATGTAAAGATTATTACACATTCCAAGACTTGCATGATTACGATCCAGAACAAAATATGGTGGCATCAGATAAAGTAATTGCTAATGATGATGCTGATTATTAATAAATAATCTTCTAAATTCAAGGCCCTCAGAAATGGGGGCCTTTTTTATTTAATCATATGGAAAAAACAATTTATATACCCGTGAGTGTTGGCGAGCTGCTTGACAAAGTGAGCATACTCAGCATTAAGAGAGACATGATATCTGATGTAGATAAATTGTCAAAGGTGAAGATTGAACTAAATCAACTAATGGATTTGGCAAGACCAATTCTTCAGGATGATGAACTAGAGAGATTGTATGATAACTTATTACTTGTAAACAAAGATCTCTGGGACGTAGAAGATGTGTTAAGAAGAATGGAAGCTGATAAAAAGTTTGATGAACAATTTATTGCAAAAGCCAGAAATGTTTACTTTCTCAATGACAGAAGATTTGAACTAAAGAATAAAATCAACACTGTAATGGGTTCAGAGATAAACGAGGTGAAACAATATGTGAATTATCAATGATAGCTGGGGAGAAAAAAGTATCCGAACAATTAAATCTTGAAACCATTCTTTCTAAAATATCTGAGTATGATATATTTAGATGGTATATGCCTAATAAGAAATGGGAAGTTAATAGAACGACTTATTCTCCATTCAGAAATGAATCTAGACCTTCCTTCACAATCTATTCTAAAGATGGTAAATTATTCTATCTTGACTTTTCAGACCCACACTACAGAGGAGGATGCTTTGATTTGATAATGCAGCTATTCAATGTAGGATATAACGAATGTCTGGAAATGATAGATAAAGATTTTAATCTAGGAATTAGAATGAAGAAGAGAGATGATCTGCCTAGTCACGTAGAGATTGTTTCTAAGTATAAACAGCCTGAGAAGTTAGAAAAGAAGTATTCACACATTCAAGTGATTGCTAGAAAATTCACTAATGAAGAGCTAGAATACTGGAATCAATATCATCAAGATATAGAGGATTTAAAGCAGAATAATGTATATTCTATTAAGAAACTTTACTTGAACAGAAGAATTGTTCATCTAAAAGAAACCGAACTTAGATTTGGTTACTTCTATGATGGACATTGGAAGATTTACAGACCATTTAATAAGGATTTTAAATGGTTTCCAAATAATGTTCCAATATCTGCTATGGATGGAAAAGATAATCTTGACAAAACCAAAATGGCTTTCATAAACAAAAGTAAGAAAGACTACATGGTGATGAAGAAGATCTATCCACACTCATGTGCTGTTCAAAACGAGGGAGTGGCTTGTTTCTCTGAAGACAATATTAACTTCTTGAAACACAATTCAAGCAGCCAAATCCTTTCTTTTGACAGTGATGTGCCAGGTGTAAAGAATTCTAAAATGGTAACAGAGATGTTCAACTTTGACTATTGTAATGTACCAAGGTGCTATCTACAAGAAGGAATCAAAGATTGGGCTGATCTGGCAAAAAAGTATGGAATGTAAATTATAGAACACTATCTAAAACAAAAACTAATAATACCATGAGTGGAGAAGTAAAAGAGTTAGTGGCATGGTGCGCAGAGCGTGCTAAACAGTGCCCATCATTAAAAGAAGAGATACAAGATTTCCTAGACCTAGCAATCAATGAGATTGAAGAAGGGGGATCAATGTATCATGAAATAAGCCTATGCATGGCAGATGTAGAAGAATTAATCAAAGAAAACTGTAACTAATTATGTCAACTTATTCAACAACCAAATACATTCTCACAGGTACGGAACTTCCTAAAGAAACAAGGACATATAAGCCTGTTTCACATGGTCAACTAATTGACCTCACCCTGGAGAGCATTCATCAAGCAGGATTTAAGCTTGATTCAGAAAAGTATTCTGCTGCAAGAGACGGTAACATTGCTAATGGTAGATTCACAATCAGTAATGTAGCTGATAAAGAGATGCAGCTACAGATTGGCTGGCAGAACAGCTATGACAAGAGTCTTAGCTTAAAGTTTGCTATTGGCACACAAATCATTGTTTGTCAAAACGGAATGGTTAGTGGTGACTATGGTGCATTCAAAAGAAAGCATCAAGGAGATGTACAAGAGTTTACACCAAGTGCTATTATAGAATACATTAAAGCTGCTGGTGATGGATTCAGAAAGATGCAAACTGAGCGTGAGTTAATGAAGCATGTTCAGATTGATGCTCGTATAACAGCTGAGCTTGTAGGAAGAATGATCCTTGAGAAAGAATTTATTGAATCTACACAAGTGAATATCATCAAGCGTGAGTTGAAGAAACCAACGTTTGACTATTGTGCTCCAGAAAGCTTATGGGAATTGTATCAATACACCACATATTCAATGAGAGAGGTTCATCCAACACTATGGATGGGTAATCACGTTGATGCTCATGACTTCTTTGTTAATGCATCTGGTGAGATAAAAAGTAAATCAATTAACATATCATTTGAAGAGTCGACAATTAGGAGACAGTTGACAATCTTTGATCAATTACAAGAAGCAGATGTTGTGGGATAAATTCAAAGATCACTTTCATGAGAGTTGGCATGATGTAATGCGTCCATTTATTGAAAGCGAAGACTGTGATGCAATCTATGAACATTTAAAAACAGAATCTAGGAGGGGTAAGAAAATTGCCCCTCTTTCTTCTGTTACCTATAAATGTTTTAAAGTAACACCTTTGAATGAAATGAAGGTGGTGTTGCTAGGTATGTGTCCTTATCACACGCAGTTAAATGGCCTGCCAGTCGCAGATGGTTTGTTAATGGGATGTTCTGTTGCAGATAGGCTTCAACCCTCTTTAGATCAGTTCTATGGGGCTGTAGAGAAAGATTGTTACAATGGGTTGAATCTGAAATACAACAAGAATACTAATGTAGAATATCTAGCTGAGCAAGGTGTATTGATGCTTAACGCAGCTCTCACTACAGAAATCAATAAAGCTGGTTCTCATTTGAAAATATGGGAGCCATTTATCAAATATGTATTTGAGAATGCTATTGCTGATAAGAGAGTGCCTGTTGTATTTCTAGGCAAAGAGGCTAGTAAGTTTAAGCGTTACATGCCTCCGTTAACATGGTCCTTTGAATTGAGTCATCCAGCTAGTGCTTCTTACAAGAATGCTGAATGGGATTCAGAAGGTGTATTCACAAAAGTGAATAGAGTGCTATTAGATGAAAAGAAAACACAAATCTATTGGTTAGATAATCTACCATTTTAAACAAAACACATTATGATAACAGAACTAGTTAATGATTTAGCAGAGCTAGAGCCAGGAGATGTAATAGTTTATGCTTCTGGTGTTGGATTGAGGAGTGCAAAGATTGATAGAAAGCCTGAGAAATATTCTCCTACAACTGATTGGTACAAATCCACTAGATGTAAAGTGAATTTTACCATTAACACTTTTCCAAGAAATATTTGGAAAAACGGAGCATACGTTGTACATGGAACCAGAACATTCAAAAAACAAAACTTCAATGTTGAGGAATTCAATGGTGTAAAATATATTAGGCTTTCTGTTCCATTATTTAGAGTGATTGATAAATAAATATAAAAGCAAATGATACTAGAAAAACAAAAAGAAGCAATGATTTTCGCTGATGGCGAAATAAACGAATCAATTGGAATGTCCCTAGACTTAGATTCTGCTCAGATTTTGATGCAGATGTTAAGTAAGAATCTATATTCAGATTCAATAGGCTCAACTATCAGAGAATGTGCAAGCAATGCACTAGATAGTCACAGAAGAGCTGGTGTGGAAGATCCAATTGTTGTAAGTTTTAAACTAGATGACAGTAACAACTATGTTTTCTCTATAGAAGACTTTGGTATTGGTCTAGATGCTGATGATGTAAGAAACATCATTAGTAAGTATGGTAAGTCTACCAAGCGTAATTCTGATACAGAACTAGGTATGATGGGTCTTGGTTTCAAGGCTCCTCTTGCTTATACATCTAGTTTCTATTTCATCTGTCGTAAAGATGGTATAGAACGTAAGTATATGATGTACGAAGGTGAAGACACAAACACTATTGATCTTCTATATGAGAAAGCTACAGAAGAGAGAAATGGTGTTAAGGTGATTGTTCCAGTTAAATGGAGTGATAGAAGTAGCTTTTACACTAAGATTCAGGAGCAGCTAGCTTATTTTGATAGTGTATATCTTGATGTTACAACAGGTGGACATAGTGTGAATAACAAGTTTACCATCTATCGTGGTGAGTATTTCCAGTATTCTGAAATGTCAAAGGATGATTACCTCCACATTTGTCTAGACAACGTGTATTATCCACTAGACTTCAGCAAGCTTGGTATTTCTCAATTAGATTTTCCTGTAGCATTGAGATTTAGTTTGAGTGATGGAATATTTCCTACACCAAACAGAGAAGCTATCAGATATACACAAGAAGCTAAGGACATTATTCTAGAAAGACTGAGACAAATGTCTAACTTCTTTGTGGAGAAGTATAATCTTGAGATGCAGAACTGCACTACATTCAATCAAGTGGTAGAGTATTATACCAGTAAGAATAGAAGTGTAGAGATTGTTCCTGGCAAGTCTTTAAACGTTGGTTACCTATCTATATTTAGTAATGTTGTAATGAATGAGCCTAAGATTGAAGGTGTAAAACATCTCGATCTAAGGAAGCTTGTTGAAAAGAACGAATACATTCTAAATGAGTATGCTGTTACATTTGTTTTAAACAGAGGAAAGTTTAGAGAAGTGAAGAGTGGAAGCTGGGATGCAACTGTTAGTAGAAATAATGTTAAAGATGGTAACACCTATATGTACTCTTCTAGGATTTCAGAGTTGAAGAAGGCATACATGAGAACCCATCTACAGAATGGTACATTCACCAACTATCACTTTGTTAAGAAAACAGGAAAATTACCCTTATTTAGTAAGAACAAGTTGACTTATTTGCAAAAACGTGATAGCTACTATCAACTCCTAGAACTTTCTAAGATTAAGAAACAACACTGGAGAGAAGCAATCATAGAGTTTCAGGGTATTGTAAATTCTATGATTTGTGGCTTCAAGAGTCTTGATGATGTAGTTGTTCCAGATAGTTTTATTCAGTCTAGAAAACAAATTAACTTAAAAAAGAATGGTGGCACTAGACGTGAGAAGTTGGCTGGTGATATCATTGTCAAGAAGGCAGCTCCATTAGAAAGATTTGTTGAAGGTAAGCATTGTAAGTTTGTTGCTGATACATGGTCCTTGAAGGAGATAGCAAAGAAGAAAACTCTATTGGTGTATAGTCATCATGATGATAGCCTAAAGCTTGATAAGTTGTATGGCATATCTTATGGTAAAATGAACATCACTATAATCTCTCTGTCAACCAAAGAGATGAAGGTGCTTGAAGAACTAGAGTTGAACAATGTAATGTCTTATTCAAAATTTATGGAGGGTACAAACAAACCATTCAAGAAGCTTGTCACTGCTTACGTAATTAATAAGCTAATGACTGATCAAGCGTATGTTTTCAGAAAATATACTTATCTGAAAAGCATATCAAGTGAGCTAATGAATAAGCTATCATTGCTTGAAGACTACAGAAACAAGAACTATAGAGATGGATCTACTGAGATTTATACAGCTATGCTTGAATTAGCACAAGAGAATAACCTTTTCGATTACAGTATATACCATGAGTATATACGAATGAAGGAAACTCTTGAAAAGCTGTATTTTCTAAATGCTCTTCTTGGATCACTCAATCTTTATTCTTACAACAGTAGTCTTCCTTTAGGTGTTGAAAGAGCCATTGTAGACTTGATGAAGTATCACAAATTCAAAGTGAATCTTGATCATTACACTCGTCTTGAAGAAGATAAATTAGAAGAACAATTTTGTTAATTAATTAAAAATCAATAACTTAAGGGAGGCTTACACCTCCCTTTTTCATTTAAAACCAAAACAAAACTATGTCAATTTTCACACTAGATTGGTTCAAATCCAACGCAAAAAGAATGCTTGATGGTCTAAAGATAGAAGAACAAGCATTGAAGAATAGTTTACTAAGAAGAGAACTAGAAACAACCTCTTTTAAGCCATACGAGAAACTTAAGCTCGTTAACGATGTACTCACAGTTGTCTTGAAGGATGGAGAAGTGCTATCTAAGCCATCATGTACAGTTGATGACTTCAATGATGTAAAGAATGCTAATAATGAAATTGAAATCATTGCATTGTTTAACAAGAAGCTATCCACTGATGAGATGGTTAAAGAAGTGAAGCAACAGAAGGTTCTTGCAGACATTTCTTCAAAACTAGAAATTCTATCCAGAATGCAAGACTTTGATGTTGAGAATGGATCTGTAAAACTGAAGGGTATTAACAGAACAATGCCACAGCTTCTTGTAGAGAAGTTTATTGAGGTGATTTCTCTCTATCAAACTGAAGGTGGTGATCCACATGAAGATGTTTACAATGATGAACAATATCTATCATTGAAGAGATTCTTTATGTGGTGCTGCTTGAATCCTCGTGCTGAAGTGGCTGATGAGTTGTACAGATTCCTTGTAGACAACAGCTTCAGAATAACTAAGCAAGGCTTCTTCGTAGCTCTAAGAAACGTTGTTACACTACATGGCTCAAATGAACTTGTTAAGTTTGTTAGTGAGGTGTACACAAAGATTAAAGCTGTATGGAAGAAAAGTCCTAATCAATATCATGTTATTCTTTCCCCTGATGGAGAGTATAAGTTCATGCATTATACTGAAATGACAGAAGAATACACTGAGAAGTGTAGGACTTGTGATGGTACAGGAGATTGGTGGGACGATGATTTTGATGAATATGTAACTTGTTATGATTGTGCTGGAGAAGCAGAAGATACTTACAGTAGAAAGACTTACGAAGGTGTAGACCTAGGAGTTCTTACAGACTTGTATTTAGATCTTCCAAACAGAGCAGAGAACAGATTTACAGATGACTGGACTAAAACATTTGACATTCGTATTGGTCAGGTGGTGAGTATGCCTATGAATCAATGTAACTGGTCTACACAAGATTGTGCTGCTGCTGGTTTACACTTCACTGCTAATGAAATTCACTATGTAGGATGTGGTGATCAATCTGTATTGATGCTCATCAACCCTATGAAGGTTGTTGGTATTGGTACAGCAAAAGGTAGATGCTATGAGTATCTTCCAATCTCCACTGTATCTAGAGATGAAGCAACACAAATTCTTCACGACTTAGACTTTAGCACAATTGATCTGGACGAGTATTATGTAGAAAGCGAACTTGATTTTCTATCTGAAAGAGCTCAATCAACATTTGCTGAAGAGGCTAAGAAGTATAACTTTAATCTTCCTGCTATTTCTTCTATTGAAATAGGCAATATTGTCAACTGTCTAAATAAGATGAAAGACGAGCTTAATGGTAGAGTTAAAGAAGTTGTATAATTTCATCTTAATGTAATAGTTGAAAAAATACTATTATATTAGCCAATAAACTCATTTAGGTTTGTTGGAAAAGATTAAAAAGATGAAAAAGAAACTAGTAAAAAAGAGAACCATTCTAAAAACTAAAACAAGAAATGCTGGAACAATGACAGAGAATGGATTCTGGTCATTCATAAGAAGTGCTTTAAGACAAAAGTCTAGATGGTGGAAACCTGTAACACTCTGCAAAGAGAATGCTAAGCGTAACTATCACGGACCAAACAAAAGACAGAAATATGAATACCAATGCAACTCCTGTAAGAATTGGTTTGCTGCAACATCTATAAATGTAGATCATATTTGCCCAGCAGGAAGTCTTAATTCTGCACAAGACCTTCCAGAATTTGTTGAAAGATTGTTCTGTGAAGTGGACAATTTGCAAGTTTTATGCAAGGATTGTCACGATGAAAAGACAGCAAATGAGAGAAAAGGAATAAGTAAATAGTAAATCGATTGGGTAAACAATTTCAGAAAGCCTTCCCTCACTGGGGGAAGGTTTTTTATTTGCAATTTCTAACTAAATTAATTATTTTGAAACATGATACAAGGACAAAGTAAAACAGAAGCTAACTATAGGGCTATTCAAACTGATAGCTCTAGTTCATTGAAAGAATTTTCAATTGACAGAAAGAAGTACCACAAGAAGTATGTTCTTGGAGAACGTGTAGAAGATAAAGATAGTCAAGCTGCTACAATTGGCAGGCTTGTTGAAACGCTTCTTCTAGAGCCTGAACAGTTCGACCAAAGGTTCTACATGTCATCTTGTGCAAGCACACCAACAGGACTCATGCTAGACTTCGTAGAAGCTCTTTACAAGGTGACAAAGGAATCAACAGATGCCTTTGGTGTTGTTACAAGAACATTTGATGAACTAACAAAGGATGCTTATCTAGAATCAGGATTCAAGATTAAGATTGAGCAGGTGATTGGTAAGTTTGTAGGCACTGACGCTGAGGTGTATTATAACGAAATTAGAACAGTGAGATCACAAAACCTGACAGTGATTAATAGCAATGATGTCACAAATGCTGAGAGAATTGTGACAGAACTGAGAAATAACATTGTCACAAAAGATGTGGTTAATCTAATGAGTGATGTTAGATACACTATTCTGAATCAACATCAAGTGGACTCATACGTAGTGGATAAACATGTATTCAAGAGTATGTTTGACAAGCTTGTTGTTGATCATGACAAACAAACTGTGCAGGTGTATGATTTGAAATGTACATGGAGTGTAGAAAACTTCTATGATGAATATTATTTGTACAGACGTGCGTATATTCAGGCATATCTTTATTACAGAGCAACACTTCATCTAGTTGAAACAAAATGGGAAGGATATACAGCACTTTTCCCAGCGTTTATTGTCTGTGACAGTACAAACTATTACAACCCGCTCATCTACACTCTTACAGAAAAAGATTTGGAAGATTGTTACAATGGCTT
>Ga0164294_10004030_pt1 | contig 12921 bp, 12 predicted proteins | sample GEODES005metaG_FD_111479 | JGI IMG/M metagenome (GOLD analysis project Ga0164294, IMG submission 111479) | Oligotrophic lake water microbial communities from Sparkling Lake, Wisconsin, USA - GEODES005 metaG | ecosystem: Environmental > Aquatic > Freshwater > Lake | place: USA: Sparkling Lake... | reverse complement strand
TTCGTACGTCACTGAAGAGCGTTCGGTCATCAAGTCGGTCTCTTTGCGTGACAATATTCGTCTCGCCGGAATCGAGCCACAGGCCGTTCTTGAGTTCTTCCCCGAATTGGAAAAGCGCATCGGAGTCCGTGCTGGTCTGCTTTCCGGTGGAGAGCAGCAGATGCTCACGCTTGGACGTGCCCTTGCCCGTGAGCCGCGACTGCTTCTCGCAGACGAGTTGTCTCTCGGCCTCGCACCACTCATCGTGGATCGCCTCTTGAAGGCCGTTCGCGAGGCTGCGGATCAGCGCAATGCGGGCGTTCTCATGGTCGAACAGCATGCCCGAAAGGCGCTTGCATACGCCGATCGTGCACTCGTGATGCAGCGTGGCCAAATTGTGCTCGACCTCAGTGGTGACGAGGCACGCGCTCGCATCCACGAGATCGAAGAGACGTACATGACCCGTAGCGCAGAATCGTTGGAGGAGTAGACCGTGAAGGCAGCAGTTTTCGATGGGCCGGAGAAGCTGTCCATCCAACAGATCGCTGATCCCGTCGCCGGACCTAAAGACGTGGTAGTCGACGTTGTTGACTGTGGTATCTGTGGATCCGACCTGCACTCCTACCTCGAGGGCGCCTTCATTGCCCCTGGACAGGTCATGGGCCATGAGTTCAGCGGCAAGATTGTCGAAATGGGCAAGGAAGTTCAGGGCGTAAAGATCGGTGATCGCGTGACGGTCATGCCGTTGACCATTTGCGGTCGATGCCCGCGTTGCCTAGAGGGCGCATCGCACTTGTGCGAGGTTGGCTTGGCCGAGAGTGTGGCTTATGGCCTGCCGGGTGGCTTCGCGGAGTTCGTGCGAGTGCCTAATGTGATTCTTGGTAGCAATCTCTTCAAGATCCCTGACAATGTTGATGACGCGGCTGCGGCGCTCGTTGAGCCCTTGGCTGTCGCGCTTCACGCAGCCAAGATGTCCGCCCCGGCTCCCACTGACACCTGTGTGGTTTTGGGTCTCGGGAGCATTGGCCTTAACACGGTGCAAATGCTGAAGGCTCTTGGTGCGGGTCGTGTTATCGGTATAGATATTTCTCCGGTGCGGCTCAACATCGCTAAGCAACTCGGCGCCGACATCACCATCAACGGTCGTGAAGTCGATGCGTTGGCGGCTGTCACCGAAATCACCGGTCCCGGCGCCTACGGTGTCGGTGCTCGTGCAGACATCGTTATCGAGGCATCGGGTGTGGGCGCGTTGCTCAACCAGGCTGTCTCTATGACGCGTGCTGGTGGCAAATTGCGTATTGCAGCGTTGTACGAGGGTGACGTCATGGTTCCTGCAAACCAGATCGTGCAGAAGGAAATGAGCGTCTCGGGCACGTTTGCTTACCGTGGCGAATTCGCGCAGGTCCTCTCGCTTTTGGCGAGTGGGCGCATTCAGGCGGCCCCCGTCATCACGCACACGTTCGCACTCGATGACATCGAGCAGGCATTCCGCACTCAGCTCGACAAGGATGTTTCAATCAAGGTTCAGGTTGCCCCTTAGGGCACCGAAATTCATTCATCACCATCAGGAGGAAGCGCAATGGGTCGTCTCGATAACAAAGTTGTTGTCATCACCGGAGCCAGCACCGGTATCGGTCGCGCCACGATGGAGCGTATTGCTTCTGAAGGCGCCACGGTCGTTGGCTGTTCACGCACCAAGGCGACTCTTGAAGAGGCCCTGGACTCAGCGTTGGCTCTCGGTGGACGTGGCAATATCTTCGCCGCTGACCTCCGCGAAGACGGCAGTGCAGGAGCACTCATCGCCGACACGGTGAAGCGTTACGGCCGTGTTGATGCCCTCGTTAACAATGCGGGTGTGGGCTGGCAGTACGGCATCGACAATCCAGGCTCGATGGCTGCCTTGCATGAGACCACGCCGGAGTGGTGGAACGACGTTATGTCGATCAACCTCTACCCCTACTACTCCTGCAGCCGTGAGGCCATCAAGCAGATGATTACTCAGGGTTCGGGCTCACTCGTGCATGTCGCCAGCATGGCGGGCGTCACCGGTCTCTATGACGGCCACACCTACACCGCTGCTAAGGGCGCAATCGTGAATCTCTCACGTTCGCTCGGCATCACGTACATCAAGCAGGGCATCCGTAGCAATGTTGTATGTCCCGGCTTTGTGGACACCCCCATGGTGGAAGCAGTTACTCCGCTCTTCGCCGACCCTGCGGTTGCTGGTGTGCTCGCACCGATCGCTCGCCCCGCCGCCCCGTCTGAAATCGCGGCGGTGAATGCCTTCTTCGCATCGGACGACTCCTCCTACTGCAACGGCTCCATGCTCGTTGTTGACGGTGGTTGCACGGCTCGTTCATTTGCCGGATGACGCAGGTTGAGGGTGCTCTTAATTTCCGCGATGCGGGTGGCCTACCTGCCGGCGAAGGCCGGCAGGTAGCCAAGGGCAAGCTCTTTCGAAGTGACACTCTGCAGTTCCTGACCGTTCGCGACGTGGAGTTACTGGTCGACGATCATGGGCTTCGTACCATCATCGATCTTCGCCTTGATTATGAAGTGGCCGTTGAAGGTCGCGGTTTGCTTGAGTCGCGTGACGTTGACTACCACCATCTGCCGTTCGATGTCGCTGGCACCCGGTCGGAGGATCAGGGTCATGCAACACCGATTCTGACCGGCAAAGATCCGATGGTGCCGCATTATTTGGGCTACCTGACGACCATGCCGGACTCAGTTGCTGGTGTGTTCCGTGCCTTGGCTGAGGCAGGCGGTGTGCCCGCTGTCATTCACTGTGCTGCTGGCAAAGACCGGACTGGTGTCGCCATTGCCATGGTGCTTTCCATTGCAGGCGCATCCGACGAAGACATCGCTGCCGAATACGAATTGAGCTCGGACTATGTCGACGCAGTTCTGGATCGGCTGCGCACACTGAAGAGTTACGGCGACAGCATCAGCCTGCTTCCGCCAGAGATGCGCTTAACCCAGGGAAGCAACATCACGAGGTTTCTTGAGGAAGTGCGCCGTATCTACGGTGGAGTAGATAGTTACCTTCTCGCGCGAGGGGTCACTGAAGAGCAGTTGTCAGCTGTGCGGGAGAACCTCACCGAACCAGTGTGAGATCGTCGACCACGCGTCCTGGCTCTAGCGCAAAATCGGTAATCATCCAGTAGGCATTGTTGATCCGAGTTGGCCTAACAAAGTGCCACGGATCATCAATTGAGGCGCCGGGCACGTTGATGCTGCCTTGGCCTGCCCACATATCGAGTTCGCCATTTGCGCTCACATGCAGTGCCTTTGAGCCACCGACGAGGATAAGTTCGCTGACGGTGTCGCCGTTGCCACCGGTGATGTGACGATGGCTCATCACGTGGTGACCCACGCGCTCGGCAGGCAGCGCACGGCGGTGCGGTGCGAAGGTGGCGGTCAACAGGCGTACGCCCGCGGGACGTTCCATGGTGAAGACCACCTGTCCGCCGGTGTGCGCACCCCACTCCCACGACATTGTGGCCAACTTTTTGGCGTAGCCCCAGACCTCACGTCCACAGGATGTGGGAATGTCGTTGTCGGTCATGATCAGTGGCAGGAACCAGACCGTCTCATCTTTGTGTCGAGTGCGCACGAGCACGTAGCACTCATGGAAGGGACCGTACACCGACCAGGGATACCAACAGATGCGGATCTCGCAACGCGCGGAGCCATCTGGCTCGAGGTCCATCGTCACACCGGGTGGAAGCAACGCAGCGATTGCATCAGCTTCAGCGTCGAAGTTGATGGCAATTTGGTTCGAACCACGAAACGCCCACGGTGGTGCCGGATAGGTGTTGGCTTGGTTGAACCACGTGTTGATATCCACTACGCGAGGTAGTCCTTCACGACCGTGCCCAAGGGCAAGCTGAAGTCAGCTGTTGTCCAATAAGCACCAAGGATCTTGGTCGGGGTGAACACATGCCACGGATCGATGGTGCTGCGTGCGTCGAAGGAGACCGATCCACGGCCGGTCCAGAATTCCGGAGTGCCGTCCGCGGACTTGTACAGCGCACCAGCAACATCAAGACGTACCAACTCGGACGCTGCTGGCGGTGCACCTTCCTCGCTGGGTGGAAGATGCCGGAAGCTAAGCACGGGAAGGTTCTCGCGCTCGGAGGGCGGGAACGGCGCCTCGGGTGCCATCGTGAACGTCATGATGCGTTGACCGGCGGGGCGCTCCACGGTGAAGAGCAGCTGTTCGTTGCGGGTGCCGCCGCGTGAGGCGCCACCCCAATCCCAACTCATGACAGCGAGCTTCTTTGCAAAGCCCCACACCTCGCGACCGGCAGCCAGTGGGACCTCACTGTCGGTGAAGATGACCGGCTGGTACCAGTAACGCACACCGTCAACGACAACGCGGACCATGATGTAGGCCTCGTGGTAGGGACCTAAGGTCGACCATGAATACCAGCACACCCACGCTTCGCACACTGCTGGATCGCTGTCGGGCTCCACACCAGGTGGCAGCATTTGCTTGATTGCCTCGGTGTCGACTTCGTACTGAATCCACGCCTGATCGGCGCGACGAAACTCGTAGGGCGGCGGCGGGTACAGCGATGCGCCGAGCGGCATGGAGAAACCGGGGGGCATGGAATCAGACATTGTGAAGCCTCCTAGCGGATGGTGTAGCCCCCGTCAACGGGGTAGTAGCCACCTGTCATGTTGGATGATGCGTCAGATGCGAGGAAGAGCACGAGCTGTGCAACTTCTTCAGGAGTTCCCATTCGGCCGATCGGATGCATGCCTGCGAGCATGTCATAGGTCTCCGGGGGTAGGCCGTTCTTGACCAAATCTGTACTGATGAATCCAGGGCCGACAGCATTGACTCGAATGCCATCGGCGGCGTAGTCGATCGCGCCACTGCGGGTCAGGCCAAGAACGCCATGCTTGGCACCGATGTATGGCGCTGCTCCAGGCCAAGCCACCACACTGAGGATTGAGGCCATGTTGACGATGACGCCACCACCTTGCTTCTTCATCTGCAAGATTTCGGCACGCATGCAGTAAAAGACACCGTCAAGGTTGATGCTGCGGGTCTCCACCCACTCAGCATCGGTGAGCTCGGCGATGCCTAACTGTGCGCCACCGATGCCAGCGTTGTTGACGCCGATGTCGAGGCGGCCGTGCTCGGCGACGATTGAGTCGACCAGCGCGTTTACGGAGGCGCTATCTGCGACGTCCACCGTTGCTGCTGATGCTTTGCCACCATTGGCGACGATGCCTGCTGTCACAGCATCGGCAGCCACTCGGTCGCGATCGGCAACGACGACTGTTGCACCCGCTGCCGCGAGACTCCGCGAGCATGCAGCGCCGATTCCTGCGCCACCACCTGTTACCAGTGCGATGCGATCAGTGAGGTCGCTCATGAAGACACCCTTTCCAGAATCGTGGCATTTGCCATGCCGCCGATCTCGCACATCGTCCACAACCCATAACGGCCGTTGATCTGCTCGAGGCGACCGAGGAGGTTTGCCAGCAGTCTGCCACCGGATGCACCCACGGGGTGGCCGAATGCGATAGCTCCTCCCCAGGGATTGACTTGCTCCGCATCAGCGCCGAGATCGTCGATCCAGGCGAGTACGACCGAGGCGAAGGCTTCATTTACCTCTACGGTGTCGATCTGGTCGACTGTCAGGCCCATTCGATCCAGGGCCTTGCGGCTTGCCGGAATCACGCCCGACAACATCAAGATGGGATCGTCACCCACGACGGAGGTGGCCACGACCCGAGCCCTTGGCGTGAGGTTGAAGCGCTTGAGGGCGTCCTCAGACACGATGAGTGAGGCGGCTGCTCCATCAGTAATCTGCGAGGAGTTACCTGCTGTGACGGTCCACGTGATTTGCGGGAAGCGCTCGGCCATATCGGCCCGTTCAAATGCCGTCTTCAGGCCCGCCAGCGCCTCAACCGTGGTGGTGTCCCGGATGCCTTCATCGATGCTGACGAGCGTGTCGCCCACCTGGACTGGGACGATTTGATCGCTCAGCCAACCTTTGTCCCGAGCCTCAGCGGCGAGGCGCTGCGAACGGGCGGAAAACTCGTCGAGCCGTTCCCGGGTGATGCCCCACTGTGCGGCAATCAATTCTGCAGAGATGCCTTGGCCAACGAGGCCCCCGGGCATGCTTTGGCGAAAGCGCGGTCCGAGTTCGTCGCGATCGAGGCGGTTTGTCTTCATCGGAATACGGCTCATCATTTCGACGCCACCGGCAACGACGACGTCCATCGCACCGGATGCAACCGCTTGGGCCGCAAACTCCACCGATTGCTGAAAGGATCCGCACTTTCGATCAAGTGTCACGCCGGGCACTGAGTACGGCCACCCTGCCGCGAGCACTGCATGGCGGGCGATGTTGCCTGCTTGCTCGCCGACCTGCTGCACGCATCCAGCGATGACGTCTTCAACAGCGCCGGGATCGATACCCGTCCGGTCAACCAGAGCGGTCAACACATGCGCGAGGAGGTCCACCGGGTGGGCCTCGGAGAGCACGCCTCCAGGTCGACCCTTACCGAATGGTGTGCGTACGACATCGACGACGTACGCAGGACGACCTAGGAGACCGGTCATTTCGCGCCAGTCAGACGCTCTACCTCAATCACTTTGACTTCGCGTCGCAAAATCTTGGCCGCGGGACTCTTGGGCAGTTCGTCCCAAATCGCCACGCTACGAGGGACCTTGGTACGTGCGAGACCCTCGCGGCAGAAGGCGAGTAGATCTTCTTCAGACACCGGTTCACGCACGGCCACTACGACGTGAATGATTTCGCCCCAGGTGTCGTCCGGAATGCCCACACACGCTGCTTCTTTAACTGCCGGGTGCGCGTTGATCACATCTTCGACCTCGCGTGGATAAACATTCACGCCGGCGCTGATGATCATGTCGTTCTTGCGATCGATCAGGAAGAGGTAGCCCTCTTCGTCAAGGTAGCCGATGTCGCCGGTGTGCAGCCAACCGTCAACGATCGTCTTCTCGGTCGCTTCGGGACGGTTCCAGTAGCACTTCATCAGCACCTGACCGCGCGCTACAACCTCGCCGGGCTCACCAGTGCCGAGGAAGTTGCCCTCTTCGTCCATGATCGCGACCTCAGTGAGCGTGTATGCCCGGCCAGCTGAACCGACTCGGTCGTGTTCATCGGGACCGAGGCATGTGATGGCCATCGGGGCCTCGCTCTGGCCGTAAGTCTGAGCGAGAACCTTGCCGAAGACTTCCTGCGCGCGTACCGCGATGTTGGGCGGGATCGGCGATGCTCCCCAGTACAGGCGACGAAGTGACGAGGTATCGCGCTTGAGCAGATCAGGGTGATCAAGCACCAACGCGATCATGGTGGGCACAAGGAAGGTGTAGCCGGCCTTGGTGCGCTCCATCTCCGCAAGCCACAGACCAGCGTCGAACTTCGTGAGAATGACCTGCTTTGCGCCGCGCGCAAAGGACGGGAGGAAATATGCACCGCTGGCGTGAATGATGGGTGCGGCGTGCAGCATCACATCGCCTGGGCCAATGTCGGGCATGAGGTCGATAAGGAAGTTTGCAATCTCCGCGTGTTCGCCGCGCATGGTGAGGCAGACGCCCTTAGGCAGGCCAGTTGTGCCGCCGGTGTAGCCCAGTCGGTAGGGAGCCTCAGGATCGCGCGGCACGTAGCACGGCGAATGTGGCCCACTCCACGCGATCGACTCGATCCAGTCGTACCCCTCGACGATCTCTACGGTCTTGCCATCAGTGGGCGCCTTGCCGTTGTGAATGATGGCGCGACATTGCGAGTCGTCGACCTTGTAGATGTTCTGCTCCCACGTGTCCTTTTCGTTAAGGGGCACCCGCACCAGACCAGCCTTAGCAAGTGCGTAGTAGACGACAACGCATTCGATGCCGTTGGGCAGCATGACCCCCACTCGATCGCCGGGGTTGATCCCCCGCTCAAGAAGTGCATTACCGATGCGATCGGTTGCCTGATCGAATTCGCGGAACGAAACGAGCCGGCCATCGCATTCGAGGGCGGTTGCGTCGCCAAATCGCTTGGCGGCATTGCGGATAAGTACGCCGATCTCCATGTGGTTAAGCGCCCTTTCAGCGGCGGGACAGGGTGACGTCTAGATCGCCACGCTGATAGTTCAGGTACTTGGCAGCCGTGTCCTGCATGAGTTCGCGGACGAGGGTGGCTTCGGGTGAATCCGGGTAGGCAAGGTCAGATGACACCGGGCCAGCGGCGAACATGGCATCAACGTCTGGGCCAGGGATGAGGAAGCGAAGAAGCAGTTCTTCGTCGCTCATGGTCTCACCGAATTGGTGGCGGATCTCCTTGAGCGAAGGATCTGGCCGCTCCCAGGTGAGGAACTCTTTGCCGCGCTTGCTGCTGAATGCGCGATCGAGAACTTCTTGGTTCACAGTTCCTGGAATCGGACCCATATGACCGGCGAGGTACATCAGGTTCTCGTCGGGGAACACGGTGTAGCGCTCCTCGTTGACGAGGTTGAGAAGCGCCTGAATCCCGACAAGCTGTGAGTATGGCGTCGCCATAATCGGGTAGCCCATCTCCTCACGAACAATGCCGATCTCTTGCATGAGTTCGTCGTAACGATCGCTCATGCCGTACTGAGCGAGCTGCGCGAGAAGGGTGCCGGTCATACCGCCGGGGAGTTGCGAGTGGCTGTGCGCGAGGTTGTATTCGCGGGGCACACCAATGGTGTAGCCCTCCGCCTCGGCGATGCGACGGAAATGCTCCGACACTGCTTCGACATCGGTCTCGTCAATGTTGACGTCATAGCCCAGACGACGCATGTTGTCGGCAGTAATGGTGACCGAAGGCATCGACGGTCCATTGGCCATCGGACCCATTGCCGTGTGGATGATGTGTACGCCTGCATTCACTGCAGTGATGTAGTTAAGCGTCGAGATGCCGGTGGTGTTGTGGAAATGGGCCTCAAGAGCCGTGCCATTCGCGGCTTCGACCATCTTCGGCACCCAGGTCTTGGCGCGATCGGCCGTGAGCACGCCAGCCTCGTCGCCCAGGATGATGGACTCAGTGCCCCAAGTGGACATCTCACGCACAATGTTGGCGTAGAACTCGTCGGTGTGGACGGGCGACTCCGCGAACATCACCTGCGGCGCAGCGTGCATGCCAGCGTCTTGGGCAATGCCCGACATCCACTTCATCTCATCGAGATTGAAGAGGCAGTCGAAGATCCAGAAGCTACCGATGCCGTGCTTGGCGAGTGTACGTACCCACAGCTCGAGCATTGAACGCGGTGTGAGACCCATGCCGACGATCGCATTGGCGCGAGCGCCCGCTCGCAGACGTGCGGTGGGCATTGCGCCGCGAACGAGATCAACCATCTCCCACGGATTTTCGCGGCAGTAGCGGACGAGTACCTCAAACAGCGAGGAGCCGGTGAAGTCCACGACGTGGTAACCCATCCGGTCGATCTTCGCCGCGACGGGCACACTATGGCCCGCGCGCATGCGCATGCCCCAGAGGCTCTGCTGTCCATCACGAATGGACTGATCGATGAACTTGATCTCGGTCACAACTGCTCCTTTGATTCGAGCTGTTCCTGCCATCCGGACAGGAATGATTGCTCCACCCATCGGGTGTGATGGTCTTGATTAACGAAGTCCTCAGCCGAAATGAGATCGAGGAGGAACTCGCGGTTGGTGTCGATGCCTTCAATAACGAGATGTTCTAGCGCGTGCTTCATTCGCGCGAGCGCCTGCGTGCGATCCGCACCGTGCACGATGATTTTGGCGACCATGGAGTCGTAATACGGCGGAATGAGATAGCCACCGAACACGTGGCTATCGACGCGAACTCCGCCGCCCTGTGGCGCGATCCACCTAGTCACGCGGCCAGGGGAGGGCAGGAAGTTGCGACGCGGGTCCTCAGCATTAATGCGGCATTCAATCGCATGTCCATTGAGCTTCACATCAGCCTGGGTGATCGAAAGTGGTTCACCGCCTGCAATGCGCAACTGCTCGCGCACGATGTCGACTCCTGTGAGTTCTTCAGTCACGGGATGCTCGACCTGAACTCGCGTGTTGACCTCGAGGAAGGCGAAGTCTCCCGTAACCGCGTCGACGATGAACTCCATTGTTCCGGCGCCCACATAGTTCAAGAGTCGAGCGATCTTTAGTGCTGACTCGTGCAGGGCTGCGCGGACTTCAGGAGCCACTGCGGTTGCTGGGCCCTCTTCGACGACCTTCTGGTAGCGACGCTGCGCGGTGCAGTCGCGCTCACCTAGGTGGATCACGTTGCCGTGAGTATCGGCGAGGACTTGCACCTCAACGTGACGGGCTCGGCTGACAAAGCGCTCGACGTACATGCGCCCATCGCCAAACGCCTGAAGCGCCTCGTGACTCGCAGCGGCAAAGCGCTCTTTGAGATTTGTGGGCTCCTCGACAAGCACCATGCCTCGCCCACCGCCACCGGCTGCGGCCTTCAACAGCACGGGAAAACCAACTCGCTCTGCGACCGCCGCTGCTTCGTCGGCATCTGCTAGCGCGTCGCTGCCCGCACCAGTCGGGATATCGAGTTGACGGGCAACTGCACGCGCCTCAACTTTGTCGCCACCGCGTCTAATGGAGTCGGCACTCGGTCCCACAAACGCAATGCCATTTTCGGCACAAGCCTCAGCAAGCTCTGCTCGCTCGGCCAGGAAGCCGTAGCCTGGATGCAGGCCGTCGCACTCAGTCAATTTGGCAGCTGCGATTACCCGATCAATGTCGAGGTAACTTTGTGGCGAAGGCCCTGGCCCAATGCACACGACCCGATCGGCGAGTACTGCTGCCATGCTGTCGCGGTCTGCGTCGGAGACGATGGCGACACTTTCGATGCCCTCGTCGGCGCAGGCCCGGATGATGCGTACGGCGATCTCGCCACGATTGGCGACGAGTACGCGCCGAAGTGCCGGCATGGCCTACGCCCCGGGTTCGACGACGACCAAGGTCTGGCCGAACTCCACCATGGCGCCGTTGTCCACGAGAATCGCCACGACCTTGCCAGAAACACCGGCCTTGACGTGGTTCATGAGCTTCATGACCTCCACGATGCACACGGTGTCCTCGGCGTCTACCTGCTGGCCGACCTCGACGAACGAAGGTGCACCGGGCTGGGGTGAGCGCCAGAACAGCCCGAGCGAAGGCGAAGTGACCTTCTGGCCGTCTGGGTGGGCCACAGAAGTCGGACCACTGGGCGCAGCAGCCACAGCAGCCGCAGCAGGTGCAGCGGGCGCGGCAGCAGCCACGGGGGCAGCAGCAGGAGCAGCAGCCACTGGGGCGTTTTGACGGCCCACTGGGGGGTGTCCATTGCGGGTCAAATCAAGGCGAGTATCCCCGTACTGCAAGGACATTTCGTCCCAATCGGAGGTCTGGAATGCCGAGATAAGTGCGCGGATGTCTTCCGGGGAAAGGGCCACCGGTCAGCCTCCTAGTTCGGGGGTCGGGCATCTTGTGCCAGCCGGGACGAAACCCGTCGAGACATCGGATGTTTGTGGCAGACTACCCGGACGAGGCACCCGCCACAAGGGACTTTAGCCAGAAACGAGGAGGTGCGGTTATGAGCGTGACTGATTCGGTCATCGAAAAGATCCGCGACCTCATTGTCACCGGCCAAATCCAGCCAGGCGATCGACTCCCCCCAGAGCAGGAACTCGCTACCCGCCTGTCTGTGTCCCGAAGCTCCCTGCGGGAGGCGGTTCGGGCCCTGAGTCAGGCCAATGTCCTAGACGTGCGCCGAGGAGACGGCACGTATGTCACCAGCTTGGAACCCCAGCTCCTGCTCTCCGGCATGTCCTTCGTAGTCGATCTGATGTCCGATTCCACTCTCGTGGAGGTGTTCGAGGTCCGGCGGTTGCTGGAGCCCGCTGCCACGGCACTGGCCGCTCAGCGCATCACGCCAGAACGCCTTGAGGTCCTCAGGATCAGCCTGAAGGAGATGAAGGGCGCTCATGGCGCAGAAGAACTGATCTACCGAGACATGGAGTTCCATGGCGAGATCGCCGCGGCCACCGGCAATGCCAGTCTCTGCTCAATTCTGGAGGGGATCTTCACCCGGGGACTCCGTGCTCGTGTGTGGCGCGCGTCGCTGAGCGGCGTAAAGGCGATGACGCTGTCAGAGCACGGCCACATCCTCGATGCTCTCGCCGATCGCGATCCAGTGCTCGCGGCTGCAGCGGCAACGTTGCACTTGTCTGAGTCAGAGAAGTGGCTGCGCGAGTATTTGGATCTGAACGTGGGCATGAAGAAGTCGTGAACCTAGCCCAGACGCTGCGAGCAAGTGCGCTTGCACTGCCCTCCCGCCCGGCCATCATCGTGGACGATGTGGTGGATTGTTCGTATGCGCAATTTGCCGACCGTGTTGCAGCACGCGCGGGCGACTTAGTCAGTCGCAACGGAGTCCGGCCGGGTGATCGAGTCGGACTCTTCATGACTAATCGTCCTGACTACCTAGAGGCGTTGTATGCCGTTTGGTGGGCCGGAGCCGTAGCAGTTCCTCTGAACAGCATGATGCATCCTCGCGAAGCTGTCGCTTTGCTTGATGATTGCAAGGCTCGGGTGTGTCTCGTTTCGCCGGATCTTGCAGAAGGGATGCTGAGCGAAGCACCGAATTCTGCCGTGATCCGCGTCATCGACGCAACGGAGCTTCTTGCTGCACGTAAGGCCAACGCGATCGGTTGTTCGACTGCCACCGCGAGTGACGATGCGTGGATTTTCTACACGAGTGGAACAACCGGTAAGCCCAAGGGCGCTCTGCTTACTCACTCCAATCTTTTTGCGATGGCTATCGCGTATCTCGCTGATACCGAATGGGTTGATGATCGATCGGGCCTGCTTCACATTGCTCTGCAAAGTCACGCGTCGGGACTTTTTGCCCTTCCATTTGTAGCGCGTGGTGCAGCGCAGGTGATTCCAACTGCTACAGATCCCGCAACAATCGC
>Ga0164294_10004029_pt1 | contig 12921 bp, 10 predicted proteins | sample GEODES005metaG_FD_111479 | JGI IMG/M metagenome (GOLD analysis project Ga0164294, IMG submission 111479) | Oligotrophic lake water microbial communities from Sparkling Lake, Wisconsin, USA - GEODES005 metaG | ecosystem: Environmental > Aquatic > Freshwater > Lake | place: USA: Sparkling Lake... | reverse complement strand
CCACAGTACCTTGGCATCAAGCGTTTCGGCGGACAAGAAGTTAATGCAGGCGAAATTCTAGTTCGCCAGCGCGGAACACATTTTCACCCAGGCAAGAACGTAGGTCGCGGTAAGGATGACACTCTGTTTGCACTAGCTGCAGGCGTTGTTGAATTCGGTCGCGCTCGCGGACGCCGTGTAGTGAATGTGGCTCCGGTAGCTTAATTTTAGGTTTCTTGTAAAAGAGCGAGCCGTAATCATGCGGCTCGCTTTTTTCATTTAATAACATTGTGAGTAACGAAGGGAGTTCTTAAGTGACAACATTTGTTGATCGCGTAACTCTCTATGCCATTGCGGGAAAAGGTGGCGACGGTTGCGTTTCGGTTAAGCGCGAAAAATTCAAGCCCCTAGGTGGACCAGATGGCGGTAACGGTGGACGCGGCGGCGATGTCATTTTGGTTGTTGATCCAAGCGTTACCACCTTGCTGGATTTCCATCATTCTCCTCACCGCAGAGCAACTTCTGGACACCAAGGCTATGGCGATCGCAAAGATGGTCACCAAGGTGAAGATTTAATTCTTGGAGTTCCAAACGGAACAGTTATCTACGATGTTAATGGCGAACAGATCGCAGATTTAATTGGTACCGGAACAACGTTTAGTGCCGCTGCTGGTGGTTTTGGTGGACTGGGAAATATGGCGCTGTCATCATCAAAGCGTCGTGCACCAGGTTTTGCATTACTGGGCGAACCAGGTGAAGAGCGCACATTAATTCTTGAGCTAAAGAGCGTTGCAGATATTGCATTGGTTGGCTTCCCAAGTGCCGGAAAATCATCGTTGATTGCCGCTGTTTCTGCAGCTCGACCAAAGATCGCTGACTATCCATTTACAACTTTGGTTCCAAACTTGGGTGTTGTTCAAGCGGGAGAAACACGATTTACCGTTGCAGATGTTCCAGGACTTATTCCAGGTGCATCACAAGGTAAAGGATTAGGTCTTGAATTCCTTCGTCACGTAGAACGTTGCGTAGCTCTAGTACATGTTCTGGATTGCGGAACCTTAGAAACAGATCGAAATCCTGTGGCAGATCTTGAAGCTATTGAAAATGAGTTGGCTATTTACGGCGGACTCGAAGATCGCGTACGTATTGTCGCGTTGAACAAAATTGATTTACCTGACGGACAAGCAATGTCAGATATGGTCGAACAAGAGTTACGCGACAAGGGCTATGACGTGTATCCAGTGTCGGCGGCATCCCGAGCAGGATTACAAGATCTGATTTATGCAATGGGTCGCTTGGTGCAGAAAAATCGTGCCGATGCTGGGGTTCAAGAGCGCACGCGCATTATCTTGCGTCCAGTAGCCGTTGATGATTCAGGCTTCTTAGTCAATGCAAACGCAGACGGTTCATTCACTATTCGCGGCAAGAAGGTTGAACGTTGGGTTCGCCAAACTAACTTTAAAAACGCCGAAGCTATTGGTTACCTGGCAGATCGACTTGCACAACTCGGAGTCGAAAAAGAGTTGTACAAGAAGGGCGCAGTTGCCGGAAGTGAAGTACGTATTGGCGATGGCGACACTGAAGTTATTTTTGACTGGGAGCCAACAATCGAGGCTGGCGCGGAACAACTTGCGGGCCACCTACATCGCCGCGGTGAGGATTCACGTCTTGAATCAACCTGGAACATGCCTGAGCGCGTCGAGGATGTTTTGAGTGAAGATGAAATCGCCAAGCAGTGGGAATACAACGTTGTTGACCCGCACACGCCTAAACTTTCAGCACCGATAATTACCGATGAAGATCTAAAGGATGGAGATGACAAGTGAGCCGAGCGCAGATCACCTCTGCAAAACGCATCGTCATCAAGATTGGCTCATCCTCTCTTACCGGTAAAGCCGGCTCGGCACTCGATGCCAGCGCAGTAAATAAACTTGTAGATGTAGTTGTTGCCTGCAAAAAGCGAGGGGCCGAAGTTGTTGTGGTTTCCTCAGGTGCAATTGCTGCAGGCTTAGCGCCATTGGGATTAACAACTCGTCCTAAAGATTTAGCAACACAGCAAGCGGCAGCATCTGTCGGACAAGGGCTCTTGGTTGCTCAATACACACAAAGCTTTGCCCGTCATGAAATTACCGCATCGCAGGTTTTGCTTACAACAGAAGATGTTGTTCGTCGCTCGCATTATCAAAATGCACAGCGCACCTTGTACAAACTTCTGCAGCTTGGTGTTGTTCCAATCATTAATGAAAATGACTCAGTTGGTACTCAAGAAATTCGTTTTGGCGATAACGATCGCTTAGCAGCCCTAGTTGCTTTATTGATTGGTGCTGACCTATTGGTCTTGGTTTCTGATATTGATGCACTGTACGACGCACCTCCGACTCAAGCAGGGGCGCAAAGAATTCATGAAGTTTCAAACGTTGCAGATATCGAAGGCATCACTCTTGGTGGTGCAGGTTCAGCCGGTGTTGGTAGCGGGGGAATGGTTACTAAAGTTGAAGCGGCACGTATTGCTACATCTGCAGGGATTCCAATGCTTCTCACATCGCTAGAGGATTCAGATAAATCACTTGCTGGAGAAAAACTCGGAACTCATTTTCACGCACAAGCAAGCAAAACAACTTCACGCCTATTGTGGTTGGCACATGCAACCAAGTCACAAGGAAAGTTGATTCTTGATGCAGGCGCAGTTACTGCAATTTTAGAGCGCGGAGTTTCTTTGCTTCCTGCCGGAGTAACTGCAGTTGAGGGCGATTTCATTGCCGGTGATGCAGTCGAACTTGTTGGCCCAGATGGTGCGGTTATCGCACGCGGACTTGTTGCATTTGATTCCGAAGATCTGCCACAGATGCTTGGACGTTCAACAAAAGAACTAGCCGCTGCATTAGGCGCAGAGTATGAACGCGAATTAGTGCATCGCGACGACTTAGTTCTTCTCTGACTAGTTCTTTTCTGCTATTTCCCGCAAAACAGGCGCGATCTTGGCGCTAATTCCATCTGAACTTGTCGGCATATCAGACAGTTTTACTATCACGGTGTCATTGAGTGCATCCATATAGATGTACTGGCCATGCAAGCCCATCATTAGGTTGATTCCTGGGAATGGATGCCACATTTGTGCGCCATAACCCCAACCGTAATCCAACTTAACTGCTGAAGTTGAAAGTCGCGCTTTCCAAGAAGTGCTTGCAATCTTTGGATCACCGCTCATCAGTGCCTGACCTACACGAGCGTAATCACGAGCTGATGCGTTGAAGCAACAAAATGCTTTTTCATGACCGCCAACCTTGTCTACATTCCAGGTGGCATTGAAATCGGCACCAACCTTTTGCCAAACACGTTCGCTAAATGCATCGGCTAATTTTTGTCCGGTAATTTTTTGGACGATTAAACCCAACAATTGAGTGTTTACTGATCGATACTCTGGGAAAGTTCCTGGCTCTTCTCTCATTTTGCGATTGTTTTTCAAGAACCAATCAACATCTGTCGATGCGTACATTTGTGCAATAGCAACTCCCCAACCTGAGGGACCAGATGGATAGTTATCAGAAACACCGATACCTGAATTCATATCCAACAAATCTTTGATTGTTACTTTATCGAAAGAGGAATCTGCCTTGAATTCCGGCAAAATGCTAACAAAGGTATCGCTTTCCTTAATCTTTCCTTCATCGATTAATTGGCCAACAACTAGGGATGTCATTGTCTTTGCGACAGAGTATGAAGGTAGAACTGTTGATTGCTGTTTCCCATTAAAGTATTTTTCGTACGTGATCTTTCCTTTACGAATAACCAAAAATACGTTGGTATCGGTCTCCTCTAAGAATTGTGTAAAGGGAACTGACTTTCCGTTCCAAGTCACCGTTGCAATCTCTTCGGCAGCGCCTTGCATCCATGGCGATCCTGGTGTGGCTTTGATTGTGTGGGACGGCATTAAATCAGGAGTCTTCGATGCGGGGGCTAAGCCAAGTCGAATTGTGGCAATTGGTTCGGGGTAATGAATGATTTTTGTAAGGCCGAACAATGCGGCGTAGATAACGACAAGACTGATTGCGACTCTGCTGATTAATTTGAACACGGCAACAGGGTAACTGCCTATAGGCTTAAACCTATGGATGCCAAGGGATTAATTTCGCAGCTTGCAGATTCGGCGCGCCTTGCAGGTAGAACCTTGAGTGTTTCCACTGGCGCTCAACGCAAAGAGGCGTTGACTGTAATTGCCGCTGCAATTGAAGCGCGCAGTACTGAAATTCTTGCGGCTAATGAAAAAGACATGCAGGCGGGTCGCGCATCAGGTTTGAACTCATCACTTCTTGATCGTCTTTTGTTAACCCCAGAGCGCATCTCAGGAATTGCAGGGGGAGCACGCCAAGTAAGCGAGCTTGAAGATCCGCTTGGCAAAACTCTACGCAAGTCCACTTTGCCTAACGGAATTGAATTAGAACAAATAACCGTTCCTTTTGGAGTAATTGGAATGGTGTACGAGGCCCGTCCTAATGTGACAGTAGATGCGGCAGTAATTCTGTTGATGTCTGGAAATGCCGCATTGCTTCGCGGATCATCAAGTGCGGCACATAGCAATGAAATCTTGGTTCGTGTTATGAGAGATGCACTTGCTGCAACTGCAATATCTCCAGATGTGATTCAACTTGTTCCTTCTGAAGATCGTGAAACCGTTAAGGCATTGTTAAACGCCCGCGGAAAAGTTGATCTAGTCATTCCTCGTGGAAGCGCAGCGTTGATTCGTATGGTGGTTGATGAATCATCAGTGCCAACAATCGAAACAGGCGCTGGCGTGTGCCATGTTTACGTTGATGAGTTTGCAGATTTAAGCAAAGCGGTTCCAATCATTATCAACTCGAAGGTTCAACGCCCAAGTGTGTGTAATGCTGCTGAAACTTTGTTAGTTCACTCAGCCGTTGCGCAAGAATTTATGCCGACTGCTCTGAAAGCGCTGCACGAAGCTGGCGTGATTGTGCATTGCGACGCAGCTTCTTTAGCAATTGCCAAGAGTGCAAACATTCCAGCAACTTTGGCAACGGATGAGAACTTCTGTACCGAATATGGCACGCTTGAGATGAACGTTGCAATCGTTGATTCTGTCGATGCCGCAAGTGCGCACATTGCCAAATACGGTACTCAGCACACCGAAGCGATACTTTCTGAGAACAAAGAAAATGTGAAGAGATTTATTGCACTCGCTGATTGCGCAGCGGTGATGGTCAATACATCCACACGATTTACTGATGGTGAACAAATGGGCTTTGGCGCTGAAATTGGTATCTCAAATCAAAAATTGCATGCCAGAGGTCCAATGGGGCTTGAGGCGATGACGACAACCACTTGGATCGTTACGGGAAATGGTCAAATTCGCAGTTAGGCTGCAATTTAATTAGACTGACACCCATGAGCAGCCTTTCACGCGATGATGTCGCCAAGCTTGCAGGCCTAGCCCGCATCGAAATGAGCGAAGAAGAGTTAGTCAATCTCTCTCAGGAATTCACCGTAATTTTGGATGCCGTTGCTCGCGTGCAAGAAGTTGCCGGAGCCGATGTGGAACCAACGTCACACCCATTGCCGCTTCGCAATGTTTTCCGTGTAGATGTAGTTGTTCCAAGTCTTACTCCTGAAGAAGCACTCTCTGGTGCACCTGCGCAAGAGGAACAACGTTTCCGCGTTCCGCAGATTTTGGGTGAAGAATGATTCGTAACTCAGCAGCTGAAATGGCAGCAAAACTTGTTGCCGGTGAGACAACATCTGTTGCTTTAACACAAGCACACTTAGATCGCATTGCTGCAGTTGATACCGATGTACATGCATTTTTGTATGTAGATACCGAAGGTGCTTTGGCTCAAGCCGCTGCAGTTGATGTAAAGCGTGCAAAGGGTGAAAAGTTGTCACCACTTGCAGGTGTTCCACTGGCACTTAAAGATGTCATGGCGCAAAAGGGTGTTCCAACAACTTGTGGTTCAAAGATTCTCGAAGGTTGGCGTCCGCCGTATGACTCAACCGTTGTTGCTAATTTAAAAAAGAATGACATTGTTATTTTGGGTAAGACCAATATGGATGAGTTTGCAATGGGCTCTTCAACTGAAAACTCTGCATATGGTCCAACGCATAACCCTTGGGATTTAACTCGTATTCCGGGTGGTTCAGGTGGCGGTTCATCTGCAGCTCTTGCTGCCTTTGAAGCGCCACTAGCAATTGGTACAGATACTGGCGGATCTATTCGCCAACCTGCAGCTGTTACTGGAACTGTTGGAGTTAAACCAACATATGGTGGGGTTTCACGTTTTGGTTTGGTCGCTTTCTCATCTTCACTTGATCAAGCAGGCCCATGTGCGCGTACAGTTTTAGACACTGCGCTTCTTCACGAAGCTATTGCTGGACATGACCCAAAGGATGCAACAAGCATCAACGCACCAGTTCCTCAAGTAGTTGCCGCTGCAAAATCTGGCGATGTAAAGGGAATGAAAATTGGTGTTGTTAAGGAACTCAATGGCGATGGATATCAGCCAGGAGTTCGTGCCCGCTTTGAAGAATCACTAGAACTTCTAGCAGAAGCTGGAGCTGAAATTGTTGAAGTTTCTGCACCAAACTTTGAATATGCCCTTGCTGCGTATTATTTAATCGCACCATCTGAATGTTCATCTAACTTGGCTCGTTTTGATGCAATGCGTTATGGCTTGCGTGTGGGCGACATAGATGGCGCGTCTGCAGAATCCGTAATGAATCTGACGCGTGAAGTTGGTTTCGGTAAAGAGGTTAAGCGCCGCATTATTTTGGGAACTTATGCGCTTTCATCTGGTTATTACGATGCGTATTACGGAAGTGCTCAAAAGGTACGCACACTGATTACTCAAGATTTCACCAAAGCTTTTGAAAAGGCCGATGTATTGGTTTCACCAACATGTCCAACCACTGCCTTTAAAATTGGCGAGAAAGCTAATGATCCATTGGCTATGTATCTCAATGACATTGCAACAATCCCGGTAAACATGGCTGGAATTGGCGGAATGTCTTTGCCTTCAGGTTTGGCTGATGAGGATGGCTTGCCGGTCGGTTTCCAAATCATGTCTCCTGTGATGAAGGATGAAGGTATGTACTCAGTGGGCGCAGCTCTTGAAGCAGCGCTGCTAACTAAGTGGGGCGCGCCTTTACTGGATAAGGCACCAATCATGGGAGGTGCACGATGACACTTTCTTATGATGATGTAGTCGCTAAGTACGAACCCGTATTAGGTCTTGAAGTACACGTCGAACTCAATACGAATTCAAAGATGTTTTGTGGTTGCAGCACTGTTTTTGGAGCGGAACCAAATACTCAGACATGTCCGGTGTGCTTGGCATTGCCTGGCGCTTTGCCAGTAGTTAATGAAAAGGCGATCGAGTCAACAATCAAAATCGGTTTGGCACTTAACTGTTCCATCGCACCATTTTCACGTTTTGCTCGTAAGAACTACTTCTACCCAGATATGCCAAAGAACTTCCAGATTTCTCAGTATGACGAACCAATCTGCGTTAATGGTTATGTAGATGTGGAAATCGAAACTGAAGAAGGTCCCAAGAAGTTCCGTGTTGAGGTCGAGCGCGTTCACATGGAAGAAGACACCGGAAAGTCATTGCACGTAGGTGGCGCAACTGGGCGTATTCATGGCGCAGAATACTCATTGCTTGATTACAACCGTGCCGGAATTCCTCTAGTTGAAATCGTGACAAAGATTGTTCCTGGCACAGGAAAGTATGCGCCAGAGGTTGCTAAGGCTTACGTTGCCGAACTCCGCGACATTCTGCGCGCACTGGGCGTAAGCGATGTAAAGATGGAGCAAGGCTCATTGCGTTGTGATGCAAATGTTTCTTTGCGTTTAATCGGTGCCGAAAAACTTGGCACACGAAGTGAAACTAAAAACGTTAACTCGCTGCGTTCAGTAGAACGTGCAGTTCGTGGCGAAATGATTCGTCATGCAGAGCTTCTCAATGCGGGTGGGCGAGTAGTTCAAGAGACTCGTCACTTCCAAGAGGACACAGGACTTACTCGTTCTGGGCGTTCAAAGGAACAAGCCGAGGATTACCGTTACTTTCCTGAACCAGATCTAGTACCAGTTGCACCTGAAGCTGCATGGATTGAAGAGCTACGTGCAACATTGCCAGAGCGACCATCGATTCGTCGCAAGCGTTTGCAGGAAGCATGGGCAGTTCCAGATAAAGAAATGTCTGCAATGATCAACGCAGATGTTCTAGATATCGTCGAAGCAACAGTTTTGCTGGGCTCTGATCCAACAAAGGCTCGCAGTTGGTGGCTGGGTGAAATCTCACGCATTGCAAACGATAAAGATATTGCGATCGCAGATTTAGCGATCACTCCGCAAGATGTTGCAGAGATCGTGGCACTTGTTAATGCCGGTGAATTAACAGACAAACTTGCTCGCCAAGTGGTCGAAGGTGTTATAGCTGGAGAAGGTAAGCCTTCTGACGTTGTAACAAAGCGCGGAATCAAGGTTGTTAATGATGATGGCGCGTTGATGGCTGCAATTGAAAAGGTGTGCGCTGAACAAGCAGAAACTGCGGAAAAAGTTCGCAATGGACATTTACCTGCAGCAGGTGCGCTCATTGGTGCGGTCATGAAAGAGACGAAGGGCCAAGCAGATGCTGCAAAAGTTCGCTCGCTCCTCTTAACCCACCTTGGACAATCTGAAGGCTAGACTTAGCAAATGCCTAACATGAAGCCGCGCTCCCATGTAGTTACAGATGGAATGGAAAGAGCTCCGCAACGAGGAATGTTGCGTGCTGTTGGTATGGGCGATGAAGATTGGGTTAAGCCTCAGATCGGTATCGCATCTTCATGGAATGAAATCACGCCATGCAACATGTCACTCGATCGTTTAGCAAAGGCTTCTAAAGAAGGCGTTCTTGCAGCAGGTGGTTTCCCAATGCAGTTCGGAACAATCTCAGTTTCTGATGGAATCTCGATGGGCCATGAAGGAATGCACTTCTCGCTAGTTTCGCGAGAGATCATCGCAGATTCAGTTGAAACAGTTATGAATGCAGAGCGTTTTGACGGAATGGTTACTTTTGCAGGTTGTGACAAATCACTTCCCGGAATGATGATGGCTGCTGCACGTTTAGATGTTGCAAGCGTATTCGTCTATGCAGGTTCGACATTGCCAGGTCAAGTAGATGGAAAAGATGTAACCATCATCGATGCTTTTGAAGCTGTAGGTGCTTGTGCGCGTGGACTGATTACAAAGGATCGAGTTGATCAGATTGAAAGAGCGATCTGTCCGGGTGAAGGTGCATGCGGTGGCATGTACACGGCAAACACCATGGCAGCCATTGGCGAAGCGCTAGGACTTTCACTGCCAGGCTCTGCAGCGCCTCCAGCTGTAGATCGCCGACGCGATACTTATGCAATTAAATCTGGCGAAGCGGTTGTTAACTTAATTCGCCTAGGAATTACCACCAGAATGATTTTAACGAAGAAAGCTTTTGAAAACGCAATCACAATTTTGATGGCGCTAGGTGGTTCGACAAATGCGGTGCTTCACCTTTTGGCGATTGCCCATGAAGCTGAAGTTGATTTAACGCTTGAAGACTTCAATCGAATCGGCGCAAAAGTTCCACTTCTCGGCGACCTAAAGCCATTTGGAAAATTTGTTATGACCGACCTAGACCGAGTTGGTGGCATCCCAGTGGTTCTAAAGATTCTGTTAGATGCCGGCTATTTACACGGTGACACACTGACTGTTACAGGAAAGACGATGGCTGAAAACTTAGCCGACATCAATCCACCTTTCCCAGACGGCGTTGTTGTTCATCCAGCAGATCGCCCATTGTCTAAAGATGTTGGAATCACAATTCTCGGCGGATCACTTGCTCCAGAAGGTGCAGTTTGCAAAACCGCCGGAATCGGAATCGACTCATTTGAAGGACCTGCACGAGTTTTTGAACGCGAACAAGCTGCGATGGATGCGGTTGAAAATGGAACAATTAAAGCTGGCGATGTAGTTGTGATTCGTTATGAAGGCCCAAAGGGTGGACCCGGAATGCGCGAGATGCTCATGGTGACAGGAGCAATCAAGGGCGCTGGTCTTGGTAAAACAACATTGCTATTAACAGATGGACGTTTTTCTGGTGGATCAACTGGATTATGCGTCGGACACATTTCTCCAGAAGCCGTTGATGGTGGACCAATTGCCTTCATCAAAGATGGCGACATTGTGCGAATCGATACAGTGAAGCGAACCCTTGATTTATTGGTGGACCCAGCAGAGTTAGAAGCCCGCAAAATCGGTTGGGAACCTTTGAAACATAAGTACACCCGAGGAGTTCTTGCTAAATTCTCAAAGCTGGTCGGGTCAGCATCTAAGGGTGCGGTCTGCGAATAGTCTTCTCGCAAGTGGTCCAAAATTCCAAAATGTGAGATCTACATCTCAACCCTTGACCTTGAGCCTGCTTCATTGGAGAATAAGCCCATGAGCACAACATTTGTGGTGGTGATTTAAAGGCGCGTGATCGGTTTTTGATCATGCGCCACCCTCAGTTATCTGGGGGTTTTTTCATTTAGAGATTTGAAGGGAGATGGATATGAGCAAGAAGATGAGTGGAGCTAGTTCACTCGTGCAATCTTTGGAGTCTGCCGGCGTCGATGTGATGTTTGGAATTCCAGGTGGTGCAATTCTTCCTGCCTACGATCCAATCTTTGATAGCAGCATCAGACACATCTTGGTTCGCCACGAACAAGGCGCAGGCCATGCTGCAACTGGCTATGCCCAAGTAACAGGTCGCGTTGGAGTTTGCATTGCCACATCTGGCCCCGGTGCTACAAATCTTGTTACGCCACTTGCAGATGCTGCAATGGATTCAGTTCCGATGGTTGCAATCACAGGTCAAGTGCCTTCAGCTGCAATCGGTACAGATGCATTTCAAGAGGCCGATATTCGCGGCATAACAATGCCGTTTACTAAGCACAATTATTTGATCACTGACCCTCTAGATATTCCACGAGCAATTGCTGAAGCTTTTTATATTGCCTCTTCGGGTCGTCCAGGTCCAGTCCTTGTTGACATCGCAAAAGATGCACTGCAAAAAGAAACTGATTTTGTGTACCCAAGTCAACTTTCTCTTCCTGGATACCATCCACAAATCGAGCCAACTAGCCAGGCGATCAAAGATGCTGCAGCCCTAATTGCGCAATCGTCAAAGCCAGTCTTCTATGTTGGCGGCGGCGTCATTAAATCAAATGCTTCAAAGGAGTTAATGCAACTAGCTGAATTAGTTGGTGCACCTGTTGTAACAACGCTGATGGCGTTGGGATCTTTCCCAGATAGTCATCCTCAGCACTACGGCATGCCAGGTATGCACGGCACAGTTGGCGCAGTAACAGCGCTACAAAAGGCTGATCTGCTCATTACTTTAGGTGCACGTTTTGATGATCGTGTAACTGGAAAGCTTTCAACTTTTGCTGTCAATGCAAAAGTGATTCACGCAGACATTGACCCTGCCGAAATCGGCAAGAACCGCTTCGCAGATGTTCCTGTTGTAGGCGATCTAAAGCACACAATTGCTGCGTTAGTACCTGCAGTAAAGGCTGAATTTGCAAAGGGGCGCGCAGATCTTGCGCCATGGCTTGCGGCGATGAACAAGTTACGTGCGACTTACCCACTTGGTTATGACACACCTAAAGATGGTTCGTTGTCGCCGCAATATGTAATCGAACGCATCAGCGCGCTCACTGGACCAGAAGCTATTTATGTTGCAGGTGTCGGTCAACATCAAATGTGGGCTGCGCAATTTGTTAAGTATGAGAATCCTCGCACCTGGCTGAACTCTGGCGGTCTTGGAACTATGGGCTATGCAGTCCCTGCTGCCATGGGCGCAAAAGTTGGCGCACCAGACAAAATTGTGTGGGCAATTGATGGCGATGGCTGTTTCCAGATGACTAATCAAGAACTTGTAACTTGTGCGCTCAACAATATTCCAATCAAGGTTGCAATCATTAACAATGAATCTTTAGGAATGGTTCGCCAGTGGCAAACATTGTTCTATGAAGGTCGATATTCAAATACGAATTTGGAATCAAAGCGAATCCCAGATTTCGTAAAACTTGCTGATGCAATGGGTTGCGTGGGATTAACGTGTGATCGTCCAGAAGATGTTGATGCAATTATCAAGCAGGCTAATTCAATTAATGATCAACCAGTCGTTGTAGATTTCCGAGTCTTCCGTGATGCAATGGTGTGGCCGATGGTTGCAGCTGGTACATCAAATGATGACATTAAGATTGCGCGCGAAATGGCGCCCGACTGGGATTCACAGGAGCTCTAATGAGTACACATACACTTTCTGTACTGGTAGAAAACTCACCAGGTGTACTTGCACGCGTCGCGGGTCTTTTCTCACGTCGTGCCTACAACATCGATTCATTGGCTGTAGGTCCAACTGAAAATCCAGATATTTCCAGAATGACAATTGTCATCAATGTTGAAAGTCACTCACTGGAGCAAGTAATTCGTCAACTAGATAAGTTAGTCAACGTTATTCATATCGCCGAACTAAAGCTCGAAGATTCAGTTCAAGCCGAACTGCTATTGGTAAAGATTTCAGCAACTTCAAAGAACCGATTTGATGTTGATGCGGTACTAGAAACCTACGGAGCAGTAATCGTGGATGAGGATTCAGAATCCTTGACCATTGAAGCAACGGGGGATGCGGCAAAAATCAGTGACCTACTTAACGCTTTAGAGCGTTTTGGCATTCGTGAACTGGCTCAATCAGGCTTAGTAGCGATCGAACGTGGCAGCGGTTCGCTGGCAGACCGTACCCTTAGCACTCAAAGTATTCCTACCGCTGACAGCGGTCAGGCTGATTACCAAAACTAAAACCAACAAAGGACGATGAGGAGAAATACCGTGGCAGCAACGATGTATCACGAAGAGGATGCTGATCT
>Ga0164294_10004028_pt1 | contig 12921 bp, 14 predicted proteins | sample GEODES005metaG_FD_111479 | JGI IMG/M metagenome (GOLD analysis project Ga0164294, IMG submission 111479) | Oligotrophic lake water microbial communities from Sparkling Lake, Wisconsin, USA - GEODES005 metaG | ecosystem: Environmental > Aquatic > Freshwater > Lake | place: USA: Sparkling Lake... | reverse complement strand
TTAAAGCAACATCATTGGTTACAGGTAACCTTCTAAAAGTTAAATCTAAATCAGAGTATATTTTTTGTAAGTTTGCCATTCTTTATTTATACGCAAAAGTAAATTCGCTTTTTTAAGTTTTGAGATGTCGCCGGAGAAATTCTAGGCCGGAACGCAAAATTTTGAAATTTTAGGAATTAATTCTTGTGTTGAGTTTTTCTGTTCCTATGAAATTGTTTGCCAGATACTTCTCTGTTTCTCCCATATTACCAATGGCTTTTACGGCATTGTAATTATTCACAAAAGTTTGTAAATTAGTGAAATATGTAAAATCCGCACTTCTTCTATCCGACATTAATGTATTGGCAGTAGATAAATCACTATTAATTTGAGTAATCTGTGCATTTGTTAAATTTGATGTATTTGCTATAGGATCAATACTTGCAGATATTAAATTTACATAAGCATTGATTGTATTAGCATTTGAACTTATTTGTGGACCCACTAAAATACTAGTAAAACTACCTAACATTGGTGAATTATTAATAATACCGTCTGTTTGATTGGTAATATACAATGCTGTTCTACCTAATGCTATGGCCGTGGTATAAAAAGGTACAATAACCTCTTGTCCAGTAAATGGTTCAACATTTGATATTCTGTTCGTATGAATCATGAAAGAATTGGATGTGACAGCCAGAGCAGTTGCCGTGATATAAATTGATGTATTTAAGTTTGATGTGTTGGCCGTCAAAGATATAATAGAATTTGCAGTATTCCATATATTTTGAACAGAATTGGCAACAGGATTTTTGTAATAACCATTAACACTATTATTTGTAACATCTGCTGCCTGCCAACTATTAATCAAAGCTGGCATTGAATTCATGTGAGATTGTGTGTTTGCTGATAAATCAACCACATCACCATTAGGGTCACTAAAATTGTAACCTAATGTTGCGTACACACCTGCTGTATTGCTTACATACATAATTTAAACTCCAAAGAAAGGTACAAATGGTATTCCTGTAGAACCTTTTGGTGCAGGATGAGTATGAAAATCATATATTGATGTATTGATTACATCAGACATTAAAATTGAACCCATGATACCAAAAGTTGCTAGAGGTGATTCGATTGATGTTATTGCTGTTATAACGCCTGGAGGAACTATTGGACCAGGAGTTACAAGACCAACATTAAGTCCTCCTAATGTTTCTAATCCACCAGTAGCAAAAACTTTAAATCCTGCAGTAATATTTGTTTTGGCTGATAGTGCTGTACAAGTAATTGAGCCTTGAACACGAAGGTCACCACTAACAATAACATCAGACGGACTATTTAAGTATATAACTCCACCACCAAGGCCAGTTAAAACGTCTCCAGGTCCAGCAGATATACTAACATCTCCGTCACTAGTTAAATCAACATTACCTACTGAATGTATTTGTGATTTTTTACCAACACTAGCCTTTAAGTTTCCGTCTATCTCAGAAATCATATCACCGTGAACAGTAAGTTTACAATCCTGATATACTTCAATATTACAAATACCTCGAATTGAAATATTATTATCTTTTACAATAACTGTAAAATTATTACCTTTTACTACAGCATCTGCATCTCCACTAGCGTACCAATGTTGATATGTACCTGATGTACCATGCTGGCGCCTCATGGATTCATTACCTGGCGTGTCATCCTTCATGTCCATATGACCTGCCTCAGTTTGAGATAGGTTAATGTATGGGTATGATCCTACTTGTGTATTTGCTGCTGTAGTCCATGTGCTTCCAAAAATATTATCTGGCATAATTAAGGTCTCGATTTGCTCATTTGTACAAGTGGTTTTCCATTACCGTCTGTTATAGATGCTGATATACCAGAAATATTTGTTGAGAAACTATTCAAACTCGATGTGAGTGATGATGAAGCCGAAGCAACACCTTTTGATAGAGCAGAAGGAACAGATGCTAAGTTTGATTGTAAACCATTTAAGTCTGTGCCTAAACTATTAACACCAGCCACAGCTTGATTTGATTGATTGATAATAGTTTTTGTTGTTGTTATCAATTCAGTTAATTCAGGACTGGCAGCAAATGTTGTTGCCTTTTTCAAAGCATTTTGTAACAAAGCTAAACATTGTGTTAGTGTGGCAGCAACTCTTTGAGGTAAACTTTTAACAACATTAAGAAAGAAATTCAATTCAGCAATAAATGCCTTTGCTGCAATAATCTGTTCATTAACATATTCTAATATTTTACTAATTTTTTTCAATACAGCAAGAGCGTCTTTTACAAACGCTTTAATATCAGTAATAACAGGACTAACAGTATCACCAATTAAAGCAGACACAATTTTATCTCTGATGGCTTGTAATTCTTGGTTTAATTCAGAATTTTTGGTTGCTAAAAATAAAGCAACCCGTGATTTTGGGTCACAAATATGCCAAATGTCTGCATTTGATAACGCAATAGAAGTATTTGCAATTGAACCTCTCGCCAATTGCATTACTGTGGATGTTCCTGCTAATATTGCATCAGCAGGTGCCACAGTTTTTGGTGGATTTGGTTCTTTTAATTTTCCATAACTTCCTGGAACGGTCACCATTGGATCAAATTTTACTGTAAACGCCATTTTTTTATCCTTTATTCGGAATCATAATTTTTTTTAACACCAGGTATAACACCCATCATGATTGGTGTTTGTCCCGAATCACCATCCATAAAAAACCCAACAACCCATTCACCTAATGATGGGGATTCAAAGTGCCTTGTGTTGTTTATTGGATTCATTGGAAAAGCCCAAGGCAAATCTTCAACTGGAATTTCATCACCATACCAACCAAATATTCTTACTTGGCAACGACCTAATCCTAAGTCATCAAATCTATTTACAATCTCACCCATCCACCAAACAAAACCATTAAGTCCAGCAAAATTATGATTGTTTACACCTTTACTCATTATATAATTCCTTTTACTGAATTGGACCACAAAGGAGATTTATTACTGTTTGCTGGGTATGGAGTTGGTACACTCTCTTTTGTTATTTCTAATATAGTTCTAAATCTAGTTAAATCAATAATATGACGAACACCAGTAATAAAATAATTCCCAGAATAATATTTATCGAGCGCACCGTTATTTTTTGTGTTTCTTGATGTTAAATTAAATGTAAGAACACGACCCACAGTCAAATTACAATCACCCGGTACAGATATTCTCAATCTAGTATAATTGGCCAATCCTAGTTGTGCTGTTCTATTAGGAATGAATGTCTCAGCATATATATCATTTCCTGCCGCACCTGGAACTCCAGCAACATATGAATTACTGCCACTATCAAAATTAGAAAATATCAATTTTAACATAGCTTGTGGAGTTTGGCTTAAACTATCACCATTTCTGTTTATTGAATCATCAATAATACTATAAGGATTTAAATTCTTGGCACTTTTTTGATAAGCATCATAACTAAAATTAGTTACTTTCTTTGTCCGTGTTAATGGATTAATAGATATTAACTGATTAGCAAAGGTACCTGAAGTAATACCATTTAATGTATCAAAAGTATCTAAGAACTCATAGGTTAATACATTATGTACGTCACTATTTAAATCTTTACTATTAATATTCTTTGGTTTATATGTGTAAGTGTAATATGAAGTTTGTTTCATCAAGCTTTGTAATGACCTATATTGAAACCCATTCTTATCTTCATAAAATAACATATCAGCACCAGGATTTTGTGGATTAGGTCTAGCGTAGTTTGTCATCCAATTGATGGCATCAAATGGCTTTAATGTTGGTATAATGAAATTATATTTACCATAAGTGGTTTCAATAGTACCTTTTTTATTATTTGGTATTTTTAAATAATTATTTAATATATCATTAACATTATCTGAAATTAATTGGTCTTTATATCTTTTACTAATTTTATATTGTTCAGATAGTAATAATTCTTCTGAACAGAAATAAAGAACATACGATTCTTTATACATTGTGCCTTCAAGCTTTCTTTTACCTAACTTGTAAACACGAAATAGTTTGTCTATCTGATTACTTCTATCACCAAACTTACTAAAAGTCAATCGAAGAAACTCAGTACCGTTCACAGCCAAAGTTTCAATAAAACCTGAGGCTTCAACTATCATCACATAACCTGATAACACATTGTTGAATATATCTTCATTATAAGATATCTCTTGCATAGTATTTTTTAAGTCAAACGTGGTAACCGAAGTTAATAACGTCAGATTCGTTAAAGAATAATCTAATTGACTTTTTATGCCTGCCATTTTATTGAGCCATCAATGTTTTCAAATCATTTTCAAGTTGATTACTATATGAAGAATTAATTAATTTAATATTTTGTTTTGCTTCATTTAATTCTATTTCATAATCATAGATACTAACAGGAGTTTTTGATATTGTTCTAGTTACAGAAGCACCAGAGCTAAATGTTTGTGTAACTGAACCTGTTGTTATGCTATTATATGTAGTCAAATCAACCACAACAGTTTTTGTTGTAGTTTCTAGTGATGTGCTATCATAAGTTGTAATTGTTTTTCTATATTCTTGCACGGTGCCTGTGGCATAAGTAAGAACATATGCATCACCGCCGGCAGCCTGACTATATTTGTCTTTCAAATAAGCATCAAATTGTTGTGATGTCAAAGGCCAATCATATAAAGGATCTATAATTTCATTGGCATACAGAACCATCCAATATTTGTTTGAATCATCATAGTATTTGTTTGCTATTATATCAGGTCTATCACTCTCTTTCAAGTCATATGAATAAAATAATAAAGGATTTCTAAGTAAAGATGGTATAATTTGCACTCTGGCCATAAGATTGGTCAATAGAATGGCATTATTTTTATAATCTGAAGCAATAACTAAAGGAAAAGTATCGAAATATAACATATTTACCTTCTTGTCTTAGATGTGTCTGTGTCATTGAAATTATCTCTTGTGAGAATATCCATTTCTTTGAATGACATTTGTAATGTTGTTTGTACCATCGAACTATCATCATAGGCTGCAAAACCATTTGGTGCATGGTTAACATCTAAACCAGTCATAACACAGCGACCATATCTAGGTAGATTTACACTCTTTAGGCCATTAACATAAAATTCAATTTCAAATACAGACGGTGGTACTAAAAACATACTATTTGTAGTTGATTGAGTTATTGAACCACTTCTTTGTGATAAACTTGGTGAAGAATAAAATCTAAATTGATTGATGATATTATTTACTTGTGTTGCTTCACTAGCTGATTTTGGTGTAAATGTAAATGATAATTGAAAACTTCTTAAACCTGTGCCACGATAAACCATTTGTAATTGAGGATTTAAAGCAAAACCTTGAGCTCTTTGTAATAATGTGGTTAAATTTTCTGAATTAATTCCAAGTCCTGATATTTTACCACCTAAAGTTCCTTGTATAGCTTGTAGAACTGCTGGATTTGTACCAATAGCATTACCTAATGTTCCTCCCGTAACAGAACTTATTGAACTATCTATTGCCCTAAGTGTTGTTATTGTTGGACCTAAATCGGCAGTTAAACTCATTTCTTCATAGTTAGCATCGTATGTGGCAGTTAAAGTATCTGGCATATAAAGAGAAATACAAGATTTTATTTGACTAATTGGTGGTGCTAATGAAAAACCAGTTTTTAGAGCACTACCAACAAATGAGGCCGCATCACCAAGAAATTTACCTCCTAGTGCTGTACTAACTGCACCACCAACAATAGCACCAGATGTGCCACCAACAAGAGCACCGGCCGCAGTACCACCAATAGCACCGGTAACAGCACCAGCTATACCACCAAATTCCTCAATCAACGCTCCGGCATTTGGTAATGCCAATGTAGCTTCACCTGCGGTACTTCTACCTTCACTTACTATACCTGCAGGTTCAATATCATAAATTCTAAATGTCACAAAATGGTTTTTAGAATTTCTTCCTTGGGGTGTACCCAAATCACTAGGATACTTAACTACATTTAAATCATTACTTCTAGCATCAAGTTTACTTAATGGACCTGTAAATTGTGGCAAATCTACTGGTTTAACTACGTCTATTTTTATATCTTCCATTTTTTTCTCTTAAATTTGATATACATACTATTTATGGCATATTCAGGACTATTTAAACCAAAACACCCAGAAAAATATGTTGGCGACCCCACCAACATAGTATATCGTTCATCTTGGGAAGTTAAAGTGATGTCGTGGTTAGACAATAATGATTCTATTATAACATGGGCTTCAGAAGAACTCTTTATTCCTTATATATCACCTGTGGATAATCGTTGGCATCGTTACTTTCCAGACTTTCTGGTCAAATACAGAACAAAAGACAATAAATTATCAACTATGATGCTTGAGGTTAAACCAAAGAAACAAACGGCACAACCTGAACTACAAAAAAGAAAAACAAAACAGTTTATCAATGAAGTTAAAACATGGGGTGTCAATCAAGCCAAGTGGAAAGCAGCCAACGAATATTGTTTAGACCGTGGTTGGGAATTCAAATTGATTACGGAAGACCATCTAGGTCTGTAACTAAATAACTGAATGACCTCTATATTAACTGAAATATCAGCCGAAAGAAAATCTCAAGGCCTTAAAATGTCCTCAAGGGAGTCTTATGCTTGGTTATTGAAAAAAATTGCCGATTTAAGAAATCCAGTTAAAATGGCAACAGGAATTAAAGCCGAACAGTATAGAAAAATGAATCGGTTTATCATAGGTAATCTATATTACTTTTATTACGATCCAAAAGGTAAAGATGATTTAGATTATTATGATAGATTCCCTTTGGTATTAACATTAGAAAAATATACAGATGGGTTTTTAGGACTTAACTTACATTATTTACCAATACAGTATAGAGTGGCATTTTTAGGTAAGTTAATGCCTTTCGCAATCCATGGTGACGAGGACGGAATTAAAAGGTTGAGAGTCAGTTACGACATTTTAAGCGCATCCAAGCGCTTTAAATCGTTTCGGCCTTGTATTAAACGATATCTGAATAATCATATTAGGTCAAAAATACTTGCCGTTCAGCCAAATGAATGGGATGTGGCAACTTTTCTGCCTGTTCAACAGTTTAAAGGTGCCACAGCCAAAACAGTATGGCAAGATTCGGTAAACGAAATAAGGAATAATTAAAATGGCAGTTAGTAAATTCCAAGAATTTAAAAATAGTTTTAAAACTGATTTGGCTAGACCAAATAGGTTTGAAGTTAATATTTCAACAAAAGTATCTTATGCTGGATTTCAGGCAAGAGATTTAAGATTGCGTTGTGAAACTGCTGAACTGCCTTCTCGAACATATGCGACAGCCGAACAAAAATTTGGTTCAAATCCAATTGAAAAATATCCATATCAAGTGCAATTTAATGATTTGAATCTTACCTTTGTCATTACTGATGATATGAGTACAAAGTATTTCTTTGATGGTTGGATGGAAGCTGTGGTACCATCATTTAGATATAATCCAAGTTATAAAAATGATTATACTGGAGTAATTACAATTTCACAATTTGATGTGTCTGATAAACCAACTTATGAAATTGAATTGTTTGATGCATATCCTATTGCTGTCAATCAATTAGATTTGGATTGGTCAACTGAAGGACACCACAAATTAACTGTAGTATTTGCATATACATATTGGAATCAATTATCTGATTAACTTAATGGAGTGATAATAAAATGGCTTTACCAAAAATTGATACACCGGTCTATGACCTTGAATTACCATTATCAAAAAAGAAAATACGATTTAGGCCGTTCTTAGTAAAAGAACAACGTAATTTGATGATGGCCATGGAATCTGACGATAAAGAAACCATTGAAAGAAACATACGACAGGTGTTACATAATTGTACATTAACGGAAGACCTTGTTATTGATAAATTACCTATCATCGATGTTGAATTTTACTTCATCAATCTTCGAGCTAGGTCTGTTGGTGAGGTAGTTCAAAATAGATACCGTTGTGAAAATGCGGTTGAAGAAAAAGTCTGTGGCAATTTAATGGATGTTGAATTAAATATTTTAGAAATACAACCAGATATGACTAATGTTGTAAATGATGTTATTCAAATCAATGATAGAATTAGTGTTAAGTTAAAATTCCCAGAGTTCTCTATTTTAGAACGTGCCAATAAGTTTGAAAGTGTTACTGATATGGCCTTTGATATGATTGCTGAGAGTGTTGAATACATTTTTGATGGTGAACAATACTATTATGCGGCCGAATCAGAACCAGACGAGATTATTGAGTTCATTGAATCATTGAATCAGGATCAATTTAACAAAATAGAAAACTTCTTTAATAATTTACCAAAATTAAATAAGAGTATAGAAGTCGATTGTAAAAAATGTGGTTTTCACCATACTATTCAAGTGGAGGGTCTAGACTCTTTTTTCGCCTAACATTTCGTCATGACAATCTGAAGAATTACTACAAAACAAACTTTTCATTGATGCAGCACCACAAATATAGTTTGTTTGAACTTGAAAATATGATACCTTGGGAACGTGAAATCTACGTTGCTATGCTTATACAATACATTGAAGAAGAAAATGAAAAAATTAAGCAAAGACAAAACAGTAGATGATAACAAGAAAAGTCAATCAAAAAACATTCGCATGGGACCCTACTGCATTTGGAGGTAAGGGTTATTGGTTTGTTTCTGGTAAAGACGGTTCATTTGGCCGTGCTGCCAGTAAAGCAGAAGCCGTAGCTCTAGGTAAACCCAAAGACGAATCTGCTGATGTAAAATTACCTGCCGAAGCAAATCCACAAAAAGATATTTCCGAAGGAACCAAAGACGGTTTCAGTAAAATGCGAGAGAAATTTGGCATGGGAAATATTGCAAAAGTTTTAGGTAAAATGAAAATCATGAAGCCTTTTTCTTTCCTTGGTGGAAAAAAAGGTGATGACCAAATCAAAGCACTTAAATCATCATCCAACAGAAAATTAGGTAATGTCGATACCGCCTTCTATGCTACAGTTGAAGAAGGTAAAATCAAACGATTAACTAAAGGTGATTCTGTTACCGATGTTGCCGTTAAATTATCTAGTCTAGTTCAACTCTCTTATGAAAAGAAAAAACTAGCCAGAGAGCTTGCCAAGAACTTTGAAAAAGAAATGTTCAATGAAGATAAGAGAAGGCATGATGAGTTAATTTCTGCTATTACTGGTGTAAAAAAAGAAGAAGAACAAAAGAGTGCAATACAGAATAGAATAAAGAAAAGTTTTAGTGAAGTAAAAGAATTCTTCAAAGAAAAATTCAGTAAAGTTTCAATACCAAAAATACCTTTACCTGGTGGCACGGCAGTCGTAGCAAAAACAGCAGTAAAGGTTGCAGGTGGTGTTGCAGCTGCAGCAGTAGGTACAGACGTATTGGCCAAAATTGGCGGTGCAGAATCATCAGGCAATTATGATGTGATGAACGCAGTCGCAGGTGAATATAAAAACAAAACATATGATATTAAAGCTGGTGGCGCTTCATACGCAGGAGGAACATATGGCAAGAGTTTAACTGATATGACCATCGGTGAAGTACTGGAATTAGCTAATGACCGCAAGAGTAAACTTGGTGGCGGTGGTGCTGCCGCAGGTAAATATCAATTTATGCCAGCAACATTAAAAGACCAAGCACAACAAGTTTTTGGTAAAGAATGGGCAAGCACAAAATTTAGTCCTGAAAATCAAGACAAACTTGCCAAGAACTTATTAGATTATGAAGTAAAACAATTAAAATCAAGAGGTATAGAACCATCTGAAGCAGCTATATACATGGTGCACTTTTTAGGTAATGGTGGTGCCGCTAAAATGGTGTTAGATGAGAGCAATAACGATAAAAGAATGGGAGATTTATTTCCTAGGCTTAATAGTTCCAACAATGATACTATTGCTAAAATGACAGTTGCACAGTATAAGGATTCATTAGACAAAAAAGGATTTAGTTTTGGTCCAATGAAAGAATCACAAGGCACAACAGCAATGGCACAAGGTTCAGTTCCTACACCAACAGAGTCAGGTAAAACACCAAGTGGTGTTCGAGTCAGTAGTGAATATGGACCAAGAAATATGGGTAGTGGATTTCATTCTGGAGTAGATATTGCATCACCGATTGGAACTCCAGTATTTGCTTCTAATTCGGGTGTAGTGGTAGCTGCACGTTGGGAGAATCCAAATAATCCAAAACAAGGTTATGGCCAATTCGTTCAACTACAACATGAAGATGGTACACAAACTGTTTACGCACACTTATCCTCAATTGGTGTAAGACAAGGTGATAAAGTTGAAAAAGGAATACAGATTGCTAAAACAGGTAACACAGGTTCTAGCACAGGCCCCCATTTACATTATGAATTAATAAAAAATGGTGTAAAAGTAAATCCAGGTAGCCAAGTAGCTTTGGCCGCAGTAACTCCTGGTGGCACTCCATCAAAATTAGACGTTGTTCTAGCTGAAAATCAAGGTTTAAAAAGAAATGAAGAACCAACTAAGTATAGTAATAATTCTACAGAGACAACTAAAGTAGGTAAAAAATCAGAACCAAGAACTTTGGCATCTAAAGATTTACCTGATAATCCAACATTCATCGAAGCGCTGATATAAAATGGCAAACAAACTACCAATAACTAAAAGACTCAAAGACGAAATCTTTGTTTGGGACCCAACAGCATATCAAGGCAAAGGTTATTGGTATGTATTGGGTAAAACTGGTGCATATGGTCGACCAGCAAGTAGCGCAGAAAAAATAAAATTAGGTTCACCTTCAAAAGCAGAAACAAGTCCTGTATCACCAAAAGTTGCTTTCATGGATAGTCCACAATTATCTCAAGGTGGTGGTAGAAAAAGATATAGAAAAAGAAGAAAACTTGCTGGCACACAAGATATTAGGACAGGTCCTTTAAAAGAAGTTATATTTCAAAAATGGTTTAATGAAGGCACTCCGATAAGTGAGGCTATTCAACAAGCACTATCAGAAAAATTCAAAGCAAAAGTTGCTACTATAAAAGACAAATTTGATCCACTAAACATGATTACCAAATTAGTTGGTGATAAAGCTGGTGCTATTATTGGTCGTAAAATGGGTAGAAGTGAAGAAGATATCTCAAGATTTACCGGTTACGGAGATACAACTGGTGCAAGAGATAGTAAATTAAAAGCCTTAAAAGGTGGTAAAGGAATACCTGATTTAGAAAAAGCAACCTATTCTTCTATATCTGAAGGTCAACAAAAGAGAATGAATAAGGGTTCTGGTTTAGCTGATGTATTGGCGAGAACTTATAATGTGTTGAAAAAATCATATGATGAAGAAAATAAAAAATCTAAAGGTGGTGATAAATTAAACGACCAAAAAAATAAATGGAACAAAGAATTAGTTGAAGCAATTACAGCCAATAAGATGGAGAATGATAAATTAACCATCAAAGAATTTGATTCGTATAAAAAAATCATCAACAAAAAATTTAAAGAGATTGAAGAACTATTGGGTGATGGTGGTAAATCAATACTTGGTTCAATAGCTGAAGGTATGACGTTGAAAACTTTAGCTATGACTGCTGGTAGATTAGCATTAGCTTCACCATTCTTAATTCCTATTGCAGCATTGGTTGGTGGTATAGCTTCACAACAAGCCATAAAAGAAGATATTGAATCAAATCCTAATGATGCAAAGTATGATAATAATCCTTATGCAAATTCGATTAGAGATAAATCTAGCCAAGATGCCGCAGGACAAAAATTATCAGGTAGAGCAAGAGCAGGATTCCCTTATAATGATGTTGTTGAATTACTTAAACTTCCTGATACAGCACATATAGAAGATGTAACTGGTAGAAGTGTGCCAGAAATGCAAAAGTGGGTACAAGAAAATACTCCAACGAAAAAAAATCCTTTGCCGGTGATGCCGGTTATACCAAAAGCAGAAAGATTAAAAGCTCAGGCAAAACAATCAGGAGAAACCGCAGTACCAGTTCCGGCCGTAGCAGAGAAACCTGTAGAAACAGCAGTTAAAGCAATTGAAAAGGTAAATGAAAAAGTTATTAGTAATGCTCCTACTGGTGCACAACCTAATACACCAACAGCAACAAGTGTACCAACAGCTAGTGAAGCGCCTGCAACTAATAAAGAAGAAGTTTCATCTGATAGTATATCTAGTACATCACCTGCGATTAATGTACCTACTGAAAATAATACAGGTTCAGAAGTTGCTGCAGCCACACAATTGAACCAAGATTTATCATCAACAAATAATGGTGGTGCTATCGTGGCAGATAATTCTCAGAAAATTACTATTGTAAATCAGAATAATGATGGATTGTTGGTAGAAGAATTGACTGGTGTTAGGTTAGACGAATCCACATTCAAAAAAGTAGCAAGACAAAATCTACACATGATATAATAAAAAACCCCGCCGAAGCGGGGTTCATACTTGCATGGGATTTATTGAAAATACTTACACAATTCACACTCTATGACCGCCTCTTGAAATGCTTCGGCACATAGTTCACGCTTTTCATTACCATATTCAAGGACAAAGCACCTCTTGATTTGGTCATAGACAATGTGACTTGCGTAATCAATCATTTAGTTTTCCTCAGCCAACTTAGAGAAATAAGAAATATCATCATCATCGCCATCGGCTAATGCTGGTACTTTCTTAGGTGCTTCTTTGAGTTGTTCTACTGTAGTCTTTGGTTTAACTACTTCACCATTCAGACCAAGTACCTTATCTAGCCTTTGCTTCAAGACCTCATAAGTTTTAAACTCACTTGCCTTAGTCATATCTGATAAGGCATACTCTTTCTTCCAAACTGCTTCCATTGCTTCATCATCGTTTAACAATGGTGATGCTGATTCAAATTCGGACTTATCATAATTCTGATAG